>Ga0210059_1000712_pt1 | contig 44980 bp, 33 predicted proteins | sample Ectturendosymbi2_FD_188042 | JGI IMG/M metagenome (GOLD analysis project Ga0210059, IMG submission 188042) | Ecteinascidia turbinata endosymbiont from Florida, USA - Sample 2 (SPAdes) (version 2) | ecosystem: Host-associated > Tunicates > Ascidians > Unclassified | place: Key West, Florida... | reverse complement strand
CAGGTTTGCAAGTCCTGGTCATTGTGTCGCAAAGCGTGCTTCCTATGTTCGCAGCACACCCTTCTCTTCGTTTCAATGCCCTTTACTCCGACGGTAAAGCAAGAAAAAACGTCGTTTTAAGCAACGTTAGTGCACAACGTATTCGTGTTTTGTGCAGTACGACGTCGTCAGTTGTATAGAAACGATAGCTTGTTGATTAGCTTTCATGTGAAGTGAAACTACACAATTCCTGAGTTTTCAGAATAATTTTGCTTGAAATCACAAAGATTTCAAATCTTGCTTTTCAGACACAGAGAGACGTTCATCAGCACTTGTTTTCCTCACTAAGCAAAAGTTGTCGAAATATCGCAAATGATTGGATTAAGATTTCGCAGCGATAGTCGTGTTGTAGCAACACGTCGTTCCCTGTTGGACTCATAACACACACTTCCAAAAAAATAAAATCTTTTTGTTGATTTTTGGTAAACTTTCCGACTTCTTGCCATTCCAGCACATCAGCTACTGTAGTGTGCCCGGATCAAAGAACGAAATCTAATGCTTGAAGAATTCAAATAGATCAGAATTTTAGACGACATGAACCAAATGTTGTTTTTTTACACCAAATAAAGGTTTCGGTCAAAAAACGGCCAGCTTTCAAAATCTGTTTAATAAAAACTGAGCAGATTTATGAAATATCCAACTGCAAGCAATTCGAAATTCTGCGGGGTCTTTTACAAGAACAGATCAGTAGCAAAATATTTTAATGTCTATTGCGATAAATAAACAACCAGGTTCTTTGAAAAGGGTAGGAATGCACTGTACAGTCTTTGTTGCAAATAAAAATCCAGAAAAATCTCAAACGTTATTCACCAACGGGTGCTGTGAGAAACATTACTTGCAGTTTAACGGTTAGGCAGCAGAGGTGTAGGAACAGAAATCGTAAAGTAGGAGGATCAAGCAACTATTTTTAACAAAAGCGTAATGCAACTATTATAACTACATGTGGCAATAACTACATGTGGCATGAAGATTACGTGCGGGTTACGTAAAGCACTGCTGGGATCAACACATTGTTTTGCAAATCACACCAAGGTTTTACCGCAGCAGCTTTCACCAGAATGTCTGTCATTAAAAACAAATTATTGTTTGCGTTGACATGTAAACCGCAAAGGCACATTGCATGCAGTGTTGGAACTGGAAGCAGTGTTGACTGTTTGCTGGTCCCGGCAACAGTTGTGAGTGCAGTTGCATCGAGAGTACAGCAATGCTGCTGTTGAAACAGTTTAATTGCAATGGGCGATTTTCGCTTTAAGATACATTTGCCGGACTGACTGTCCCAAGGACAGGTTACCGAAGACGTGTATACAGTCATCTTACACAGAAAAATGGTGAAATCTTGGCGTGTTCAAGAAAATTTGTGACAGAGGCAATGCAAGGTTCTTTTTGCGCAGTGACAGGACTGTTGCACAGATGGCGTTTTTCAGCTTTCAACAAAATATCTGATTAAATATTAAGTGCTTTAAAAAATCCATGTGCTTAGCGTGGTCAGCATAACCGCTATTTCATGATTGCACCATTTTGCGATTACGAAGGATACTTCGAAAGCTATGGCCATATTTTTTCACTGGGTTAACCTGCTTGTCTGGTATCTTTGATGAAGAAGCAGATACTTGCTGAATCGTGTTATCTTAATACTTTTGTATTTGAACCAAATCTTCTCGCTTATTCGTTTTAGACCTTGCAGAATCGTTACATGACTTACAAAGCGTTTTTTATGGATTTCATTTCCGTTCTGTGCAGGTGGCTCTGATGCGACTTGGGCGTTAAATCAACAGATCAGCTTATTGCGCTCATACAGTCAACAACATTAGACACCAATTCTCCTTAAAAGCGGGTACATTGCACCTAGTATCTTCTAAGACAGGGTTTTTCAATCTGTGGACCATGGCCCACTAGTAGGCTACGGAAGAATTTTTAAGGGGCTTTGCGAATTTCACAACTGCGCACTTTGTCCCTCAAAGTCACACCGTAAATTCTTCAGGGACGCCAGAGAGCAAGAGCATTTCCCTCCTGACCTTTCAAAACGGGGGCAACGGGAGCGTAGGTGCCTTTTGATAACAGTATCACTTGTAATCTCACGGTTTATCAAGATCGACTTGAAAAAGATTATTGAAGTTATTCGCACTACGCCCACACGGAAAATTCAGGATGTTTTTTTATACTTTTTCGTATTATTTTTGAGGTCAACGTTGTTGCTGAACAGAAGCAAGCATAACTGGTAACGATATTTTTGCTTTTTATAAGAGTTTCTATTGCCCTGAACTCTTTTATTTACCCCGTGCCCTACCGCTGTTCCGGCGTTGGACCTGTTTGCAAAATATCTGTGCTTATAACTAAGCAAATATCTATGCTCCTGCAACAAACCTCCCTGAGCCTCGCATATCTATGATTCTGGTAAAAAAACAGGCTCAGACTTCGCATTTGATTGCAGGGCACGTTGCGCTATTAAAAAATTGTCTTTCGTTGTTTTCATTTCTGCTCTGTGATGTGCAACTTTTGTCGCATTGGAGAATTTGTACAGTGGGTAGGCCACGGATCCTCTGTTTGTTTATCGATTGGGCCACATGCTTGAAAAGGTTGATAACCCCTGTTATAAGCGTTATGAGCAGAGTATGACACTTGAATACTACTTCATCATAAAGCAATATAACTTAAAAGAGATTGAATGATGCTTTGTTCCGGTAAAGCGCATTGAAGCACTGTGCCGTTCCTTGACATATTGCAGCGCCTGTGAAATGTTGCAGTGGATTGGGGTTGGGAACGTATTTACTCAGAAAGTACCTGTAACCCGGTGTTGCAACGTCTAAAATAGAAGTGGGGAAAAGCTCCATCGAAGAACAGACATGTCGTGCTAGTCAAGATACAGTGTATTGGAATTTTGTCTGAAAAAATGTCACGAAATATTGCGGCCGAAATTCAATAATATTGTTCCACAACAAATTAGTAAGGAACCCCCCATCTTCAAAAACACAAGGGAATGACGATCCCACTAACTACACCGTTGTTTCTAACCCCAACTCACTGCTTTTTACAGAAGCCCTTGAGGACTGCTTTCCGTCGAAGCAGCGCTAAAGTCACAATTTTTTGCAGTTAACTTCCAGCAGTGATAGATACATCGGGTCCCGCAAAGCCAAAAACGGTGGCCTGCAAAAGTCCACTGAAAATTGCCCCCGCAATGGCTCCCTTATGCCGAAAGCAACCTCATGTAGTGAAAACCGACTTGAGTGCCGCACCAGGCCCGAAACCAGGGGATAGCTGCGCACCGAGTTGAACCAGATGTCAGAGTGGCCCGCAACTGCAAAGTCCAAAAGGTTTAATTGATCTTTTTCAGCTCAAAATTGTGCATAGCATGTAAAAGCAACTATCTTTCCTACCATGCACGCTTATCTGCCTTCATTCAAATGTTCATAAGTCTTTTGGATTAACAAGGTTAAATTGTTGCCCCACAATGTTTATTATTACAAAAAAGTAATCCACGCCCCTTGGTCGTTTTCTGCATTTATAGCTGGTGCCACGCGCGGACATTGTGGAAAGGCATTGTCAAAATTTATGACGTTCTACGACGGTGGTTCGCAACCTTTCATGATTTGTGGTCCCCTTCCAAACACACTCAACACTTGTGCCCCCTGCTCATCAACAGAGTTTTGTAATATCATGGCAAAGCTATTTACAGCAGTAGCCGGGGGGGGCTTTGCTCGTGGCGCCCGGAGAACTGCTCCGTGGCCCCCAGGGGGGGGGGCGAGGGCTCCGGTTGAGAAACCCTGTTTTACGATTTCGTTTTGTTTTAAATTGCATTGCCGACACTGTGTTACTGAACTTTACAGGATGTTGGAAATCGCTCCTGGTAGTAAAATGCAGAAATCTGGTGGTAAAATACAGATATCAACCGTGCGCTATTCCAACTAAGACATGACGGCAGACAGAAGGTTTCCTCTATATTAACAGACTGTCGATAATAGAATTAGGTGCTTTTAATTTTTTGAAAGAAGAGCTTGCCCGCTGTGAAAATTTCCCATGGCCTTCTGGCACTCATGCTGTCGCCATCACTGACCGGCGACGTAGGCCCAGGGAACAGTACTGAAACGTCACAGCTACAAAGCAAGAAAATCTAGCAACACTAAAGATCCGTCCCAACTTTCGTATTCATGCGAGAGGTTCATTTAAAAAATCTAGGTTGTCGATGAAATTAGAAGCCACGTTTTTCACAATAGTTCACATTTCTGATTTAGTTTTCACGTACCTCTTACACACTCGTAAAGCTGTTTCACACGTGCAACGACTTATTAAACTTCTGTGTTTTTCGACAAACCCACAAAAATGGGTCCCCTGGTGTCTGCCAACTTGCAGCAGTTTGATAAGCAAGGTACTGAGTAAAGTGTGCTGTCGTAAGCATGTATAAACGTTAGCATGTCAGTACAGTACAACCGTAAAAGAAAAATGCAACTATCCATGAATATAACTGAGCAAAAAAAGGAAAATGATGTTCAGTGGTATGCTCAATGTTTCTCATATCAAGCCTATCTACTGTTCCAGGTCTCTTGAAAGAAGCGCTCTCGCTGTATAGGAGGCGTTATGAGCAGGGGCGTAACGAGGTGGGGGCAAGGGGGCACATATCCCCGGGCACCGAATCACTGCGGGGGGCGCTGTAAAGTCCCAGCAATGTCACAAGTCGTTTCTTCAATACAGTGCATTTGTTTCCGAAAGACCTCAGGTTCGAGCATGGGGGCGCCAAACTTTCTTCTGGCCCCGGCCGCCTTCTAACCTCGTTACGCCCCTGGTTATGAGTAACAACGACCCACCGAAGTGCGTGCGGGCCGGTGCAGAACCGTCGCCAGAAAGTCATCAATAGGGGGGCTTTACGTTTGTGCGGGGGGGCTTGACATTCAAATTTGACAAATCTTCCACTAATTTACAATGCTTCATTTTCATTTGCAGAGCTTGGAGCTTTGTTTGGGGGGGATAATCCCACCAAAGCCCCCCCGTGGCGACGGGACTGAGCCGGTGAACTGTTTTTAAGGGAGGTAGACTTGCCCATCACTTGGTCTTACCTCATCATTTTCCAGCAGCAAAGACTTTGGTTAACAGTCGTAACGACAGCAGAATGTCAAAGGACAAAAGTTTACGGGGGGAAACTTATATGCCCCGTCGAACCCGTACTGATGTTACATGCTGGACTGGAAAGAGGCATTGTCCCTGCCCAAGTGAAGCTTTAGCGAAATGGAATCTCGGGTAAAATTTAAAGAGGTAGTGTCTTTTTTCAATATTCATCGAGCATTTCGTGTCTTTTAATGCAATCCGATATTTTTCTGTTGCTACCGGTAGAGACGGTGTTTGCTGGTTATGATTTAAACTCAATGGCCAATATACGGCCGGACCTGGGCGAGATTCCAAACCAAGCCGGCCGGCAATCGATTTTTTGGCCAGGACAGCCCCGGTCGGGGAAGCAACAAAAATTGTTGGATGTCAGCCAAAGAAAAGTCACTAAATTTTAAATACAGTTTATTTCAATTGGTGCTTGGTGACATAAACATCAAAGCATACGCCGACTTTGCGCGTTATGATTTACAAGAAGTCTGTCAAAATTGAAATTGGTAACTGCCGATTTCTCAGCTTTCTGGCTATGGGTAAACTACAACAGACTCAAGACTGGTGGCATATACAGGAACGTGGTTAAGACAAAAAATGGTTTTTAATATTTACTGCGGCAATGCCGCAAATATGTTGAAATACATAAGGTCAATGGCCTAGCAGCTGCACTGCAGGCTAATAAAACCTGTAAGACATTTTGGCAGAAAGTCCACGAAACCAGATCACCATCCCAACCAACACTGGTGGGTGGAGTGAATGATGGTTCTGAGATTGTTAAAATGTGGAAAAACTATTTCAAGGGAATATTAAAACTTTGCTAATGAGTCTGCAGAGTTTGTGGAACATAGCGTAGTAAACTGCAAGGAGAACTATCTGGGTACTGAAATGCCCGTGTATTCTGTTATTTCGCTGACATCACTTCTTCAAAAGCTGCCGTTGAACAAGCCACCAGTGCCTGATTGTATTTCTGCAGAGCACTTGCTGTATGCAGGTGAATCTTTATGTTGTTTTTTCAGTTTAGTGCTTAATTAGCGCATTGTTCTCGGTTTTATACCCATTTCCTGCTTAAACACCACAATAGTTCCCATATGCAAAAACAAGAATGGGAATATGTCTGACACAGCCAAACCGACCTGTGGCAGTTGCCACAGTGGTGTCAAAGCTACTTGAACACTTCACATTATCCAGCATGTCTCCTTTCCTTGGAACCACAGACAATCAATTTGGTTTTAAGGCTGGTCATGGTACTGATCAGTGTACATTTTTTGTTGAAGCAAACTACTTCATACTTCGTAAGCCATGGTTCATCAGTGCATGCTGTTTTTTTAGGTGCCGCGAAAGCATTCGATCGAGTATTAGACATGAAATTGTGTGAGAAACTAATTCAAAAAAAGGTGCCAATGTGTTTTGTGCGGCTGCTGAAACATTGGTACAAGGAACAAACGATGCATATGAAATGGGGCAAATATTTGTATTGTATTCAGCTTTAGCCGCCAGTATAAAGCATTATAAATACACATGTACATCAACCAAAAATTTAACGTGGGGCGGGGACGCCGAAAAACCCGAAGGTTATTTTGTCAAGGTGTCCCTAAAAATTGTGTAAACTGCTGTAACCAGTAGTATGTGGCTATTATCTATAATCAAACGTTGAAAACAAAAGAAAAAAAAGAATATTCGATACACCAAATAACAATAAACTGCAAATAACAATAAAGTGCAAATTCAATCTCATACACAGTTCATTTAGTCAACATGAAGACATATAGTACATACCAGAGACATTGCAGTACAGGTAATATTTAGGCACCAATTGTGAGGAAAAACAAATATCAGCAGAAAAGTATGACAGACAAAAAATGAGTAGTTCATTTGAAATAAACAAGTATCATGTAACTGACGACGACGAGAAAGTAAATTAAATTGTCGTAGTCAAATACAAAATGCGGTTTATTACAAAGTCAAGCTTGTTACGTATTATAGAGCGCGATAAGAAACTTTTTGTAATTTTTGGAGAATCTACCATATGAGAAATTTTTAAACTCTTGTGGTATGCTGGACCATGCCACTGCTCCTTGATATGTTAGATTTCTTTATCCCAGAGAAGATCCAACTCTGGGGACAAAGTAATTTTGTTTGGCAGCTGATCTAGTGAAATGACAATGAGTTTCCGTAATTTTTTGAAAGAAGCTGTTATATAATTGTGGCAATGTATTGTTATGAAATTGATACATGAATTTGGATAGCTCTAATTGATATATATCTTTTATTTAAAAAAAACAGTTGTTTATATAAAGGAGTTATGTGACATTTAAAATTACTAAATGTGAGAGCGCGCAAAACATTATTATGGGTAGTATTAAGAGGTTGAAGCACAGAATCGCAAGCTGTTCCATAGGATACAATACAATATTGGAGATGACTACACACGAAACAGTGATAGATTATTCTTAAAGCATTAATTGGTACAAAGTTTCGAATTTTATATATCATATATGAAGCAAACAATGACTTAGATTTTAAGTATTTGACGTGGGAGGTCCAATTCAGAGATTCATCTAACAAAACACCTAACTGTTTTACAGACGTTTAGCGATGTAACACAACATTATTAATGTAAATTTTGAAATTCCTTTTTTCTTCTTCAGCTTTATTAAATATTTTCCCGTTAGAAAATACATAGATTTCGCATAATTTATAGATAATTTATTGAGACGCATCCCATTCATCTACTTTTATTAACTCATTATTTACCATAAGTTTTAATTGTTTTGAATCAGTATGTGCCAAACATAAATATGTGTCATCAGCATATAATTTAGTACTGAATGAAGAACATTTGGGAAGGTCATTTACATACCTAATAAAAAATAATGGGCCAAGAGTGGAACCCTGTGGGACGCCACATGTGATTTTATTAATTTTAGATGCCATATTTTGCACACAAACGTGAACTGTCTACGATTTGACGAGCAGCTGTTCATTAACATCATTTGTCTGATACGTTTCATGTGTCTTTTGGGGTTAGACAAGGGGAAGTATTGAGTCCATACTTCTTTGCTGTATATTCAGATGATTCATTCACTGAACTAAACGGGGTGTTATGTTGGTGAAGTCTTATTAAATCACCTGATGTTTGCTGACGATATTTGAGTGTTCTGCCCAAGTGTACGAGGGTTGCAAAGTATACTTGATGTGTGTCAGGCTTATGCAGAATGAATCGCATAGAATTATTTTAAACTGCAGCAAAACTGCGTGTATGACGTTTACGGCTAAGAGTGCAAACCGCACAGTCACCCCATTACTGGCACTGGGTGATCAAAACGTAAAATCTGTTAACCACTACAAATATCTGGGAATTGTACTGGATACTGATCTCTCAGATGACAAAGACATTCAGAGATAACTGCGATATCAATATTGTGCAGCAAACAAGCTGGCAAGCCTTTTTTTCCCGCTGTTCAAATGCAGTCAAAAATGTACCTTTCCGTTCCTTTTGTACGCCCATGTGTGCATCACAATTATGGTGGAATTTCAGAAATCATGCATGCCGATTGCGTGTGGCCTATAATTTTGGATACAGAGCTCTATACAACCTGCCCTGGAGTGCGAGTGTTAGTACCCTTCAGGTTCAATAAAACGTTCCTACCTTTGAGGTCCTGTTAAGAAAAAATACGTACCTGTTTCTCGAAAGATGCAGAAAGTCTAACAACGCATGGTGGCATGCTTTGATGCAGTCAGATTGTTTGTATTCGTCCCTATTCTTTGAACACTAAAATCGCGTTTTACTTTGTGACTAAGGGCCCGTACATTACAGTGTTTGTTTGATGGATGGCGTGTCATGCCACAACGCATTCGCATTTTACCTGGACTCGACCAGTTCAGGATTTGGCGCCCTACTGTACAGTAGTGTGGTAACACGTGTTACGGGTTAGCGAACAATAGTGTTAAGAAAGTGTTTGTAACCCTGTGGTTCTGCCTTCAACGCAGTTGCAATAAGTGTCTTTAACCCTGTGATTCCTCAGTTTCCAATGCCGCGTAAAGCGTTCTATTTTGTCTGTTCTTATCGACCTGCGTTATGCAGAGAGTGTATGTTTAATTGTAATATGGACTTCGTGTCTGCTGAGCTGACAAATAAAATCATCAATATTTTCACCATGAAATGCGCACTTTCCTTTGTTCCTAGTGCGGCAAAGTGATGTCACAATGTGTTGGCCTGAATCAACGTTTTGCAATGTGTGGTTCGCCGAGGTTCTCGACAGGAAGTTTGCAGAGAATTAACGTGAGCTGCGTTTCGCCCAGGACTGGGAAAGCACATTGTGACATCACTTAGCCGCACTAGGAGCAAAGGACAGCGCGCATTGTTCGGTAATAATCTCTGTCCAGGCCAGTTCCATTGCCCCTTTACGAAAACAACTTGCAAGGTTGCGCTAAGACGATTCTGTGAATTACCTAAACTTTTCAAAAAACAAAATTTTTTCCAAACGGCTTTTGCTAATAGTTGTAAACCACAGTAGCGATGTACGCAAGTGAATGTATTGCAATTTATTTCGCAGGGAAACTAGTTTTGCAAATAGTTTCCTGCCTTTCAATAGTGGCTTACAATTATTGAAAGACAGATAAGTGCAAGTTTGAATTGTCGCAAAAGGATGAAAATGGAGCCAGACAGGCAGCTTCCTCACAAGCTGGCCACGAAGCTACAGCGTTTCTTATTACGTTTGTTGCTAATTATCACAAATTGAGCAAGATGACGTAGTTTTGCAAGCTTTGGTTTGGCCGCATCATTTGATGTTTTGTGCATCTCGACAAGCCCGTAGCTAGTTTTTAAGGTTAGGGGGAAATACATTATTAGGGAGGCAAGATTCTGTTTTATTAAATGTTTCAAACAAATTTTTCTGGACACAACAAATTTTGAGGGGGGGCACAAAAACATTTTGAGGGGTACTTCCTCCAAATGTTCCCCCCTGGCTACCGGCCTGCACCTCGAGTGTACAGTTCACTGACTTTCAAATCGTCCCTCAAGGTTTTTATAAGCTCAAAGAGTGGGTATGCTATGTTTTCATCTCATGCGCCTCAACAGTTGTTGATTTGAAGCCAACGTCGAAACATTCCCGTAGAAAATGCTCATGTTTCGAAGGACCAAGCATAACACGCTTTCAAGTGACTGTGGGCTGCAATGATTCAGCAGCAGCCGATACGGTTACCATTTCTGACGTTAGCCAGCTAAGCAGAAGACCCTTTCTCATCATCAGCAGGCTTGCCCTCAGTCACGCTGCATGCAGCTTCGTCACCTTGGTTTTAAAAGAATAATGTCATGCCAGCCAAAGTAATTCCCGGCTTCGCTGTCGCCGTCCCTTGGCTACACACGGCACGTCAGCGGCTTAACTGAAAGACTGGGTTTGTTGCATTTTAAAAGGGCTGCTCGCTGTGGGTCACTAAGAAACCATCGTCAAAAATGCTAGTCGGCGGTCGGCGCCAACGCATTATGCTTGACTCTGTTTGACATTTTCAATCGCGTCGTCTCTTGCGTTTCACAAGCCCATTGAGGTTTGCATGCCATCGTCCTGGCATTGTATTACCAGGCTGCGGCCGAAAGCGGGATACAGTGCACAGTCCTGGTGTGACCAACGCCACGTTTCTGTATAACGTTAGCAGCAAAACGTGGTCAACGAAAGGATAACTGCGGTCGGAGAGGCGCTAGTTCATGTGACTGCAATGCTGCTTTACAGCAGTTGCTCGATCGCAACGCAAACGGGAGAGTTTTTTTCGTTAACTCGTTGTTCTGCGACAAAAGCAGCGCGGTGTTCGCACGAGAGCGCGCGCACTGCTGTGATAACGTCATCAGTACGAAGTCAGCAGTGCTAAAAAGCAATCGCAGAATAGGAACATCGAACATTTTGTTTGATGTCAATTCCACGAAATGCTGATGGTTTGCAAAAGCGACTGCTGGCAGATGCTTGCAGCCAACAGGGCAGCCTCAACTGTGCCTCGTGGCTAGAAGATTCGCATTGAGGCAGAGTGTAAAAACCCAAAATTGATGATATAAGCGTGAGCATTCCTTTCTAAATATTGCACCCGAAATGTGACCAAGAAAACCGCAGGCTTTAATTTTTTAATTAAGGCAAAAAGAATCTGTCAAATCAAGTTTAGGCTGTCACGTTTTATTGTGCAAAGCTGTAGCGAAAATACAACCCGACCACTTCTGCTTGCGAAACTGGCATAGAAAACCTAGTAAATTTTCTGTGACGCCACAATCTACATATTTCCGTGTGAGAACTTGCCAGTGGTCAAAATTAAGTAGCAGTCGTCGATTGGCCAGTGCAGCAGAGTTCTCCCTGTCCAGCGTTTGAAATATGTTTGCAGAAAGAGTGATGAGCTGGTAGAGCTTCGTAGCTTGGGTGTGGAATGCGAATCAAGTTTCGGCAATCAATCATATTTCATGTGGAACTCTGTTTATAACTGCTGATGACACCAAAATGTCGATACCAAATACCTGTCTCGACAGGTCACGTCCAAATGTCTTTAATCTGACATGTATCAAACAAGCTCCAAAACTGCAACTTTATGCGATATAGAAACTCTTTGATAATGCTTTTGTGATTTTGACTAGTGTGCTAGTGACTCCTGCTTTTGTTCCAATCTTCCTGAAACAAAAATTGTTGCGTTAAAATAGTCTGTGAGCTTGCAACTAAGGCTCTCTGATGTATGTTACCAAAAAGGGCAAAAAGCGTGGTCGTTTGAAGACAAACGAACTGCCGAGAATCAAAGGTCAATTGAAAGCGCTTGTCTGTGATGTTAAAACGATGCATTTCAACAAAATTGGGTATGAGTTTCGTTTCGAACTAGAGATGACTGTGAGCAGTTTTTAAGCGCTTACCGGCATCCCCTTTTAATTTTTACATCTTGTTTGTTTTCAGCATAAAAAACAGACCACTGTGTTTTTGATTTGACGTTCGCAAGTCCCTCTTTGAGAAATGTGGATTATTTAAATTCCTTAGATTTAACGCGCCGATTGGTTTGGACGTCACTGATTTCTAATACCTGCAAAAAATAATTTATTGCGCTTGGAACGTTTGGAAGTTGCACTTAACCAGAAGAAAGGCAATATATTTACGTAGATTGGGCTGTCGTTTACGCTTTTAGCTTTGTGATACATTTGGCAGATGACGTTCGCTTCTACCAATCATATTAAATCTAGCAGAAAGTCAACCTGCATGCAGTGTGCCACCAATTCTTGGTTTAGCTCAACTCCAAATTTGTTGAAAGCCGTTTGTCGCTTTAATTTACTTGGTCTTTTCCACATAAATATTTCATTTTTGTTGAGCATAGATATCCAGCAAGGTCTTGTTGCGATGGGGTGCGTTTAAGATGAATTGGATAAAGTAAATTTACGATATGACTGATCTCAAGATTTTTGATCGCTGTGAACGGACGAAAATGCCAAGAGCGTTTTAGAGCACGCATGGTGCTGCATAAACAATTAACAACAGCGATGAAGCCGATGATATACGCTAATGAGTTTGAGCGAGAAAAAATATAAATACGGTTCTGGTTATTGATTTTAGTTTGGAGATATGCATAAAGAAAAGGAAATATTTTTGCAAAAACTGACCCAAATTCAAGGATGACTTGAGTAGCAGAAGTTGTCATTTCAAAAGCTTGCATTAACAGTGGTGGGCAAACTACGGCCTGCGGTCCAAATCTGGCCCACCAAGCCATTCCATTCGGCCCGCTATACCTTTGCAAAACTTTAATCAATACCGAGAAACAAGAAGAGAAGGAATATGAACATATGAAATTATCACCTGTATTGTATTTCAAGCACAAATACATTAACTTGTCTACTCAAATTTATCTCTACCTTTCGGGCACCTATAAATCAGTAGTGTTCTGTAATGACTTGCAAAAGTTTCTTTTAAAACTCGTTTGGCCTTCGGTTTGTTAAAACAATTAATTTGTGGTTCCTTGCCTGAAACGTTTGCCCACCATCGTCATATAACAAGGCTGTCATACAAAAAGCTCGGTCTTTAGAAAACAACGCGATCTTGCGATTTTATAATTGCTTTTTTAATGTTATGCAATTTAGGCGCTCTATTTCTTTTTGTCTCCGACTTCACACTATAGATTGAAGTGTACCTGCCCACCGCTCGCATTTGTGCGTTCAATGCTAGTCTCGGTAACTTCGATTTTATCGTTCGCATACTTACAAATTGCTTGAGTTGAGAAAAAACTATCTCTGGTCATTAAGGATGGCAGAATATTTGCCAGAACAATTTCTCCCGTGTTTTTTCTTCAGTTAACAGCATATGAATGGCTTTCCATCGTTCTACGTTGTTAAAATTCTTTGCAAAGAGCCTTATCACAATGGAAAAAGGCTTTGATGTCGCAAAAATTTGTATCTTGTGCCGTGCTGCTTAAAACAGAGAGGTTGCAAGGAAATATCCAAAAAAAGTTAACAGAGAGGTTGCAAGGAAATATCCAGGAGTTACCCTTCATTTCATAGAATTTTCCTGAAGTGAGATTGAGAACTTAGGTATTCTTTTTCAGAAAGCTGGCAAAAATCTGCACTGGTCTCAAATCACGTTGTCAATGAAATGATTTCCAACCTGTTTTCAAGACCGTAACACAGACACTTTCCAAGGGTCAAATGCTTTCTTGTGACGAAATAAGTTGGGTTGGGCGTGACGTCACACATGGCCATTCAGTGCAATCAGAACGTATAGTTTTAAAAAACACTTAAAATCTGACACTTGAAGGCGTCACGGAAATTGTGGTACCATTTGAGGTTTATCAAAATATTTGCGTTTAACTGTCATACTTCTCTGCTTTATGAACGTAAGGCATGTTTAAAGAGACGCAGTGATTATTTGGCTCCATAAAGGTATGCTTGCATGGTAAGACTCCACGCCTCTTCTTAAATCAACATATGCCCTGATTTCAGAATCGAGTTGAACCCAATGGTATGGTTTGGTTTAATCATGCATTTTTGTGACTCAAATCGCGAAATAACACGAAGCAGCAAGAGGAAATACAATAACATCAAAGATCACTTGTTGATTATATAGTGATGAAAAAATATAAGAAATAAGAAATTTCACGTTTCGCAGCTTAGTAATCGTGTTCTAACATGTTGAATCACAAAGGGTTGGGGAAAGATCACCTTGGTCAAGTTCTCAGCCAGCCCTGCTGCTAACACAAACCAAATTTTAATTGAAGACGTTTTACAAGTAGTAATAAAAGTAATAAAAAGCGTCAAATCAGCCTCAGGTGAAATAAGCACGATAACAACAACAAATAACGGTGGGGAAAAGCATGCCTATGTACAGGGGGTGGGGCGAGCAACTATAGAGGTAGATAGGAGGGAAAACAGTGGCATCATCACAATATTACGGAATGTGACAAGAATATAAAACGAAGATCAAACAGAATGTGTCAAGCATATAAAACGAAAATCAACAGGAAGTCTGGCAAGATAGCAGGAAATTTATATATTTTTTGCCTAATGAATAAGGCGAAGATGATTTCATTTTTTCCGGAATGTTAGACCAAGTTTTCGGACCAATATACTTTAGAGAAAGCTGACCCAGAGTTGTTTTCATTCTGGGTAAATCATATTTGTGCAGAGAAGCAAGTCTTGTTTGATATTTGTGGATTGATGCAATCTCAGCAAAGTAGTTATCAAAGTGATTAGGTAATCCAACATTATAAAATAAGTACATGAATTTGGCAACTGACAATTGAAATAAATCAGGTATTTCTAAAATTTTGTGCTTGGAATAGAGAACAGTTGTTTTAGTTTTGTTATATTCAAATGTTCTCACAACTTTATTTTGCAATCTAATTAAAGGGAGTAAAGTCGTCTTGTTGGCCCTTCCCCAGTTAAGTATTGAGTAAGCTAAATGGGAATGGAAAAGAGCGAAGTAAACAGATTTGCGCACTGAAATGTTGGTATAGTGTTTTAATTTGAACAACATTCCACATGATTTGGAGAGCTGTGTTACCAACTTTTCAATTTGAGGCTTCCAATTAAGTTTATCATCAAGTATAACGCCAAGATATTTTAAGCTGCTTTGTTTTGATATTGGGTGATGATTAATTGACACCGAAAAATTGCTATTTTTATGGTTTCTCATGAGCATGAAATTGCTTTTGGAATAATTGATACATAATTTGTTAGCACGAACCCAGTGATCGATGGGTGCCCCAAAGGGTACGCTTCTGTGATGGAGCTAGTACATCGAACTCAACGAAACAAAACGCGGTTCGTTTTGTCTGGGGTTTCTGTGTCCTCTCTATAGATGAGGGCGTCAGCCGTCATAGGCGCAGCCAGAGGGGACAAGCCCTCCAAAAAATTTTCAAAACATATAGTCATTTTGTGCTTTGAGAGGTGGTATCCCAAACAAAATGGTGTCATTCGCCTGAAATGAAACATTTTGGCCCCCCCCAAATTTTTCGGCTGGCTATGCTGCTGTCAGCCTTACCGTAAGAGCCTCGTCCGAGGTACTATGGCTCTGGGACTTTTCTCTTCTTAAACACGCATTTAGTGCACTTGTGAATTGAAGCTTCAGAATCTTTCTGTTACCCTTGCTCTCAAAACCTATTTACAGAGAATGGGAAGAGGCGGAACCAAGAAAATCATTTTAACAACACGTTCAATTTTGAAGATGAATTAATCACAGGCCACGGTAAAATTATAGGAACTCTTGTTGAATCTACAAAAATTTTGAAAACTGCCCCCAAGCTCGTAAACACACCGCCCCGGCGTCAACCACCCATCACTTGTACTGGCACATCGATAGGGGGTTTCATCAGCCGCCCAGGCCAGAAAACGTTGTTTGCATTACGTTACCGGCGTAATCACACGGCGGGCGCTGCGCTCAATTTTTTCCGTGACGTTTTGAAGCGCCGAAGCGAGGCGCGATGAGAAAAGCTTTTCGCGCGATGCAATATTTATAAGTCGGCTGAACCGAAAGCGGGCGCCGTGCGAGCGACCGGACCGCGGCGCGATGAAAAGTGGTCGTGACGCGCGCGAGATGGCGTCACGTGACGCTGCAGTGAGGTCTTCGCGATCGCAACAGGGAATGCAATGTGGAAACGACTCCATTGTTTAGGAGCGTCAAGGGCGTGGAAGACCTTGCTTGGTCACTGCAAGGGTTCTTGCGACATAGACGTAACTGCACCGGCGCATACATTCTTTTCAGTAAGCAAGAAGAACAGGTCACTTTGCTTCTACTGTCGATTTCAAAATTCCTAACATCCCAAACGTCTACGGTCTGTTGGTTCCCTTGTCAGGTTTCGTGTTTGGTTGTTATCAATACTGCACCAGCTGGGAGGCTAGCTTGCCCTGCTGCCAGGGTTGCAACAGGATTTTCGGCGCCTTCGTCAACAATTTTTTATTTCCAATGCAAACGGCCGCGTTTTACTAACGCTATTCTGTGCATGTTGATTTCGTTCGAAAAAATTGCTCTCTGAAATATTCAGTCTCGTTGTCGGCTGCCGTCTTCATCATCTTTTACGACTCGTTAACAGCGACACCAAGTGCATGCGGGCAATCAAGTCATTTAAGACTGATTTTGATCAAACCGGTATAAATGAATGAATGGCTGCAAGCTTTGATTGTTTTCGATTGAAACGTGTTGCTGCGAAGCTTTTGTGCGTTCGTTTCGCGTCTTCATGAACCAATTAGAAGAAGAAAGCTCGTTTCACAAAATTATTTTTTTCACTTTTTGCGAAATTTATGATTTATTTACTGCTGTACACAACGAAACATGCAGATTTTGTGTTTACGCAGCAGCTTTGCACTGCTATGTATCAGCTTTGCATTGTTCAATTTCGCGGCGGGATTCCACGCAAGTTTTACGTGAACCTGTCTTGCCACGGGTCATCGCATCTCAACTCAAGGTTTTGTAAGCGTGCATTCCACCGACGATTTCCACCAATCGCGATGTTTCAGTTAGTCAGCAAAGATGGTTATGAAAAACAGCAGGATCTGTTAATCTGGTGTAATCTCTTCCAGCCTCATTTTCGTTTGACACGCCTGACTTCGCCATCCTTCGTTTTCTAATCAGAGGGTTAGAGTGATACACTATCTGCCGAGGAACATTGTGTTTTGCGACTTTACATGCAAGCGGGTAAAAGCGTAAGATACCGTCCATCTCATTTTGGTTAAGGCTTCGCCGGTTTAATTTCTCCTGTGACGACAACGCCCAAACTGTGTTTTTCTCCCTGCGACACAACACTTCCTTGGGCCAAAGCATTGCGATGGCGCTTAAACGACATTTTTGAATGAAAACATGGCGAGGTCTTGTCAAGAAGGCCCATCCCTTTCACCCCTGCTTCGTACCATGCCTCGGGACTAGAATACAGCAAGCAAGCTTTTGGATACCTGGAATAAGGAGACTGAATGACGGGCGCTGTTGAAGACCGATATATCTCAAGCCATTTTGCCTGAAGTTAGGGTTTAGGGTACGTGTGTCAAAATCAAGGCGCGCATGTCAATTTTGGCCCGACAGCATCTTGTATTGGCCTGCAAAAGCTTAAAGTGTGTTGTGTTCATGCAGACGATAGTTTAGAGTAAGTGTTGTAATTAAACAATCTCTCATTAGTTAGGCGTAATTACGCCCTTGGTGTGCATCCATTTCTTTTTGTAAAATGATCTACATCTGTCACACTTGTTTTCAGCAGCTCGATACTTCTGGTTGTGCTGCAGCTTATACGTCACGCGCATTTAAACTCTTTTAGCGGTAAAAACCGCTCCTTTGACAGCAGCCATCCGTGATGCTGACTTAGACCTTGGCAGTGAAAATGAGTTTGACAGCCTTGGTTTAGGGTCAGGCATAAAATGAAGTGTAGGATTTGTCAGACTTAGCGCTAAGTTAGGGGTAACGCAACTCACGATCAAGTGTCGGTGCTCTGTGGTTTGTTTTCAGGATTGTTATCTCTCCCTGAGGATTGAATGTCGCGGAACCGGATACAAACACCTTCGTTTTAGATACGCTCCTTGTCACGAATCGATTCCCTAAAGTCTTAGTTTTGGGAAGCAAAATTAGAAAAGGCGAAACGGCCAGTTCGTTTTGAATTGTAAGAAAAGCATGTTTGGTCCTTAAGTGCACAAATCCCCAAGGTGCTGTGAGACGACAGTACTCGTGGTTAATTAAAAAAGAAATTTGTCTTGGTAGAGGAGGCAATCTGAAAAGCGAGCTTTTCCGTTCGTTATCTCTCGCATTCACCGAAGAGAGCTCTGTGCTCCATTGATGAGACCGCAGAGATCAAAAACGTGGCCATCCGGAGATTGATGGCCAATTTTATGACCGACCAAAAAAGTGTTTTCAAAGTTTCATAACCCTCTGTTGAGCGGGTCGCATTTTGAACAATCGACTGCGTAAGAGCGAAACTTCTCGAATGTTGAAAACGCAACTCATTGTAAACTTTGCGATCAATACAAAAAAGAACGAGATATGTAGTCGGGGGGTGGCGCTCCCCTTATTCGTCAATATCGACGCCTTTTCTGTTATTTTGGTGTATTTCTCAATAGAAAAAATCCCAGCCGTACGGACTGCAGTATCTCTCATCTTCATTTTGACAAACCGTTCCCTCCATTAAAATGCAAAAAACAGACTTTTACTATGAAGCTTGAGAGATGTCAGCGCTCCATGACATCCTCCATCATTCGGGGTAAAACGTCAGATTTTGTGCCTTTTACCATTTGTCTAGCCTTTTACAAGTCCAATTTTTCTCCGTAAACATATGTGTCATTTTAACATTCCCAATGCCAAGTGCAAGTGCCTCAGAAGTCTTGCCAGAACGTGAGTTCGAATTCAAGCTTTTCATGTGAACTAGTCTTTCGTGCAAGTTTCATGGTCGAAAATGCCAAAAATAACGCTTGTCTACAATTCTGGTTCCTCTTAGCACAGTTTCCTAAAGCGTCGATGATTCGATGCCACTGCACGGTACGTTGCGGTTAGGTGCTGCATGCTGCATTTGTTCACTACGTTACGGTGCTGCATTTGTTCACTGCTCTTCCAAGTTCCTCGTGTTTTACTTCTTAGACACCAGTTAACGGCCTCGCGTCCTTGCCCACCTTTCGCCGCTCAATTACGTCTGCAGGCGGCGAAACGAAGAACTGCCAAGAAACGAGAACCATTTGGTTCTGTGAATGCTTTCACCAGATGGCCTGGCCAAGTGGTGGACGCATCGACTCCTGCCATCAACGGAGTTTGACCGTTTTAATCAACGTTCGCTGGTTGTCATTAGACAGAGCGTGTTAACCGTGCGGTGATACGTGACCTTTGCTTGGAACAGTATCTACTGAGACTGAATCCAATGGGCTACACTTGAACGCAAGGGTTCTACAGCGCATTTTTGTTTCGCCTTTGTGAGGTGACAGCGAAGCACGAAATGCTTAATTCTTACATCACAATCAGTGCAGGCGTCAAGAGTCTGATCGCCGCGTTTTCCAGTCAAGGTTCAGTTCGGGTTTGGAAAAGATTTGCACAACCGGGACCTTCCTTGCGCGCCTAAACTTCCTAACAGTGGAAAGTATAGCAAATTAATAAATGCATTGATTAACAACTTGATACTTGTTTATTGAGGTCAGTTCGATTTGATTTGAGTAAAGGTTAGTGCTACCATATAAAAGCAATCAGCATAATTTGAAAATAGTATGAGGAAAGAACATTTTATTGGAAAAAACATTTGATATTATTTAAAAGTGAACCCAGTTTCAAAATTTCTTTACTGACAAGTTGTTTGCTTTGCTGACAACTGTGCAATTGAATCATTTCGGGATTCGTCAGAAATCGTACAAAGTGCAATCTGCAAAGTTTAAAATGCTGTATACTTCTTGTTTGCATTGGCTATTCGTACAAGTCAACTTGTTCTGCGTTCTTAAAAAAAGAAGTGTTTTTTAGTTAAGGTGTTTGATTAAGATGTTCTGATCTTTGAGCTGGCGTTCTGATTTATTCGTTGCAGTCGTGAGTTTGTTTGCTTTCTCTTGCTTCAGGTTTCCAACTTTTCACACGTAAATTTTGCTTGCGCATTTTCAGGACTGAGGATGCGTAATTTTACCTGAAATAGATTTCCTATTAAAAATTTGCCGATAGACTCCGTGCTTACCCCATTGCTCAAAGCAGTGTTGTTAGGTATGCCGTTAATTTCAATGTCTATTAAAATTGTGCCTAAACGTTGAGAAATGAAGGTAAGTCTAATATTTTTGTGAGGGTGGTCGCGTCTGTCTCAACAAGCACTAGAAACAGATTTTTGTGTTTGGATGCTGCTGAATTACAGCGAAAACTTGCCCGAAAAGTAACTGAAATCAGAGAGAGGAAAAACATAGGATGAACGCAGAGATAGTGCTAAACTACACACGGAGCGTGTGCTTTGCCTGGAGTGTTACTTTTACTGTTGCATGTTACACGACTGGAGTTTTCTGTTTTTAGCTGACGTGGGTCGATATGGTAAATGTTGACATAGTTTCCATCCATGTTGGATTTTCGAATCAAGTTGGAAGTGCGGCGAGATTCATGAAAAGGATTGTCTTGAAGTTTTATGGAGGGTTTCGTACAACCGTTTTTCAAGGTGCTTTCGAGCCGTTGATGCCAAACCCAGCTTTTTGTTCCGCATTTGTTTGGATTTTCAAAGGTTGTGGTGAAGTAGGGAAATAGACTCGTGCACGTGTGCCTCAATTTCGTTCAAAACGACAAACTGTGCGCTCCAACAAATCAGTACCAACTGCCATACATTGTCTAAATTAAGACACAGTCCGTTAGTGATCATCCAAATCACTGAGTTATCTCTTTGCAGTGGCACAGAGATCGCTGATTGGATTTGGGCAACGGTTTATTTCAAACATTAATCCAACGCGACATGGTTGGTTCATAAATTGTTCTCAGGTTTTTCATCCGATTCCCGTGGAAGACGTTGAAGTCGCCCACATTACGTCATCAGATGCTCGTCACGAAACTGCCTGAATTGTTTTTCGCGGCCGTTGCGCGAAGTTTTATCGCGGCCTGTCGGTGACGCTTCAGAAACACGACAGTGTCATCTTTGCGACCGAGAAATCTATGCGTCGAATTCGAAAAATGTTCGAAGAGGGAAATACATTTATGCTCTGCTATCCACAGAAAAAACTGAGGCACATCGAAATTGAAAGAAAAGATAAGCAAGGGTTTTTTTAGTATCAACGTTTTCGAAAAGGTTACAAAAACTCGCATGTTTTGCCAGCACGCGTAAGGTTCACACACTTATGCGCGTACTTTCGCCTCTCCATACGCCATTTCTCTTCGAGCGTAGAAACGGCAACTTGGACGTTTTGTTATCTGGCCTTCATTTCTCGTTTGATCCGTCGCATGGCTCTTGTTGCACGCATCAGCCAGGCTTGTGAGCGCGGCAGTCGCTTATCACGGTTAATCATCAAGCTCCCTCCGCCGCTACGTTTTTCATGTCAAGTGTATCTTGACAAATATGCGTTTGAAGCTGTCCGGGCGAAACCGTACAGGGTTTTGGACGTCTCTTGGGAACCGGAGCTCAAAGAACGGTAAAAATCATCTCAATCCATGCTGTAATCGAGTTAGGCTGAATATCTCTTCATACTGAGAAACGATCTGCAAGCTCGCCAACTAAAATTACGGGATATTGCACCGTCCATACGAAAATCCCGCCCGTCGTTATTTTCACACAAGTTGGGAAAATTGGGCCGCCTCCGTGGTGTTTGGTTACAAGAATCGTTGTGCACGAACCCGAAAAAAGAAAATAGTTCCAACAAAGACTTCCACAATGCCCATGTCTAAACAGATCACAGCGACAGGGCCCACCCGTTGTGACCCCACCGTTAGCTGTTTTGTTGTCGTTACGCTTGGCATGGTCTGTGATCTGACCAGCGGTTGTTACGTAAAACAGGCACGTCTGCTGGAACTGTTGGCGAGTCTTCCGTGGGAGCTTTTCCTGCTGTTTTTGTTTAGATTTAGCTCCACTACAGATGTGGTTGTAGCTGACACTTGTTAGAGTTTGGGCCGCTTTCAGGCCAACTTAGAGCACTCCAAGTTGTGCTTCTCGCGAGAAGCTTGGCGGACGAGATTAAACAAATCCGGGTTCCACAAACTGTCGCGCGAAACCTGATGCACTTCTTTCAGCTTCACGTCTCGACTTTGCGATGATCATCACCCACGCCTTTCCATGTGCTTTGATGGCCTTGTAATTGTTTGATGCTAATTACAGACGTTCTTGACTTCGCATAACTTGGCGTTCGAAGCGTCCAGAATTTTCTTCTGTTGCGAACGTCGACGAAGCGATGGCTGCATTTGGTAAGACTTGGGAAAATCGTTTTGTAAGCGTGAAAGTCAATTTTCTTCGCATTCCACACCTTTTTTTTATCAGAATAGGGTTTTGACTTGCTTTCGTCGACTTCCAAATGTGTGTTTTTGCATTTTACGTGTGGTACAATTTTACTGGTCAACCATGAATGACTTGTGGCTAAGCGTTGCGAGATGACCGGATATTTTGTTTGGTTCTTAAGTGATTGCATCAGATGGGCTCCAAATCTGTAGCAAATCCAATGCAATTCCGATTTGCTATTGTCCATCATCTTGTGAGAAGTATGTCAGCCAAGGACAATAGGTCACGTTGTGAACATGAAGCATGCGAATTAACTTCTTACTTTCATTCTCGGAAGTTCTTACTTTCGTTCTGTGAGAATTAACTTCTTACTTTCATTCTCGTTTTCGGAAGTTTTCAAATGCAAGTTTTCGGAAGGTGACACAAGACGACCGCAGAAGTTGGTAACAACGTTAGAGCAGCCAGGCTTTAGCGGTTGCCTCAAGAGTTTGTTCAGCTGTATTAGAAGGGACAATGTCACGAATTGCACTAATGAAGTTTACAAACTAATTAAATGGTTTGACATTTAATTGACACCTGCATCGTGTATCTAGAACAGGGTTCCCGACCTTTTTGTGACCATGTACCCCTTCAACATTTGTACAGATGAGCATTTACCCCTAAAATATCTTTCTATGGCATAGATCGACTTTTTCCCAAATAATTTATCATGACTAACGATAGATATACTTAGCAATGATTTTTGAAAATAACGTTCACTGATATACATATAAGTATTTGGAAATAAATAATACATAAATATATTTTTCCCATCTAGTACTAACCTTAAGTGTACCTCTTCAGATAGGCAAATGTACCCCTAGAGGTACATGTACCCCAGGTTGGGAACCCCTGATCTAGAAGGGCTCCGTCGAAACATAGAAATAAAACATCGATGCGACATTTCTACCCATCTCATTTGTTACAAAAAGTAGAACAGAAACTTCGATCATTGCATAGGTTCCATGAGCAACGCAAACATTTGCAGAAGGTTCCGCTGCAGCAAAAACGCCGAAAAACACTGTTTTAAGATTTTTCACTGAGCACACCGAAATTTTTTTTGTGGATAAGTACCACGTTATCAGAAGAATATTGCTAAACAAACAGACTCATACCTTATATGGCTTGAATTTTCGGAGCACTGCTCCGTTTCTTTCGTTTTTTTGTCCTGTCAACACAGCTTCAAAACCCACCACTCGTCTCCGCCAGTCCCTCGCTTTGCTTCAGTTCCGCCTAATATGTGAAGTGGATCGTCTGTTGCCGAAACGACATCTACGAAGGCCGGATTCGAATAACAACCTGAATTGGCGCATGTTTGGTGGAAGCGCGAAGTTCCGTTTTCCTCGTTTCATTGCTTTTTTCTTCGCATCGAACACCTGAAAAACCTGCGTGCAGGGCTCGTTTGTCGAATTCGTATGCAGGGCAGGGAAAATGAACAAAGAACAAAGCAACGAAACTTGACAAGAGTCACTACTGTTGGCTGCATCCCGACACCCGGGGAAGCGGCGGTTTGAAGTCCTTGCAACTGTATTCGCTTTAACAGTAGTCGCGAAACTCCAACCTGCTCCTCCGACTTGTTTGTGACGCTTTTCAGGATATTCTCGGAGTTTTTCAACCGCTGAAAAGCAGCAGTTTCTTCAGGCTGCAGTGCCGGCTCGCTGGCTGACGCTGTCGGCAGTGGTTGGAGGAGGTTTTCCCTCCGATCTTTCTCTTTTCAACCTAAAAAACCTTGTCCCGTGACAAGAGCCGAAAAAATCCATAAATATTTGTGTCCCGAGATTGCGCCCGCCCTCTCCGGTCTCTGATTGCCGCTGTGACGTCACGAAAAATGTCGTCCTCGCCGTCGTGTGAGTGATTTGCCAGCGATGCGAGCGAGTCTGTTGCGCGACGCGGTCGATGCTAGATAAGCGCGAGCACTAAAAACGACACGAACCGTCGCCAAGAGGTTGTATACGGTTCAGCGTTGGTGAAAGCTGGCTATTCTCAACGCACCCTTTCAGTGCCGGTGTGTAGGGATCAGATGAGCACGTCTGCCAAGTCGAGTTAAAGCAGCAGTTGCCGCTGTTGGGTGCTGCCGGTTTTTACAAAGCGAGGACGAGCACAGATAAGTTGTTGCTGCTTTATTATCCCGCCTGCGAACGCTAGACCACGGTATAAGTGCCCATCACGCTTTTTCGCATGAAGTGTGGGGGTGGGCGGGTTAGGCCTGTGATGTCAGTAGGCCAGTCAGGGCCTGAATGCACTGTTCCGCATTTCGTATTGCGAAAAGGACCTTGCAGAAGTTGGTAAATGAGAATAAAAGCATTTGACATACCTTTATAGTAGCGTGGCATTGCACCAAAAAGGTTATCGTGAGGTTGTTCGAAAGAATCAAATCAAAGCGCTGCGTAAATTAGTGCTTTTTGGATTCGCACTGTATGTCGGCATCCACCTAATATGTGTTAAAAGCGAGAAATGCGCAGAGGCTGACAATGAAAAGGGTGGAGCTAAGCACACAAATTGTACGGCGAATTGTAGAGAATCTACTGAAACCGCTACGTTGTGCAAAAGTTGGTAAAAATAGGCTGTACGGTAATCTTTGCCAAACTGGTCTTTACCGCAGTGCTTGCGTCAGAGTCATTTACATATGCATTGTGACGTTTCAACGACGATGTGTGTGCGGAGCAGGAGATGCAATTTTTAACCGAATGTCGATGCTGTGGTGGCTTTGTAGAATCTCGAATTGAACTAAAACCATAGTTTTTCTGCTCTCCGATAATTCTTTCCCAGTTAAAAGCATCAGTCATTACAACACTTGTTGGATGAAATAGTTCTAATTTTAATATTCATGCAGCATAAGAAACACAAACGCAGACGGTTCAAAAACAGAGTATTATATGGACAGGATATAGAAAACAGGGTAAAAAAGCATAGTCAGAACAAAATGTGGTACCATTACAACAGGCCAAAAAATAAAAATAAACGAAATATGAAAAAAGCGCAACTCACAAAATGGAAGCACAGAACAAACCCATACCAAATCAGATCACAAAGGCAATGGTCATTCACATAAAAGATGATTGAGGGCAAGCAATGTATGAAGCGTTGAGAAATATACAGATGAAGCAGTGATTCACGCACATAGGTGAGAAACGTGAGTGACAATGGACGTTATGAAGCAGAAAACCAATCAGTAACCATAACGTCATAAAGGACGGTTCCGCTTATGATCCCGTGTACCAGGTTTTTTTAAGGCAAATGTCAGGTGCCCGGTGTAGTTCTGTAGGGGCCCGATTTTCTCTGATTCTTGGGACCCGATTTGAAATTCGGGTCCCTAGAACGCCTTAAAGAAACCCTGCGTGTACAATCAATTATTTTTGAAAATGCAGAATAATCTTTACGGATGCGATTTATGAATTTGCTGGCAGTTGTTCAAAGCTATTTCCTTAGAAGATGAAAAAGATCTGTGGACCTTTTTATTGCAAAGGTTGTTCGACACCGTAGTGGCTCTTCTGTCGAATCTATTCTTGCAATTATTGACTTACAGAGTTAGTGTCGCTTTACAGCAACGGGGTTGTCGCGCTCTTACGACGATGCCACCCTTAGGGCCTTTCTCCTGACTGATGTGGACAGGCGAATCATCAAAGATTGCTTTCAACGTTCGTGACGTGTAATCCATTTAACGGTACTGGGCGTGCAATCTAATTAAATCGTAACAGGAGACCCGGGCGTCCGTTTCTTTATACTGCTGTCTTGATGTACCATCTGCATTACAGGCTGGGACAACAAATGGTGATGCATTAGGATCAAGTTTTGTGTTTTAATTTTTCTATCCCAAACCACAAGTCTACTTCCGTTCAAGCCCGTTTAAGTTGTGAGTCATCGAAGTCAGATATTTTGACGAGTTGAACGCAATCTTTTTACCGAAAAAGTACGGCGCCGTTTATAGCCCACTTGAATATATCAAGATGACATTGCGTTCCTCTATCAGTTATTTCAGAAACGTGTAGAGCTTTTTAGGGCTGATTGCGCCCTTTGTAGTCTGAGTCCTTACACGAAACGAGTGGTGTAGAACAAGCGCGCAGCAGTTACCATGTCGGAAGCAAACCCACACAAACGTGCCAAAGTTAGCATCGAAAAGAAGTGACGACTTTTTAAATGATTGATGAAAGTTCTGTAAAACGAGCTCGCAAAGTGAAACTGTTCTGATGGCATCGCGGTCTTTCTGTTGCGAAAAAATTCACGAGAATCGATGCGGCAATAATGAGTTTCACGTTCAAGCTTAGTACTTCCAGGAACGCCAGACCTTGCGTCAACTTTTATGTCTCAAGATTATATCGTTACTGAGTTCGCGTCAGGGGGTGATGTTCAAGCTGCTTGAAGTCTAATTATTAACGAGACACGCACTCACGATCGAACTGTCAACGGAGCGGAGAAGTTTGCGTTTCGAGGTTCCAACACCGCTGGGAGGTTTTCGTGCAACTGCAGGTTGGAGGGGCTCCTTTTCGCGTGGTTTCAAATGTTATTACGCAGCTTCAAAAGCCCTCCTCTGTGTTGTGTTACAGTGGAGCAATGCCCCACGTAAAATCAATGGTATCAGACATATTTAGCGTGTTGTTTAGATTTGAACGGGCAACAATCTCTGCTGTTGGCTTCTCTCTTCCTTGTTTCGTTCGGGAAACTTGACTAATCTATTTGTAAGTATTATAGCAGGGCATGTCGCTGGCGGAAAGCAGAAAAACAACCGTTCCTGCTCAAGTGCTTCAATAACTTCCACCACACTCTTATGTCAATCGTCCGATCTTGCATGGAAAGTCCCATGCCATTGATCGGATAAGGTCAGTAGATAATCGGAGGAAGCATACGCCTGAAATAAAGGTGCTTGCTGAAAAGTTAACGAAGCTTCTCAGGTAAAACTCACTTTCTTATCGATAAACATTAGGTCCTGAGGAAATTTTTATATCTTTTGTTCAGGCTGCGCATGGGCAAGTATTTCAAACGAATCGGGGCGTTTCAGGCGTGCTGCATTTTTGCACTCGACGGGCAGGATAGAAATACATGATGGAAATACTTCTCATTCAGCTGTTTACGGTTTGCCAGCCTCGCAAGTATCCACCAAGTGTTCGAAACTAATCATGTGAAGATCTGATGCTCTCGAATCGAGAGTCTACTGACTTCAATTGCCCAGAGACTGAGTGATTGTGTGCGCACAGTTAGCGGCAATGGAGTGATTTCGTCCCCCGCGCAGGCAGAAGAGCCTTCATTCTGCTGCAGTAGATCGACAATGGAATGCTGGAAATTGTTCGTATAGGGTTCTTAAGACTTGTTGAAAGCTTGATATTGTTTCAAATCGTGTTCGGTCGCAACCTGCTCGGTTTTTATCTGTGCTTCTTTGCTTCGATCGTCGTTCTCGCTTTCAGCGACTGTGGGCGCTGAAACTGCTTGCCGCGGGCGCATTGCCAGACCACCCCGAACTGAAAATCCATCGTTTGGGAGGCTTAGCTTTGAAACGCTGCGATAAAATTATACGGTGCCGGGTTTCATTGCTTAATGAAATGAACGACGTTGGCCTGGTCGGAGATGAGATCAAAACCGCCGTTTCGCCAAGCTCCGGTTCCGCAGATCGCCGCTTTCCTCGTCAAGCGTATCAGTCGTCGAAAGCTGGTGCTGGTCATCTTGATGGCGTCATCACAGCCATACCTGCCAAACATCAGTCGGGGCTCTGTGCTGGGAATAGGAAATCGAAGGAGCGGATAACGAATGAACTCGTGCTGTGGCGTCGTTGAAGGCAGCACGGACGAGGGATAGGGTTTCGACGCCGCCACCCGGATGCCAGGTCTATCTCGTGCGTTGCGCACTCCGAGACAACTTGTAAGTTTTGCCTTCCACCGAAGAACCGCAGAAAAAATGTGAGCTAGCGCAGCGTTTTCGACACTTTGCTCCAAAAACTACGCGATGTTTCAGAAACAGCCAGATACATCACTTTGCAAGCTTTTCAGGTCACGTGAGCGGCGAAGAAAAGAAGCCACCAATTAGGTCGCTTCACGACACGTCAATGTCTTTTTAAAATATGACCGAATCAAACTCTTCGAACGTCAGGTCTGATTTTGTTCGTCGCGGCCTCTGTGATTCGATAGCTGAGAAGGAAGTGGTCCGAGTGTTTGCTCTTCCCTCGAGTGACGCGATTTGACGTTGAAACTTATAGAAGTTTGAGACAGGCGTCTTGGCCAGAGGTCGGAGGTCATTTCAGTCACCGCGGCAAGCGAGTAGCGAGGAGAATGCCAAGAATGTGAGTACCTCGTTTCTCCCAGAGCTGCTGATTGGCTCTTGGTCGGCAAAAGAAGCCAGCCGGAGTTTGCACGTTTGCGAATCGAATCACGCTTTCTTCGACCAAAACTGACGGAGAGCAGACGAGGCGTCACGCAGCCGCGTTTGCTGTCTCTAACTCAGTTATCCTGGAATAATTTTTGATTGTAGATTGAATTAGAGCGATAATTAATCAAGGTGTTTTTGTTAACCCGAAACCTGAGTTAACGTTTGACAACTGCAAACTTGCGATTGTCATCGCGGAACCATCTTAATTGTGTTTCGAAGGCATCCCTTTGGTAAAACTGTATTCGAGATTGCACCGTTGTTGTCAAATAGGTCCTAATGCCACGATGCCACGTTTGCAGTCATGACAACAGGCTGGGTCTTGTCAGCTGGTATTAAGACAAATCCAAACACAAACGCTTTTTTCCCGAAGTTTGTTTTTCTTTAAGATATCTGGTTTTCTCACGGCATTTCCAGGGGTATAGTTTATATGCGGCGCCTAATGCAACCTGTGAACTGTCGTCCCGCGCAAATCGTTCTTCTTCTTTTCATTTCACCATCAACCGACTGTAGAAAGGCGTTTCGGATTATTCACAAACAGGTTCTTCGAAAAGTAATCCTGGCGCCAAATAAAAACCTTTGAATGTTTCGATAAAATACCTAAAGCACAAGAAAATTGATTTATCTTTCAGTGGTTCTCTACCTTTTCAACAGGCACTCTACCAAAATCTAACGATTTTGCGGCACGATTTCACGCAGTTAGACGGGCTTAACTTTATTATGGCTCTCAAGGTAATTGTTTCCATGAAACTTGTGCTGCATATTCCAAAATATTGGAGGAACACATGAAAGTGTCTCGCGGTACACAGGTTGAGAAGCACTGCTAGATTTTCTGCAATTTCCCGCATCGCGATCAAATTCGGTTTTAATGACTTTATGCAGTGGTTCTCAACCTCCTTTTAGTGATGTACCCTTTGGGAAATGTTTACTCTCTCAAGTACCCCTTGACCACATGTAATCATGAGCACAATAATAGGAAACGTACTTATGATAATTATTGCATTTTTAAGTTAAAATTTAAATACGAAGGCACTTATAACGGTCCATGTACCTCTTGGAGCGCCCTTACGTAGCCCAAGAGGTATGCGTACTCCCATTTGAGAACAACTGACTTGGTGCGCATTTTGTATACAGGAGACCTTTGTCATGCCGTGAATGCTGTGTTGAAATTTGGCTTTTGTGGCGTACTATGTGGCGATCAAAGCTAAGATGAAAGTGCTCTTAACATAAGCAACTTCGTTCGCTCACGTGTGGGATAAAACTTAGAAGATGGAGGCAAACTGTTTGCAAAGTCGTGGTAAACAGCTGCAGCATGGTTGCTTTGCCTCATTAATGGTTTTATGAAGACATCGAGTTGTTGCGTCTGTGCGCGACAGCAAATTCTTCCTGGGGCGGGTGTAATTTGAGCGGCAGCAGAGCTTTTTCTAAGCAATCCTGCTTTTTAAGAGACAAGGAATTAAGGCGACCAAATGCTAGAACCGGGATTGTTTGTGTTGCTCATGACGAACAAGTAATGCAAACGTCCTAAAATCGATCCAGTTTTTGTATTAAAAATAATCTGAATGAATGTGATCTTTTCTCATTGCTCCGAGCTCCGCGTGCGCTGCATCCGAATTTCGGTGTGTTTCGAATAAAAAATGGTTACAAATGTTTGGTCTCCTGCTGGAACCGACTGGCGGCAACGCCTGTTGTTCTCTCAGCGCGTGTAGATATATTTTACTGCGTTGTTGATAAGAAAAACAAGCCTCAGTAAGTGCTCTACACTTTTTGGAAGTATAGCGCGTGGACACGTTTGAAAAACCTTGCAATGAATGCATGGTTCTAGTGGAGAGACTAACATGCTGCAAACAATCCAGTTCGTTCTTGCCCAAGCAGAAAACCTGTCGCCTGACGAAGCGTTCCTCCGTTTCACGTTTTGGCAAGGAAGCTGTCAATGAGCGGCCGCGGCAGTTATTGTTAGAAGCTAAATATACTTCTTGCCGGCAAAGTTAATTTCCGGGTCGGCGTAGGCCTTTTTTCCTGTCAAAACATGCAGATCGAAGGGCTAAGACCGCGGCATACGCGTCTAGTCTCTGTTACTGGTTGTGGGAAGACGGTCGGTAATTTTCAGTTTATCGCCTGTACAAATAGCTGGCGGAGCGGCGATCGTGAAATTAAGGGTGCGCATTTCATCGCCGCTCCGTTTGACGGCGTCTTAAGAGACGGAAAATTTATAGGAGCTTGCGCTTCAGGGCTGATGCGCCAAGAGACAGTGAGATCGTTAGAACGCCGTCGGCAGCTTTGGGATTCCAACACGTCATCGCGATAAGAACGGCACCGCACGTGTTCAGAGGTGCCGACGCACCGGCAGGTTAACCGTTCGTCGTTGATGTACCGTTGATGTACCGTTTTTCTCGTTACGAGACTTATCTCTTTCGAAAATGAAAATCAAGTGAACGGGTAAGAATGGCTGTGATTCCTGGGAACGAACAGTAATCCTGAAAACGCCGGAAAGATTTGGACGCACACAAAGGGATGGGCCTCTTCGCAGTGTCACAGCAAGACAGTGATATCGCGTTTTCAACAAGGGAGCGGTCTATTTACCCAAAGTATTTAAAGCACAGTTAGCAACGTCGCGGTCGATGGTCTGCTGTCGTTGATTCTTCGGTCAGTCGGCCGTTGATTTTTTGCTGTTCCGTAACGTATCTTGGCTATTGGGAGTGTCGAACGCTATTTCGCGCTTGACGTCGAGCTTACACTGCAAGCGCTGAGCTCCAGTATGGACAGCTGCCGAATCAGCGCAGGGCTGTACGACCCTTTGGTTGCGAAACCGTGGCCACCACTAGTCAGTACTTCCTAGAAGCAGACGGCGAACATCAAAACAAAGCGATGACGCCGTTCCTGAACGCAGCGAACCGACTGCTTCACGTTCGCTCCGCTAAATGGACGATGCTTGTTGAGGCGGCCGGAATCCTCGTTCGTTGTCCTGCTGCCAAGATGCTGCGATATTGTAGAACATGCTCTCGCACAAGAACCAAGCACCGAACGTTGCGTCTCGCTGCTCCCAGACCTCATTAAGCTACTGCTGTTCTTCGCTATCTGCGTTACGGTAATGCCACCATAGCATGACGCTGGGTAACAGCCAGCTGACGTCATCAGGGTCGTTGTCTCGGACAGAAAAATGAAGCTTCATTAACAATTAAATATTAGGGGCTTTTGTTGTCTCGTCGCATATGATAACGAGTTTCTGTATTTTTTAACAAATGTCTTTCTTGCTTTTCCTGTTTTTGTCTGTTTTTGTAAGATGCCACCACGTCTTTTCATGTAATTGGACTCCACAAAGGTGATGCAGAGGAATCAGTCAGCAGAGATTCAAATAGAATCAGATTCTATTTGAATGAGATTTCAGGACTGAGGATGCACATACAGTAGTTACGTGAAATCGATTTCCTACAGTATTTAAAACATTTACTGATTCATTCCAGTGCGCCACCTCAGCCGAGGTTAATTACTTGAACACAGATATGTCAAAGTCCAAATCACGGTGAACTTGCGAGAGCGGAGCCCCGGCGGTTTATTCCTCGGAAGCTTGCAGCAAACCAAGAGCTTTTGATTGTCGGCCTTCACAAGGTAGTATTTTGGTCACATTGATGGTGGCTGTTCGTTTCAAGCCAGTAACGAGTACTGTCAATTGCCCTAGAGTGAATTCCAATTGAATTTATTCTGGGGCAAGTGGCGCAAGCTCCAGTTCATCGCCCTCGATTCCGCCATTTTCCTTGTTGTATGCCCTGAAACTTTGAAGCACTGAATCCGACTGATTGTTTTCATGTTCAAGACGTGCTGGCGTTGTCGAATGAGCATTCATGCTATTTCTGTATGTCAGCGCCGCAACCAGCTGATATTTTCGGGGGGAAGGCAAAATTATTGTAACTTGCTGTTGTACCGAATAACTAAACATGTTTATATAATTGTCGTGGGGGGATATTGCCCGGTTGCTCCCCCCCTGGTTGAGGGCCTGCTATATGTACATCGCTGCAATTCCGTTTTCAGCTTCATGAAAATTTTCGATTTGAAATCGCATGGAGATGATCCGGTCCCGTGTTCGGAAATGCTTTTTTATTTTTTTTGATGAATTGAAGAAAATGGACGTTGATGAAGATTTTTAAGCATTAGAATTGAAAAGAGTTGTTTGCGCAAAGACAAAACGCTTGTTTGTTTGCGAAATAAGAAAACGCGACAAATGCTATTGTTAGCGAATCGCCGTTCACCCTCAAGCAGAGTTTAAAAACGCCAGGACACATAGAAATTGTGTGTGTGCGCACTTGATTCGTTTCACGTCAGTGGTTGTTGGTGAAGATCGGTTGATATAAATCCGGTCACGTGACCCTGCAAGCCAGAAGTAGGGGAACAGCTGATCATCTAGCGGTGAAAGTTGCTGCAGGGGGAATGACCCCGTTGACTGGAATTTATTTAGTTGTTTCCTTACTGTTATGTTGTTCGCGTTCTGCATTGTGGACTTTTAAAACATAAAACAAACAGACATTAAAATTTGATCTAGTGTGAGAAAAAAACAGACGCTGAATTGAAACAGACATTAAATTTTTATTTAGAGTGTGAGAGATAAAATGTCCAGTGCATTTTAGTCATTACGCCCAGGATGCGTCATCAAACAAGTACGCAAGTACGTCGTCAGCCATTAAACTTGCCGCCAACTCATCTTGCCGTTGTTGTTGTTGTTGTAGTTGTTGTACTGCCGACACCGAAACTGTCCTGGTAACTACCGAACTGCCGTCGTTATATGACGTCATTCACGATTGCCGTCGCGAAGAAATCGTGAGAACGGGCGAAGAGCAAATGGTCGATAAATTAGCAGGTGCTCTGTGCAGGATTCGAATTCAAGAGTCTCTTTCCGCTGCTCGTCGTAATGCCTCGGCGCCAAACGCGCTTTTTGTGACGGAGATGCTCAGTGTGCGAGTCAGAGACGTGTCCTTTAAAACCTAATCATCACGCTGCTGTTTTGACATTTCTTAGGATTCGATGTGTCGGAACGCAGAAATAACACGAGGCAGTTCGAGGATAAACTTATATTACAGGCGGTACTTACCGTGTCTTGAAACTATATCAGGAAGAAAAAATTATTTGTTTCCGAGGGCCCCGGCCCTTACAACGAAAACGATTAGGCTTTGAGGCAAGTCCAGCGCGCATACCGTACACAGCGCGAATTATAGTCTCAAACAGAAGATGTGACTATTAAGCTGGCCTTACACGAAAGATGAAGTGAGGCCAGCTTTATGATCACAGCTCGTCACGCCAGCTCGTGATCACAGATCACGTTTGAAACTGCAACACGCGCACTTACTCTAAACCAGCTATGTCCAACCCAAATGGCTTACTGAGCCAAAAAGTATGTCACTATCTTGGCCAGGGCCGCACATTGAATGGCATATTATTGAGGGCCGCACATCGAATGGCTTACTTTGATTTGAATCCTAACTGAAACGGTAACAGACGTGATAAAGTGGCACTGAGGACCACCTGCATCAAAAATGTCAAATTCAAGATTATCAAAACAAGGACAGTGTTGTCAGTGTGCAGGATATTTTTACTGCAGCGAAAACTAAACTGGGCCGCACAAAACCTTCAACCGGGCACCATGCGGACCGCGGGTTGGACATAGCTGCTCTAAACCGTGCTTTAGCTTTGCAACATTTCATTCGTAAGCTTGCAATTTTCAGGACTGAAGATACGTAAAATACGTGAAATCGATTCCCTAGTAAAACAACTTGCTGATTGATTTGACTACGTCACGTTTTGAGAAACTTATTGTTGACATTTAAACTTAATTTGGAGTAACTTGCAGTCATTCCATACGTCTGCTAGGTGACGCTAGCGAGCAACCAAGGTTTGAGTGGACAGGAATGCATGCCACTGTGACGTGTGCGCGTATCAATCGTTCGCAGTGAAGCGAGAGAATGCCCTGCATGAAAGTCAAAGTAATATCGACAACAGATTTACTTGTGCGAGGCTGTACAAGACACGTCGAAAAGTTTTATTTGAAAGAGAGAAATTTTCGACTGTCAGTCGCCAGTAAAGAAGTTTATTGACTTGTTGAACTATCGCGCCTTCAGGAGCTTCAGCGTCCCAGTTGCAAACAGAGTCTTACCTGGCTTTACATGATTCCCGGGGTGGGAAAACTCAGAGACCACCAACGCTTTTCCTCCTTCGCCTGGAAGCAAACGCCGCCTGAACTTTGCTTGAAATGGTCACACGGGTTGAAGCGGATAGCCGCAATAAAACATAATTGAACGGTTTAAATTGAAACGAGATCGCAGCGCTCCGGCTTCTGGTTGCGATTAATAATATCGCTTGGCGACAGAGCTACAAGTTACAGGACCAATCGTTTAAAACTCCATCGCAATTTCGAAACTTTTGAACAGATTTTGTTCGCGCCGGATATCGTGGCTAATCAATAAGTTTGTGACGTAACACAGAGGTGACTGTGTAATGCTACGCAACAATCGAGCGAAAAGTTTTCAATGCGGCAGCGTTCCAACGGAGCTTTCGCTGATCGTCGTCGCAGAATTACGCATTGCCGCAGCACCAAATATGTTGAGTCGAAACGCGTCAGACAAAGTTGTTAACAAACAGGGATTTTTGAAAGCACTTGCAGGAACGCTGGAAAGCTTGTGTGTGTCGGGGGGTATTGACCCTCCCCTTTCACAAGAGGGGCGACGGGGGCGGAGGTGCCTTTTTGAAACAAGAATCAGAGGTAATTTCATGGTTTATCAAGATCGAATTGAAACAAATTTATTACAGCTATTTGCGCACCCAGGAAATTTGGAATGATTTTTTCTATAATTTCTGGTACTATTTTTGAGGTCGACATCATTGCTGAACAGAAACAAGCATAGTTGCTAACGATTTTTTGTTTTTCATAAGTTTGCATTGTTCTCGACTCTTTTACTGCCCCACCTGACCCATAGGCGTAGCCAGGGGGGCCAAAGGAGCCATGCCTCCCACATTTTTGAAAAATATAGTCATTTTGTGCTTTGAGAAGCGTTTTTTCAAACATAATAGTGTTATTCGCCTAAAGTCATAAATTTTGGCCACCCCAAAAATTTTTGCCCCCCAGATTTTTGGGCTGGCTACGCCACTGCCCTGACCTACCGGTGTTCCGGCGTCCCTGAGTGCTTGCGTGTCTGACGCAGGCCAAGATACACCATGAAGAACGAGGCCTGTCTTCGTAGAAGGATTCTTGGAAATCTAATGTCAGCTTAACTTGAACGCAAAGTTTTTTTTTCCAATACCAGGCCAGCTGAGACGCAGTCACGCTGGTCAGTCAGGAATGGCATTTGATGCACAGCAGAAAGCCAGTCAGGCCACGCACCACGTTGTTTCACGCAGATGGTGCAATGAATAAGTTTGTTCCCACACACGCAGCATGGTGCTCAGGTGACATTTCATCAGCAGCCAAACTCGCATGCTGCTGATCCATTCACATTCGTTTGCGAAGTTCGATCAGCTTTTGTTTCATTTCAGTTCATGCCTTGATTGAGGGAAGTTTCGAATTGGACCAGAATAAGGTCCGGAAATCTGTTGATACTTGAGTTCACTGCGTCCACCTAAATAAAGTTCGTACCTAAATAAAGTTCATTTCAACGGTCTCCTAGACTCAGCGGTATGCTTCAACCAATAGCAGCCTCTGCTCTCCCGACATGACCTATTGGCGTAGAGAGTGCTGGGGTCAAATAGGCACTTATTTTGCCGCCGTTGAAAACGAACTTTATTTAGTTAGGTTGACTACGCAAACATGAGGGAAACCAGGCTCATAGCAACATCTTCTGACGTAAAACCTTCAAAAAAAGATTGAAAATGAATTTTTGGATTTTAGTTTCAAAACTTTCTTTTTATTTGTGCTAGATTTTGTTCCATTTTGTCATACCATTGTTAAAAAATATTGTAGTATGCAAGTGACAATAACTGAACGTATTATAAGGCGTCCATAAAGCCTCTTTACCATTGACAAATTTATACCAAGGCAATTAATGAGATATTTAATGAATCAGGTTTGTTCTAGGTGCTCAGTGCTTATCAAATTTTTTAATCTCATTGCATTTGTGTATTTCAGGTACCTATGTTGATGAAATAGGTAGTGTAAAATGGGTTCTTATAAAAATGGCCAGATATCGTGTATCGAACAAAGATACGGGTCATGGACATCACTGGCCTAAAGCAAAAGATCTTTGATGCCCATTGCAACCACTGACGAGGCTAAGCTACAGCGAACATGGCAAGAAGCCGATTACTCTTAAGATGTACTTCGTGCAACTAGTGGTTCCCATGCAGTGGTGCATTAAACGATGCAAAAACCATTATCAACTCATTTGGTAATAGATTCCACGTCCTTAGTCTGTTCAGTTACTTTTGTGGAACCTTTTTTGTTGCAAAAAGACTTCTTATGGACAACCCGCGATTTTTACGAATAGAATATGGTGGTTGTTCTGCGAGCTCGTGACGATCGCCTTATAGATTTTAAACATTGTTTTCACGAAGAATTGGTTGAACTGAAAAAAATGACTTCTTTTCCTGAAGGGCTAACCTTGTGGAAGCGTTGCGCAGCGACGTGTACAAAAATACCCCTCATTTCTTTCACACATTAATGTCTTCAAAGTTCTCAGAACATTTCATGTTCTGCGAACAAAGTAGAGTTACTGAAGCTTCAGTTCGGTGCCATACTTTTGGTTGGAATTCTTGCTTTTCTGCTCAGAAATGAATTTAGAAATTGCTGGGTCTAATCAAGCATACAGAGGTTGCCCATGAGTGAATCGCAACGAACCGGGATATTCCTTGTGTCCATAAAAAGTTAAAAAAATTAACCGAAATTTCGTTTTTTTCGGTGACGGTCGAGTTTCGGGAACAACTCGTTTGTTCTTGTTTTTAGTGCGACTGTCTTTGAACGTATGTTGCGGCGTTTCCGATACTGTTCCGCTTCGGTTAATTTTGTTCAGCCACCCATCAAATATAAGCGGCATTGGTCAGGTTGTTGACATGCGGCTTTCGTTATTCATACTAGTTACGGGCAAATTATTTCTAGCCGTCTCTACCAGTGGTTCTTAACTGGGGGGGCGCCAACAATACATTTCCAGGAAGGCGCGAGCCTTTGCGCGCCCTAAAACGTGGAAAGCTTGATCATGAAATTTACGATTAAACACATTTGTTTTTACAGCTTATTTGAGGTCACGGGGGGGGGGGGCATGAAATAAAGGTCGATTACTTGAGGGAGGCGTGGTAGAAGAACGGTTAAGAACCACTGGTTTAAACGGAACTTGTTCATTCGCTGGCCGAGCACTTTTAAACACCGGTGATAAACTAAATGACTTAAATGTTAATTATTTGAAAATTCCTTAAAAACATCGCGGGCCGCGTGTTTGAGGCCCCTGGTTTTAAACTAACTCCAGATTTACGTCGACTCTGCTTTCGTCTTATTTACTTGTGGATTCCCTGTATTGGCATAATGGACAAGCGACTGATCAGTACGTTCTTATAATTCCAGGACGATAGGTGGAAATTTCCCCAGACTCGGTAGTTGGAAGGCCAAGTTAACTGTGATAAGGAACACGGTGCAGAACATTCGATACTTCCATGCACCCTATCTATTGTATGCATGTATCACTATCCAGCAGGAGGTGAAGGATACGAAGCAACCCTTCATAAATCCTGAACCCCGCGAGGAACCCCCGCACCCACCTACAAGGCTTGTCTGATCGTTGTAGGTGGGGGTGCGAGGAAGCGTTTACCTGAAAAAAATAAAACAAAAGCAAAAAAGCTTGTATTGCTGAGCAACACTGGTGTAGACTTTTTGGTACTTTCTGGCTATTTCTGGCATCGACCAGTAATTGAAGCATCGAAAAAATTGGATCTATTTTGACACCGATATTTAACGGACATCGCGATGTTAAACTGAGTGTCACGAAATGTTTTAATTAAATCTGTTCAACTTCGGAAAATCGGAGAGGACTGTAAATAAAACACGCCGCTGTGATTTTTACGTGCTCGCTATCGAATTGTATTTAAGCTTCTACGTGTGTTGGTTTAACGAGTGTGTTGTCGCTCGGTAACGGCTTTTTTTGAAAAGCTTACTTTTCAAAAGCGTCCTTTGTTTTGTTTTACTATTTGGGGCACGGCCGACCAGACCCCATCACGTTTATCACTGCTTAACCATGTTAAGATGTCGCAAATCGTCGTCGGCAGGAGGATTGCTTAAAATGCTGTAGGCGATTGTGGTCGTTGGGGTGGCACGCTGGCGTAGGTCGAAAAGTCCTGGTGGCTTGTAACAAGTGCCTTCGCTTGATAACGGCAATTGTAGGAGCGTTTTAAGGAGCGCTGTCAGCCAATTGCCTCGTGTAATACAACCCAGTCATCCGGCGCAGCTTCGGGCGTTGAACAGCAAGACTGAGCGAAAATTGGTGGCCACTTGCGGCTGTAATTGCGCCTGGCGCGAGCTGCGGACAAGTGCCGGTGCTGGCGAGCAACCGAAACTGCGGCCATTTCAATCATTTAAGGCGCGGGACAGTTGTTGCCAATCTTTGGCTGAAGTGGTCGGAGTCAAGTGAGCGGCTTCGACTTCTTTCTCTTGCAGTCGCATTGCATCCTCGCTGGATGTGTGCTGTGTGTATTTCACGAGCTGCAAGTGGCAGCGAGGCCGTCCGCGACGAAAGTAGAAGCGCGCAACGTCTTGGATTCCGACTGACGCGCGAGCATACAATAGCACTCAGGTTCGAGCAAGGTTACAATGGCACGCTCCTGCAATGTTTCCTCAGTTTAGCGAGAGGCTCATTCAGACGAATTATCTCCGGAGTGGGGAAGAACTTTTAGGAAATCAAACGCGAGTCGGAAGCCCCGCGTATACAACCGGCGGACATTTTTGATTCGAAAGGGTTTGCCACAGAAGTTAGAAAGCTTACAGAGAGTCATGTCAAATTGGCAAGGTGTCCGCTGACGTGTTTGTTCAGCATGATCTTGAGTTATTGTTGTAGTTACTCTCGACGCAGTGGAGAATGTGTTTTCCGACTTATATCTGCCTGTTCCTACAACAGAGCTAAGTACAGCTCGGTGCCTGGTTTATTTTTGTAACTTCACCTCCAACCCTGTGCTACTCTAAATTGGTCGTTGTGCTTCTTCGTCAGATAAGATAATTGCATGCGCTATTTCCTAGCAATGTGACCGCGTTGGAAGCGTCCTTGCACGCCGCACCGGTTGTTCTCGCTCAGATATAATCAGGAAATCGTTGCAGCAAGTTTGTTTTTGGTTGATTGCTATCTCCGTTTTTCTTGTTTGCTTTCATTTTCTTAGTGTTTCGATTTTAACTTGTGCTTGTTTAAGTTGGATACTTCTAAGCTTGAGGTTGCGTCACGCCTGCAATGAAGATGCGAGCGAACGTAAATGACAACGGCCCGGCAGCATTAACTCCTTGTATTAATTAACAGTCGCAAAAGAATTTGCTTTGGTAGCGCATATTCTGCCTCGTCCTTCGAATGACCATGATGACCAGTTTCTCCAGTTTCTTTTGCTTCAAACAGTTTCTTTTGCTTCAAACAGTTTCGTTTGCTTCAAACAGTTTCGTTTGCTTCAAACAGTTTCTTTTGCATCAAGCTGTTTCTTTTGCTTCAAGCAGTTTCTTTTGCTTCAAGCAGTTTCTTTTGCTTCAAGCAGTTTCTTTTGCATTAAACAGTTTCTTTTGCATTAAACAGTTTCTTTTGCATTAAACAGTTTCTTTTGCATTAAACAGTTTCTTTTGCATTAAACAGTTCCTTTAACGGTATCTCTTTCCTTGGTTATTCCGCCGCCGCCGCCAAGGTAGTACTAGTTTATTAGCAATAAGGGGATAATATATTTACGTTTCCCAAGCAAAGTGTATCAGGGATACCGAGAAAAACAGAACGGTCATCGTGTAAAGTGCCCCTAGAAAAGCTAAACAATAAAATGCAACGCTGTGTATGAGAAGGTGATGAAAGAGGCAACAGTGCATGGGCATCGAGCTACTGCTACTACGTCTCATCTCATGTTACAAGCTGCAAAAAAGTAAGCATCAAAGGAATTGTTTGTCTTCGCTACCTTGACCGCAACAAACTATTGAGCGTTTATGGAAAACGTGTCAGCAAGTAAACCTGGAAAGTATTATCTCTTAACTGTGTTTTTATTTGTACCGGGATATCCAGCCCACGATGTCTTTTAGGGAGCATTGGTGGATGGACGCCGTCGTTGAAATAAATGGTAATGCACGAACATTAACCACATCCATAAAATAGGACGTCCCAATTCCTGCTACAAACCCCTATGCGTGTCTCTGTTTGCATATCATCTTCAGATTGGCTACAAATGAAACATCCTTTCGTGACGAACCTGCCATTCTCTTTCCATTAAATTACGTGTCGGCCAGCTAACAACACTTCTCTGCGCCCAGGCTTCAGTTGAAGTAGCGTAATCAGCACCACCGGGCACCAAACGCCAATTTCCATAAAACGCTCTGGCTGTTCCTACCGCCGTTCTGACGTTGGTTGTCATGATATACGTTGTGTTTATTTTTCTTCGGCCTTGCCTCGTGGCAACCATTGAAAATTGGGCTTGATAGGAGTTCGCTCTTTTTAAAAATTGACCGTATGCAGAACACTTCGCTTCGTTCATCGTTGCAGCAGTTTGTCGCGCTTGACCGAAGCGCGGAGAAATCCGTGAAATTTAAAACAACAGCGAAGCCAGCAATTTCAAAACGACGCGAATTCGACATGTGCTCGCTATCGTGCAATTGAATCTACTTCCTCATTGTCAAATATTTCTGCAGGTTATGATGATTGGCTTCTTTAGCGGACTTTACTGCGAACAACAAATGCTTAACTGGGTGTACTTTTCTATTGTTTAAAGAAGCAGCGTGACTACGTGTTTTCTGGTATTGGCTTGTGACCACTCGATGCGAGCATGTCAAAGGTGTGCGACGAAACTCTGCGTTTGCCCATACTTGCCTCTGGTATAAACAAAAAGTGAGAACATGTGTACTGAGTTTGATTCGTGCGCCAGTCCACGAACGGAGCTCTTGTTCTAGTTGATATTCGGCATTAGCTTGCGTATCGCTGGCGTTCGAACCGCTTGCTCATTTCCACCAGCCGCGTTCATGTGCCGTCTTAGGACGGGATTTATATCCTCTTAAGATGTTCATGTATTGCTGAATGGCCAAAAACGCTTTCAACGAATAAAGAAATATCAAGTACCGAAATCCGAAATTTCCGCCTTCAGCCCTCACTTAACTGTTCGCCACGCAGATCAAGTGATAGGATTAGAACCGATTTATGACCGTTAGTTTCTTTATCGTGTATGCATTGAATTGGATGCTCACAAACCAATACTGGAACCAAACCAGCTTGCTGTGTTTATCACCAGAGACCTGAGCCAATGTTTGTACCACCATGCAACCGTTGAAAGCATCTGGAGTTAATTGTCAATCTCTGCATTATACCAGGACGTAAACAGTTGGCTATTCCAGTGTTCGTCATGTCCTAATAGTTTCTGTGCGTTTTTTTCCCCGTGGGTAAAACACTGGTTACTAGCACACCCCGCTTTTTCACAACCAGCGAGAAAACCCTCAATCATTGCAGCCCTCTCCACCTGTCGGTTCAGCAAAGCAGGCTCGTGTGATTAGTGCTTATTTGCGCCGCGGTGCAGCCATTTTGATATATTGATCGAGTACGAAAAAGAACGCCTGAGAATGAATAACTCGTTGATTTGAAGTCGAAGATTTTCATACGTAACTTGTGGGCCGACGCGTGGGTAAAAACACCAATGATGCGAATAATGTGTAAGTGATTTCTTTTTATGTGCATTGCAGACCGTATCGAGGCGTGCCATGCTCGCTGCATTGCTTGCATTCACCTCAGTTCACAAGTACGTCTGTGCGATGCACCGCAGCGCCCTCCAACGTCCATTTTGACATATCTCGATCATTTGTCGCTTGTTCCAGGTCACATGATATGTATGTGCTGTTCTGTCAGGAACTTGTTATTTGTTCCAGGACGTATTCCGCAGCGAAGGTGTGGAAACAACGACTACCCGCTCATAAAAACTCAAATCTTGGATTTCTGATTGAATTTTGAATATTTTTTGCCCAAAAATCAACTGCTAGCTACTTTGACTAGGAAAGTTTTCGGACTGGTAAAGACGCTTGAGCTTGAATAAGTACGGAAAAACAATTCTAAAATTTAGCCAAGGCCATGAACGTACTGGATATTGATCTGGTAGGACATCAACTCTAGCAATGCCTGAAAGTAAAAATCAGGTCTTAGCAGCTCCTTTCACCAAAAACGAAGCGATTCGCTGGAAATACATCGTGGCTTTATTAATGAAAGTCAGATCAAAGTATCACAAATTGACCAAGTGCTGTATTTTTAAAATACAGCAAACATAAATAGTGGTTAAACATAAAATAGTGGCTCAATAAATCCTAAACATAAAATAGTGGTTCAATAAATCCTAAACATAAAATAGTGGTTCAATAAATCCTAAACATAAAATAGTGGTTCAATAAATCCAACCGATTCCACTTCGGCCGCACATCGGTCTGAGGTGAATTGTTTAAGAGTCGAAATGACCTGGGAGGTAAGGTTAATGAATTTTAAACAATAAAAATAATAATATAGTTGAAAGAAGCAAGTCTCCCCAGTGTCGCAGATCTTATGGTGCTGTTCATGATTTCGTTCGGTTAGAATGCAGTTGTGAAAGGTTGATAATTTGCTTAATATTGACCGAAGTTTGCTTGTGTACCCGAAGTTTAAAGTGGTGCAAAATGTTATTTTCTTGGTAAGCAGCCAACATTTCGGTTAAAAGGCCCGAATCAACGACATCGCTACGACAAGTGTCTCCGGAGCCAAATGTTTGTGGTATTTAATTTTTGCGAGTAGGAAACCCTTCTTGAAATAAGAGAATTTGATTCGCGTTTTCGTTTTGACTTTTCGCCCAAGGCTTGATTTTTTGCTAGTTTATGTTGCTTTGAAGCAACATTGCTGAAAGGAACGTAACGTCCTAGTTCTCTAGCACCCAAGTCTGGCACTGTACTTGTTTTTGCCTTCGCGGATACAACAACTGTGACTTCCGCGTTTGAGGAGCATGACAGAGTCTGTATGCGGACGTGCGCTGCACTCCTGTTTTCCGATTTGTTTATTTTCTGATGCCCGGACAAGTTGAGCGGAGGCTTCGGTCGTTGGCCAACACCGTAGCAACTGCTTCGCCTGCAGTGGCCGGCAAGGTCGTTGTGGCTTGAGAGATTACTGAACTGAACGGCGGTTCGTGTTGCTCGGAGCCTGTCTCCTGTCGATACCGGAACATGGTGATTTCCCGGCGATGTCAGAGATTGTAAACATGTAAGCATCGGTGACCGACGAAGGACGACAGTTTGCTCATAGTCGACTGCTGATTGGCGAACAACCCTCACATGCGATTGAGAATTCAGGAACGTTGAGGAGTTGTTTATCGTCGTAGCCTGAGAAGCATCATTGCGAAAAAGCAATGAAAGCGACCGTTTTAAATTTGTCGTCAAATCTTCAGAAAGATTAGAGGTCTGGCAACGTGTTAGGCTAGCAATTGTCAGCATGTAGTTATACCCATTAATAGCGAGATCCCGATAAGCAATTACTGTAGGTCGTAGGGAAGCCTTTTTCTGCTAATATTTGGATATCGTTTCTAATTAGACCGAACGAAATCGGCAGTTAAGCTGAGTCGAAGGAGTGGAAAGCGTGAGGAAAGAGCCTGCGGTAAACATCAATGACGTCCTGGTTCTAAGATCATTGATCTACTTGTCACGTAGTTAAATGCTGCCTGATTGATTAGCTCTGGATTCTGTCATTTAGTCATACAGGTAGTGTGCGATTGGTTGAAATTTGCGTACACGCCGCACTGCTAATTGAAACGTACTCGATGGATGATCGGGTATTGGAAGAAATCAGCGTAGTTTCCGTGGTTTCCGGGCATGACTGCAGCTTTTTCAGAACTTTCTGGGCGCCCAAGGTCGAATAGACCTTTAAAATCCTACAAGCATTTTGAAAACAGATGAACAGTTCTAACAGTCTTACAAGATCGTCCTCAAACAGGCGGCATAATTAACAAAAGTGTG
>Ga0210059_1000711_pt1 | contig 44998 bp, 12 predicted proteins | sample Ectturendosymbi2_FD_188042 | JGI IMG/M metagenome (GOLD analysis project Ga0210059, IMG submission 188042) | Ecteinascidia turbinata endosymbiont from Florida, USA - Sample 2 (SPAdes) (version 2) | ecosystem: Host-associated > Tunicates > Ascidians > Unclassified | place: Key West, Florida... | reverse complement strand
GCCTCCTCTGCGGCCTGTGAGTGTGGCGCAGAAGAACAAACCGTCAACCATGTTGTCCTCCAATGTCCAATCCATCGACCTCCCCAAGGACTGCACGACGTGACGGTTCTGGACGATGAAACCACCGAATGGCTGCTCAACACCTGCCCCGAAATCTAGGCGGACAAGCAGTGGATAAAATAACTCGCTCAAAAAAAGAAGAAGCGTTAAATAAACGAGGAAAAGTGAAGATTTATAAAAAGCGTCAGATATTTGAAGCGATCGAATGAAAAATTTGGATGAAGCTGCGCAACGTTGTGAAAACCGATGCAGACTGTTTCTAATCAAGGCATCAAAGGTCCTCACACAATGGATACCTTGGTGTGGGTGAATACTTACATTTCTAGGTAAGAAATGCGTAATTCGGTAGGTACTGCTGTAAGTAACTCTTAAGCGCTGCATACCAGTCTGTGTGTATTTGCTCCGCATTTCGCAAGCGTACATTGGTATGCACTAGGCACAAAATAGAGTGTTTTTACTGGTGGAGAGCACTGAGCGAATCAAACCCGTCGCCAGAAAGTTCTCAATAGGGGGGCTTTGCGTTTGTGCGGGGGGGCTTGATATTCTAAAAATTGACAAAAAATCCACTGATTTACAGTGTTCCATGTTACAGTTTGAGGGGGCTTGGAGCTCTGTTTGGGGGACTTAGCCCACCAATGCCCCCCCGTGGCGACGGGACTGGTGCGAATTTCCCCTGAGCTTGTTTGCTGCACAGTACAGCGATTTCACTTGTCTCTGGATATCATCATCATCCTTCAGTGAAGCATTTAACACGACCCCAACATATTTCTTTTTTGGTGAGAAAATCGTGCACGTACACCGATCAGAAAAACATTTGATGGAGGAGGTTGTTTACACTTATTGGGACAAAAACACCGATTGTTTTGTTGCAATTAAAAGCGATTTCGTGTTCAGCAGCATAGTCACCACACATATTCAGAAGACACTGGAGTCCACTGGTACTAGGGCCGAACACACATATATCAGCAGCAAACATTATGTGATTCACAAATCACAACCATATTTTCAACAGTGCATCCCACTCTGGCTGATTCCAGCTGTTCTGAGAGTTCATTAGCGAACATTACAGCCTTAGGTTTTGGACAGTGAAGGTCTTTGTTCTACAAGTGGCTTCACTTTTACCCAGAAAATGCTGGAGTTATTCGTCCCCTATACTGCTGTTATCATCTGATCTTCGCTTCTATCTGCAGTTGCCAAACTAAGGCCCAGTCTTGTCTGAATGCAAACAATGCGGCTTGCAAAAAAGGTTTGCCGGCTTATTGGGAGTGCGGCGAGCAAATCGAATTCAACCGCACGCTAGCGACTCTCAGCAAAGCTTGGAAAATACGATGGGAAGTTTGGTAAGTTGTATCTTAGACGTTGCATTGTTTACCGATTTCTGCATTAAGGCCAGTACGTGGTGACAGCGTAGCAGTTATCTTTGATGCAGAGAATAGAATAAACAACCACCGCGTTACTCACGTTGAAATACGCACTGTTCCACCACAAATGACAACGTTAGCTTTCCAGGAAAGGCTTCGGCGTAGAATCAATTGTAATTACATAAAGCAGACGTGGGCTGGTACAATAATATGTACTTGTCACCTGTAAGATTGTCAGAGGGAAGTAGGCATTCAATGAAAGCAATACAGAGTAAAGCCATCGCCGTGTGCTTCACACAAGAAAGAATATGCTAGTCAAGAAAATATACTTTTTGTTGTGTTGGCTGGCGTTCGTTAACGAAGTCTACGGTCAAGGTATGAGTAAGTTGACTGATTGCTTCACAAAACCAGTAACATGCAATATCACGGGGAAAGGGATTACAGGCCAAAGCGCTTTGCAGAGAAAACTTCATGTGTTCTGATGCACACGGGTAGTTGAGTTGAAAGGGCCAGTCACATGCATAATTCCGGAGTGCATTTTAAAAATTAAATAGCATGTTTCATGTTACTGAGCAGTGATCTGTACGTTTATGTGTTCTTTGCTTTTGTTGATTGCATCCGAGTAGAATTAACAGACAAGCGTGTCTATGTTGTGTGATAGTTTGAAGATGATTTAACTGAAGAAACAAACAGGCAGAACATTGCTGCAAATAAGTGAAAAGTAATACCGTTAGGTATTACAAATATCAAAATGCTAGAAACTGCTGAAAAAGAAAAATTAGAAAAGCAACAGATAGACATACCAGCATTCCTTTATTTCCTTACTATCACGGGCGTCGGAAAGAGTCCGGGCAAGGGGGGCCACGCAGGGACGGATTTAGGGAAAGTGGGAGCCAGGGCCATCTAGTTTTTTGGAGCCCCACGCAGGTGTTACCTATTTGGCCGTTTGTCCGAAAAACGGGCGTTCGGAGACAATGCTCCCCCAAATTTTGTTATGCCCAGAACATTTTTTAATAAAACATGTACTAATAACAAAAATCTTACCCTCTAAAAATGTATTTTGCCGCCCCAAACTTTAAGACCTGGCTACTGGTCTGCTCCTGTAGCAAACCGGCTTCAAACTCAGCCTTGTTGCAGAGAATCAGTTTATACCGTTTACGCTACGCCTAACAACAACCAGCAATCACGCAACACAGTTGCATTTCCACGTAAACTTGTGCACACGTGAATAACGAACTAGGCCAGTGGTTTTCAACCTGGGGCCGTAACCCCAGAGCAGGTCGTTTGCCTTTTTTCCAGGGTTGAGAGAGCTTCTGATAAGATATTCATAAACAATTACTTCTTTATTTTATATTTCATATATGGAACCATTTTTGTCGTAGCCAAAATAATAGGATCGCCTGGCAAAAATGATAGCCCACCTTTTCATTCAAAATTGTTGTAGGTGTGATTATGACCATTAGAAAGTTTTGAGTGTGATTATGACCATTACAGTTTAGCAACGCACGAATAACTTCGTGGCGTAAGAATGTGCTGTGTTTGTATAGATATCTGAATGCGGTAGCTCACTTGGGAGTTGTTCTAGTTTTCAATGAGTTGTGCTGTGGAGTGATTTGTATACGGCAAGGGTATCTTTCAGTGATGCTGCCATGTGCATGAATTAAAAAAATTAGCTTTTGTTTAAATTGGATTGCAAAATGGGCCGCTACTCGCTGCATAAAAAAGGTTGAAAACAACTGAATTAGGCGAAAACGCAAACTGTAAAACCGCCATGATTTTTCTGGCAGATCACGACAAATTCTTTCTGAAGTTCCACGTTCAGTTAACACCTCAGCACGGGGCTGGTAAAAAGGCTGAGGACACGAAGTTTCACAGCAACGTTTCAAGGGAATTCGTGACATAATATACAGAGAGGCAAAAAGTCTGCAAGAGGCGGGAAAAATTCTACAGCGCCTTCAAAGATCTATCTTTTGTAGTGCCGACTTTGGTTCTACGATTGCCATAGTTCTTTAACAGATATTAAAGCCTTTCCTGCATTCTTCTCTAGAAAAAATGGCAATGCGATGTTTTCTTGGATTTTATAGCTCTTTCGTGTAGATCAGAAAATCTCTTAGTTAAGTTTCCGCAATTTCTTGCAATTTTGCAGGTTTATTTTTCGGATATATACATTTTTATGCGGGACCGTGTTGCCGCCCTCGAAAATATCGGCTAGTTGTCGATGTGATTAGTGTATGCAAACTCCTTTGTTATAATAACCACATATTTTATGAACCAAACAAGCACAATTCATTCAGTGGACACAGAGTTTATTTATGCCGTTTTTAAATTGTCATTTTCCAAGCAATACAAAATATATTGTTTTAATCCTCTATATTTTGTATAGCTTGGTAATGCTGTAGGATGATGGTAAACAGCATGAAGACAAGTTTTGCAAAGCAGCAAAGCATTGTCGCAACACCCTCAGCTAACCATATGAAGTAAGCCCAATGTAGACACGTTTTTCCAAGAAAAACTGTTCAGGCTGATTTAACTAACATACAGACCTTCGACAAGTAATCTCTCTTTGCGGGCAGTCCACTTGGTAACAACCAAACGTAGCATGTAATCCTGACAATATTGCATTTCATCGGAGTTCTGGAGCGTCTGGCGGTCTTCCGTTGTTGCGAGCTTTTTGTTAGTGGAAGATTGAACATTAAGTAAGTACTGTTCGTTCTTTTTTATTCTTCAGACCGCCAAACACTGCAGAACTCCGATGAAAAGCAGTATTGTCATTCTCATGTTGCGTAGCAAACGCTATTATCATGTTGTTTCGGTGCTGATAAGAATCTATCTAGACCAGTGTTTCGCAACCGCGGTTCTGAGAGCCGCATGGGGCTCCAAAGCACCCTTTGTGCGGCTCTCAGCAGCCTTTGATAGTTTGTGTAACAGAATTCTTTCCGCATAAAACAAATGTGTGAATTTACTTGGGTTAAAATTAATTTTTTTTGCTTTCAGCTCTCTAACAAAATCGTAGGGCTGGTTAGGTCTCCCTTCAGCGAAAGGTTTGGAACCTCTGATCTAAATGTTTGCATTTTCGCTCGTTTCAAAGAAAATTGTGAAGCTATGCTTCTGCGCAGTTTCGCAAATTTTAAGTAACCCTGGAATACAGCGGGTAACGGGCACCCGGGCCAAATGAGGTCATTCACGTGCAACTACGTAAGCGGAAGTCGGCGCGCTTTCAACTCTTCAGTAGCTTCATGTTTTTGTGTGACTTGTAAATAGGTGCACTTGCTGTCATCTACGCCCTTCTAGATTTTGCAAGGGAGCGAGTTCGTCGCGAGTTCGGGTCACGCTGACCCGACGTAATGGTTAGTGTGAGGTGACAAAGGGTACATTGAACCCACGTTATGGTTTATGGGGGTAGAGCCTGTAAAAAGCTCAAACTCACTCAGGGCATGCTTCTACAGTCTTGTTAGCAGTATTCAAAAGGAGAAGTTGTTTACGCTCATAATATTTTTTATGAGCAACTGAATTTTAGGCATACATGACACCTTCGCTATATTTGGTCTACTTACTTTTCATCAAAAATCGTATGATATTAGAGTAAAGTAACTTTATAAGTGCTCAAATTGCTCTGTGAGACTTATATTTTCAGTGTAGTTTTCGTGATAAACTGCAGTTGAAGGAAAGTACATTTTTTCATTTTTGAAAACCGGGCCATGCACACCCGACGCAAGTATTAACGTGACAAAAAACTAAGATAAGTGTTCCAGGGTATAGAGTCGTCATAGGAAAAAGTTGCGCGGGGCCCTAGGCCATGGCCTATGGGTAAATGTCACTGGGGCCACGACCACCCTTGGTTTGAAATTTGATGCTTTTCCTATTAACGTTTTAGTAGAAAAGTACTTTTTTCTTAGTTTCGATCTGGTAAAATCAAATTTCACCACTGTTAGCCCTCTGGAACAATGCTTTGGCCACCACCTAGAAAAATCCATTACTGGGCTCCCTGTAAAAAATCCTTCCGACTCCCATGATATTGCCCTCTGAAAAAAGATGAAAAGATTGCAGGTAAGGGGGTGCGAAGAGTTTTCTGAGAGTGGCCCAAATTTTTTAAACTATGTCCAATACTTTTAAACAACGTCCAACATATTTTCTCAGGGCGGGCGAAGTATTTTCTAGGGGGGCTTCGATTCCCCTGCGCCTCCCTGGTTACGGGCCTGAATTGTGGTGAGGTGAGCACCGAATACGGTGCGGAAATTCCTGCTGAAGACACGGTTTTGAAGTTATAGCGTGCACTATAGCAAATAATAATGTTCACACAAACAACAACAGGAAATGGCAACTTCTGAATGCCTTCAAACACGTTCGAAACATTACTTACAGCGTATGCAAGCACATAAATAGGCAGTAACGAAAAATAAAACGGTTCCGTACGATTTCATTTATTGCTATGCTTGATATATTGTAGTTTAATCACGCAACTGCAGACGCTAGTTTTGTATATAATTCAGCGCAAAAAATGTACCGACGGATTAGGCCAAACGTGGGCCATACGATACCAGTGAGTCTCTTGTCATATATTACAAATTTCGCATCAACTTGATGGTAAAAATAGTAAACAGCTCTTTGGAACTGGAAGCGTATTTTAGTTCTTTTTTTGCACTCATCAAATCCTTTTCTCTGATGTTGTAAAGCAGAAGCTTTTACCCAGGCTTGTTTCTTAAGCAATGGACTAAGCTTTCAGGCCGGCTGAGCTCCAGGCAGTGAATGCTCAATTTCGTCGATATTTCCCTTTTATGAATGCCATCAAACTGAAATGACTTTAAAGCAGTATGCTACAATTAACATCAGGGAGCAAAAATGACTTTGCAAAGAAATTGCGAAAACAGCCTTCTGAAAACCCGTTGATGAAGTTGCATATAACAGGTGTGAATAATTTATTAGTCAAACTCATCAAAAGTACTGCGAAGTTTAAGAAATTGGCAAAACATTAGGAAGTAAACAAGTTAAAAAAGATTATTAAGTTAGTACGTAGAACAGAAATAGTTTCAAAAATGGTCTTGGAAGTTTCCAGAGCATTGCGCCAAACACATGCTTTCATGTAAACCTCATATTTTTATTAAATGTTTTCATGCCATTTGTTTGTCAGGAGCTTTTAAACCCCTTTGAGTGCACTTGGCCAAGTTTTGTGCATGCTTTGTTATCTATTCAAACTTGTAATGTTAATCCTTTGCTTTTTGCAACAACATCTTTAATCAAGTCAACCCCACATTTCCTGTCTCAATTCCATTTGCAAAAAAAGATACAAAATGGTGATTTTCCTGGCTCTGTGTAGTACTGCAGCATCAACAACCCTTTGCGGCACTGCTGCCACCTGTCTCTTGTGGTTTGCAACAAGGTTATACCATGATGATGTCTCTTTTTTTCTGTAACCCCTGTCTATAACTTTCAAATCAATTTACAACAAAGAAATAGAAATACAAAAATGCTGCAGGTTTTGTCGTGGAAACTTTCTCTATTTCTTCTGAATCCCTTGTTTTTTCAATGATCAGTTTGCCGCACACCAAGAAAGTGCTGAAATCGTACATTTCTCTACGAATTTTCAGCATTCCCCAGCTTGAACTCTACTTATAAGTCCAAAGGTTTAAAAAATTCTATTGTAGCTTAGCTTGATACATTGAAATCTCCTGGCTTCAACGACGGCCACGTGGCTGCAGCAATGAAATGGAACTAGAACTACTAATGACAGGGTTGCAGAGTCGCAGGTAAAATATCCGACTCCGACTTTCCAAAATCTCCGACTCCCGACTCCGACCTTTCCAAAATTTTCAACTCCGACTCCCGACTCCTTAACATAAACGGAATGAAATTTGGCTGTCAAAAGAAATGGAAATCGTGATACACAGCAAGAAATCTCTGATTCAACAAAAGTTTCAAAAGAAATTGTACCATTTCAACAGGAATTCCCAATTTAGGAGTGTGATATAAAAAATGATCCAACTGGGCGCCCGGAGTCGGACAAAAAAATCCGACTTCGACTCCCAGCGTTGTTAGGAATCCGACTCTGACGACATCCAAAACCTCCGACTCTTTATGACTCCGAGTCCGCAACCCTGACTACTAATTCTGCAATTGCGACAAAAGGTGGAACAAATGTTGGTCAAATACCCAAAATGGCATGACAGCCCAAAATTAAGGTTGAACATTTTTTGTCTTCAGCAACTGGGAAGATGTGTCTTACGTATTCCCAACGGCTGTGTCTGCGCGTGATATTGCAAACAACTACAAGCAATCGTGTAACTGCAGGAGTGTGAAAATCGCTTGTATTGATATCACAAAATAGGTTGTGTGTTAGGTTTACAATATCACTCAAAAATACCTATCTGCTTTATTTTGCCTATTACCTTTACAAGCGATTCACACACTTATGTTTCATAAACATATTTAGGTGTGTTTTTTGAAATGAAGTATTTTGAACAGATTTTCACACATATCTTTAGCTCTGCTTTTGTTTGATTAAAGTAGTATCAGTGAATATCGAGCAGTTGATTCCATATCTTTCATCAAAAAACTTGCGATATTTCAGGGTCTTTAAGCATTCACAAGCTCCTTGGAATATTTGTAAGGGTACAGATGTACAGTAGTTAACACTTTGTCACTCCTATTAATTTCTGCTCCTTCTCTCACTAACCGGAACACAATGAATTGTTTCTGTCTTGTTGTAACTACTGACATCACGCTGCATGTAGCTTAGGATGGACTAGATTTGATGTTGTTAAATTTATAGGCTAAAACGTTTTGTTTTGAGCTTTCATATTTTGTTGAATAAAAACATGAAAATATATAATTAGCACTAGGAGCAATCTACAATAAGAGGAAAACGGAATTTATAATACCGTGATGCTACTTGCAAACAGCCAGCCAAAGTTGCGGGCATGGGCGTCGGAAGGATGTTTTTCTAGGGGGTGGGCATTGCCGGATTTTTCCACAGGTAACTTGTATATTGTAAATGGCACCCTAGGGTGTCGCGGCACCTCGGTTGGTAACCACTGAGTTATAGTCATTAGAATAGATGATCTGCGCTTGGTCTTAAATTCAGTGCAGGGCTGATTGTAGATTTGAAATCAATTTAATGGCCTTGGCCTTACATTAGTGAAAATGGAGTCATAGGGATAGTCAGAGGGGGTCCAGGGGGGCATGCCTCCGCACATTTTCAGCATATTAAGTCATTTTGTACGCTGAGAGGCGGCATCCCAAACAAAATACTGTTGCTCGCCTAAAATCAAGAATTTAACCCCCAGAAATTTCGGGCTGTCTACGGCACTGAATGGAGTTAAAATTCATTTTGACTGTAACCACTGTAACAACTTCAACGCATACATTCACTAGCTTATTGGATACTTGGCTGCAAACATAGTTTTTCTCTAGCGTATAGATTCAACTAAGCTCAGCGGCGATAGCTCAGCGGTGGAGTGTGTCCGCCTCTTAATTGGAAGGTTGGGTGTTTGGCCACGACCACTGAGTCAATCGCCGTGGCGCTCCTTGGGCAAGAGTGTTTACCTTAACCGCCCCGGCAGGAAGAAAATTTCAGGTTTAGGCCTGCCGACAATTGCCGTCACCAAAAGAATATTAAACAACTAAAGTATCATCAGGTTAGTTCAACCGCATCAAACCTTACTGCTTTTTGCTAGAAGTTAAAAATCAACTTTACTCTCTCTAAAACAATTCAACAAACGCGAAATAACATAAAAGATGTCTTCCAAATTTTTTTTGTTTTTAAGGAAAGAACACAATTACTATTGACATTGCTCAAAGTGACGGCTTGCCACTAGAAGAATTGGTCAAACTCATACAAAATCTTCTCCAAAATTACAGTTCGACATTCACTGCCAGTGGTAAGTTCTTCTTCGGTAAAAGATGTTTTCTTCCGTCACACATTGATGCTTTACTTTTCGAACATGGTTAAAATGTCCACTGTTGCTTTCTTTAGTATGTACTAAATACTAATGGTCAGGGCCTCTGAGAGCATTTTACCAGGGGTACGAAGGTTGATACTGGGCCCCCTAGCTTCTGGGGCCTTCATCGCAACTGATACATCTTGTGTATATAGTAATCAGAATAAAGATAAAACAGCTACAACGTCAAGATTTAGAAGTAAATTGACTGCGTTACTAGCAACTGCCTTGAGCTATTAATTTTGGGCTTGATTATGCAAAAATTTAGCGTGCGCATTTTCATCCTCCCGGGCCCCAGCACCTGCCAGGCCCGGGTATGATGTACCTCTTGTACCCCCTTCTGGTAGGCTCTCTGCTAATGGTTAGAGGAATAAGGTGGAGTTTGCTTTTATCACAAGTACGATAGAATCCTTTTGGGCTGGCCCACGAATAAAAAGCTATTTCCATCACATAAACAGTGCCAATTTATTTATCATGGTTTTACTTAGAAACAAGAGATAGAGAGAGATTGCTATATTTCACCAACAAACTTCTTGGTTCTCCTCTGGAACAAAGCAGAGTGATTGAAAGGAAGTGTCTTTGTAGAACTGTTTTTTCGTTGCAGACACAGACGAGTGTTCCAGCAGTCGCCTAAACAACTGTCACCACGATGCACTTTGCAGCAACGTTGTGGGCACCTACAATTGCACTTGCAAGACCGGATATGAAGGAGATGGTTTTTCATGCGAGCTTCTAAGTAATGATAGCGGTGAGTGAAGTGAACGTTCTCGAAACGCAAATGCAGAAATGTTTTCATTATCGTTGTCGTGTCGATAATGAAATGTGCTGATAGCAGACATTTTTCGCAACATGCATAAACCTACAAACCTTCTTCACGTTTTGCTATTCTTTAAATGCTACCCTAGTACTTAATGACGTGATGAAGCTATGATCATCGCAACACAACCTGAATGTGGTTTGCGGCGAGGAACCTTTCGTTTTAAAATGGTAAATTATTTATGCACTGCATGCACTTGACCTCGATATTTTGCGAAGTAGTCGACTAAAATTACCTATTTTCGACTTATTTTTGAAAAGAAAGTCACGATCGTTCACTGCAAACGCTAAAAATCAAACAATTTAATTTCAGCCTCAACTGTGACTGTGACAACTTTGAGTACGTCCGTGAAGGAAGAAACTGCCACTCTTTACATCGAAACCAATGGCCCTCTCAACGATACAGACAACACTACCGTGTCCAAGACGATAGAGGCAATCTTCACCGACGAAACCACATATGGAGTTGATGCCAACGACAGCTTTTCAAGCGAATCCACAACTTCTACCACGAATTCAACAACAGAAGCCACATGGGAAAGACAATCCTCAGCAGTATCAAACCGCATTTCGCAAAATACTTCCTATTTTACTGAAGGTCTCACATCATTTTCCAATGCCGTCCCTACAGAATTAAATACAGCGTCAGGTGAGATTTTCCGTGTGCTTTTTAGAACGAACCTGCCTTGCACATACTTTTTCAAGAAATGATCAAATTATTAAGTTCCGTAACTTATTAATGACGACAGTATCTTTAAGAAATTAATTGCACCAAGGGTTTTTTATAAAAATAACTGCTAGTTTTTAAGTCGAAGATCTGAAACCTCCTCTGCAATTTGCTTGTCTGGAGCGATATGCAAGAGAAAACCAATGGACCTTTTGAAAGCTTCTCTGGGCAGCTGATGCAATAATAATAGAAAAAATTTAAAATGTTCCATTGAGTTGTTTATTAGAAGTCAGATCGACTTATACTTTCATCATTTCCAGTGTCAACGAGCGACACCGCAATTTTACTTGTTGATGAAAATTTTGAAATCTTGTTCAACAGTTTGAAAGAAAAAAAAATAAGGCATCTGCATACTTGTGTATATACAAGACTTGTTTTTTATCCAAATGTCCGCATAAGGAGGTATAAAACGTACAGCTGTGCCTGAGCTCCTTTATTTGTTGAGCACTGCGAACAAAATTCATTAGAATCGACCTACAGGAAGGTAGCGCGCTTTTTAATTACCAAAAAATAAGATAAATTTAGTTGAAAGTAAGTTTTATTCACTCTTATTGAATGAAACAAAGTAGGAAATGCAATTCACAACATTGCGTCGGTAATATTTTGAATTTGAACCGTTTACCTTGTATCTATAGTAAAGAACTAACCATATAGCCGTATGTGATTCTTGTTGATAGTATTGTCTGTTCCCTTGCAGAAACCTGAAATTACCCATTGAAAATATTTGGTTCTGTACATTTTAATATTGTTTGTGCAGATACAACACACAGATTTGGGGAACCAACGCCTTCAAGTAACCATACTGCAGTCGAATATCAAGAAAATGAAACAAAATCATCGATAGATTTGTTCACAACGATTTCGCAACTGTCTAACAGTAGAAGCACAACAAGTGCTGCTGGTTATTCACCCAGCGTTACTGCAACTTCTGTTGGCGCGCTGGCAACGGAAAATACTTCAATGTTTGATGCTTCCGCACAAAACAGCACTGCTTACGTCGATGCCGACAATGAAAACAACACATGGGCTGAACCATTTGGAACATCGATTGCCGAAAAAGCTATTACTTTTGAAATAGGCGTTGTAAACGCAACAACCCTTTATGATACTGCAGGCTCTTCACAACCTGGAAATGTTACCGATGTTCTGGCAACACTTACAAATGGTAAAGAGACCGACACCCCCTCTGCCACTGAAAGTACAGTCTTAAACAGCAACATTGCTACAGTAATGGAAACTACAATGACAAGCGAGTTGATGTCAAATCCTAAAATGTTTCATGACACAAATGCTTCAAGTTCAATCACTGCGACGGAAAGCATCTTGACATTTACCGAAAGCACCTCAAACTCTACATCAGACGACAACATTCTCACCAACAGTGATGACCGTGTTGTTTCGACAGACACTGAACGTTATGAGACAAGCTCAGGTTTCTGGGGTAGGGACTCTTCGGAAAACACTCTTGATGAAGAAGATGAATACTCGACTTCTCTGTTTATTACTTCGAACCCAAACGAAGAACCAACGTTTCAGATGCTGGGAACATCAAACAAAACTATTGAAGCACTACCGGGTTCGACAATTAAAAGTTACAGTGCGACTAGCGTAGAAGGAAGTGAGAATCATGCTTACACGTCACAGGCTACAACTGACAATGATTCAGAAACAACAACAACGGTCAAAACGTCAGGTGACTCTGTGTCAACATCATTCTATACTGGTGCACCTGACGTCACTGCCACCAATGTCGCCTCTGCACAAACGTCACCTGAAATCTCTGCAGAAACAGAAACTGAAACTTTCAGTCACTCCTTTAGCACATATTTTTCCAACTCCAAGGGAATTGGAGAACAAACAAATCCAAGCACAATATTTGTCACTCCATTCAATGCTAATGCGAGTTTTCCAGTGGAAGTGAGCAGCACAGCTGCAATTCGCAGTGACGACGACTCGGTTTCTGCAAAAACTGAAGCAGAAATTGCAGAGAGTCAACCAAGCGGAACCGGGCTAAATACTGTTACCGCAAGGCTAGCTACAACTGAAATGTCAAATCAGACATTTATCCCTCAAATTACATCACCTGGTCCCGCTGTGCCAACATACCTCATAGATGTCTTAGAAAGTGCGGTTCCTGCTGAGACTGCGTCTTTTTCTACTCAAGACAAAGTTTCAACTATACCGAATTCAAAAAATCACGACTTTCCTACTAACATCATTTCACTTTCGAACTCTGCAACGTCAGATTATGTGACTAACCATGTACGTGTTGATGGGACGGGAATTGCAGCTTTGACATCTACAACCTCAGAAGACATGTCTGATAATCCTATTTTAACGAAAGAGGCCGAATATGTTAGTACAGCAACTTTAGTAGAGTCCAAAGGTTATCAAAACTCATCCAGTGGCATTTTAAGGCTCACATCTGTGGACAACCCTATTGCAACAACTCGGACAGACGCTGACAACGGTCAAGCTACGAGCTTTTCTAAAGATTTAGTTGCGTCGACGGTGCCAGTTTCATACAAAAGCTCAGAAACAAACTCTGAGCAAACCCAAACGGAAAGAACTGAATTACTTACAGCTGAGATTACTTCAGGCTTGGTGCGTTCGATTTCTGATCAAGTGACCTTCAACAACACTCAGGACCATCTGAACAATGACTCGAGCTTAACACCCGCTAATTTACCAGGCAACACAGCTTTGCCACCATTCAATGATGCAACATCAGTGGACAACGACAAAAAAGGTTTTGCCTCAACAGGAAACTCTGGTGATACCGAGGCGACGGTCGATTCCGAAACACAAAAAGGTACCAGCTCCATGGATGCTGCAACTACAAGCGATAGCACAAACAACGCTCACTCCACTGTTCTCCAAAGCACAAATTCTCATATGAGGTTATTGAGTTCCTTACCTGAAGAGGCCGAATCAACAACTCAGATGTATTTAACAGAACATAGCACCGCGTGGAATGAAGGCAAGCAGTCAGACTCTAATTTTGTTTCTGATCAGTTCAGCTTTTCAGCAAGAACTGTGAATGCTGCGGACAACGCAACATTTTCTAAACAGACAAACGTTGAAACTGTTTCTACATTGACGGAAACTCTTGAAACCATATCGAGGCAAAGTGACCTTACCAACAAAAGTACACATAGGATGACCAATGTCATTCTTACTCAAAGCATTGAAAAAACTGCTACCACAGACATAAACTTAAACACCTTGGGTTCACTTTCAGAGCACAATACCATCTCACATGCTGCCTTCGGTGCAACAGAAGCTGAGGTGCGTCCAATGAGTAGTCCATTGACTAATCAAGCTGACATAACCATTTCGGAGTTGAATACAGCTGGTAGCTATGAGTTTGATTCAAATGCAGCTAATACCGACGCTTTGTCGTCACTCGAAATGACCTCTTTTCAATCACGAATAAATGAGCCAACCGAAAGTTTATCAAAGAAGATTGCAACTGTGATCAGTCAAACTACGCATCCTGACTCACAAACTCATCAATCGGCTTTAGAAACAAGCAGTGGTAGTTTCCTCCCTGAAGACATGTCTCAAAGCATAACTGATCAGCCTTACAAATGGAGCGTTTTACCCGAAATTGTTACCAGCACGGTTGACAGTAACGCTGTTTCTTCCGCTATGCACTTCAATCCTTTTCTTAATGAAGCTTCATCGCAATCTGTTTCAACCCAGTTAGATGCCGATATAGAGGTGGTGACCAACAAAACTGCAACTAAAGACTATAGCAATGCACCAACACCATCGAGTATCACTGAGAATGTCGATAACATTAATACGGCCCACGGCACTCGGATGACAACCAGCAACAATGCAACTGATGAAAATGTACAATGGACTCAATCAACAGGTGAATCAGGAGTTAGTGGTTTTGTTTCCAGTTCATCAAGTACCCTACATCTGTCAACGAAGCTTACCATCGCCAACGAACCTTACAAGACTAATACAATGGAAGAAACACCATCAGAAAACAATGGAATGGGTTCTTCCACTTCCTTAGTTGCAAACACGCAACTTCATGCACAACAAACATTGCATACAAGCGAACCTTCTACGAACAGCAACAGTTTTAGCAAAGCGGTACTTTCAGATATGTCCAGAGAAAGTACAACTAGTATCAGTGATTCTGATACCTCGTTAGACAACTTCGTTTTGCCGTTGCTTACCGCAAGCAGTGGTAGCACGCTCAACGGAACTAGTGTTCAGTCACCTGACACATCTTCCAATTTCCACCAAAGAGCAACTATCTTACCTATTGAAAAAACGTCTTTAATGACGGATCAATTTTTGACAACTGCGGCATTATCATCTAATAGCATTAGGAAAAGTTCAACCGATCCGGAAATTAGCAGCTTAAGCACAAGCATTTCGACAAGTTTGACGAGTGGAGGTACGGTGGGTACATTTCAAACCCTGGAAGATAAGTCCGAATTGCCGATAGAAAGAAGCACTGTGGTATCTTCTGAAATCTTTACTACAAACAACTTGAACCCAGCTGTTTTCGTTACAGAATCAAACGCGCAAGTCGTTAGTGCAACAAACATTGGCCACGATTTTACTGAAACTGTTGACACAGCCTCGACAATGTCACCTGCAGCAAGTATAACTTCTTTGACAAAACTCTCTACGATGTCACAGGAACAATCCTCACCCTGGAATACATCAGTCACGCCAACGTTACAAGCATCAACCAGAGATATTAAAGCCAACAATGAAAATCTCACCATTTCGGCAACTACTGGAACTAGTTTCACAATTTCTTTGGGTCTGTCATCCTCACGAAGTAACACAGTGTCTGAGGGCAAGCAGGTATTCAAAAACCAAACTTCTCATTCTATGCTGATTTCCACAACCACACAAGGCACGCCGCCTCCCTCTTCGATGATCGCCACTTTGTTGAAGAGCACATCAAAGTCCGCTTTTATCAACGGTTCAGCGAAACCTTTTTACACTGGGCCTACAGTATCTTCCACTGTCCGCGGTGTATCAGGAAATCAAAGTTCTAACGAGGGTGTGATGACGAATAACCCTGAAATCCCGGCCCCACCTTCATCTTTTCGCGCTGGTCACATTGTGATAATATGCTGCAGCATCGCTATTCTTGGCCTGGGATCATTTTTAATTTACCGATATGTGCAAGCAAGAGCTGATTTTCGGAGAGGACATTACAATGTAACTGGCCGCGCAGCCTTCCCCACAGTGGATGTCCTTGCATCGAACGATGCAAGCAGCATTCCTGAAATGCTGTATTAGGCTGTTTGTTTGGCGTGCATTTTTCAGTAATTTTGAACTATGCTGTATTCTGTTTATCCCACGCTTTGTTGTGGTAGTGAAAACGGTCTCAGGAAATCACTGTTGTTTTCCCTTGTTTCTGTTTACGTGTTGTTGATCAAAATAAGTCCACACGGAAAAGGAAAAATAATCTTAGAAAAATATTGTAACACCACCTGCAGTACCTTTGCAATAACAAAGCAGAGATCGGAGTTTACAGCTGCTAAATGATTTTTGTCAACGGTTATATTTTCGAAGATTCATACCTAATATAAACTCAGTGGCCACGCGACGAGGTCAAAGTAATATATTTTTAATATTGTGCACGGAATATTATGCAATACGACAAATGTCACGATTACATTATATTTTTCCTCAAAGGCTCCACACATGGTCAGTGACTTTGGCTCTTTATTGAGTGGAATTGGGTAATAACGACTGATGCAGCTATACTGCAACTAAATTAAGTGTTTTGAACATAGACGTACGAGGCAGAGGGCCGGGGGTGGCGGCCGCCTCCCCGGGTTTAAAAAATTTCAGGGCAAACTCTGTTTTCAGGGCAAGCGCTGGTTGCTCAAAAATCCTGAACGATAAAATATATTTCAATACAGTGAAAAATTCCAGGGCACACTCTGTTTTTCAGGGCAAGCGTAAGTTGCGCAAAAATCCTGAATAATAAAAAATATACGTATATTCAGTACTATGAATTCAGGGCAACCTCTGTTTTTCAGGGCAAGTGCAAGTTGCTCAAAACTCTTGAATGTCAAAAGTATATTTAATACAGTGAAAAATTCCAGGGCAACTCTGTTTTTAGGGCAAGCACAAAGTTGCTCAAAAATCCTGAATAATAAAAAATGCATGTTCAATGCAGTGAAAAATTTCAGGGGAAACTCTGTTTTCAGGGCAAGCGGAAGTTGTTAAAAATCCTGAATGTAAAAAGTATATTCAGTACAGTGAGAAATTTCAGGGCAACTCTGTTTTTCAGGGCAAGCGCAAGTTGCTCAAAAATCGTGAACGGTGAAAAATTTTTCAATACAGTCTATATTCATTTGGGGGCGATCCGTGCAATTTGGGCTAGTATAGTTTTAATCTGGATCAAAGTCACGATTGGTTATGGTGACTTTGATCTGGACCAAGCCCTCGTTTACTGTGAAAATCGAACAATCGGATGTCGGCAGTTCAACAGCTTGATATAAGAATTCGGTAACTCTTTCTTTGTTCGTTTTCGAGTTTCCGCTGGGTGGAGGTGCAGGGTGTTAAGGTGATGGACTTTTTTGATTAACAGGAGATTTAGAAGCGGGCAGCACGGATGTGCAGATTGTTGGGCTCCTTTGAGTGCGCGACTTTAAGTGCCTTGCTCAAGCGCACAGCAGCGATAACACAGGCAGGTTTAGGGAGTCAGACCATACGATCTGGAACCGTCGCTTTTAAAACATTGGGTTGCATCATCGAAGTCGCGTACATATTTGCATCAGTAAAAGCAATTACCGTAAATTGTTTTGTCTGGGAGAACACAACACGCAAAGAACTTCAACCCGTTGAGTTAACAAGCAAGGTAACTACAGAATTTGCCCATAACGGCACCTCTAGAGGATTGCATAAAGAACGTTATTGCCGAATTGACATTATAAGCGAATTGATATGCATATAAAAGATTCCATTGCGACCAAACAAATGTAACGTTATGGGCGAATTGGCGTTACAGAGGAAGCCGTTATAAACGAATTCAACTGTATAGAACAGATTTACATAAGGTTTCAGGCCCCATTCGGATTAAATTAAAAAGTTAGTTTCAGGGCAAGTTGTCTATTTTCAGGGCAAATGTTTTCCGCCCCCCCAGTAAAATGCCTTCCCTTACGCCTATGGTTTTGAATGGCAAAGTCCGTATCCCTAAAAACCAGAATAACTCGTAGAAACGCAGGCAAAAAAACACCAGTGGTTGTTTTGCAAACAGAAGATGAGCATGGGAGGATCTCAAAGGTTTGTGAAACATAATCTTGGAACTACAGTAAAATTCCAATGAATTACCACTGGACAAAATGTAGAAATTTCATCGAACATAAACGATTGAATTTTGAAAGTCAGTAGCGAGTGAGTTTTTGCAAGTAGCCATGTGTATACGCAAAACGTAACTAAACTGCTTAAAGGCGCCACGCTATACCAGGTGTGCTAAAATCTAGTTTTAGGTTTGTTGCAATTGTTTTGGCAGTGTTGAATTTGTAACTCTAAACCATTTGAGCTTGTTCGAGTAAAAATTAGAAACAAAAATTCGTTTGCAGCAGCGTGTATCCTTAAAACTTGCGCAACATGTGGCTATTTTGAGCACATTTCATGAAGATATTAAATTAGTTTATTTTAACAAACATGTCTACATTCAAAATTAATGGGCTGTTGCTCAGCAAAAGGTCATTACAAAGACTTTTTTTCGCCGTTAGTTCATTGTTGTCTGTGATCTTCAGACAAGAAAACAAAATGTCTTCTGCCAAAATTGAAGAACGCTAGGAGTATTTTAGACAGTGGTTTGTTGATAGCATTTTATCGCATGTCTAGGAACTGTTAACAAACAGTGTGTATGTTCAATGTAGTAAATAACAAATGCACCATCAATAGCTTTGGGGGCAGGCCACAACATTTGCACATAGATTTCAGTTGATCAACCACGTTTGCAACAGCACTTTCAAATCTTTTATACAGTCAGTAAAAAGAAATCGCGAGTAAAAGAAGAAAAATTCAGTAAATGTTGGAGCAGGACTGGTTTCCCCTCTTGCGTTGCGAACTCCCACTTTTGCGAGACTGACGGAGAAACCCACTAAAATCTGGTGGAACGAAGTATCAAATTGTACAGTAAGTGCGCCCATGCTTTCGCGTAGAAAAAAGTTTAATCACGTTAATCTAATGACAGGGACCAAACCGGAAGATATTCTGTTTGTTTGTGTGTTGCAGTTTTTGGCATTTTCTCTCAAATCCGACGTAAGCGTGAGTATTGGCTTTGTCTGAGCTAATACAGATACAAAGGTATATTTATTTCGAATATAAACAAATGACGCTCAAGCAGCATTGGCTATTTTTCCAAAAACTGCTTTTTATAAAAATTATTTCAATTACATCTGTTCTCATGTGAGGTTAGACTCCTTTTTTAAATTTGAATTCCTTACCTTAATGATTCCAAGTGATATAAAGTGTATTAATATGGCATTCAGTCAAAAGCATCACGGGTTGGTTACTCAAATGTTGCAACCTACAGTATCAAATAGTAAATAAAAATAAAGCTCTGCTGATAAGAGCGAAAAAAGTTAAATTTCATAGAAACAAATGGGTACAGGCAGGGGCGTAGCGAGGGGGGCAAAGAGGTCATAATGCTCCAGATGCCGAACCACTGTGGGGCGCCGACGAAGAGTCCCAACAATGTCGCAAGTACTTTCTTCAATACAGTATACAGTAGGCCTACATTTACTCCCAAAATACCTTAGGTTCGAACATGAGGGCGCCAAACTTTTTCATGCCCAGGGCGCCATCTAACCTCGGTACGCCCCTGGGTACTCGGTACGCCCCTGGGTACATCTAACCTCGGTACGCCCCTGGGTACAGGGTTTTTATCTAACATTCTTGAGCGTTTGCACGATGTCCAAGTGAGTTTTTGCTAAAGAAACGTATTGCATGTTTGATTTCAACACCATGCCTTGATGATCTTACGCTAATTGCTTGTTTCTTGTTTTATTTTTGAGCTTACAGCAAGCGCAGCAAAGTGGCTAAATTCAACTTTCATATCGTTGGGCTTTTTTTTGGGTGAGTGGTTGTCAAGTGTCTTACGCTAAGTTACAACGCATATACTTTATGCTGTTGAAATGAAACCATCATCTATTTTTCACAAAATGCGTTCCTGAAACACATAATGCTACTGTATGAATTCATATCTCAAAATTATTTTGTGATAATATGTAAAGGTGGTCAAAAAGCCAACCCTACTTTCAATCAGTTTCATGTAGGCCTACAATTGAAAAGTTAAACAAGAAAAGAAACTTGAAAAATAAGAATAATAGCAATATCTTTCGAAAGGAAACCTCATACCGTAACGCATCAGCATTTTATGATGTTTATGAAATATACATTGTAATATATCTATGGAGCAGGCATCTTAAGTAATATATTTACCAAAAATGTTGTCATTAACACTACAAAGTTTGCTGAAATTTACGAAGCTACATAAAGATTCCGCTTTGCTGTTTTCAAACACCAAACAATTTTCAGTACTGATCAACATCGCAATTTTTAAAATGTTTCAGTGCTCATTGTTCATGTTTTCATTGACCACAATGAGCGTTTTCATTAAACGCAAATACTGCTTTCTTGTAAGAAACTTCAATAATTTTGCATTTCGAAACGGCACATCATTTTAAGGCGATTGGAAATTTCAAAATCTAAAACCTTGGAACTTGATTTAATGTTTCCCAGTTGCTGTTCATCAAATTTGTATTGCCGAATGATAAGTTGGGGTCAGTAAAGGACTCGTGTTCCTTTCGACCCAGCTGGTTAGGAAGAAAAGCAAGTATTTTCGGATTGCGCAACTGTTTTGCGAAATCAAATATCGTTACTCCTTGTTTACAAAACTTTCCCTACATTTCTCCTCAACTCTTTGGTTGCCGAGTAATCACCTGATGTCAGTTGGTCAGAACGTCACACAACTCTAAAATTAGAGCACTATATGTTGCTTTGCGCAAGCACATGGCCGAGGCAAGTCGGTAAGTGACTTACGGTGTACAAATACCTCTGAGCGTGCGATACTTGCTTTCAACCGGTTCGCTGACCGACGCCGTGCGTCCCTTATCAGTGCAGATGATGTACGTATAAGCCAAGGCTTTTCTGTTGACAAAGCAATGACAAAACCGGTCAGTCAAGGAACTCGACAGCTGCGTAGACAGCATGTTACTTTCAGGTGAAATGAAAACGCATGAAAAGCAAAGAAAATTGGCAGTGATAGATAAAACTGTTTTCTACCTGCAAGCTTTATGTTACAAAAGCGATTTGGAAAAAGATAACCTTGGTTTGAGCACAGTGCCTTCAAGACTATTGGAGTGCATATGGAATCATTTTGTAATTCCTTTACTATGGCAAAAATATCGTGCAGAAGTTCGAAAATAGTTAATAAATATGAAAATTGTTAAATTAACCCCAGAAAATGATGTAGCCGTGTTCAGTGTCAATAAGCATGTGATATTATATGATGTATCTCCGATTTTCATTATTCGTCAATTTTTGGAAGCAGACAAAATGTTTGGAAACAGTGTGCATTATGGACATCCATATTCAACATTTATGCACTATCTGGTTTAAAGACGAATGTAGCAATGATTTCTGCAAAGAGCTGAGACATGCGCGTGCAACGTGCCAACCAGGGGGAGTTTTTGAAATTTTGTAAAGATCTGTAAAATTGTAAAATTTCCATAGGTATTGAAAACATTACAAAAACTGGAATGTATCCTTTCTTTTATAAATACTGAAATAATGTTTGCAAAATATTGAAACACCCTTATCTCCTCGTCATAGAGTTTTACTCCTTTGCCTTGCATTTAGCTGCATTCGCTTTAGGTCATTAAAACAGACTTTATAAATTTTAAACATAGGCTTTCTGTTTCATATACTTAATTTTCTACGTTTCAAAATTTTGAATAGTTGTCATATTTATGTCACACAGTTCATGGTAACCCGAGTATTTTGTAATGATCCAGCATTTAAAACGATTATATCTGATCTGACCTATTAATCGCAGCCTCTGAGTAATTGCCCTGGGCCGAGCCTGTGGCAACGATTACGGCTGAATCTGTGAGGTCTGAGATTCAACATCATTTCGATATTTCTGCAACCATGATGTATTTCGAAATTTATTGGTCAACTTTTGTTTTTTCAAAACTTCGCCTCAAATCTTGGAAAAATATTTAAAGTCAACTTCTATATTTTATTATGCCTTTCGCCATCAACACATGAAAAAATTCTTTAGTGTTCGCTTTAACATCTACAGTTTGCAAGAATTCTTGTGGTAAAAATTATACCTATTTGACTTTATTATGAATATTTCAAAAAGCCAGATGAACAGTCATTCACCATTTTTCTATTTTATAACCAATTGTCATTAGATGTAAGCAGGGATTCAGTGTTAGATATAGGGTGTGGGAACGCACCCAAAAAATAGCCATTTCAAAGCAAAACGCAAAAAAGGTGTGGGAGTGCCGTTCCCATGCGTTCCCGCCCCACTACACCCCTGGATGGAAGTGAACCAACAAAAGGGCAATATTGAATAAATACACGAAATACTTGCCAAATAAGCTGCATGAGTGCATCTTATAATTTGACTGCGTTGCGTATATCAGGGCTTCTCAAACTATGCTTCGCAACCCCATTTGGGGATGCGAAATGTAATTCTGAGGCCGCAAAAAATTGGCTTGACAAATCGTATGCACTAGCGTACGGAGGGGGGAACTGTGCCATGGCCCACCCTCAGACCCAAAAAATAAAGAAATGTATAAACAGTATTCGGCAAGGGGGGGTTGCAAGGGCCTCAATTTAAAATAAACTGACTTTGTTTTCTGGTCACTGATATACGCACCACACTAATTTTTTTATGACTAGTGTACGTTTCCTCTGCTTGATTTTCATTTTACGATTTCATTCTTTCACTGACAAAATTGTTTCACACGTGGCTGTTAAGTAACTTAACACAGGTAACAATGAACACCAGAAAAAAGCTTCGACTGGCGTGAGATTTGAGCCCACAAACTTAAGTAAGCGTCTTAGATAAGCGATACATATCTAAAACGTGTAACATCCAAGCACGCATATAGGTTTATTTCATGAACCTCAGACAACAAAAGTTCGTTTTTCTGTCTCACCGGCTAATAAGTCTCGTAAAAGCATTATTCTAAAACTTGCTTCCAGAATGCACAAAAATGCGTATTTATAGGTGCAATTTTCCAAACTTTTCCCGGGGCATACCCCGCATCCCCCTAGGATGGTCATGCCTTCGGCACTTCCCCTAATGTTGATTTGTGACGTCACACGAGTGTGACGAAACTTTGCCTCCCCTCGGAAATTTTGTGCGTACGCCGCTGACAATTTTTGTAAACTTCACAAGAAAATGAAAAATATGCCTGCAGTGAATCTATTTCTACTGCATTTTTAGAGGCAATACGCTGTCAGTTGTTCAATGGGATGGCTGCCTGACCTATCAAATGATAATAATCAACCAAGCACAACAAGTTATGCATTGCTACGTCTTCATTGTTTCAACGTACTGACCAATATTGAGGAACACGAAATGAAGGCGTAGTCATTTCTGATCTAGCCATTCATAAACTCTTAGACATTTGCACAAGATATTTGTGTGAAGCGGTATTCTCCATTTTGATAATCATCAAGTCCAAAAATCGGCACTTTTTGAGAAATGTTAAGAATGTCCTTCCTCCTGCGTTGTCTTGTATCAATCCACAGTACAAATGGATGATCTGTGTAAAAATAGTCAAGTGCATCCATCCCAATAGTTGTGCTCGATAACTTGTATAAACAGAATTGTTCTTTTGTTAATTTTTTTTCGCCTTCTGTTTCTATTACATGATTGTCTTATTACTGCATAGTTACTTTCGTGGATTGTGCTCATTTGCATGATTTCGCCATAGACAAAAATGCCTTTTGAGATTTGTAATTGGACGTTTACAAGTATCATCAAGGCTACCCATCATGGGTCGCACAGAACAACCATTTTGAAAATGGGTGGCAGAACAAAAAGTTTGAGAAACCCTGGCGTATATCACGAAAACATCAAACAAAATTTTTGTACATTTCCTACAATTATTCTTTTCTATATCTGAGGCTGTTTTACTACGCTGCTTCACATTTTGATATAAGATACACATTAGTATAACAGATAGAAGCGTGCTTGATGATAGTTAGTTTTTATTGACACAGGTTCGAATGTTTTTGAAAACTTCTTTTGCGTAAAAACATTTTTTCCGAATGTTTTGAATTCGCACATTGTGCAACGTTTATTCAAAATAATTTTTTCCAATATAAAAATCACCTGAAAACAACAGCAACTGCCCAAAAGAGAACACCTAGAGTATGTTGGGAGAAAGATATTTGGCTACAATGCCTTTCACTGCTGCAGTACATTTTTTTGTTTGATGGAATTGCCTCTCCTCTGTACATTTGACCAACGATCTGCTGTGAGATTGTTATAGAGACGTTGTTGATATGTGATCATATTCCAAACTATTGCTTAAATAATGAACCCATCAGGAGTTACTAACTATATTTTTAAACGTCTTTCTATAATCCTGCCCCATATACGAAAAAATTTAAAATATGTTGTTATTGAAACATTTGGTTTACGTCTGCGTTTGGCCTATAATCCTGACTAACAGTGAGCATCAAAGCAACACTGGAATAAATAAACAAAATTCGTCATGAATTGATTAAAGTTGTAATCCACAAGTTTGCCAAAAAGTGTTGTGCACAAGAAATATTTTGAAATTGTTACACTTGTAGTCATTTAGTCACAGAGGTATTATGAACTCAAAGCAAGTGTATTTAGTGCAAAATCTTCTCTTCGTTAAATGTTAAAATGTTAACTTAGAAACATTGTATTGCGCAGAAGGTGTTTGGATTATCCAAACATTTTTGGTTCAGTAAGTTGTTTGTTTTTGCTTCAACTGAAATTTCATATAAATTTGAAACGAGCGTTCATCCTTTATTTTTACATATATGCGGTAAAAATGTTTGCAGCCGCTTTTTCGATTCTTCGGGATATTGTTCCTTTCAGGGTGTTTGTATAATGGATGTAATGCTGAACAAAAACAATGCTACTCACAACTATCATCGCCACCAGCAACCTTTTACCTCAATTTGTAACAGCGAATGACGAAACTATCCAACAAAGCAAAAGTGACACGTTTGGCATAAATTTTGGGCAAAACCTATCTTAATTAATCAGTTAAAATATTTATGCAATACTTGTAGCAAAACATCGCAGTCTTTATGTCTCCATTAAGAACAACAAGACCTTGAGTATATTTAATGCACTTCAAGAAAGTTTATATTTCTTTCACACAGAGACAAAGTTACGAACTTAGAAGTGAATTTTCTTTATTTTTAAAACTATCACCAGGCTAAGAATTACTTTACCATATGTAGTTTATTTGATAAAAACATGGATTAATGAATCCTTTGGCTTACTGATACCTTTCTAGCTGAAAATGTTTTTAGTGGATGTCTGTGTCGAAGCGCTATGTATGGCGTAAATTCAGTATCTGTTTTAGTAAAGCTGTGATGGAAAACAACTGGTGGCGGATGGGTACATTTTAGTGGTTATAAGGATATTGATTTGACAATATAAGTTTTTCTTGTGCTTGATTCGAGTCTTTGTAAGTATGCACATGGGCTACGGAAGGATTTTTCCAGCGAGGCGATAGTAACGTTTTCCAGCATTTTTCTAGGGGGGCCAGCAGTGGTGAAATTACATTTTAACAACTCGAAACCAATAGAAAAACAATTTTCTACCATAATTTAAATACGAAAATATCAAATTTCAAAATACAGGGTGGAGCCAACGCCCACTGGACCCCCTCCAGCCGCCCATGAGCATACATTACCAGTAGTATATGTGCCACAGCGCTTTATATAAGCAAGGGCTGAATGAATAATTTACTCCTGCGTAAACATGAAGTCAAAGCGGTATGCCATGCAAAGAAAAGGTCGCTTTGGTCAGGTTTGTTATTACGATGTGCAGCCTTGCAACAAGGGCAAATGTTTATATCAATTTACAATCTTATGATTGAAGCGACAAAAGGTGGTGTAGTCTCCTTTTATTTACTACAAGAAGTTCTCTACCTTTCTCTGATTTCACTGCTGTTTTGTGACTCGGCAGAAATTAGAAAATGTTAGTACCAATATTGCACTAACCAAACAACGAATTAGTACGGTGAATTATGACACAGAGTTGGTTGTAGTTTAAATATGAGGTCACACGTTATAGGACCTTTAGTAGATTAAAACAGCGCAGTACCAATAAGTAAATGTCCATTGTCCTCATCAAATGATTCTTCAAGTACGTTTGAAATTACCTGTCTATAAATCTAAACGGAAGATATCAAAATTGTGTTGAATTTCTAAAGTTTCCACAAACTTTTGTGCAGTTAAAGGTGATATGTGAGAAACCAGGAGTGGTCTCGAAAACCGTGTAAACGCGCATCGTTCATCCAAGTGTGCCTTACCTATCAATGACATAAGGAATCATTAACATGGTGAGACAGAGCCTTTTTGGCAAACATTACACCAGAAAGGTGGATACAATCGCGTCAGAATACTGCGTCTTACGGGATTTCCAGGGACTTGCGTTTATAGATGCGCAAGCACCAGTGTTTGTCCCATCATGGTCTTGGTCGTAACCGATTCTTGGGCAAACAACATGAAATGGCTACGTGTGGCGAAAAGGCGTTTTGTTCTGACGTAGGCAGTTGTTGGAGGTCGTTGACCAAACGATGCTTAAACTTTTGGAAACAAAGCTTACAAGCACAGCAATCTGCGATTGTAAGCAAAAAAAGCGTTTTCAAACATCTAAAAGGTTTTTCTGCCGCCTAGTCCATCAATCTAAAAGAGAACTGGCTCTTGCATAAAATTTTGATTTTGCTGAAGAAGTATAATGGAAGTATTTGAAGCAAAACAAGATCCTAAAAGATTGCATATAGTGTGGTGTGAAACATTCTGCGGTAACATTGTAGTTCTTTTTGTGCAGCTATATTTGTTTTCTAAATCTATTAAATTTTGACTAATGTCACTTCAACTGATATTGGAAGTTTCACTGTGGCACTATTTGTAAAAAAAACGGTTTGCACCGCAAATAATTCGACTTGTGAAAAAAGCCACACATCATTTATGAAAAACTGTTTGTGTTTTATGTCTAAGCTTGTGCAAAACATTGTGAGGAACCTTAGTTGTGGTGTTGATCATAAACGTTTTTTAAAAATGCATTGCTCATGGCTTATTCTCGGAATTCTTGGAGTAGCTGCCGGTGCCCTCAATGTTATTTCTTTGGCTACACCAAACTGGCTGGTGAACGATTCAAATTCTACAGGTCTTTGGGAGCAATGCATCCTTGGTTCTTGCACAGATTTAGGTCGCGGTAAGTCACTCAGCATATAAGCTTAGAGGTTGTGTTACCAAGTTAAAATATAACAGTGAATTAAGTGCGGCTTGATTTTAACAAAAATGACCAAAATTTGGTGGGCGCAATTATCACCAGGCTTTAGCTGAAGTTCATTTTGGTATGTAGTCGAGCAAAGAAAAATGTTTGGCAAACATAAAGCAATAATTTGAAAGCAGGTCGAAACTGAGGTTTGAAAGCACACATGACAGAGATGAGACTTGGCAAATTTAAATTACTTGTGCCACTTTGAAGTACAATATCTGTAGTCTTATGTGATAACCAAACTTCTGCCAGGAAACTCCAAGTCATCTAATTGAAAAACGTGAAGGTTTCAAAAGAAATAAATGTGCAAAAAGTTTTGTAAAGCATTGTGAAATTTACGTGCAAAATACGTTTGTCTACACCAAACATCATATTCAGACATCTTCACAATAGCTGGATGCTAAGATTCCGACATATTTTCTGAAAACGCTGATAACCTGAAAAACTTCAATCAGCAGAAACCACTACAACTACTAAATCCGTAATTGTGTCATTTGTGCTGAAAACTCGAAAGCATTAGTTTTACGATATATCGGTAAATTTTATTACACATGGTAATGTAATTTTATGACACATGTTGAAGACATCAACAAATGTCTTTTCCACCAACTTCTGATTTTTACTATGTATTTTGCAAAAATGTAAATGTATTTAATCAAAAACAGTTTTTATGCGTTTTTTAATAGCGCTACACTGATGTAAAATATATCTTATTTTTGAAAGGTAACCTTTGGACATTGAATATAATCTCTTTGTTTGCATTAATCTCTCTGAATAAAAAAACAAAACAAATAAAAGCTTAATGAATACATTTGAAAACTTCAAGGAAATAGCTCAGTTCTTTCACAATAAAGATTATTACGACCAAAACACTTCATAAGAAAATGTTTATGTTTTTATTTTTTAACCGTGTTTCTGTTGTACATAAATGTTTTGAAAAAGTTATGCACCAAATGTTTTTATGATTTTTAGTACAGTACGTGTAGGAAAGAGATATCAGAATTCCTATGTTGCGGTAAATTAAAATATGGTATTATCAGTGACAGAAAAGTAAAACCAAGAATGTAGAATTTTGTGGTGTGGGCGCGTCACATTTTGTTTGTAGTTTTGCTTCTGCATGAAATCTTTTTGCATCCAAAGATATTTCTAGTTAATCGTTTTTCACCAAGTGCTTTACTTCACAGTTTCACCGTCTGAGTGGGTGACGCGTATCTTTCTTATCGTGTCCTTGCTTAATCTCGTCGGGGCTGTTTTCTCATCAGTTTTTGGCACGTGCAGAGATTCAAAACACGCAGGGAAAGGTGCGGCTGGAGGATTTATAGGAGCAGGTGAGCATGTTGTGAAGACAAATTTAAATATAAGTACTTATTTCGGTGTAAATGTTTTCATTTGGTACTCCTTAACAAACGAAACTTAACGTGTGCCATTCGTTGACGCTGAAAATAAGCCTTTAGCAAACAATCTTTCTGCTTGGTTATCATTAACGGTTTCCAAATTTTTTCAGCAGGCCAAAACAAAAACAATTTATGAAGAAACGTGCTCCATTGTTCGTGTTTCGAACTTCACGATTTAAAAGAAAATCCTGAAACAACAAAATGAGTTAAATTTTAAATACTGTACCCAAACTAACATTTTACTTCAATTTCAGCTATTTTTCTTGTGATTGGAATGGCTGTGTACGCTGCATATATTGTCCAAGGTAACAGCAGCGTCATTGATTTTCAATACTGGGGATATTCGTTTATTCTCGGGTGGATTGCTGCAGGCATGTGCGTGGTTCTCGGTCTTATATCATGTCTCGTGCGATGCTGCTAACAACAGCCTGTGAAGGAAAGCATCGACGCTATTTTCTTAGCAAACACAGAAAACATCTGCCGATTCACTTGCTCAAGTAAAGAACGTTATGTTTTTTTACAAAAAACTTGAACAACCTTCTGTTTTTGAAAAGTACAAAATTATGTTTCTTCGATTCAATATTTCAGACCAAACTTAAAACGTACGTTTGCTTGAAGTGGTGCTTGTTTACTCCATATGCGCCATTGATGACAGTTTTCATAGATTTCTTGTCTAGTTGTAATCGCTACTGGTTAATGACGGCAAACAAATTTTGCTTGAACCACCAGTTATATTGAAGCAATAAAAAACGGATTTTACTAACACGTTGCGGGATGGCCGTTATTTGCACATTTTCTTTGAACATTACCACCGGTGTCTTTACGCTTCTGTTAAAATCATTTTGCTGTTTCATTATGCGTTGCTATTATGTAAAACTAACCGTAAGGCTACCGCACACGCAAAGTTTTGAGAATTAAAACTGATATTGACGATTGATTTCTAGGTGGTCATTTAAATGTTTTGACTTTACGTGGTGGTAAATCTCTTTTTGTAAATCATTCATGAGGTTTGCAGTTTCTATTTCTCATGGATCGCTTGCTACTTTGCACTCACTCTAAACCAACTTTTATGGATTTTTATAAATTTGTCATCGTACGTGTTCGATTGAATCGTTGCAAAAATGCTAGATTCCTGTTGCCTTTTTACGTTTGTATAAGTTAATATTTTTGAATGTTTTTCTGCATTTTAAACAGACACATAAACTTGTTTGACCGGAGATTGTCACTGATTTGGTACAACTCCTAGTGAGTGGTTAGGAGTAAAAGATTGGATAAAGTAAAGAGCAATCAATATGATACCACCGTATATCAACGGGAGCTTTCTTTTGGGCAAGCGTATTGCGTTTTTGGAAGGCTTCAAACCGCAAGAAAAAACTGCATAAAAATCAAATATCTTCAAATGAAAAAAGTCGGCGAGCATTCTACAGCAACAGCTCCCCATCAACCAGCCTTGTTTTTATAACATACAGTGCAACTAAAATAATTACTCCTAGAACTAATTCGAAAAGCCAGACCTACTGCAGGACTTTCTTCAAAGGTTTGATTCAAATGTATGAATTCATTAAATTGACTGCAACAGCGAGCAGCCTTTTTCAGGAGGTTGGCTTTATGTGCAGTTTGTAACGTTCAGTAATTTGGTTTGATTCACAGGAACTGCAAACGCTCCTGTATTTTGTGTTACGTGAAAAAGCATTTTAGGCAGGGTTGTTTGCCCTTCAGTTTGATTAGTTCTATTTTTTTGACTTTAAACAAAGTTTTAAGTGACATAATACAGACGTTCCTGCAAATACTTACAATCAGCAGTACGTTTAAACTTAATATTTCACTGTAGGCCTACTAATGATCATTGCAGTGATTAACGAAAGTTCTGCACTATGATTCATACCTGCAGAAATCAAATGAAATGAGGACATTTCGTCTGACAGGTGTTTTGTCGGCGGGTACACCTAAAACTCAATTTAGAATTAGAAGATTCAATTAGAAGATTTAACTTCTACCGCAGTAGATTTACTTGGGTGCCAGTTCATGCCGTGGTAGAAATCAATTCGTTAGCATTGAGCAAAACAATGTAGGCGTTTCCTTATAAGCCTTTTTCGTAATATTACCTAAAGCAAAGAATTTCCTTAATTGAAGCGGTCTGAAAAATCTCTACAAGCTTTTATTTAGTACTGCACGTTGAACCTGGTGTTTGATATATTAGAAAAATGTTTCCAAAAGATTTGCATACAGCCGTGCAGACCCAAAGAATCAAATATCAAAATTAAAATACTGCTAGTACTTACTGCTTTGCCTTCCATTCATGTTCTTCAAGATGATAAGCTTTTGCGCTTGTAAACAAACGCGACCGCAGGAACAGTACACATACAAGAACGCATGAAGTAGGCTAAATGCAAACAGTGTACAAGACCACACACAACGACGCCTAGGCAGAGATTTGTTTAAAGTGATGCAGAGATTGTTTGTGCCTCAATCACATGCACTTAGAACCCATGAAAGTGTTCCATTTGCAAGTCAGACCGAGACGATTGGACGACAAAGTGATTGCATCTTTTAAGTCTGAATTAACTTGAGACTAAAATATTTCGTGTAAAGCTTGCAAAAAACACAATAAAAATTTAGCTCGTCTCAGGTAGATGCAAAACGTCTGTCATTGTACCAATCATGGGCGCAATTTTGTTGTAAAATGTGGGGGCACATCTTGGTGTAAAACCAATATATTACGATACCTAAAGAGAAAAATGTGCGGGACATGATATATTATATTCCCACTGTCTGAAAAAGTGGGGGGACGCGTTCCCCGTGCCCTCCACCTAATTGTGCCCATGGTACCAATCATGATGTGTGCAAACTACGGTAGGTCATGCTGTGCAGCTTACATTGTGTGTACAAACAAACAAAAACCTCTGCTCTCAGGAATACTTTTCCATCCAACGTTTGTCAAAATTGAGGCAAAACCAACAGGCAACTACACAGACTAGTAAATTTCAAGTAAGTCGCTTGTTTATTAAGAAGCATTTTGCTCATGTAAGGTTTTCAACCTTGGTATTATCAGCGACATAGACTACGGGATTTTAAAGTCATAAAGGTTATCAATATTAATAATATTTAATAATGATAACAGCAACAAAGATAAGTAAAACACATATAATCGTAATCTTGTCAGATTTTTTCTTCAAATGTTGCAATGATCTTTGATTGAGGATCTTTGATGTTGCAATGATCTTTGATGTTGCAATGATCTTTGATTGAGATTGAGGGGCCCAAACATAGGCGTAGCCAGGAGGGGAGCCAAAGGGGCCATGCCCCACCCCCAAATTTGTAGAAAACATAGTGATATTTTGCTTTGAGAGGCGTTTTTCTAAAGAAAATAGTGTTATTCGCCTAGAATCAAATATTTTGACCCCCAATTTTTGGGCTGGCTACGCCACTGGCCCCAAACAGCTGAACATTGTTGTCTGAAAATAAAAAAGCATATATCGAGGTCATGACAGAACATCAGCAGGCAACTGCAGCACCAATGAAGAACATGCTCCAAATGATGAAAAGGTCAGCAATGACCTGTCAATAAAGATCTCTTGTGAAACAAGGCTATGCAGCTGTAGAGATCTTTGCCTGTGTGATTTCAAAGTTTTATGCTGGTAAATATAAGAGAGCAACTGAAGTGGTAGGGGTGAGCAACGCCATCCTGTTCGTTCAGCAAAGGTTTCGAATATTTAATCCAAGGCATGTCCAGACCTATTTCTACGAGCAGAATCGATGTTGAATCAGGGGCGGATCCAGCCTGTAAGTTTAGGGGGGCGATTTCAGTAATATTTGGCAGTAAAGTCTCATTACGAGTTCACTACTGTAAGCGACATGAAGTATCCCTCACAACACTGCTTTGACAAAACAATGGACGTCAACATGGCCTTATATCGCGAACGCTTTTTTCCGAATTGTACAAAATTATGGTGAAAAAAGTTACTTTCGTAGGTTTTAGGGGGGGGCGATAGTCCCACTCCAATCGACCCCCTGGATCCGCCCCTGTGTTGAATCAACATGTAGCGTCATAACATGAGTAACGCTGCACGTGTAAGGGCATATACAAAAAACTGCAACAAACCTATGGTGCTTACATTTCTAGTTGGTTCTTGTATTTCTAGTTTTCCTCTTCATGTTACAAGACAATCCGAGAAATTTATTTAAATAATTCAAAGGTTTTCTAAAAATGAACAACAACATTTGTTTACAAAAGATATCTTTCATTCTTGGAACATGCTGCAGTAGTGGATTGATTGCTGCGTTTCTCTTCAGAAATATCGACGTATTCCAGATTTAGTCAATCTTAAAATTATAATGTTTCATAAACACACGCGAACCCAAAACTAAGCAAATTAAAGTTTAGATTTAAGTGTTAGATTGCGACATTTATAAAAAGCTGAAAGATCATAAAAGAAAACGTTTTGAAAACAAAAGTCTGAAAACGGTGTAAGGTTTTGCGTTATGACATTGTTTGCTGAAGCTTAATGTGCTCCTTTGACAATAAAAAATAACCGTGTATCCAGTTGCAGCAATGCTTCGCATTTTCTAGGTAAACATCTTCCACGGAACGGCAGGTCGATTATGATAGGTTGTCAGAAAAGAACGATATTTTTTGTCGTTGTATAGACATAGAAAGAACTTAAAGTTATAATCAAAACGGCAATAGATATTTTATCAGACAAAAATACCCCTATTATAAGGTCGATAGCTATTTTAACAAAGGTGGTACGAGTGAACGTTGATTGGAAACTTGAAGTTTAAGAGGACTTGTGTTTGCGGAATGTATTGATCGACCGGAAGATTTGTCGTTTCTTGTGTGTGGCGGGAAGTGGTGAAAGAGAAAGACTTAGCGTTCCAAAAATGCAAAGAAAAGCAGTGGCCAACTCACTTGGAAAGCATTTTGGAGTAGGCGGCTCTGTTTTTTGCTGAATAATTCTCATCTGTTCCTACTTTTCCAGGTTACGTCATTCATTTCTGAGCATATTAAGGTTATGTTTTGCCCCTATTGTGTATTCGTGGGACCCAGAGTGACCTAATTGTTTTCAAGAATCATGGACACTACCAAGAACTTCAAAAGGAAAAGAAAACATCCGGTAAAGAAACAAATGTTCATCCCACTCGCGTGTAACCTACTTTGGAGGGTGACAAGTGGCCAGGGCAGGGGGCGCCTATTTCCACTTACTCTAAGGCGAGAGGAACGCTACTATTTTCGCCGCGAAACTACATTGGTGACAAGTCATTGACAGCACGTTGCGTGAAGCATTTACTTGCACCCATCCATTAGTACCGATTACCGAAAAAAAACGGGGCGCAGGATAGACTCCAGGTGCGGTTTCTCAAGTCTTTGGTATCACCCGACTGGCGGCGCTCTCAACCCACAGAGTCATTTAACCTGTTTCCAGAAGCGTGCTCGTGCCAAACTGCTGAGTCGCAGCAGGAAGAACGTTGCCTTGTATCGAAACTAGTTCAGTTTTAATAAGGTATGTGTCACGTCACATTTACTACGTCATCAAACAAATATGTTTTTGCATCAGTTAACTAAAAGTCACTCATCTTCATTAGCAAATGGAATAAATGAAAGCAACCAACGGCAAGCAAGTTATTGGAACCTCGCCCACCAACCTCAGCAAGAATATTACACGTACTGGCTGTTCGACGTGATCGCGCAAGTAGCTATCCCGAGCGAATAATCTACAAGCCATCGCCAACTCGTGCGCCGTGATAAACGCTTGCTTCCGGCAATGTTAAACACTTTCGACGCAATCCCAGAAATACAGTAAGAACCCAGAGCGATTCCTATGCTTCTGGCACACTGTAGGAATCGCTTAGGTTAAAGCCCTTATCAGATAAAGATACAACCAAATCCAGCATGTTGAACTATCTTATTGCTCATTTTTTAATCTTAGGGTTAATTTATATCGGAGAAAAGTGCAATTTTTCGGCAGGTGCTTTTTATAGACACGTAAACTTCTTTATACTTTCAAACCTACAAAAATGCTCTACGAACTTTCATGATTCATAATAAATAGTAAATGTGTTTCACAGATATTTGCAAAAACTGCGAAAACAAATAAGACGAAGTTGAAGCAAGAAATAAGATATGTTGAAAACAAGTGGTAGTTCGTGGTAAAAACTCAGAACACTTCATGCAATATTCACCATCTTGTTTCAATAGACAAATGTGAATATAGCAGAAGTTCATTCTCAGAAACTCGAACAAATTTTTGGTTGTCCATAGACTCGAGAAGCATCCAATGTTATATATTTACCTAATTATAGCGTTAAAATTACAATCCAAATCCTGGTTAATGATTAGACAAAACGTGCCAGGGCTTGTATCGACAATTTTCTTTACTAATATTTTCCTTGCATTTGAACACCTTAACTGCCTTTCTCTTGCATACTGTAATCATTGAAGTAGTTTTCAATTGTAAAAGGTGGTAGACAGTGAATAACTGATTTTATACAAAACAGGTTGAACATGTACCCGTAATGAAATAACGTTGTTTTTCTTTCAATAGAAATGGAATGTTGATTCCAGTCTAAATTGCCTGTAATTTTTCAATATTATGCAGGTCTTTTCCATCTAAAAATGACATGACAAAATCTGAACAGATCAGTTTTGAAACAAAAACATAGCCATTGATGTAGAAAAAGTTTTTTGTGGGCATCACATGGAACTTTCTCCGGAGTGTAAGAGCTATCAAAATTAACCATGGACACTAGTTTCCTATACCGCAGCAAGCCTTCTTGATACCTGCATACCCTTACAAAGCAAACACCTGGTTATTGTTAGAATTAATTGAAAGTGCTTGACTCAACAAAAAAATTGTGAATATTTCTACCACACATTCCGTAAAACATACGACAATAGGCGTACGGGAAGGCATTTTACTGGGGGGGCGGAAAACATTTGCCCTGAACATAACAATTTGCCCTAAAAATAAACAATTTGCCCTGAAACTAACTTTTTTAGTTTAATCCGAATAGGGCCTCAAACCTCTTGTAAATCTGTTCTAAACATTGAATTCGTTTATAACGGCTTTGTCGGTAACCTCAAATCGCCTCTAAGGTTACATTTGGTCGGTCCCGACGCCATCTTTTACATTCATTTCAGTTCATTTACGACGTCAGTTCGGCAAAAACGTTCTTTATGCAATCGCCTAGAGGTGTCGTTACAGGCAAATTCTGTAGTTACCTTGCTTGTTAACTCAAGGGGTTGAAGTTCCTTAAGTGTCGTGTTCTCCCAGACAAGAAACTTTACGGTAATTCCCGTTACTGATACAAATATGTGCGTGACTTCGATGGCGCAACGCAATGGTTACAAGCGACGGTTCCGGGTCGAAGGGTCTGACTCCCTACACCTGCCTGTGTTATCGTTGCTGTGCGCCTGAGCAAGGCACTTAAAGACGCGCACAGCGCACTCAAAGGGGCCAAGCAATCTGCACGTTCGTGCGGCCAGCTTCTATTGAAGATTGCACCTCGGGAAAGGAAACACGCATTCAAAATGCATGTGCCAGTGTGCCTATACGTATTGCATCGTATTCATATACTCTGATTGTAACATGCACAGTATTGTACGATATTTTGTCGAAAGATCGTTGCCATTCGAATAAAGAAAGCATGTAAGTCGTTAAATAAACTGGAAAGTAGAATTCATAAAGTACTAAATTTTATGCAATGCAAGAAAGCAATACAATGTGATTGCTGCATAAACATGCCCAATTCCAAATATATCACCGTTGAGGATTTTTGAGCAACTTGCGCTTGCCCTGAAAAACAGAGCTTGCCCTGAAAATTTTCACTGCATTGAATATACTTTTTACATTGAAGATTTTTGAGCAACTTGCGCTTTCCCTAAAAAATAGAGTGTGCCCTGAATTCACTGTAATGAATACATTTTTTACGATTCATGATTTTTGAGCAACTTTGTGCTTGCCTTGAAAAACAGAATTCAGAGTTTGCTCTGAAATTTTTCACTGAATTGTCTATACTTTTTACATTCAGAATATTTTAGCAACTTGCGCTTGTCCTGAAACTCAAAGTGTGCCCTGAAGTCACTGTATTCAATATATTTTTTATCATTCAGGATTTTTCAGCAACTTGCGCTTGCCCTGAAAAGAGAGTTTGCCCTGAAAATTTTCAAGGCTGGGGGATGTAGCCTCCCGCCAACCCACCTCGTGCGCCTATGCGTACGACTGTCATCTGCAACCTAGTGTAATTCACATTATAATAAACAAATTCTGCAGGGTAATACCTTGGTGAGTAATATTCGAGATACACCGAATCAACTTGATAGCAAATGGAACAAGTCCAAGTAATTTACAAAAGGCTGTATAGCACTGAACTGGTCCATGAAGAGCTTTTATTACTGTTTAAAAATCGAATAGCAAATTTCCGATATGTATTCCCTGTTTGTAAATGGACCAACTAGAGAAGTATTGAATTACTTCTAGGAACGTAACAGGTTAGATGGCGGCCGGGGCAAGAAGCAAGTTTGGCGCTCGCATGTTCGAACCTAAGGTCTTTCGGAAGCAGGGACTTTAAGACGCCCCCCCGCAGTCATTCGGTGCCCTCATAGCGATTCGGTGCCCGGAGAATTGTGCCCCTTGCCCAGGGGCGTAACGAGGTGGGGCAGGAATCATTGCCGAAGGCGCCAAGAAGTCACAACTACTATATCACAACAATATCACAACTACTTTCTTCAATACAATACGCATTTACACGCACATGAATACCGAGAGGTTGCTGGTCGTATGGAATCCAAAAAATCTAATACAAAGCAGCAGGCCCGTAACCAGGGAACAAAATTTTTCGCCCTCCCGAGAAAAATGTGCTGAACATCATACTTGGACAACTAAATAATTCTAGTTTCCTAATTCGATGAAATAGAGCGAAGCGACGGTAATTCTATTTCTAATCTAATTCACTAAAAGCTTCAGTGTTCTAATTTCAGTTCTAATCTTTTTTCCGGTTTTGCCAAAAATACTAATTTGTCCAACGATACTTTTAAAGATGAAAAGGGAATCCTTCGTGCAATGAAAGTGCAACAAAATGGTCGCAAGTGCTACGCCGCCATCCCATCACAGAAAAGCGACAGCAGTAAAAACTAAAAACTCCATCAATTCTTTTCTCATGCACAGCTGCAGTACAAACTATGTGGCCTTATCAGTGATTATTATTAACGTTACATTGCCTATCCACTCATACGCAGAAGTCACAATAGTCATCTTTATTATGACAGTCAGTCAGCTGTGATGTTTTAGGGCAGGGGTTTGCAACCATGCAGCATTGCCGAGCCAAATCAACATAACCACATTGGTTCATGGGCCACATCTGCATGTATCAAGCTCTGCGTGTCAAACACGCGCTGACTACCCACGGAAGATATACTCAATGCCAGATTAACCATTAGGATAATAAGGCTACAGCCTTAGGAAAAATTCGGCCTTGATTTTATTTTTGATTAGGCTATTGTTTTTATTACAAATATCCGGCCCTTACCATGGGGCACAAAACTTCAGCTCCCGGGCCACTTTTGCAGTGGCGATTCTAGAAATAAAAAACAGGGGGGCCACCGCGGGCCAAGGAAAAAGTATGGGAGCCAACATAAATGTCTATCTTGTGTGGTCATTTTTCGTTATTTTGAAGTTCAAGTTGCTATGATTAACCCTATCAAACCCAACAGAGGCTTGTGGATATTGCTAAATATTAACAAGTGCTATTGTTCACCAGCGACACCTAAAGGCCACTGTAGATGGAATCGTACACGTGTATTGCTTTGTCGAATATTATGTGTTAACCATGCAACTTCCACAGCACTGCACATGTAAAACGAAACACAATTTTCTGTACACGATTATGTCGGCCCTACATGAACGAAAACAGCTCCGCGAAAGTGAATACAATTCACATGAAAGCGAAATATTTCCAAACACGAATTCACCTTGACACAGAAACAAGTTGACTGTTGAGAACCAACTAGTGTCATCAAAATATTCTTACTAAAAAGCACGTAAAAACTAAACCAACTGCCAACGGATTGGTGACTACTGGCTACTCCGTTTTTGTGGTAGCATATGGACATTTTGTGATTGTGCTAACCATAATAATGTTATGCAGGTACGAGTGCAATGCCCATCTGCAGCGTGGACAGGGTGAGTACTATTCAATGCAGTATGCAGTTAACGGCAGCGAGATTTCGGCACCAGTTGCACCTAAGTAGCATAGCAGCGCTGCAGATAGGTGTGAATCGGCGTTTAGGGCGTGTACCTGATAGCAAGATGTAATAGTAGGCGTAAAACTTATTTTGCAGAATATCCCAAGCAAAGTGGTCCCTTTCAATATTCACACTAAAGTTTCCACTGAGTGATCCTCAAAATTGACTTTTCAACCCTGCGTTGATTTATGACTGTCTTGTCATTAGTGAAATAACCGGTAACTCTAAACCTTAAAAAGATTTAGACAAACAGATCAGCGGTCCGCAAATACTTTTAGACGCGACCCTAAAAAATAGTTCTAAATTCACGCGACCCAAACATTTCGTGAGCATATAGTTTTGTGGAAAATACTTTATCAATAAATATCATTTTTTAAAATACTATTGACAGTAGCAATATCTTTGCACAAAAGTGTATGAAACTTAGCACATAAATCAAATTCAAAATACAAATTAAATTTATTTCGCGACCCTGACTGGAAGGTATCGCGACCCAAATTTGGGTCAACGAAATCATCTGAATCTGTTTTTCAGCTGGTAACTTTCAGTTGAAACTAGATCAAAGTTACCCAATCGTTCACTGGTCATGGAGTCTCTGGAAAATGTTTTCACTACTTTCATTTTTGCAAACCTTCTCTTGCGCAAAGCGCTCGTGACGGGAAGAGTTACAGCTACCAGAATAACAATCAAACGCAGCTTTTTAAGTAGAAATGGAAAAAATTGTTCGAGCGACATAGGCAGCTTCAACCCTTTCCGAAGCAAATACTTTGCCAAAGTCATTTCATGTTTCAAATCATTTTCGCTAAATAAATATGATATGCGAATTCTCTCAAGTGTTTTTCTGACAGAAATGTTTGACCTCCGGACAAAGAGCTCAAATACGTGAAAGAATTGCTTCTGAATCATTACAGAAAATCCGTACAAAATTTTATGAGGTTGCAGGACTTGTGTGTAGAATTGCAACTGTAGTCACGAACCACTTACATAAGATGTTTCGAAGTCATATACACAAGGTAGCAGAACGCAATACTGGAGCCAGGAAAAATTCGGATAAATTAACTGAAACCAATTCTTAATTCTTTCACAAACCTTTTGCTACTGGGACACTGAACAATGTGCTGACAGTAATATAATCCAGTTCCATCTCACACTAAAATGCACGAAAGATTAATATTCCCACTTCTGCGACTGTTTCTTAGTTTCGAAATGAATATTTCAACCACGACCTCAGTCTGACTAAATTTCACGTAGGATTCGAGCAACCACCGGCGTGTGTCGTCATAAACAACTCTAGTTACACGACCATCAAAAACAACAACACAGCTTATTTGTGCATTTGCGAATTATTGAATGCAGGCTAAAGGGTTTATAAATTATCGTTTGAAATATAACTGGCCTAAAGTTGTCTACTGCGTATATCAATCAAACGAACTTAAACGGGAAATTAAGAAAAATACTGGGGGGCCAAACAAAAATCTGGAGGGCCATGGCCCACCCAGGTTCCCCCCTAGAATCGCCACTGCACTCTTGGGCCCGCGGGTCATGGGTTGCACACCCCTGTTTTAGAGTTTTGCAAAAAAGGAACATCGTTTCCATTATCTGAAGGTTGTTGCTCGAGAACTCCTAGTTACGACAGCAACATCGGCTCCGACGGAAAGATGGTTTTCGCAAATCCTCTAATTTTAATTCTAATCTAATTTGTGACATCTGAGTTAGCTCTAATTTTGATTCTAATCTAATTTAGAAAAGCTAAAAAATTTCCAGTTGTCCAAGTCTTGCGGACATATTTTTTTGACCACTCTCAGAAAACTCTTCGCCCGCCCTGGTGTTTTAACAAGTTAGTTACTGGCCTGTAAACCAAGGAAAATTTTGTGAAGTGTTAACACTTAACTTGCCTCCTTTTCTTTGTCCACAAAATTGTTCGGCATTGTTTGTCGGTCGTGCAAGTACTTTCATCATTTGCCGCCCTATCAAACTTTTATTGTGATTTGCCTATTTGCGAGCGTAAGTAGGTAGAAACACCAACATTGCAAAGCCCATGCAGGTTCATAAACGTAAAGGACACTTAAAGCCGCCCTGCAGCTTAAGCAGACAAGGTAAAACATGATCGTCATTTAGCTTTTTATTAGTATCGTGGAATATGAGAGTTGTCACTTCCAAGTCTAAGAAGAACCGTTCTATTTCAAACCAAGTGGTAAGAGCACGAGCGCCCTTCAGTAGCTGGAGATGTTGTCTGACTTCTCGACTGGTGTTTGTAAGCTCGTGCTTGCTGTCTCCATTTTTCCACTAAGGTGAAAAGTTTGTGGTTGCGGGTGAAAATCACCCTGCGTTATAGTTATTGTAAGCTTTTCTCCCTTGTGATATAGGGCTGTGGTTGTGGCAATCAATAGCTGTAATTCATTCAGGGCGTGCTTCCTTACCAGCATGGAACAGGAGAGGTTCTTCAAGTCCAGTATATTTTTTCATGAGATTTTTTATATTAGGTTTTCGTATCTTCTCTCTGGACACTAACGTCGGGTGAGTTTCAACCTGTCAGGGATGACTTTCCCTTTCATCAATAACTGCATCTAGTTAAAGTACAAAGTAACTTTATTACTGCACAAACAACGGAATGAGAGTTAGATTTCCAGTGTAGTTTTTGTTATCAACCTTAATCGAAAGAAAGTTTTTTTTTCAATAATGGGTGACATTCACCCTGGGGTTCAATTCGTGTGATAAAAACGCAGGGTTAGTGATCCAGGGATTTCGCAAATAACCTTAAAAGAAACGAGCAGGGGGTTTACACCATTTTTATAATAAGCAGAACCTGTTAAACATTTTTGTACTTTTGCATAACGTGATAAATTCTTGCTCAGTATAATTCGTCGTGGGGGGGTGCTTTTTTGTCATCTTGCGTATTGACAAAATGTGAAAGGATTGTTACGTTTATACATTGCAACTGTGGCACAGATCCCAATCATGGAATGCAGTTGAATACGTGATTATATCAGAGAGAATCTAACATCGCTCTACAATGGCTCTTCAAATTTATGTAGCACAAAAAATATAGTTTCTGTTAAGAAATTGTCGTCATGGATCAGTAATTAATATTGCTGTTGACACAAATGAGCGGAAAATGAACCTGTACTTTGCGCATGAAAAGGTTACATATAAATAATAAAGGTTGTGAAACCTCACTGAAAACAACCTTCTCCAAGACTAAACTAAAAGGCCTCTCCAATCTGGGGATCTAAAATAGCAAGCAGTTGTTTGATCGTAGTGTTATATCCAGGGACGTAACGAAGTTAGATCGTCCCCGGGGAAGAAGCAAGTTTAGCTCCCTCATGCTCGAACCTGAGGTCTTTCGGAAGCAAATGTACTGTATTAAAGAAACTACTACTTGTGACATTGTTAGGACTTTTCGGCGCCTCCCACAATGATTCGGCGCACGGGTAACTGTGTCTCCTTGCCCCCCTCGTTACGCCCTGGTTATATCTTTTTTACAATTGAGTCATCGTTGCAATTACTGTGCGTTTGTAGGTATTCTTTACTAGCTGCATTTATGATCGTGCTTCACTTTTGATGCTTCAGGCTTTTCACAAGTTCACTACGCAATAACGTTCAATTGTTATTTGTGCAACAATGGTTCTGACGACTTCGTACAAGGCAGTCTGGTTAGTTGTTGCGGTCCTCCCTCACCACAAGCCGCAAAACACTTTTTTGAATGCTCTTTTGCGCAAACTATCATCAGTGGAGTCCGTCACTCAACAAATATCTTGTTTACTCAACCCAGCGGTTCCAAACTGATGAACATTTTCAGATTAACAAAAGTATTACTTTGAAAACCGGTCTACAATATATTCGTACTTCGATTTCGGCCTAAAAATCAGCAGTTTTCGGTTGTCTTACCAACGCCCTAGCTCCTCCGCCGATTGCGCTAGAGCGCTGTTCAAGGGCTCAAACGGATCGGCCAGTCTGGCAGATTGCACTCGAAAAAAAATTTTTTGGTTGGGGGTGCTGATTTTTTGTGACTGACGTCATAAGTGAAGTAGTTTCAGGGTCATTTTGGCTCAATTTGCCTGGCCTAGGGCCCAACCGCTAGGCCAAAGTGCTTCACTGAAGTTTTAATTGGAAACTAGGCGCGAGTCCGAGTCTTTTGAGCTTTTGATCGACTTTCTAGCGTTTCTGGTTCAAAAGTTATGATATAAAATAAACAAATTAATTCATTATCCAATTAGCTAATTAGTCAAATATTTTTACTAACTTACATCACAACTTTTGAACCCGAAACCCCAGCAGGTCATCCAAAGTATCAAAAGACTCGGATTGTAGCCTACAGTGATGTAGTTGAGACAGTAACATCCGTGACCGAGACCGAGACCTGGCTCAAATTTCGAGACGAGACGGAGACTTTGTGATACAAGCCGAGACCGAGACTCAAGACCTCACATTTCTATGATGGTAATTAAAGCTTACTCCTTGAATAATGCAGCAACAAAATATCTGGCACATTGCCAAATATCAAGATAATAAAAATCATCCGAAATTTGTGCAAGCGGCCAAATACTGCAAACGTTAATTTTCACTTTCCTCTTAGGAATTTACATCAAACCTGTGGCCTTATTTATAAATTCCATGAAGGCATGGACATTGAAAATGTTGGCAGCGTTTAGAACAGTGGTTTTCAACCTGGGGGTCGTTTGCCTTTTTTAGGAGTCGTGAGAGCTTCTAACAAAAGTATTCATATTTACTTCTCTATTTTATATTTCTTATGGAACTACTTTTTGTCGTAGCCAAAATAATAGGATCACCAGGCAAAAATGATAGCCTACTTTTTCATTCAAAATTGTTTTAAGTGTGATTACGACCGCCACAATACAGAATACTGTTTCGTTTGGCAACGCACGAATAACTTTGTGACTTAAGAATGTGATGAGTTTGTAAATTAGATATCTGATTGCGGCAGCTAAGGGAGTTTTTATTCTAGTATTCATTGAGTTATGCTGTGGAGTGATTTGTGTACGGCACAAGTCTCTCTCACTGATGCTGCCATGTGTATGAATTTAATAAATGAGTCTTGGTTCAACACAGTGATATGGTGCGTTATTTTATAGTCATTGTGATTTTCTATTGTACAAACACAATTGCATTTCATATGTCTGACTGGAAATTTTCGGAAGGGGGTCGTTAGGTTAAATTGGGTTGCAAAATGGGTCGTCGCGTGAAAAAGGTTGGAAACCACTGGTTTAGAGGTTCTACGCATTTTCACTCGAAAAATGTTGGTGAGCCAATTGAATATTAGAAGTGTTTGCCGTTGCCAATGAAATAACAAAGTATTAAAGTTTTTTCACTATCTACCACTTACCTGTTTCACTACATTTATTTTATTTTAACACTGGGAATCTGCACTGACACTCAAATTTATTCGCCACATGTTTCGTGTATTTTGACTAACAAAGTTGTGCCATTTTTGTAACGTTACATACACCTTTCCTAATTACTTTTCTCCTCACACGACAAGTAATTGAGTAAGAATTCTCCAAAGATTTCGAATTTAGAGGTGATAAATTTAGAGATTTAAAAAAACGAAAGCAATTCTTTGAATTTCAAAACACAAATTGTAACTAATTTCTCATCCATCCAAACTTGCTCACTCTGTCGACAACAAGTTTTAAAAATGTTGCTCGTGATTCTGCTGTTGACGCAAAGAAAAAAATATTTAGGCCTATTAGAGCAATAGACTTTTTTGACACAAATTAGGTCTACACTTTGAACCAGCGAGGTAATATCCCACCGCATGCTCTACTGCAGTGGCGTAGCGATGTTAATGTTGCACGTGTGTATGACCAAATAAATAGCATAGCTGGCACATGCTAGGCTGTGGTTCAGCAGGAAAGTTTTATTTTTTGTCATTACTTGTGAATCAGTTGGCACCGTGGATTCGATGTGTTTT
>Ga0210059_1000710_pt1 | contig 45015 bp, 35 predicted proteins | sample Ectturendosymbi2_FD_188042 | JGI IMG/M metagenome (GOLD analysis project Ga0210059, IMG submission 188042) | Ecteinascidia turbinata endosymbiont from Florida, USA - Sample 2 (SPAdes) (version 2) | ecosystem: Host-associated > Tunicates > Ascidians > Unclassified | place: Key West, Florida... | reverse complement strand
AGGGGTGGGGCAGGGGTGGTGCAGGGGATGCAGTAAAAGCGTTGAGCGCAATGGAAACTTATAAAAAGCAAACAAATCGTTACCAATTATGCTTGTTTCTGTTCAGCAACAATGTTGACCTCAAAAATAATAACAAAAATTATAGAAAACTATTCTGAATCTTCTGGGTGCGCGAAGAGCTGCAATGAATTTGTTTCAAGTCGTTTTGTAAACAATGAAATGACCTAAGATACTGTTATGAAAAGGTACCAATGCCTCCGTTGGCCCCCCTTATAAAAGGGCAGAGGGGAAATGCTCACTTATATTCCACCACTCTCCGGTGTCCTTGGTCATTAGCCTGTGCTGGTTGAACCTCACTTCTCAATGTTTAGTCGGGCATGTTTTCTATACTTCGGCTATCAGAATTGCTTTTCTGTTCATAAACTGCTTACTATCCATTTTTGAGCACTTTCTACAAGCAAGTCACAATTTAAGAAGAATCAACGGCCAGAGCAACATTAACGGTGAAAAATCAAGGAAGTAAGACGCCCTCGCAAGACTTTCAAGCAATGAGAGGTAGACACGTCCTATTGTCCTGTAGACTTACGTTGACATGACTTTCGCACAACTTATTGAAGTTGGAACACCAGGCAGGATTTAAAAAAATGAACAGATAAATTATAAAAACTCGCCACAGCAATTACAGCTTTGTATTTACTCAGAGGTCAGAAATAAATCTTAATGATTAAGACGGATTCCCACAAGGCTCCATACATAACAAGCCACGATATAGTTTTTTATACTGTGCGAAAAGGAGCCTGAATAAGCGGTTATTTTGAATTAACCATTCACTCAGGCACAGAGCCGCAACTAGCTGATATTTTCGTGGGGCAAAATGATCGCAACATTTTGTTGTACTATTTTTGGGGAGGAATTGATGATAACTTGTTATTGTATCTAACATCTAAAGAAGATATTAAAAATTTCGGGGGGTTGCAGTGGCCCTGATGCCTTGTGCAATGTGAGTGTCATAAAGGCAAATATCGTGACATTGCAAGAAATAAATCATTTAATCGGAATTGAGCGCCTAACGTCAGGTTTTCTGGAAAATTTTGGTTCTTAGTCCCAATTTCCAGGGGGTGCAAATGCCCGTTATGCCCCCCCTGCGGACGCCCATGACGAGCTGCTCTTCCATTTCGGTAGAAAGATTGTTTGATTCATTGATTCCAAAAGGATACCCAACTAAACATTTCTACCCAACTAAACGTTTCTAAAAAGTTTATCATTATAGCATTTTAATATCAGACTAAATACAATTGCTTTCCTGTTAGCCTAGCTCAGCGTTTAAGTCAACATGGTGAAAGGCGGGACGTCTTGTTTCAAAATACATTACTACATAGCAATTATGACGTAACAATCCAATTATAATGTGACAACAACCCTTACTACATCGGCCAGGCAATAGGCAAATGCCATATTATTATCAGTTATCTAATGGATTAAGTGTGCATTCAAATCTCGCATGCATGCCTAATTGTAATACGAATTGATTATTTTCAAAAAATCCAAAAAGTTCCGCAGCATACCTGAGAATCTCTCGCGGCACACAGTTTGAAAACCACTGGTCAACACCATAGAGTTGAGATAACACATTTGTATTACAACAGCTTTACCCAAAGCATTTTAAAAATTACGAAATATTCCTCATATTCGCAATCGACTTTGATGATTCACTCGCTTTCTGATCAAAGCCTGACAAATGCGAACGTCCTCACCACAGGCCTGCGTAAATGCGGTGCTATCTAATGGGATAGAAAATACATTGTTTTAGCGTTTTCTTGTCGCTGTGTAGGTTCGGTTAACTGTAAATCTGGGTTTTAGATTTTGAAGAGTGGTTTTAATTGCGTCAATGCGTACACACGCATTAAAAATTCCTGTACTTGACTATAGACGTTTTTTTCGCCGGCATGACCTCTTGCTTACGCAACGACCTCCCTCATGGAATTATGGAATTATTCAAGATGTGTCTTATTTTGTCATCTAGTTGGATTTTTTTGCTAAACATCACCTATTGCAATGCAGATATTCAGCAGGGTTAAAAGCTAGCAACAAAAAATGTACAAACTGGCCGCTAAATTTGCCTCCAGCTTTGCAGCTTAAAGGCGTTGGTAAGGCAAACGACTTTATGGTCTCTGAAATGATTAATGATTAAGGAGGTTGAAAACATGGTGGTTGACATGCGATTTGTGCATTTAGCACAAACCGAGGTTTAAAATCAAGTACGAAAATCCGTAATGATCAAACTGTTGTACAAACTCTTTACTCTTCCATCCTGGTAAACATGTATAGTTTTACCACCGCAGCCCTAGTTATCATAAGTCAGTAAAAATTACAACAAAATATATGTTTGAAACATTCGAATTCCTTGCCACGTCATAAATCGCACGCATGATTTTTATTCATATCGGGGGCTCTTGACCTGGATTTTGTGAACCCCTTAGGGATCCATGAATGTGTTGCAGGAGGTCCGTAAACCAAACTCCAACCAGAAAATGCGTTAGATTTCGTCCGCCCATGGCCATTATTCAGCTTATTACACCACAACTGTAGTCTGACAAATTCAAGTTACAAGTCGACTAACTGTTTTTAATTTGATTTTCGTGACGACACTTGGCGGCAGGCCGAAGCCTGAAGGGTGGTTGAGGTGCTTACGCTAAGAAGCGACCAAATCTAAATTCTTAATAATTGAAAAAATGTTGACAAAGCGAAGGGTCTGCAGCGATTTTGGGTGCAGTGAAAGGGGCCTGCAGCGATTTTGGGTGCAGTGAAAGGGGCCTGCAGCGATTTTGGGTGCAGTGAAAGGGGTCTGCAGCGATTTTGGGTGCAGTGAAAGGGTCGCAGCGACTTTGGGTGCAGTGAAAGGGGCCTGCAGCGACTTTGGGTGCAGTGAAAGGGTCGCAGCGACAAAAAGTTTGAGAACCACTTTTCCTTTTGATAAAAATCATGTTGAAATGAATATAAACTTTATTAAGTGGATCAATATAAAAAAACAAGCTGAACTTTTTTATTTGACTAGCGTAGGCCGAGCCAAGTACAAGTCGAAATACAATTTGTTTGAGTCTAAGAATTGTTAATTCAAACAAATTTTGATGAAAAGAATCACTTTTTTTGCCCGCTTTTTTAACTTATGTCTAATGCGCGACCTTAAATTAACTCGAATCGCAAGAAAGATCAAAACATTGTGACCTAATGAGTCCAGCTTTTCAAAAAAAAGAATAAAATTTTGTTAGACTCACTCTGAGTCAAGTCTGTTTGCAGAAAACATGAGTTGTGACTCACATCACCCATACGGATTTTGACACGATTTAATTCAAGTCGATAAACCCTGTTACGCGTTTCGTGTCAATTCGAGTCATTAAACCGCGTCACACCAAATATGTGTCTTGCTGCCAATTTAAACAAAGATTTGCTTCAGGATATTGTGATTGGGACATACGCAACTTTCGAAAAACCACTTGCATTCATTTGCGGTTTAAGTGACACTGTACCCTCATTAGTGACTCTGAGCCCGCATTAGTGGCACTGTACCCGCGTTAGTGGCACTGTACTCACATTAATGACACTACCCACATTAGTGGCACTGTTCCTGCATCAGTGGCACTGCAACCGCATTGTAGCAATTTGGTTTTGTTTTTATTTCAGCGACACAGCCACAGATTACTTTCGCATTGAAGAAGTTACTGAAGCCGCCGAAGGCATCTACCGCTGCTTTGCTAACAATTCCAAAGGCTCGAACAGTGACACGACGTTTCTGGACGTCGAAGGTGAGAAGATCATTGCTTCGCAGCATTCTGGAATCCGGGAAAGGGACCAGGGTTGTGCATGATGTTTTATAGTTTATTCATGCATTTTTGTGACTCGACCACGACGTAACACGAATACAGCAAGCGGAAGAAGTGCAACATCAAAGATCAGAAATTAATTTCGTGTTGATGAGAATGTAAAAACATAAGAAATTTCAGCTTTAGAAAATTGATGATGGTGTTCTATCATGTCCGAATCACAAAGGGTTGGCGAAAGACCATCTGGGTAAAGTTCGCAGCCATTCCTGTTGCGAGCATAAATCAATTTTTAAGTGAAGACGTTCACATGCACTGAAGCAGTGTTTCCCAACCTTTTAATGCAGTGTTTCCCAACCTTTTCAGGTTTGCTGCACCATACAGGAAAAAAATAAAACCTGCGCCACCCAGTGGCGAACCCACTGCAATTTTTTTAAGGATGTAATGACGTTTTAAAAATGTACTTTAAATTATATGTTGAAAAACGTGTTTTCTTTGCGACACCCCTTAGTATTGAAACCCCTTAGTATTGTGAATAGCATCGCACCCTGATAGGGAACCACTGCACCAAAAGAAAAGTGACAAAAAGCATCGAATCAACGTCAGACAAAATAAGTACACAAAACATAACTAAGCAAGCCGTCGGATTTCCGTCAACGAGGAAGTGATTTTTCGATGGCAAAGTAATTATTTTGGCAGCTGCAAAATGTAGCCCAAAAAATCTCCAATGACTGCAGGTGTTTCTGTGGTGAGAAACGATTCGGACCTTTTCGTAGTTTTTCTAGCGTAATGTATGCCCTAAGCTTTATACAGCACTTGATTTTCACTTGTATGAAATCATTAAAACGTGCTTGCTGCAAATTAGGACGTAAATTATTTGGATAATAAAATTATTAAGGATCCGAAGTCAACGTGTCAAGCTAGGCGTGTAACCAGTTTACTGTGATTCTCTAACGATTTGATACAGTGTTTTGTTTCGTGAAAAAATTTGCTTTTTTTGTCTATCTGTGAAAAGCTATGGACACGAATGAAGTTTTTTAACGTGTTGCACATTTGTAAGCATCTCTATTGTTGAAGTTGTGTTTATGTAGTTCGCAATGATGAAATTATGCAACGGATTTTTAAATAGAAATATCTGTGAATTTTTTTCAATTTTAATTAGGTTTGATCATCAGTAGTTTCTTCATATCTTCTTGATAATATGTGCTTTTACTGTAATTTTGCTTTTGCGTAACTACCCATGTGAATTCAATCTGTTCATGTCCCTATTAAAGACGCAAGCCTTTTTGCCTTGAGCTCTACGTCAGCATTTCAACCAAAAAGCAAGGCTTTGCAATACTATACAAAGTATTTTAACGTAAACTTTCGAAATGCAATATTTCGCCTGCAGAGAGACCTCCAATAATCACTGTGGAAGGCAACGTAACAGTTTTGCCTGGGGAGGATGCTGTTTTGACCTGCCACGTCGCCAGCAACGTTGCATACAGAATCACGTGGTCTAAAATAAACGGTGGAAGATTTGACAGAAGAAGGTTTGAACTTATCATTCTTCTCGTTATTATGAAATATGCGATAAATATGAGAAACGTGCAGTTAGATAACAATAACTGAAAGTCGCAAAGCGTCGTTACCAGTTGAGTGTTGAAGCTGGAAACGTTGTGCAAATTTTTTGTTGTTTGGCCTTGCAGTTATTGTCATCTAACTGCACGTTTTGACTTGCAAAACGAAATGTCGAATTTTGTGTACGAATGCTTTATTACACCGTTTTCCAGGGTTATTCCTTGTTGTATTGTATATACTTTTCCCTTGTGCTCTATATACGTTTCTGTTGTGCTCTATATACATTTCCGCTGTGCTGTTGGCTAACATAAAACTGCTAAAAATGCGTTGGAAAACAAGGTGTTTTTAAGTTGCGCACCTAATTTTGCGTCGTTGTTTCAATTGTGGTAAACGTCTCGTGATGTGATGTCACGAGGCGTGTTGTACAAACGCGTCTGGCGCCAATTCGTGATGCCGGTTGTTTCTGTCATTCGTTGCTCGTTTCAGAGTTCGAAAATTGAGCAACGATTCTCTGGCGATTCGCAACGCACGAGTTGAAGATGAAGGCATATACCAGTGTACAGCTGTCAACGCCGGTGGCGAAACGACTGATTTCGTAGGACTCTTTGTTCAACGTAAGCTCTGACGTACACGTTTTGGCGCAAATACACAAATGCTGCTTACGCAAACAAACAAAAGCATGATTTGCATCAGCTGATGCGATCTACATATGTTTATAACAGAACCTCCAGAGGTGAACATTTCTCCACAAAACAGAGCCACCTTCACCGCTGGCGACACCATACGGATTGAATGTCAAGTCACTGGAGTGCCGGAGCCCACTGTTGCGTGGTTGAAAGGAGCTACCTACTTGCTGGGCGAGGGAAAAGTCAGGTGCGTTCCTCATATTTGAAAGAAAATTGTCTTGTGCTTCACCTGCGCTTCTTGAACTTCGGGTAACGTCTGGTGAACATTACACTATTTCGTGTGTTTCTGTAGAAATGATTTGCACTCTTTTGTGGAATCATCAGAATGTGGTGATTTTATCTTGACCGAGCAGAGGTTGTTAGAATCGAAAATACAAGACATCTTTTGATGCTTCGATTAACTCTCTAGCGCTATCGGCCGGGGAGCTATGGAAGAAAACATGCGAGTAATGGGCTCTTATTTTGTGATTCTCGTTAAAATGTTAGAACTGTAAGAACTATGTGCGAGGTCTTGTTGAGATATAATATAGAAGTTGTAACACAACGACACCAACTCGCTTCTACACGTATTTATATATTCTCTCAAACGTTCTTACTTTTTGCCATCACATCTTGGTGTTCATGAGCTGCTGTCTGTTGCAACATCTGCTGCAACTAACTGAGAGCACCTTGTAAACTTGGATATAGTAAAGTGGGAATAATTGCACATATAGACAAGGGCGAGCAAGTGGTCTGTTTTAACATGACGACGTGCATTTTTAGGATTGGTCGAAATGGTGAATACCTTCAGATAGCAAACGCTGAACGTGAAGATGAAGGTGTTTACACTTGCCTGGCAACCAACAAGGCAGGGTCAGCAGATGCTTCAGTGCGATGGGTATTTACAGGTGAAACATAAAATTACAAAAATATTAGAAAAGTGGCTGCACGTGTTTTCTGAGTAACGTCTTCGTAACAAAAGCAACTTGTACTGGTCTCCGCTCATCCGATGTGCAGCAGACTTTTTATGATACGTCTTCATTTGTTGCCAGCTTTTAAGAAATTTTTGCAAAACCTAAAACTGTAGGTTTTCTGCGTTTATTGCGCGAATCACAGCAAATTTTCAATAAGAATTGTTTAAAAAAAGATGCTTTAGATTCAAATTGGAAATGTTGCGTCAGTGTTTCCTTTAAGTTTAAGATAAGCTTTCGTTGATGTCTCCAATGTTTATTAATTTACACCTGACTTATGTATGCTGCAAGCACTGCTGTGAATACGGGACCTTTCTTTACCAACAATCATTTCATAACGATCAAACGCTGCCTGTCCATCGCTCCGCAGAAGCGCCTGTTGTTTCTATTCCCGAGATGGACCTACTGGTCGAGGAAGGAACCAAAGTCACTTTGCGCTGTGACGTCAGTGGCACTCCTTCTCCGAAAGTCCGCTGGACAAAATCCGGTCGGAATATTGTGACCAGCGCGTCATACAAAGTGCAGGTGATCTTCAAATTTCTGTCATGCCAGTTGGTCAAAGTCCTGCACGGAAAAATAACGATGCTTGAATAGCGCCTTGTAGATGACGTCACACATTCTTACAACCCGAGTTGATGCTTTCTTGAAGTCATGTATAAATTTTTTCTGCACGCGACGCATAATAAAGTGCTGTGGCTTAGTGCGTACGTTTTTGCTTGTTGGTGCATGCGCAACATATTTTACTGGAAGTAGTTCTAAGCTGAATGTTTGTCACACTCCCGGTTGGTGCATTGTGGAATTGATGACTATGCGTCTGTGTTCCACAGAAAAACGGCCATCTCCGAATATACCAAGTTTCTCGATCCGACTCAACGACTTTCACTTGCATTGCTGCTAATTCAGCAGGAAGGGCAAGTGGGAATATCAATCTGAGAGTGGGATGGAGGCCAACAATCGTCGTACGTCCTGTCGATGTGGGAGTAGACATAGGTTGGATTTGTTTTGCGTTGAAGACTTTAGAATGTTTTTTGTCAAGAAGTATACATTTTTATACAATAAAATTTGCAAGGAGTCAAACGTACTGCAGGTTCCCCTTAGTAGTTTCTCGCGCCACTCGTTGATTTATTGACTCTAACAAAATGTATATATATATTTAATGTTCGCCGTTTTTACATTGTAGAGCAGTGGTCTTCAACCATTTTTGCTCAATCGCCCCCCCTTACAGGAACTTTTCTTCAAAATTGTCCTCCCCACCTATGACTTTAGTGTTGGCAAAAATATTATTTTAATTTGAAATTATTTCAATGGTAATGAAATAAAGGGGCAGTTTAGTTAGCAAAAAAACGAACAAACAAAACGAAGGCAATTGCATTTGTAGAAACAACGTTATTCATTTCCCAAAACAGTTGGTTCCAACCAGGGCTGTGGAGCTGGAGCCAAAAATTTTTGAATGGTGGAACCGGAGCCTGGAATTTGAGTTCCCATTCAACAGACATATTTTGTGCAGCAAGCCAATTGTACAAAATGCAAAGTGTTTTTTATTTTTAATGGACCAATTCGTTCCGGAGCCGGAGACCGAAATATGAGTTTCGGCTCGACAGTCCTGGTTCCAACTGCTGCGAACCTTAACCCTGGCTGTTATCTGCAAGTTTTTTAAAGCAGGTTGCAAATCGGTCAGCTTAAAGTCTTGTGGCGTTTCCACCGGTCTTATTCATCTCAAGACGATTGCGGTATTTATTACGCATGTGCAGTACTTGGTTGAAACTTGCTCAGCAACATATTTCGTGGAAACTTCAGCAGTAATATCAGCTTAACTTTCCGCAAAACGTCCGGAAAACGCTCATTGCACTTGATCCAAACGTCTGACCATCCGTGATAATAAAATATAGCACATGCTTCATTATCGCTTTGGTAGTCGATGAAAAGTTCCTGGATATGGAATCGCATTCCGTTATGTTAGTTAACTGGCAAAACACTTCACCCAGTCACTTTCTACGCAATCCAACTTTTGGCGTTATTTCCACAACAGAGACGTTTTAGCAAACCTCAAACTACAGGTGGCGGAAACGATTTTTTGGAATGCTTAGTTTAGCCAAGATGGGGGTGGGTGGACGTACTCGCTAGTTTAAGCAGGGGTGTAGTGCTAACAAAAGAGGTGTGGGAGCCCATCCAAAAATATAGCCATTTTGAAACAGTTTAAACTCATTTTAAAGCAAAACGTGAAGAAGGTGTGGGAACGCCGTTCCCACGCGTTCCCACCCCACCACAACCCTGAGTATAAGTTATCCCTTTTCCAGCCTACTGTACTGACATACTGTGTCATTAGTCAGAAGAACACAGTACAGCTATATCTACAAGCACAGAAAAACACTCGAACTGACTGAAAAATATGCTAAGAACGTTTTACAACTTACGGCTAGCTGTAATTGATTTTGTTAGCCATTAATTGCTACGTAAATCGTCTCATAACAGGCATTTTTCACGTAGTTTTTCAAAATAGAAGACACTTGGTTCCACTGCTTTACTAAAGTAAAGAACCAAAGTTTATAAAACACGTGATACCACTCTGTGACTGTTATGCTTACGAAACAATGTTTTGGCAATGCTCTACAGAAAACTATATGAAGTCTTGTTTCAAGGCAACTTTGCTAATAATAACACATACAGTTGTGGGAATTTGTGGCAGTTTACGGCGAAACCTAATTACTTAATTGCAACTTTTGACTAATATTCTTAATCACAGCGAAAGTCGATGCGATGATATAGTTGTAGCAATGTTATGATTGTTGGACCATTTTTAGTATCTTCGAAGAAACTGACGTTTTTCGTCTTTAAGAAAGAGACTTGCAAATGTTATTGATGTCGCTTTCTTGACGCTGCTCATGCAACGACTGGGTCAGCTATTGTCCAACCCGTGGCCCGCATGCGGCCAAGTCGAAGGTGTGGTTCGGCCCGTCAGGTTTTCGTTGTAGTAAAATTATCCGACAACCTGTCCTTACTTCGATAATATCTTGAATATGACATTTTTGTTGCAGGTGGTCTTCAGTGCCACTTTATCTCGTCTGTTACCATTGCAGTTAGGATTCGAACACTTTCAGGACATTAGCTTTAACTAAATTTAGTTTGCTAAGATCAAGGTAAGTCATTCAATGTGCGGCCCTTAATAATGTCATTCGATGTGCGACCCTGGTTAAGATAGTGACATAGGTTTTGGCTCAGTAAGCCATTTGGGTTGGACATAGCTGGACTAGGTCAACAAACCACCAAAATACTTATTGCAACAGTTTCCCCACTATTTTAGCTATTTCGACTTTTAGCAATATACCTGAAAATTCGTCTGAACCGCAGTGCTTGGCTCCCAACCAATATCACTCTCCATGGCCTTGGATACACTGTAGTTAGTGCATTAATGCGTTACACAGGACAATGCTAGTTTGATGGTTGCATCATCAGCCCAATATCTTGTGTTTTATAACCTTTTGTACGAAACATGGGTCGCAAATGCATCAAATGAATTGGTTCCAAAGTGGCAAAATAGTTTTTATTTTTGGAATCAATTCAGAATTTTAGTATACTCTAATCTACAGAAATCGCCCCCTTGGAAACTGAAATCGCTCCCCAAATCTGGTAAATCACAAAATCGCCCCCTGGGGGCGATTTCGCCCACGTTGAATATCACTGTTGTAGAGGGTGATGTGCCGAACGTTTACGGCATTTCCATCGTGGAATCTCTTCATATGTGGTGTGGGTGTATGGAAGGTCTTTCGCTATTTTGTGAAAAGTGCTACAACCGAATTTTCCTTTTCGCGAGCACAGTCTCTCAAAAATGTTGCAGACTTATTTTCAAGAAAGACTTCTTGAGCATTTTCTCCAGAAAACTAGAGACGACCCGTGCAGCTGCGATGGTTATTGATCGATGTTGCGTTTCACGCGTTTGAGCCTGTGATGACTGTCCTCCTCCAATTGCTTTTAAAACGTGCTTGAACGTAGTTTACTATGACTTTCCAAAAGCAGCTGCTGTGTTGTTGGCTGTAGCGACACATTTATGCGCTGTAACGGCCCACGTCTTTTTAGTGAAGGTTCTTTTTTTGTGTAGTTTTATTTTGTGATATAGAAGCTGAAAGGCCGTTCTCGTGACGTTGCTGCTTCCAAAAGAGTGTAAACATCAAAAACGTTGCACCTATTTTTTCCAGGAACAAACGCCACCCTGCCATGTGTCGCCGACGCACGGCCTGCTGCGGAAATACGTTGGCACCAGGGAGTGACCCCGGGTGGGGCGGAAGAGACTTTGTTTGACGCGAACCCGCGAACCCAGCTGATGCCCTCCTCCAATAGCGTGTTCATCGGGCCTTTGACGCTCGCAGACGGAGGTGCTTATACTTGCACGGCCACTAATGTTTTTGGAAGCACAACTGCAACCGCACAGCTGAGCATCACAGGGACTGGTATGACGCGTTTATTTGGTATTTGTTTGTTTTTTTTCGCAAGATCGATTGGAGCGCCTTCAACGTACTCTGCCAATAAAGATTTTCACAGTTAAAGTAGTCCAATCGACGCGGCGTACAGTACATTGCTGTTTCAATGATTAGCTGGGCAGCTGGGGATGTTGTTGTTGCCCGCATTTGAAGCCTGTTATCCTGGCTGCGTGCATTCGTGTAAATATTAAATCTAGCTTGTACGCTTACGTTTTTCTGTTATCAGCTTTAATATGCTTGAAGTTAAGCGTGAGTTCTAATGGATATGTTTTAAACAACCTTGTAACATCAAGGAATTATGTTTTTATATCAAGGTGAGTATTTACTACAGCGGTGTGTGTGTGACCAAGGCCTCCTAGAAAGAGGCCTTGGTGTGACTGCAAGTTCGACACGAATGTTATATTTGACAATGCGACTCGCTGCTGCATTATCTTCTCTGCCTTTTGAACAGTACTGCCCATTGTCGACGTTGGTGACCGGACTCGTCACGTGATTCAAGGAGAGACTGTCGTCATTCCCTGTCGAATCACATCCGGGAACCCTGCTCCTGAGCGATTCTGGAGTAAAGGAAGGAGGCCTTTTGAACCAAATACCCGGGTGCATGTAAGTATAAATGAGCATGCAGCCAGATGAGCCGGTTCGAGGATATCGTTGCATTATTTGCTGATGACAACAGAGGATAAGCTACGTTGTGTTCTGATAGACTGGGAGAAAATACTGTTTTTCGACTCGATTCCCTCCCTGTCTACAAAATAAACCCTTCACAAAAAGAGGATGCTGTGGCACAGACTGTTTGACGAAAACCTCATCGTAAAATCAAATGTGTCCCCGATCACTGCGCGATTTCATTTTCAGCGGAACAGCGCTTCGTTGCCGCAGAAAGCAAGAGGCATTTCTCTGCAAAAATACGGGGCGAGTTTGGTCTTTTCTTGGCAGAGAAAGCGAATCCAACGAAAAGCAGGAACGAAACGCACGAAGAAACATTTATAGTTTGAAAGTCATACAAAGCGTGTTTTTCTCTGTCATGGTAGCGATGCATAAGTGTGGTTCCCTTCCTCACAACAGTTTTTTTCATCCTGTTTATTACTTTACACGCAAAAAATTAACAGAAAGGCGAAATTTTGTGATTTTCGCGCGATTGTGGTCATACATCACTTAGGAATGCTTAATGTTGCAGCCGTAAGAAATATTGAGCAACACCCTGACGTGATGTACATAACTTTGCTATTTGAAGGTCAACTCTGCCGGAAGTATCGTGATCACTGAGGCGCGACCAAGTGACGTGGGTACATACGTGTGCACGGCGAGGAACGTGATTGGCGAAGATCGCAGACGAGTGGACCTTGACGTTTGGGGTAAGTTTTTCTTTGTTAACGTTTTTTGGAACTGAAACCCTGCAGGAGTTGCCCAGTTATAAGTTTGTTCATTCGTAATCATTTTCTGTGAGACATCTACTGCCCCATTTCTGGGTTTTGCGCAAAATTTATCAACATACCTCAACATTCCAGGAGATTGAAGTTGCAATTTAAAGGTTTCACTTGTTTACGTTCCACCACCACCCGAAAAATGGAAAAGTTATGGAAACGTTTTGTATGTACCTAATCTTCTCTCGGACATCTTCAAGTGAATCTTCTGGTTTCTACGTGTTACACAAAAGTGGTTGTTTAGGTTCAGTGCATCATTTGTCGCTTTTGCGTTTGGCGGAGATCTGATGCTGTGCTGTACTGTTTTTGACACCTGTCAGTCACCTGCGTCTGCCGCTTTTTGTAGTTCGGCCGGACATCGCACAGAACGCCGTCCTCTACACAACCGTAGAACGCAACCCCATCAACATCCCGTGCCAGTCTACCGGAAACCCCCAACCCGAGATTGTGTGGCGGAAGAAAGGCCAGGCCATCCCCCTCAATACCCAGGTCGGGTTCCGGGTTGCGACCGACGGGAGCCTGACGATTGAAAATCCGAGCGCGTCGGAGGCGGGGAAATACACGTGCACTGCCATCAACTCGGCTGGAAGAGACAGCATCGAGGTGTCTTTAGATGTTTACCGTAAGTGTGCTTATGGATTTTCCGCTGGCATTTCGCCACTTTAAAACGCTTTCGTCAACTTGCTTACGCTGTGTATGAGTATTCTGTTTCGGTTGACGTCACAGAGATGTTTTTCGCCACCGTATATGGGAAGTTACTCGACAGCTCCTCAAGCGTAGACTTTTTCTAGCGCGGGCATCAGCCAATATCTTCCAGTACCTCGAATTTCAAGTAGTTGAGATTAGAAACAACGGAAGCGCAGCTGTGGACCGGTGAGGCTGCAAAGGACGTCTTCCGAAATTCTACGTTTTTGTGCGAGATTCCTCTGGTAGGAACTCAGCTTACTGAAAACACGTCGCTGCCTGACCTGTTTGCAAATCTCAAGAAAAGGTTTTCTGCCTTTTATAATAAATATCGACGACAAAATATATTACGGTTTTGTTACTTTGATTGAAAGAACATTGTGCGAAACGTGTTGAGTGTTTGAAAACAAACACACCTGTCACAAAAGATTCTTCCTCAGTTATCGCTCATTTTTTCCAGTGATTCCTTCCGTTGCGGACACGAGCGAACGATACTCAGTTGTCATTGGTCGATCTAAAACTCTGGAATGCCAGGTGGTCCGCAGTGACCCACCTCCCACTTACACTTGGAGCAAAAATGGCGAACCTCTTACCGGTGATGAGACCGGACTCGCTATCACTGCTCACGGAAACCTCACGATATATTCTGCGGCTCTCTCTGATGAAGGTGTGCTGCATTATGCTGTCGCTCTAGCTCTTTGATGGCTTGAATCAATTAACAGGGGGTCGTGTGATGTGAGTTGCAAAATGACCCGGTGTGATGGTCGCATTGGTGTCTTGACGCGAATATGAAACTAAATATTGCGGAGACCGTTGTTTTTTCGTTTTAAGATTCTTAAGGATTACCTTTTTGCTGACGTTGTGTGGCTAATGTTTCAGGACGCTGCAAACACTTTCATATTCACGGTTGTCGTTATTTTACACATGATATTCTGTCATATAAACCAGGAGTTGTCAACCTTGTTTTGTGTGTTCAGGCTCTTACGTATGTACGGCAACAAACGTGGCTGGAACTGCGCAGAGAGACATGTTTCTTGACGTTTTAGTTCCTCCGTCTATCCGCAGAAGACCGAGTCTGATAAAGGTACGTGCACCAAACCGTGCTTGTTCTTTCACCTCTTACTGACGCTTGGGCGGTTATTTGCTTCTTCCCAATAATCTCCGTGTGCGATATTATTTCCAATTTTGTGCGGTTTTTAAAAAACCTCGGTGTGTTTTGTGTTTTTGTTTCTGAAGCCGCGAAATAAAAATAAAAAAAATAAAAATATAAAAATAAAAATAAAAACTACTCAGAAGCGCAATCGTCAGAGATTATATCTTTTCTAGTTTGAAATGAACGATCTGTTATGCTTGACGAGCATAACGAGAAAATTCTACTTCGCTGTGTGTAGGTCTTGGTTGGCCGTAGTGCTGAGATGAGTTGCTTCGCCACCGGGCAGCCCACTCCCACAATCACGTGGTTTCGAGGCAGCACTCGAATTGTGAATAACTTTGACTCAAGAATTTCATTCACCGAAACCAGTAAGTGCATAGAATGCTTTTTTGTTGTTGCAACGAACGCTTCGTTCCAGTTATTATTCTGTTTTCTTATTTGACATTTGTCATAAGCAACTACTGCGTCAATTTTTAAAGTTATTTATTTGTCTTGGATGGAATATACGCCAATAACATGCGTGAATTAATGTTCGTAAAAAGCGAGTAGCGGTTTGAAGCCTGGAAGACATTGTGAAACTGTACAAACGTCTTTTGAATGTGGTTCAGGCAATTGGTAAAGATCTGAGTGAGTTTACATTTTGTCTGCCACGAATTGTTTGCTCCAAAATTTCTCCTTAGATTTCCCGATATTGTTTAGTATCGACAAAGTGTGATGAAATAATCTGCTCTACCTTGTACAAAGATGAAGTTTCTTTTGATAGTTGACAGGACAATTCCTGTAGTCGCTGGCGTTCTGCGCTAATTCTGCGCGCTTCTCTTTCTCTCGTATAGAGGTTACCCACCGGATTGGGTGATTTAATGGGCGATCAGCGGGATAAGGCATACACACACAAGGATATGCCACGCACCAGTAGACGCGTGGCCTCTCACTGAAAGGGCCAATCAGCGAATAGAGTGGAAGCAGTAGCGTCTTGATGTACCGACGAGCGCTGAGCTGGTCATTGCTTCATCTTTGGTGCGTTTCAAAGTTCGCAAATCCGTCGTGTTTCGTTGCAGGAGGTCAAGGACAGAGCAGTAGTCAGTTGATCATACGTAATGCACAACCCGGTGATGAGGACGAATATCACTGCGAGGCAATCAATGTCGCCGACAAGGACAGGTCGACCACTTTCCTTGACGTTCAACGTAAACCACAGATCAACCTTGGTGAGGATTGCAAGCCAAGCAAGGAAAACGGATTTTGCATCACGAACCCGACTGCACTAAGCAGTCTGTCACTATCTTGCAACGCAACTGGAGATCCTAAACCAACAATCAGGTAAAGAATTGTTCGCTATTCAGTTAGTTTGTTTTTCGACGAAGTTAGTAAAATGTTGCCCCTGGTGGTTTTTTATGTTTCGTGCTTTTCACTCTCTGCTGTGGTTGACTGATCTCACGTTCTTTGCGTGTGGTTTTCCAATATTTCTAAAATAAATCTTGTGCAAGAAAACGGAAAACAGGTTGTCAAAGTCTGGTAAGTTTAAGGTGTCTGTACACTACTTTCACTCCTGTTTGTAATACGTAAATTTGAAGACACAATCTACAGAAAGAAGCTTTGCACAGATATTGAATTTGTACTGAAGTTACAACTGAATGTCGATATTAAACGCGACCAACTGACTACTAGATCATTGTACGATTCTTTGCTTGAAGATTCTGAGAGGAATTCTCTGTTGGTTAAGAATCTTAAAATGGTTTCCTGACATTCTACTATTTCAAATCCACTAGCAAATTTTGCTTTTCCAAACTCATTTTACAACTCACTTTCATACAACATTTCATCACACCATCACGCATCTCATTCGAATCCCAAACGCTTTTATCGTAACTATCAGTCTGTCGCATGCAAGTCAATCTCACGCAGTTAAATTTCTTATACGGATCGCTTCAGCATTTATCTATTTCCACATCAAGATATTCAAACTGAGGTTTCATTCATGACGCCATGTTTCATTAACGGTTGCTTTTGCGTTTTTGCTTGCGTTGAATTGTTGACGCTGACGAATGATATTCCTTACTTTGAAGGGCTGAATATCGACACCATTGGTGAACTTCTAATATTAGAACGAGTTAAACAAATGTACAGAGTTGTTCTGGAAACGGTTGTTTGCAGATATGTTGTAGCATATTTACGGTTGTTTGCAAATATGTTGTAGCAATACGAGCTTCCGCATATTGTGCTGTCAGTGCGACAAGTTGTCGGCGTAGTGGTTTTCAACTTGGTGGTCGCGACGCCAGAGGGGTCCTAAACCTTTTTTGGGGGGGCCGCGAGCAGATATTTTACGTACAATGCTGCACTACATTTGCTTTTTCGAGGTTTAGGTTGGGTTCATTGGGTTATAGTGGGTTACTACAACGGGTCGCGGTACAAAAAAGTTTGCAAACCACTGTGGTGTTAACGCATGTTGGTATTGCAAACCGTGAGCTGAGTATCGAACTCATGACGCAGGTTTCTCAAAACACTGCGTCGCCACTAATGCACGTCATCACTAGCGATTATGCTGCAGATGGTACCATGGTGCGGAGGAAATTACTGAACTGGATCCGAACGTCGACATCGCCGACGACGGGACTCTGACCCTGCAAGTGGTGACCGCAGATGACAATGGGCAGTACATCTGTGAGGCAGAGAATGAACGCGGGATTGTCCGGAAAGTCACAGAAGTGCTTGTCCATGGTGAGAGTTGATTTCCTTTAATTACTTTTTTCTGTGCCTTGCTAAAATTCTAATGCTTCTTGCTGCGCACATACAAAAGCTTCTTTTGGATGAGAAAATCCAAGTTTGACGAATCGTCATTTTGAAGATGCGCTATTAACTGCTGTTCAAGTGATCAGATCTGTCTGATTTAAAATCAGTTTTTTTTAAGAGACGTTGATCGCTGTCTCCGTTGCATGGTTGGGTCTGTAACCTCCACTTGGATAACAAAATTTGTAAATGAGATGTATAAACGGAGGAAAAATACTGAAAGTTTCTTTTTTAGAGTGAAAAAGACGGAATTAATGTTTTTTACCATAACAAATACGGCGAATTGAAAATCGATCACATGTAAACAACGCCTCTTCGAATAAACTTTTGAGCTGCGTGATGTACTTTTTTTAGCAAAATGCGACCATAGAAGACTAAAAAGGCCTTTATATTTAAGCAGATGCCGGAGACTGCAGTTGCTTTCAAAAATGTGCGGCAACATGGAGTTGCAGTGCAACACGTGAAATTAACTGTGTTTTTATGTCTAACCATAATCTATCCAAAAAAGATGGATTATAGCCTATAGAACACAGCGAAACGGATGTAAACATAATCGACTCTTTCAGACACAGCTTATTTTATTACATTCATGGTTGTTTTGGTTTTACTCTTCCTGGCAGCGTTTTGCTGATTATTGACCTTTATCCGTTGTTTGATCTGAGCAAACATGTGCAAGTTTTTCCCGGTAAAGGGCGTTGCTGCCATTATGCAATCGTTGCTGATAGGGCAGTGAGTTTAACTTGTTCTTTGGCAGAATAAAGCCTTAACAGTACAAAACAACATCAAACGAATAACTCCAACTCAACATAAACGTAGGTATAGTTTTTCTTCAACTTCAACAATGATACTATTGCCTTCAGAGGGACCTGTCATCTCGGACAACGTCGGCGTGGAGCATGTGTGGGTGCGAGAGGGGGAGGATGTAGACCTCACTTGTGACGCCGATGCTGTTCCTCCTCCAACGATCACGTGGTATGAAGGGGAGGTGCAGAAAACGGTAACAATTGTCGTTAATTTGCCAATACATAGCTGTGAGGTAGACTTACGGTAAAAGGAAGTCAACAGTTTCTGTCAAACACTGTTGAAAAGATTATTTTAACTTTTCAGTTTAATATTTTTTATCAAAACTGTGTAAAGTGCATTTATATTTCTTAATGTAGCCCGGATTCAAAAGCATTTATGTCGAGAAATGCTGCATTTATCAAAAACTAACTGTACTACAACAGTTAGGGATGACGTCTCATAAAACTGTCATGTGTCAGTTTTAGAAATTGGCTTAGTTTGTTATGAAACTAGATGAAGAATCAACGTCAGTGTTGTGTCTTTATTTCTATATTTTCTTGGAGCATTCAGCTTGTGATCAATAATCGGCTTAAAACTAGAGCCAGTCATAGTACTTTGGGGGCATTGCTTTATTTCAACAAAACTGTGTTTGTTTACAGCCTGTGGAAGAAGAAAGAGGCCACATTATTTTCCTGAACGGTGGTCAGGTGTTTCGCATCACTGGCGCGAGAGTGTCGGACACTGGATTGTACAACTGCACTGCAATAAATGTGGTCGGACAGTCGCACAAGGTGGGGTGTGCGTCATTAACAGATGCTGTGTACGTCAGACTGAAGGCCAAAAGGAAAAACTTGATGCCCTTTCGATACTTAATCTCCAACCAAGTTTAATGTTTGTTTCTGCCGTTGCGTAGATATTCTGTGCATTTTAACATTTCCTGTAGCACCTCGGCCGAACATGAATTATCAAATCATTGTTTTTTTGTATTACTGGTGATCTTCAAAAGTTTGTTAACTGTGAATGCATGGGAAAGTGTGAATGCATGGGAAAGTGTGAATGCATGGGAAAGTGTAAACCGGTTTTCTCACATTATTCATTTTTCCATCCTCGTTCCTTCTGAAGTCACGATAGTCACTGTGTCTCATGAAATGCGCGACTAAACAGCCATTGGATGATTTAATATACCCTTAAGAAGCAAACAAAAACGTCTATTCCCTTCTTGTGAATTAGATAGCTGACAAGAAAATAATTCTTAACTAAATTATGTCACGAAAACGCTCATTCACGTTTGGAATTGTTTAACTGTTTTTCCGTCGCAGGTGGTTCGTCTGGATGTTTACGTTACTCCCTCCATACGAGACAGCGATGACGTTTCAAGTCACGTGGTCAACGTCGACGAATCAGTTGAACTTCACTGTTCCGTCACAGGGATACCGTTTCCACAGATTAAATGGTATAAAGGTAAGAAACCATCCAAGCTTTATCAGCACATATACTATGCCGACTTGCAGCCAAAACTGACTGTGAATCTTGAATCTACGCAGGCCATCCCTGCTCAATGGAAAGCACGTGATTTTCTAAGTTTTGTACTCGGAATCTTTGTGTTTGATGGCAGAAATTTGATTCTGCGATTTCTCGGTAGTTTTTTAAATGTCCAAAATTACAGTCAAAATCCCATTACTTGTTTGTTTTCGGTGCTGAAAATATTTTGTGGTTTTAGGACCAGTCAGCTCAATGTTAAGTATTTGCAAAGCTCAATCAAGGGCTGTTTAATGTGATGTTTCGCTTTGAACGTTTGCAGACAACAAAGAAAACGTAAAACAGACGTAAATGTACGGAAACTGGGCGTTTTCGTTGCTTTGCAGTGCACAGATGGTTTCTCCTCAAAACGGTTCTGTGTTTCGTTGATTCAAAATCCTTAAATCTCAATAAACTGAACGTTCTGAGATTTTTCGATCCAAGGGCAGATACAAGTCAGTGTGGACCAACGTTTGTAAAAAGTATGTATGAAAAACGGGGAACCCAACTTGGGCCATATTTGCTTTGACTCGTTTGAAGAAAAACGACCTTTATCGGTAACACTTGTGAGAAAACAGTGCTTGAGGTAAACGTGCTTGGAACAGCACTGTATAAACGTTTCGGTTCGTTCGCTTGTAATATACTTTTTAAAACGAGCTTTGCTTCTACGCTTCCAGGATTGCAGGAAATGTCGCCGGACGACGAGCGCGTACAGATCGACGACCGCGATCAAATACTTCGTATCCACAAGGCCGTTGTTACGGACACAGCTTCGTACAAATGCATTACCCGCAATATCGCCGGGGAAGATTCGAAAGATTTTGACCTCAGTGTTTATGGTAAGATTTTATTTGCGGTTTAATTAGTTGCGTTAATCACTGCAGAGCAGTGATTTTCTGAACAACGACGCAGCGCTGGTATCATCTCTCAGAACATTCGATCCAAATTAAGTCAGATTGGTTTCGCGTTGTGATGTTTGTTGAGTTGAGTGAAAGATTAACGATCTCAGTTCAAATTCAACTAACTGGTACTTTTCTAATGATTTGATATTTTTATCATTCTAGCGAAAGCTTTATTGTCAGTGTCCAGAGAAGCTATAAAATGTTTAACTTTTCTGCGAAGATTTGCAGTACTGCTAAGGTGTAATGTTATTGACAATAACTTTTTTCCAGTTCCTCCGTCCATAACCGGAAGTGATCAAACCCACACTGTTACACTAAACGACCATCTTGCCTTGACTTGCTTGTGAGTATTTTCGTTTTGTTTAACCTCTAGGTTTTTTGTGAAAGCTGTGCTGTTTTTTCCAACGTTTTAAATAAACCTATTTGTAATTGTCGTGTTTGTTCAGAACTCAGTTTGTTTGCCATTGGATTTGGATCTCGACGTTCGCGGTTGAAATAAAAAATATTGGAATGTCCTGGAACCCGACGAATCATTGCTTTTCAGGAATTAGTTCCACCAAATAAATACGTGGCATGAGAGGAAATCATGGAATGCGCCACGAAACACTCGATTAATCGCCTTGAAGCACGAACAAAAATTAAAAGCGTGATGATGAAATACTTAACGTTAGTTTTAACCTGTAGCAATCGTACAAGTGCTTTTAGAAACTCTGTTTCTGTTATCGCACTTTGGACACCGTCAACGCTTAGGTGGCTTTTTGTTGGTTGAAGTCACGGCGATCGTCAAAGATGCGCAGACAAAGGCACAACATCACGGCGGCTGTAGTTGACCGATGTTCGTGACGTCCGTACTTGGTTGTCATGGCTGCGAGGCGTGTGGGTTGTTTTGATGCGTTTCTCTCTTCACATGTGTTGTTGTCCTCCCAGTGTGAGCGGAATACCAAACCCCTCCACAGAGTGGACCAAAGATGGCCGGTTGTTGACGTCAGGCCCGGGAATGTCGATCACTCAGGACGGACAGGTCGTCGACTTTTCCAGTGTGAAGGTTGAGGACGAGGGACGATACGTCTGCACAGCAACAAACGATGCGGGAGACGCGCGAAGAACCCACAGGGTCGTCGTGCAGGGTACAACAGTCTTTGGTCTGCGTTCTGCTCTGAAAATGCTCAAAACGCCAGATTTGTAACAATATTTTCCTTCTAGATACACTTTCCTTGCTTCAGTGTGAAAGTGATTCATTAGCTCCCAATGTTCTGCACGTGTTATAACTTAACTAAGGCAAAAAACGTAAGCACTGTTTGTGAGCAAGGAAAAGCTGTACAAAGCCTGGAACTATAAGATTCTGATCGACCGTAACTGAACCATCATTGTTACTTGCTGCGATTTAAAAGAATTATTGTTATTTGAGAATGTTTTGAATCATTTGAATTAAAAGCAGTCATTTCTAGGGACAAGCACCAATTACGCCAAAAACACCAAAAACCCAACTGCAGTGTGCTTATTTTCCAGTACCCCCTAGTATTGGTGGAGAGGGCGATAACGTAACAGTGACCTTGGGTGGAACTGTAACGTTGACGTGTGACGCTTCTGGGGATCCCCCTCCGACGATAGTTTGGTTGAAAAACGATGCACCTCTTTTTACTTCGCCTGAAAACGTGAACGTGAGTGATGATGGAAGAAGGCTGACAATATCGAGTGAGTTTTACTTCTGCATGCCGGTGCCCTTGTGAAAATTTAGACAAATGCAATGTTGACTGCAACGCTTATTGTACATTCAGTTGAAGATCTATGCTTTCGTATTGTAAGTAATACTCGACGCGGCCAATTACTTTGGAAAGAAGTTTAACGCTCTGAACTTATGTGTAATCGTCAAACTGTGAAGTTATGTGCAGTCGCACTCGACTTGCAAAAGCCCTTGTAGAAAGCAGCAGCAAATATGTATAATGGAACCGGCAGAGACAGCATAGAGCTGATGTTTTAGTCGCCAGAACCTCTTTGAAGTAAATATACGCGATCGGTGTTTATTCCTTTTTCCTTGCAATCTTCCTTCTCTGTTTAAAGTTCAACCAATTGGAGACGCGTTTGTTTTTTTTAACACTGCGCATGCGCAGACGCTCGTGAGACGGACAGGGGGAGGTACAGTTGTGTTGCATCGAACGATGTGGGAGTTCAAACGCAAATCCACAACCTCGATGTTTATGTCTCTCCAATTATCACTGACCCAAGAGAAGGGGTAATTGCAGTCGAGCATGACGACGTAACGCTTCGCTGCTCCGTCTACGGCCATCCCACTCCGGAAATAAGGTGGGGATTATTTAATTTTAAATTAAAGGACGCCACCGGGATTGAGCCAAGTGATATTTTTGTTCACTAGTTATGATGGTGATGGTAAAGCGTTTTTCAAGTGATGCCACCCTGAACGAGAATTCTTTGCAAACATTTGATCAACTTTCGTATATGATTTTTTCTAATCAGCAACGTGCTTCTTGTAATGCAACATATTGGAAAACATCAGCAATTACAGTAAAGTTGCTGAAAAGCAAGTTATTGGCTTCAGGTGGGAGGCCTACGGTGAGCCGATTACCGAAAATGACCGCATCAGTCTGGACGCGTCTGGCCAAAGACTAACGATATCGGACGTGTCAGTGTCTGACGCAACAGCCTACACTTGCATCGCAAGCAACATTGTCGGGCGAGCCAGCAAAGTGGTGGTGCTAGTGGTTCACGGTATGGCTTGTACGATACGGCGTGTCACTTGTACTATACGGCGTGTCACTTGTACTATACGGCGTGTCACTTGTACTATACGGCGTGTCACTTGTACTATACGGCGTGTCACCACTTTCACTTTGTTGAAAGTTCTGTCTCTGGTTGATCGCAAACATTACAGTGTGTTGGTTTATTTTTGCAACGTGAACTTTTTTCCGCAAACATTTTCAAGTAGTTTATTTTTAATAACAGTTTGGAATATTGTAAAACATATAATGCCAATTTAAAATCAAACAGTATTTACACTTGACTATGAAGCACTGCGCAACCGAACTGATCAAAGCATCAAGTGGTGTTGATGTTACGTTTCGTGCAACTAAACTACTATCAACTACTGTTTGCTAAACTTATAAGTTTTTCCCAGATTAAGACGTGTAAGTAACTTTGAGTACCAATAAACAACCAGGGGACGATGTGATTATTCCTTAAAAACACAATTTGTCCATGTATCGTACTTCACAGTGATGTCAAGATCGCATTTTTCTGAAAATATCTGCCTCTGCTTATTGACACTTCTGATTAACAAAGTTCTTAGAATGTGCATTATACTATTATGACTAGTAACTTCACTCCACAGGTGAAAGAAGCAAGGAATCAATCGCAAATTTTTAATTGCAAATCGATTTCACGTAACACTACACATTGTCAGTCCTATCATCTTATTCAAATAGAATTTTCTTGAACACAGATAAGGGCAAGTTTGAATCATCGTAAAAAAATGAAAGCAGAGCCCAGTCGGCTGATTCCTCGAAAGCCTGGATAGAAAACCTAGAGCTTTTTTTGTTAACCCTTATGATAATTCAGAGATTTTAAGACACCTGTTGGGACCGTCCTGCCTTTTCCTGGTTCTGTTATGTGCGTGGCTTTGTCTTATCACTGTAAAGTGGTTCCTGCTTTTTACTTGCACACAATATTAAATTTATTTGAAGTTCCGGCCTCTTTGATCTACCCGACGCAAAATGGAGTCGAACACACCGTCGTAGAGGGGGAGAGGTACGAGTTGAGGTGCACTGCTAACGGAATTCCCCTACCCGAGGTCACGTGGCTGAAAGACGGTCGTTCTGTGAACAACATCAAGAACCTTAGAGTAAGACGCAACCGTCCCGTAGTAAATATTGTGTGCAGATGTGGTCTCGCGGAAACGCGCAGAAAAGATGGGGTCTTGAGACAACAGCCTTTCACAGGTAAAAGACAACGGTCAAGCGTTGGTCATATCAAAAGCAGACGTGCGCTACCACGAGGGGTCGTACGAGTGCACTGCGCGGAACCGCGACGGCGAAGACAGCCGACAGATGTCGCTCGTAGTTCACGGTAAGTTCGTGCTGTGCGTTTGTGATAAGAAGTCACGTGATGACTCCATGTAAAATGACTGACTGTCTGACTTTTTACCAGTTCCACCATTCATACACGGGCACGGTAAAACGAAAAACAAAGTGATTGATATCGGGAGGTCAGAGGTGCTGGAGTGCAAGATCAAACGAGGAAAACCAACTCCTCTGGTATGTTGGTGAACGTTTTTGTAATGGCGCGATTGCCTCCGCTAGTTAAACGTGCTTGGCAATGGCATTTGTTTACCGTTTGTCTTGTTTTTGTCATCGCGCGTTGCATCAGCGTTTCATCATTGTGTTGTTGACACATGTCAAAAACGTTTTATTTTAAAACAAGTCAACTCACAAATCTCTTGCATAAACTCATTTGTTTTCAACGGTTATTGCTGCACTTACCTGCTTATGGCTCAGGTTATTTCTGATAAAATATTGTTAGGGTTGTTTTCAGCAATTGTCCTTGTTCATCGAGTATTTTCAAATCAGTAAAGATGACCACGAACTAACATTGTTTTCTGCTGACGTTGCCCACGACTGAATGTCAGCACCAGTGTACATCTGGCCCTTGACGCGCTTGCAGATTTTAACATTACCACGAAATCTTGGTGATTATAATACGGTTTGTTTGCATTTAATTCTCTACATAGATGAAGTGGTACAACAAGAACAACCAGCTGATCACTCCCTCACGTGGTATCCTTTTCACCAAAAACAACCAGCGTTTGCACATCCTCAGCGCTCAGCTGAGTGACGTCGGTAGTTATTGGTGTGAAGCGACAAATGTGGCTGGAAAATCAAGGAAAGATTTTACCCTAGACGTCATCGGTAAGCAATTTAAATGTTGAATAAACAACACCAACGACACTGCTATCGATGTTTTTTTTCTATTTTTTGTTTGGTTTCAAGCAGTTTTTCAACAGCTGTCAATACTTTCAACTGACTTGCTTAGAGCATTGCAGTCATACGATCCAGTAGCATCTTCTGTTAAGGCAAATAACCAGCCCATGATTGTATTGACTTGTGCTTTGCTGCAGTGCCACCATCGATAAGAGGACAAGATGAAGTCACAACTGTGAGCGTCATTCTGGACAATGACGCCACAATGGAGTGCCACGTGACGGGAATTCCAACACCAGATGTCAACTGGCTTAAAGACGGAGTCCCCCTGATTGATTTGAACACGGGTGACTACACACTTTCAGCAGGCAAGTAGATTAACTGCTTTGTATGTTGAGGCTGCTCTTGGCAATTTCCAAACCAGGTTTCTTGATCTGTTTTTAAAGTTAACATTTTGGTCAGATGATGCGTGATATCAGACTTCTTTTATTTTTTTGCTACTTAACTTCTTGCCGTTAATTTAACCCAAAAATCTCACATAAACCTCCCTGCACACAGCGTACAATGCAGTTTATCTCTATGAACTTCGTTTGTCTCAGTCGTATTCACCACAAGCTCGTGCAGATCGATCAGCATCACAGCACCTCCCACTCGAACAGCCCGCACACTGCGCATTCATACACGACACAGCAACCACGTCAATCTGTGGTTCAAATGATCATTTGAGCAGACGGCTGTAAAGTAACGAGTTGAGCGTTATATGAATATCATATCGTGGAAGAGAGACGTCTGATTGACATTTGTATCACGTAATTTGACTGACGTTTGTGCTGCGTCACATGACTGGCTTTTGTCGCAGCAACAGTTCAGTAAAACAATCAAATGATAAAAGGGCAAGTAAAAATTTTCAAACAAAAAGCGGCATGTCTGTCAACGAGAAAAAAAACGAGTTGCATGAAGTTGATCTGTGCCATACTGTTGCACGACGCAAGTCTGAGATGTGTGAGGTTGAGCAGGGCAGTGACCTCTTCAACCTGGCAAAAGTTATTCAACCCATGTCTTCTCCGAGAATATCCAACCGTATCTTAACTGCAAAAACATTTTTTTGGCAAACGTGTTGGTTGCAACGCGGCTGATATAGCTAAACAAGTTGCTTTAGCGTCTTACCAAGACTTTTCTTTTTCAGAGACTTTTGCATTCAATTTTGATTCCGAGTAGAGGTGATGAATGTTTTTGAGAAATCGATATGAATTACCAAATATTGATTAGATTGATAATGTGGTTGAATGGTTTGCAGCAATAGACAATCTTTGATTGTGACGTCGCACTCGCCCTGAGCATGAGGCGCTAGTGGGAGAACTGGCGTTCTGCATCTTCACAAGAGTATTTGATAAGAAAGCTTTCTTACTTGTTTTCCAGGTGGAACTCGGCTGACAATAGCTCATGCCCAGGAAAGCGAGGCCGGAAGTTACCGATGTGTTGCTACAAACGATGCAGGAAATGCTGAGAAAGACTTCCGGTTACAAGTTTATCGTAAGTAGTGACGTCATTTTGATATTACGTGGGTTGGATCTCCTTCTCTCTACTTTTAAATACCTCCCACATTAATCATCTGTCATACTGTATTTTATGCTTCGTGTGAATTAAATTGCTGGAAAAGATAATTTTGAATATTAGTCTTGGACTGTCTGGAGCTCAAAATTCTTCTGACAAGAACTTATTATTTTTGAATCGCATGAGTGTGGAAATATTTCTTTTACAAGAAGCGTCTTCCTAGACGAGCACTAGCAATATATACTCGTATGTAAACAAAACACTGGAGTCATGTAATTTCGAATCAGGCTGTATTTTATGTTCGAGCTACAGCCACATCGAACCACTGGTTGTGGGACAGGCGGAACTGCAATAGTTTGCGTCAAAAACAACATTTTTACGCTTCAAGTGCCTCCATCTATCACCGGGGGCAACGTGGTCAACATCACTGTGCTCGAGAACACCCCCGTCACTATGGAATGTGATGTAGAAGCGTTTCCACCACCAACCATCACGTGGTTCAAGAACGCGCGGCCTCTTCTGCTCCGTCCTGGTTTGCGTCTTTCTCAAAACGATCGACAGCTGGGTATTACCTGGACTCAAGTAAGTCAAAGTGTACGAGTATTCGCTTTAAATCATTTTAAACATTGCTTGCGGTTCCTGATCACCTGGATAGGATTAGTGGTCACGTGATCTGGAGCCGTGATCATTTTCGATGATATGTTTTTTGAAAAAAAAATTTATCCCTAAATGTTTTAAGTTTCGTTTCATTTCGATTTAGATCATTTCACGAGCTTCGTAACACTCGTTTATTCAAAGCTGATGGTTCCTTGAAGTTCAGTTTGCGAAAGAACAGCGCTAGAAATGAACTACATTAATCAGTGTGGCTTTGAGTTACTTTTATTTGGTATATTATTATTCATAACATGTCCGTAGTCGGTTTGTCTCGGGTAAAGTGTAAGCCATTCCCGAAAACCTTTTATTCTTTTTTGTTATGTAGCCTTCTGTTTTTGTGTTGTGTTAAATACACTTCGTGCGAAAGACACGCATGTAGTGCACCAAACAAATTGTAAATAAGATCTGATCTAGGTTCAACCTTTTTTCAAGCTGTTCCAGTTTCTTGATTTGCTTTTCGTGTATTTACAAAACTTCTGGTGTTTCAGAAGCCGAGTGCATTGTGAAAATTAAAAGCAGTGGTCGTCATAATGTATTCGGTTTTTGACGATGGCAGCATCTGTTGTTATTCAGGAGGACGACGCGGGCATGTACCACTGCGAGGCGGTAAACGTTGCAGGACGTCAGCGGAAGTACTTCCGGCTGAAAGTTCTCGTTATTCCCACGATTTCTGGTTCAAAATTTACGCGCCTCCAACACGGTATGGTTTGGCCAAAGTTTCTCAGCACTTGTTACTGTAACCTGATATTTTGCGGATTTATAATTTCACCATACAACCATCGTGTTCAGCATTGTAAGAGTACACCACACAAGAATAACAGGTTGTATTTGTGTTTTCACACTTTGGTACAGAAGCAATCCATGTTGGCGAACGAGCGCAATTGCAGATCAAGCATTTTTTATCGTTCTTCAGTCGCCAGTTTCTGTCCGGTCTTTATGACTGAACAAGGTAGTGGTTCTGTAAAATTCGTAATCAAAAAAACAATCATAAATTGACCACCACACTGCATTGGACCAATCATAAATTGACCACCACACTGCATTGGACCAATCATAAATTGACCACCACACTGCATTGGACCAATCATACGTTTTCTTCCGCAGTTGTCGGCGACAGAATCCACATGACGTGTGATCCTGATGGTATCCCCCGTCCCGACATCTCGTGGACGAAAGACAGTGGGAAGATTCCTGGTGCTGCCAATCTTTTGTCGGATGATCGAGTGCTTGATATAACTTCCGCAAAGGTAAGAAGTGCCGAAGTGTTTATGGTATCCACTAAAATATTGTCAGTCGCGCAATTAGTTTAACAGGCATTGTTTTTGTTATGATCTGTGACAAGGTGACAATCTCCTTTGTACGGTAGACATCTAAGCCTGAAGACCTACAGTGTTTCATCGAAGTGTTTCCAGTTTGATGCAGTGCCGTTAAAAACATTTGAAATTAACCTGCGATGAACAAAAAACGCTGAAATGGAGATGTTCGTGGAAGACGTTGTGAGATTCTTTAAACCTCGCTTCTATTGGCGATCCAATTCATTTGCTTTCTGGGTGTACTGTAATTGTTTCGCATGTTGATTTGCAAAACATTTCTCCTGCAGTGGTTTTAGGATCTCTAACAAAATACCTTCGAAAAAATGTTTTGAAACAAAGCTTTCCACAAAACAAGTGATTGTTTATTTATGGTGTGAACTTTCCAGTCTCAACGAAGTGCAATAAAGTTTACTGCAAAGTTTTCCCACCTTCCATGCCGCCATGCGTCTGCACTGTTCAGATAACTCACTCCGGCATCTTCGTCTGTAACGCATCCAACATCGCCGGACACGACGCCAAATCGTACGAGGTGGTTGTGTACGAACCACCAGCCATCACCGACAGCGAAGACCTGGTCTCTGTTTCAGTGAATAGAGGGGATCGGTTCAATCTGGAATGCTTTGTGACTGGCACGCCTCAGCCTGACATTGTGTGGCTGAAGAATCGAAGACCCTTATCCAAATATTTCGACAAGTGGGTTTACCATCGAAAGTTTTTTTCTTTAAAAATGTCTGATCGTCGAGGACTCTCATCTAACCAAACCGCACTGGATGTATGAGTTGCTAATTCGCCTTTGGTGTAACGCTGCAACGTACGTTTTTATGACAGATAAATTTCTTGGTAAGTCGAAGCTTAACAAACAGATATGCGCGTTTGCAAATGATTCAGCCTCTTTAGCGCCTTTCCAAAGCCATATGTCATCATTTGTCGTTTACTTACCTCAAATGCAACCGGACAACAATTTCTCCATTCAATCTACTATACTGGCAAACATTTCAACCGACATACAGTAGACACAAAACAGCAACGATAATACCTTAAGAACTTCCAAAACTTGCAATGGGTTTATGGAAGCATAGCTTAGTGTTGCAGTGTTTCGGAAAATATTATTCGTTCTGCAGAGCTGTTGTCAGCGGCAACGGGAGATTTTTGACTGTTGATGAAGCTGATGTGGAGGATGCTGGAAAATATAAATGCACTGCACATAATAACGCAGGCCATGCACAAAAAGACTTTGACGTCGATGTCCGAGGTTCGTGACATTTACGTGTTTTTCTCTCAGTTTGATTGTCCTGAAGTGTTTGTAGTGTGAAGGAGATTTGAGGTTTAATATGCGGTTTGTAATAGAAAGATGAAATCCGCTTGAACGTCCGGAGTTTTATATAACCAGCTGTTTTATTTTGAGCCAGTGACTGTGACAGTCACCTAAATAGATACTACTAAACCAGCAAAGATTTCTTGCTATTTGGCCCTAAATTCCTATGGGGTATGTATATCAATCACTTCAACCGATATGATATGAATATATCAACGCGTTCTATTATTTCTTTGCTGCCAATCGAACCAGTGTTGCTTGTTTGCGCAATTCGTGTAATTTATCTTTCTTCTTTAGTGCCACCTAGTATCCGAAACAACATTGAGACAGAGCAACGCTGGGTGGCGCAAGGCAACAACATTTCCCTCACGTGTGATGCGGAGGCAATCCCTCCTCCCAGCATCAGCTGGTTAATGAATGGTGAACCACTGGAACCATCGTTAAGAGTTCGAGCGCAGTCTGGCGGAAGAATTCTTTTCATTTCCAACGCGCAAGTTGGTTTAATTTATTTTTAGAAACACAGTTTCGCGTAAAATGTCTTCCCGGTCAATGGCGGTCTCAAGGTTGTTATTTGCTCAAAGGTGGAACTTTTCTTGTGTTTTGATTAATTTTGTGCAAAAATCAAATCAAATTGGTTTCTCGTGTGAAGGAACGAAAATGGATAAACGCGCAGGACTTCATTTCTTGCCCGCTTAAAAATGTTTACTTATAAAACGATTTTTAAAAATACCTGCGGATGCCTACTTATTTGACGAAATATATATTCTATTCACATCAAAGCGGCTGGTCTTCTGCCGAGAATGGCGCCTTTCGGTGGATACTTTTCTGGTCGTTTATGCCCAATATTCTGAAACACTGTGTTCATAGACGTTTGTGACAAATGTCTGAACTCGAATATAACAATCTCACGGCAGCTTGAGGATGCAGCCCTTTACACGTGCGTGGCAAGCAACGTCGCCGGGGAGACGTCACGTGACATCAACCTCGATGTTTACTCCACTCCTTCCATCGAAGGCAGTGACGTCACCGAAACGCATGACGTCAACCGTGGACAATACTTCTCGCTCGAGTGCACCGTTACTGGATATCCGCGACCTGACGTTGAGGTAGGTGAGAGCTTGGCCTCTATTGAAAAACAGTCGTCCTGCATGAAGGAGATGACGCAGCATTCTGGTGACATCGTGATAACATATGAACAAAATAACGTAAAAACCGAGAATGTGTCAAGCTGGTGGGATGTGAGTGTGGCGCAAAAAGATAAATGCCTCACCTGACAGTTTAAATCAACCAGAACTCCGTTTACCAGCATGAGAAAACGTAGGTGATTCACGATTTGGAACCAATGCTCGATTTCTATTTTTGTCTCCCAGTCCAGTTGGAGTCAGAAACCTTTTAATTAATCCAACGCACTTACAATGCCATTACTTGGGGCCCCGGTTAAGCACGGGTCTCTTAAGACTGGCACGATGCTTCGCTTGATCATAATAAAAACGGTACTTGACGTCTGATCAGCCTCGTCCGAGGGCACAGTGGTTCTTAACCTTTAGGATACGCGGGCTAATTTTTCAGCCCGCAGTCACCATTGTGGACTCAGTTAATTACCATAAAATCATTGAAAATTCTTGTGAGTGGCATCACTCCAAAAACTCTGTTTCTATAAGTTCAGTTGCTCTTTTGAAGTGGGAATTCTGCGGACTCACTGGAACCTTTTAGATGACTCTACTGATCCCACGGACTTGATTAAAAATGTTTGTTCTAGGCCAGCGCTTCTCAAATGAGAGGACTCGAAACGACGTCATTGAGGGAGGCCAAAATGTTACAATACAAAAAGGAAATGCTTCTCTTAACCTTTAATGATGTCTACAAGGGAATCTTCACCCGCGGTGTCACCACTGACTTACCATCAACCCAATATTCACTACAAAAGTAGCTGCACGGCACAAGGCGATAAGTATGCTGGGGGGGAGGCGAACGAAGACCCTTTAACAACCTGATTGAGGGCAACAAAGCGAGCATGATGCAACTTTGCTTTTTTAATTAATATCCTATATACCAATGATAATACCGTCTGTCAGGCCCAATTAACAAAGTTTTTGTTATGGAAGACTGCTGCGCTTCTGGGAAACAAAGTTGACATTAATGTCATCGAAAGCTGCGGTATTTATGTTTGTATTTTGTTTCTGTGAAAACTCGCAATTATCGCGGAACGTTCCAGCAAAACTAAAGCAGTGCATATTTTTAACAGCCATGTGTGATCCTTTTTTCATAATAGTTTAAGTATTTTTTCAAAACCTTGCGTTTCATGTTGAAAACGTCGTTGTTGTTGCGTTTAACCTTCAGCAAACTTATCGCTTCAGCTTTCGTTAATTTAAAGTTGTATCAGTAGTTGCTGAACCGATGAACTTCCTTGACCAAGTCAAAAACGCGTGAACATTTTGTTGCTTTAGAACGTTTCAGAACAATATTTTGCAAAACTTGTGCTTCACTCGCCTTGCTTCCACTTCCACTGCTGCCGTTTAGACAAAAATAGTTTCAGCAAGTTTGAAATTTTTCGTTTGAATCTTTCAGTGGAGGAAAGACGGTTACAGGATCGCCAGCACACTCACCGGCGTGCCATCTGCTTCGGATTACGAAATGTCTTCTGACGGGCGATATTTGACAGTGAGTGCCGCCGAACTGCAGCATTCTGGAAGCTACATGTGCAGAGCAATCAATGACGCCGGGGAAGACAGCAAGAAGCATTCTGTGAATGTTAGAGGTAACGCTTGATGTAGAGCCCGTTAGCAGAAGTGGGAAAATGAAATAATGCAAAGGTAATGCTTGTTGCTGCAGACGTCGCATCCAATGGAGTCACTCGCGTGTAGAGCGAATGGTAGTTTAGAAATCATCAGTTGTACGATTCACTTCATTCAGTGGAATTTTACTGCATTCCTTATCACTGTTGTTGATTCTTTATGAAGAAACTACTATCCGTATAACTTGTTAAATAAATGCCGAGCATATCAGTGAAAACCGAGCGAATCAACGAAAAGACCCTTCGGGCTCACTACTCCTCATGTGAACATTTTTCCATTATTAGAGACAGGAAAATGAACCAGTGTGAATAGGAAATTTGCAAAAGCATCAAATAAAATTATGTAAGCTTGTAGCCTACAAGCATGAGTGTTTAGTTTGTTAAATAAATGAATCAATCGAAGACTAGTAAGCAAAATATAATCTGCTTTCTGTCCGATTGCAAACGTATCCATCGTAGTACTCCTTCACACATGCTTTCTGATGAAAGCAACAAATACATAATCATATATGATGCACTTTTTCGGGTTTTCGGCCCAAAACTTTGTACAATGGACGCCTTTCCCTCCATTAAATTGTGTGATCATTGGGACATGCGTTTTGCCTTCCAAGTCTCGTGTTTAAATGTGGCTTTTTTAATTTATGACATTTAGATCCGCCAACAATCAGCGACAGAAACAGCTCCCCGTCTGACGTCACTACTCACGTGCGAACTCCAACGTTGTTACGTTGCTCCGCGTTTGGGGTCCCCTCCCCAGCAATAACCTGGTTGAAAGGTTCGTTGTGACATACGTGTATGTCTTCTATTGACGGTTTGGTTGACGTTGCATCTGTTGAACGGCACAAAGGTAACCTTCCAGCGTTCCATCCGTTTTTATATGCTACAAGAAAATCCTTTATTGGATCTATTCCTGAAAAGACGAATGCAACTTTATTTCTGGCGATAACATAACTTTGACCTTTTCAGATGGAGAGGAGCTGGACCTTCGTAGCTCGGATCATTATTCAGGGCAGTTCGGAGGTCGGTATTTGAGGATATCAGACACAGTTTTGGATGATGAGGGTGTTTACACCTGCATCGCCAGCAACGAAGCCGGCGACGCCAGCAAAAGCTTTACCTTGCACGTGAATGGTAAGATTTGTAGATACTGTAGACGATTCGTTTTCGGCAAGCAAATCCGATTAACTTGAATATGTGCTGGAGACATTTTTTATCATGAAATGTTCTTAACAATGACATTTACAAAACAATTGCAACAATAACGAAATTGAAATTTATATATATCTATTACTTTCTGAGAAACTTCTTCGTGTCATATCTTAATAGAACAATGGATTTCACGTTGTCACGTGACAAAACATCGTGTGCGTGTATGAAAGTAAACACATGAATTGAAAGCTACAGCTTCATAATTATTGTTTTTTGTAATGTAATCTCTGCGTCGTATCAACATAATTCACTTTGAATGGAATTAGCTAAGTAAACGCTTTTTGCACAAGCAAACACCTTTTTACACCTTTCTGAAATCTCAATAACCAATAAAAGTTAAAAAAAAAACTGTTTGAAAGCTACGTTGTTCTTTTCTGATTGATTTAGTTCCACCCCTCATCGAGGGATCTGAGCAACTGACCCCCACGTCTTTGGGCGTGCCAGCCAATGACTCCATATCCCTTCGATGTTCCATCACCCAAGGTAACCCGTTCCCCAACGTCTCATGGTGGAAAGGACGAACCCGACTGGAGCCGAGGTGTGGCGGTTGAGGGTGGGGCGGTGTAACTGACGTCTATAAAAATCAATGAAAATTTGGTTTAAAAATAAAGGACTGCTGACAATATGCATTGTTGATACTTTTGTAAACGATCTGCTCGACATAACGTAAATCGTACAGATTCATTAAACTGTTCCTGAAATGCTGAAAAATAGGAGTGTTATTTCCCACTTTTGTGCTGACATTTCAATAGTTAACCGATTGCTTAGTTTCCTTCTCGCTATAGCGAATTTCGCTGCAGCATGACGTCGACATGTCGTTGTACAATTGTCGCAATGTTTCGAGAAAGTGTCAGCCCTGAGACAAAATTCATTTAAACGGGTCACATGAAGAATTTTTATTTTCACTGAAATGTTTCGTCTTTTATTCAGTTCTCGAGTAGAAATACTCGATCGCGGTCAGCTCCTTCAGATCCATGAGAGTCGACCCTTCGACACGAGCAGGTACAGATGCGTGGCAAGCAATGCTGCTGGTGACGACACAAAATCATTTGACGTCGAAGTTCAAGGTGCGATGAGTGGATCTTTTCATTGAAATCCGTTTCAAGTTATCGTTTGCTTTGTGAAATACAGTCCAGACCACCATGCGTATTTCTGTTAATATTTTAACAAAATATTTCATGAATTTAGCGCTTTAAACAGTCGGGGCCGCAACCAGCTGATGTTACCTAACAACTGAACATGCTTTTCAAAATTTTGTGGGGGCAATTGCCGGGTTTCCCCTCTGGTTGCGGGCCTGTACACACTGTGTATACGGAGATTGCGCAAATGTAACTTATAGGTGTTTACAAAACCCATTTTCCAAAGATGTTTTTTGTTTTGGTAAGTTCAAAATTCTTTTGGCAAATGTCACCAAATTTCAGTGGCACATGAGAGATATTTCCAGTCATCCTTGCCACACGTTTATATACGTTTCGTGATGTAGTTCCCCCACGTTTCACCGGCGCGGATGAGCTCAGCGAAGCTGACGTCAACGAAGGATCGCCGCTCCATCTTAACTGCAAAATCAACGCGGTGCCTACCCCGCAACTGACCTGGCTCAAAGACGGTCTGCCTGTGACCACCGGCCCTGGTCTGTACATATATCCCGGCGGAAGGACGCTTCAGATAGTTAGTGCCAAGTGAGGGATTGCTTTTTGCCTAAATATCTTCAATTTTTCCGTTATCGCCTGATATTTAAATTCCAATTGAGCCTATGGTGGCTTTTCAAGTGAGCAAAACACGTATAATTTGCATATACATTAGATTTTGCTCTTTCGGTACTGTGAATTTTACGAATATTAATAACAAGCCGGGTAAGCTAAACCCAAGTGCCTTCAAAGGTCTACTTGTCTGATTAAATATTTAATTCTTGTAAAATTGTACGCAATTTTTGTTGAAAAACGTGTTCTACGGTTCGGGAAACGCAACACACTGAAATTGTTTTTTATTGCACACAACTCCTTACGTCTTACATTCAGGAAACCATAGTATTATGAATCAAGTTATGGTAGACTGCTGTGCACGTCTACCAGTCCTTGATTGCAAAGTCCAGACAACGGTCTGTGAACCGTGTTTAAATGGTATTTTCCGAGCTACCTGATTACTGAAATATACTTCTCTGGCACTCAGGCCGTCTGATGCTGGTGTTTACACCTGCGTTGCAACGAACGAGGTGGGGAGTGACCAGAAGGACACGTCGGTGTCTGTCAACGTCGCCCCGGTCATCGGGGATGGAGTCGGAAACAGGATTCCAGAAAACATTCAACCAAAGATCGGAGAACCCTTCACATTGCTTGTGAGTTGAAGAACGATTTGTTTTGACACATTGAGGCTGATGTCTTATCGTCTGTGATCATCTACGTTGAGATAATTAGTAGAGAGATTGATAACTGGATTTACTGCAGTCATTCAAATCTCTCACATAAATATAAGAGCAAACACGTTGTTGGCGCAGTATGGTGATGAGACATCAATGTCGTTATACTCAGAAACGAAATAGAGAAATGAATGCTCCCCTGTTTTGATTAAGTTTTAAGTTTTTTGGAAAATCTCTTTGTATTGCTTTGTGAGTGTGGAAGGCTGCGAAGGACGTAGGGCCACGGAGGCAGCAACATAAAGCCAATGCATTAGAGTGCCAGACGCTAATCAGCTGAGCTTCTTACACGTATCTTTTAGATCCCAGCTAGAAATTTGTTTGCGGTGCCGGGCGACAATGCGTTCATCCACTTGCTACGAAGCTAAATCAAGATTTTGAGTTCATCTGGTACTTGATAAATTTGTGAATATATGTCATAAACGATGGGCTAAATGTAAACTGAAGTTTATCTTTGTGTTGTTGCTTGTTTCATTTTTTTTCTGTTCATTGCTAAACCTCCGTGATCTTCAGTTTATCTGTTTCAGTGCCCGGCCAAAGGTAATCCCGAGCCAACCATAAAATGGTACCGAAACGGGGTTTTGTTGGATTTGACCGCAACCGATAAATTTGAAGTATTGGACGGCGGAAGAGTGCTGACTGTCAGGTGAAACAGCGTTTCTACATGTACAATGGATTGTTGCATCAGGACACAAGCGAAAACTTGTCCCTGGTTATAAATGGCTTATAGACACAAACGATTACTTGAAACTAAATTTAGTTTTGCAATATAGTTTCAAAGTGCATTTTCTTGTTTGAAGTGCGAAGTTGACCTTCTCAACTACTGTACATATTTGTTTTAGTTTTTTTCACTTGCGCTATTTTGCAAAGAGAAAAGTCGAAACAACAGCTGCTTTGCGCAGCTCATGACAAGTTATTTGCAGCGACGTTTACCGCGTCTTCTTCCTGTGATTTGTAGCAACTCAGAACTTTCGGATTCCGGCCACTACGACTGCAGGGCGAAGAACAAAGCAGGCAGAGACAGCAAGATCTTCCACGTAAACGTTCGCGTTCCTCCCACAATAAGCGGACCGGCTTACGAGGAACGGAGTGGTCTGGAGAACCGTGCGCTTGTGTTGCTTTGCGATGCCAGGGGAATCCCGGAACCGGTGAATAGGATTTGCTGAAATTATCGCGGTCTGTAGAATATCTCAAAATAGCTGCGTTCGCCACCTGCAACTGCCTGTCGGCTAAAGCTTGGTTGCTGTATCGGATTTAGCTTGCCTTGATTGGCAGAACGTGTTGGTAACACTCGCGCATAACTTTGTTGCAAGCGAGATTAGAATCCTTGGCACGATTTTGATGAGTGATAAACTTGACAGCTACTGCATCGGAAAACCCTTCTTTGCGTATTGTTGCCATTTAACTGCTTCAGCTCCCAAAGCCATTTAACCTGAAATCGCACTCCAACTTTGCTAAATACTCACAGAGATCGCGAATTGTAGCGAAATCCTAACTGCTGCTGTTTTACGCAACCCCGGCAAACGAAACATCCCTTAACTACATTTGTTCTGCTCGTGATCTTCGCTTTACATTCGTTGTTCGTTTTCTATAGTTATTAAAATTCACTGTTTGTTGCCTCAGTCTTTGAGCTGGTTGAAAAACGAACGGCCTCTGGACAGAAATAACCCACATTACTCGGTACTCTCGGAGGGACGACTGTTCATCTTGGTTGGCTTGCGAAGAACTGATGACGCCAAATACACTTGTGTCGCTTCCAACGCAGTCGGTGACGTGAGTTTGATGACGAGTATGATTCATTCATGACGTGACCGACCCGCGTGTTATGTTATGGTTGTTTATCTTACCATTTTTTTCCCAAAGGTTGCGATAATTTCATAATTTTTAAAGTATTTTTCATTCGCTTTGTATAAGCCTTGTTGTTTCGGGATATATTTTCGTACCCTTATGGGTCTTGCCCAGGGGCGTAACGAGATTAGATGGCGCCCAGGGCAAGAAACAAGTTTGGCGCCCTCATGTTCGAACCTGAGCTCTTTCGGAAGCAAATTTACTCCATTGAAGAAAGTACTTGTGACATTGCTGGAACTTTTCGGTGCCCCCGAGTGATTTGGCGCCCCGGGCATTGTACTCCCCCTTTCCCCCCTTCGTTATGCCCCTGGTTTTTCATAATCAAGAAAGTTCTGAAAGCCCCGCTTCTTGCTTTTTACTCAAATAACCTGCAAGTTCATTGAATATTTTCCACTCGCGGGAAACTCGATCCGCATTCATTTGGATTTTTTATAAAAACTATGCTTATCCGTGACAAAAACACTTCGGTAACGAATAAAGAATCGAACTGCGAAACAATCTTTGGTAATCAATTGTTTATATTTCTGTGAAACTTGACAGGCGAGAAAGACCTTTGACATCACCACCTACGTAGCTCCTGTTCTTCCTGACTCAGTCGGGTTGGTGACTGTGAACCTGGGTGAAAACGCAAACCTCAGCTGCGCGGTTGATGCTGTGCCTCGTCCAGATGTGAAGTGGAGCAAGCATGGAGTGCCTATAACTTCTGAGGTAGACTTGTTCATCTTCACAAAATGCAGTCGTTTGAATCTTTTACCACCTCTGCTCAGCTTCTTTCTGGAGAATCGTCGTGTTATAAAACAGACGTCAGGTGTGACGTAGCGCTGATAAATTTTAGCATTTCGCATTTTTTCAACCTATGTCAAAACACATGTTATGTTGATAATCGTGAAAGCTGGATAACATATGGTAAATTTCACTTTATACTGCACAAGATTTTGGTTGAAGGAATGAAAATTGAGAGTCCTTTACACATTTTCGTAAAATATGGATTGATTATATCTTTAGTGATAATTCTAGTTGAAGTCGACTCCTGAGCAAAACAATGCACCAACCATCCGCATGATTGCATTGAGTTCATTGTCTGCCTGTCACAATTTGCTGGAGATTGAATACTTGGATTTTGCACAGCCACTGTATGGTGCTGTGCAGTCATTATTGGGGGGGATTTTATACCTGTTTCAATGTTTTGTGCCTTTCGCTGAATGAAAAGCAGACGATTTTCAATAAAAAAACACCGTTTACCAAGCAGTTCTTGACAGAACATATACACAATACACAGATATGCGGACGCATTCTAAACATTTCAAGGGGTGCCAATCCCGATGCATTTGGGCATCGGTGGTGATGTGTGTTGGTGGTAAGCGATGTGTGAAAATACACCTTTTGTAGGAGGCTAAGATGTCTGTTGTTTCTTTGAAACAACTGTCAGTACGACAGAGTTTTGTCTCTACGTTGTAAGCTGCATAAAAAATTACGTACCAATCTAACACAGTGGACGCAATATCTGTCTAAATGCCGCCTGTTCTGATAGACCATAAATGGAAAAATCTCGCTGTCTTCCAACAACCAAGTGCTGACAATCAATCATGCAGACGAAGAGGATGTTGGTAGTTACACGTGCGTAGTCTCAAACGCGGCTGGCATTGAGTCAAGGTAATCTCACAAATTTTATTACCAAGTATTATTTGTTGTCACGGACATGTTCACGTACAATTTAGGTAAATAGTACGATATAAATTGTTTTTTATAACAACTAGATTTTTTATATATGTATTATTCATCGTTGTAATTTTCCTTGTTCATTTTTCTTAACTTTTCGTGTTAACAACTGTAAATAATTAGAAAGGTTGTATAGAAATTAATGCTGTCATTGTAAAAATAACTCCGTATCTCGTGAGTAAAAAACATTATTGACAGAGATAATGATAATATAATAAATTTCACAACAGAACTAAAAGCACTCAGTTATTTTTGCGACGATGAAACTCTACGGAAAAGTTGTTCGTTGTCGTTTTCAAACTCCACGATTAAGCAAAATAATTGTTCAGAATCACGTTTATTGACTTCAACTAATTGATCGGAGCAACTGTGACCCATCTCTGAACCCTCTGTTAGCTAGACATACCAAGTGTGTAACATTTTTGTAAAAAACTATCAGACAGCGTACGTGTCTTTCCATGGTGCATGTGCATCTGTGCGAATTGCTACGATCAGCAAACACCTTCAACAGACATACGATTGAAGTGTGAACTTTTGCTGCAGAAACTTCAGGCTGACAGTGAATGTACCACCGAGTATTTCTGGACCAAATATCGTCAACAAAACAGCAAACCTGGGAAGTTCGGTGACTCTGATGTGTGACGTGTATGCCGTTCCCAAGGCAACAATCACGTGGATAAAAGACGGCACCACTTTGCGTTTTTCCGATCGAAGGAGTTTCAGAGCTGGCGGAACAATGCTGCTAATTAGTGAGTCTCAATCCTCCTTTGAATAACAACAGTTATTGTTGCTGTATGTTTTTCTTTGACCTTTCGACATTTTGCAGCGAATCTTACAGATGACCCCATTAGCTTTTTATTATGATTTCATGCAGTGCGACAGATATACTTTACGACAATTGGCGGCAGACCGAAAACTGAATCTTTTATCGTTTAAATCTTAACTAAAATAATATACAGCAAAACTGTAACTTCATTCTTTTTGTCGCGGCGGTTGAGGTTAACGCTCTTGCCAAAGGAGCGCTACGGCGAGTCACTCCGTGGTCGTGGATCGAACACCCAACCTTCCAATTGAGGGGCGGACACTCTATCACTGAGCTAATTGCCCGCATCAGTTGCTGATACGTTCAACACCAAAGTGTTAAAAACCAAAGAAAATTATTAGTTGCAATTTATTGTCCCTCCCAGCTTCTACAGTCTTCCTCTCTGTGTGTAAGGGTTGTGTCCACGTGCATCGCAGATGCTTTCAACCGACCACACCGATGTATCTACTTCAAAACTTTTTTCATTCCAGGTAAAACTACAGTAACGGACACTGGATCCTACACATGCCATGCGCGGAATGTGGCTGGAGATGCCTCGAAATTGATCAATTTGGAAATCTATGGTAAGATGCTCTTTTATTGCCATGGGGGGTGACGACTTCAACCACAAGGAAATATACACGTGTTGTCACTCTCGTAAATAATCATTCGAAACGTCTTTTGCAACTTGTGCAATTTGCATGTGCGCCAAACTTGGATTGGCAAATTTTTTTTAAATTTTTCAGCAGCTCTGCAGTAAATATGCAGTAATTGTTGTGTGTAGATGTTTGCGTACCACAACGTGCATCTGTCTTATCCCTTGAAATTCACTCTTACTTGAGCGTTGTTCAAGGCAATGCGCGAGAGTCGTTGAAGCTGTTTTCGTGCACAAGTTATGCATTGTTTTCTGAATGTTTAAATGGAAGTTTTTCAAACAGACCGAAAACATTCCCACCTGAATCAATTCTACCTTTCGAAACAAAATACTAAATATGAAATTCCGATTTGTGTAATTAATCACTCACGTAATTGGAAGCTTGTGCATTTTGCAGTTCCTCCCAGCATTGTTACGTCACTTTCCAGCATCAACGTCATCCAAGGTGACGATGTTGAGCTTCAGTGCTTGGTGTCGGGAATTCCCCGTCCGAGCACAGAATGGCTCAAAAACGGAGTGCGAGTGAATGGGGATCTGCACGAGAACCTTGGACTTTCCAACGACGCTCAAACTTTGACCATCCGCAACACTCAGGTAAAATCTGAAGTAGGGACCCTACGTTGTGCGCAGAATTATGAAACCAGAATTTTGTCGTTTTCCGATTAAAATGACAAGTTTTCAAATGCCTAGTTAATGTATTTTTGAAGTGTCCACATGAATTGAACGTGAGACGAAGCTCTTGCGATGTAATTCACTGCCTTGAGCAATTCTCAAACACAAATTGTGTCTATCATCTTCCTTTTTTTTATCGTCCGTCTTCAGATCAGCGATGGAGTTGACTACCGTTGCCAAGCAACCAACGTCGCTGGGCGACAAGCAGCTGATTTCCACGTGACTGTGTTGGTACCGCCAGTCATGCGTGACACTGATGTCGTAGATCATATCGAGGTAAGAAAGTTATTTTGTGCGAAGATTTCTACTTCCAATAAATCATTGACTTTTCAAATTATATGCTAAGCCTACCAAACACATTTGGCGGAAGATGTAATATCGGAAGAGGTCTTGGATCTCTTGATGAAGCTTGTGTTTCTAAAATGCAGTATACAAAACGTTTGTCTCGCTAGTATCGTTTCTTTGCAATAGCTACAGCGCAACTTTAAAATGAGATCAGATTGACATATGAATCATCTCCACAACTGTGAAGTTTTCAAAAAGTTAGACTTAACGATTACTTCAAAGATGCTTTGTCTATTGCTAGTTGTACAAGCCTCAGCACGGTCTACTAAGGACCTGTCCTGTATCTGCGATTTTGTCTGCGATTATAACCGCTTTGAACATACATTTGTGACATTTAAGCAAAAAGGATTATTTCATATTTAATTTGCGATCAGGTAATTGCCGGACAACAAGCTACCTTCGAATGTGAAGTTGAACGTGGATTCCCCCCACCACAGTTCAGTTGGCGAAGAAACGGAATTCCTGTCTCTTTATCGAGTCGCGTGCAGCTGCTAGGTGGCGGTCGTCAGCTGCGAATACTTGACACCCGCGTGAGTTGCTATGAACTGCTTGACCGATTAATGTGTCTCCTGTAAATTTGGTCGACAGAACAAAACGATTGCATAAATTTAATGGTAAAACTCCCGTGTTCAGATTAAACCGTACACGTGTCGAAAAAGCATCTTCTTAAATTTATTTTCTTTAGGAGAGTGACACGGCTGTTTACACCTGCGAGGCGACCAATGACGCAGGAAGTGTCAGCGATGACTTCCGCTTGGATGTTTACGGTGAAATGTTGATTAAGATTAATTATTTACGCATAAAAATGCTGTTTTCGCGCTTTTTATAAACCTTGCGCATTTTAACAGACTCGTGGAGTGTAATCAAACTGATAATTTAAACTAGTTGCAACATACTGCGTGTCTCAGACGAACACGTAACATTCGAGCGACTTTCTTTCAGTTCCGCCGATGCTTCTTTCCCAAAACGACGAATCAATCACTGTTTTCGTTGGCCAGTCGGCTATGCTTGACTGCTCAGTGATAGGCACCCCCACACCTGGGGTTTCATGGAGCAAGGTACATTTGTTAGTTAGTTGAACTGTTTTGCATACCTACATGTTCTTCCCTGAAGGTTTCCAGTTCCAAGTAAACTGCGATGGCCGTGTTTTCGTCACAAACTAATCTCTACCCACAATTCCACCGCTGTGACGTCAGTCCCTGTCATGTCTTCCTCCCAGGACGAGTCTCCGCTCAGAGACATTACGTCGGATGAGGAGGAGCGGGTGAGGACGATGTCCGATGCTCAGATGATCTTCATCAGCAGCGCTGTGGTGGAAGACACGGGAAGATACTCGTGCATGGCTGTGTCGGTCGGCGGGAAAGCGGGAAAGAGCTTCGATGTGAACGTTTACGGTAAGCAGCAAACCTTTGGGGAAAGAATTACGTCGCATGTTGCGTTCTATCTGGTTCATCGAACGATACAGAATCAACGTAGTATAGTCATTTGTCCAAAATAGCTTAAAACTTTTCTGTCATTTCTGCGTTTTAGGAAATGTTTGTAGGACTGCAAAAGGGCACTGTGACCGAATTGACTTAATTTGTTTTCATCATTTCAAGACAAGTCACCGAAAAAAAAAAATTTTCAAACATATTTGAAGTGATTTATGCCTTTTTCTTGTTGAGGCGAGGGTGGATGAATAAATACAGAATTCAAAGAACAATCGAAGCCTTTCAATTTGCCTTTGTCATTTTCCTTATTTGTGCAAGGCCAATGCAGGTGCATTGCATTACTAGGATCAATGCACATGCTAACAAATACCTTACACGTTTCTCCTTTTTATACTGGCAACTGGTGATAAACAATACAACTGACAATTTAAACCAGTGGTTCTTAACCGGGGTACACGTTCCCCTTGGGGGTACGAAGAGCCAAAACGGGGGATACGTCGAAATTCTCTGTAGTGTGACGTACCATTATCCATTACTTTGACTAGGGCTAGGCTGAGACTGGTTCGTTGTGCTTTGAATATTATATTTAGCTTACTTGTCCAATCAAAGTGCTGTCGCCTT
>Ga0210059_1000709_pt1 | contig 45023 bp, 30 predicted proteins | sample Ectturendosymbi2_FD_188042 | JGI IMG/M metagenome (GOLD analysis project Ga0210059, IMG submission 188042) | Ecteinascidia turbinata endosymbiont from Florida, USA - Sample 2 (SPAdes) (version 2) | ecosystem: Host-associated > Tunicates > Ascidians > Unclassified | place: Key West, Florida... | reverse complement strand
AGATCTGTGCAGTATCGACAGATTGATGAACAAAGGATAAGAAACGATTTGATAAAAGAATTAGGAAGAATGTGCATCTGCTTGTCACGCAGGGTTACAGAACAGGCCTAGATCACTCCGTTCAGGCAAGTTGTTACTTTGCCAGCGTTCCTGATTCAGACAACGAATAGCACTAACGGGACACTTGGGAGTTCAGGCGAAACAATAGTGACCGGGGCAAGTGCGGAAAACAAAGGTTTGACCAAGTCGGTGAGCGGCAAGCTGTTCACTTGTTTCAATGCAAAGCTACTTTACTGGAAAAGCGATGGTCCAAACAGGAAGCGGGACTTGGCGCAGGTCGCACCTTGATTCAAACTGTGCGACGAAAAAAATGCCTGAGCTCCACTTAATGTGAACAGGCAAGTCCACATCGCCACACCGACTCCGAACTTAAAAGAAGCGGGAGAAGCTGTATGAAAAAAACGCTAAAATCTGCAGCGCCGGCGAGACGCCTTTCAGTTCTTTCGGAGCTACGCGTATGGTGCGATACACAAACATGTAAACAAATTTTTTTCTAAAAACGGCCAAAACCTGTACCAGGTAATCATTTGATGTACCTCGTCAGCTCTAAAAATACGCGCAGAAAACAGTAACTTGGAGTCGGGCCAAAGTCTTGCTTGTTGCATGGCATAGCGCAACATTTCCGTCGCCGTTTGAAACAAATGTCAGCAAGCTATTATTACAACGCGTCGATCAAACTGACCGCATTCTTTGTTGGCTTCTTTAATCTGACCAATCGTTCCCAGACTCGCGTAGGTTTCATCGTCAGCTGTACACACCAAAAAAAAACCAAACACATTTAGTTGACACTTAACGCAGTGAAAAAAACAGCCATTCTCGCTAGCATATGGTTAATTATTACCGACTCCTGCCATTATTATGCGTTACAAACTTACAAATATACGCGCGTCAGCGGTGAACAGCAGCGCCGATTAGGCGAGTTGGACAAATAACATATTCATCGCACGAAATGAGAAGTATCGTGTAAACACTGACAGTTGTTCGAGCTAAAAAAGAACGCGGCCTCGCGACTTAATACATGAAAAACCACGAAAAAAAACGAACCACCACACAACGGCATTTCGCCAGAGAGCAAACAACCTAAGGCCTAATATCGATCGCACAGCGAGGACGCTCGTGCTTGAGGCATCAGATTCAAAACACACGTGATGTGTAGTCACGCAGTGACTTCGTTCGAAAATTTAACCCTGCGACTCCAAGTGGTAGGTGGATATGACGTTCGGCGACGCCTGCAACGACCACTGCTTCTTGATGCATTTCACCAACTCAGCCATCCGACACAGACACACGGGGCTCTCTATCTTTTGCTAGGCTGTGCGCAGTTCAGCGCGGTTTGCTGTGAGACGTCACAAAAGAAAAAACAAGGCGAAACAATGCAGGCTTGGACAACAACTCGAGTTCACGTATTGCTCGGGTGTGAGCAACCACCTTGCTTGCTGCGGCACTCACCGCCAAGCACCTGGTTTAACATCGACTCGTACGAGTCCTGCACCAACGGGATGGGGACAATGAAAGGCGCATCGTAGCTGGACGGCTCCGAGTGAGTTGGACGCAGCGGCTTCATACGAAGGTAGCCGGGAGGGGGTTCGTTCGATGTCGACGCGATTGATTCGTAGCACCTGATCGACATAAGATATTGTGAAGAAAGTCGAGAGATGTAGGAATTTTGGACCACGCGAGCGAGCCTTTCACTTCGACACACCGGCAATGCAGACACCCGGCTGACTCAAAGCTCTTGTCAAAACGTCGAGGCACGAAACAAAAGAAAGTCGCTATAATCCCTCCGAAGACGTAAAATGCATCATCGCGATTTCAAATTTTCTGAAATGCATCTGGCTTCGATCTGAAAAACGCCAAACGTGCCAACGAAGTCTTACGATTCGGCGTCATATTCGGATAACGAGAGGTAGTTGCCAGTGACCATCCGGGACATCACGTGCGAAGTCTGCTGAGAGTCCCCGAGCTCGTAGTCCAAGATTGCCGATACTTCCTGAAACCGAAAATCTCGATCGAGTCACGAGAACCTCCGCCAGCATGCAGATTCAAATCAGGGCGCGGCACACTTCTGTCGTCGAACCGCAACGCACGATACCTAACGCTGTCGCTGTCACACATGGGTTCACCGGGAAAAGCACCTGAGATCGCCAACCCTGCGTTGCCATGCAGCGAGGTGCGGCGGTCGGAAAAACACCCACACAGATGGTGGCACCAGCCGCGTTCAGTTTTGTCTGAGCTTGCGACCACACGGAAGTCTTTTGTGTATTTATGGAAACTACGACAGCGCATGGGCTGCCGGATCGTAAGTTGCTGGCGTCCCGGGCGCTTTTGGAGGCTGCAGTCAGGATGACAAGTGGTTTCCTGCGCCAATGCAGCAAAGCACTGTGGGTAAAATGCGCGGTTCGACGAAACAAGGAAGAAGCAGCTGTCGCGCTTTGGCTGATCGCGTCTGCTATAGCGGATTTAGCCTCAGTGTTTGTACCGGTTACGTTTTGCCTGTGAAAGCATCAAGGCTTTTCATCGCAAGCTATCTTTCTACCACGCACACCACAGGGCGCTTTTTCCGATCGGTGATTCGCGAAGTTTTCGAGAAATGAAAAATAGTCGTTTAAAGCCAGTTGTGTTTCGACATGGTTGCCGTGGCTGTTCGTGCTGGTCTCACTTTGCTTTTACGCTATAACTTCATATTTGTCTACATGCGCGCAACACCAAAAGTGGACGGGCGTCGAAATTTATAAAAAAAAAAAGTTGGGAGCCACAGCCACAGGAAATTAAAATTTTCATCTTGATAAAACAAAATCCAAGAGTTCTACATTTGCTATTAAGCTATGGAAGGGCTAGGATCAGTTAAAGTACATGACATCTAAGACGTCTGCTGTCTCTGGTCTCCTGTTCGGCCAAAATCACGGATTTACGAAACCCCGCACAAGTGATCAAAGGTTGAACGCTTCTCGATGGAAAAACAAACAAGAAAAAAGCCTGGGCTCCACCACTTGGCTGGACGCGCATCTAGATTGCCCGACAGCTGTAAAATTATCAGTGTGCAGTTGAAGAAACCGTCCACGCGTGTCGTACTATCATGTGCGATGCCTTGAAGAAGATCGGGCATGGCGCATGATGGTACTCACGCACGTCGGCACAGCACAGCGAGGTCGACCGCTGGCTCTTTGCTCCCTAACCAACAACGTAAAATTATATCTACTCGCATCGAGTCTCTTATGACACGATTGCTGATCGCCAGCCGTGTGCGGGTGCATGGAACACTTATGCAGCCAAAGTGGATAACGTGCGCGTGCAAAGAAAGCGTCTGATACAAGGCCGCCAGTGCGTTAACTTGAAGACGCGGATCGATCTAACAAATTACTCGTTCGTCGCGTACTCGATTATGAGCAGCTTGAGTTGCTCTTTTTTAAACGTGTCTAGCGCACAACGCTAGGAATCGAAAACGAACAAGGTTTCGAGGATGCCGCCTGGATGCGAAACGGCTCAGCTTTTTTCAAATCGACAAAACCCGTCTTTTAACTTCGCCAGCGATTTGAAGATTCTCTGAGTGACAAATAATGAGCAACGAAGAGACAGCGCAGCCCTTCATTTCCTTGACTCCACAACAGCAACGTACGTCTACACGGCGCAAGTAACGAGGAAGACAGCGCTGACCGAAGTATGCACTATTTCCTACGCGGCACTCTTCCAGACGAGCGTACCACGGAGTGAAATAGTACTGGCCTCAATCAGCATGGATTCGCCTTGAACGAAAAAGGCAACGCGAACTCGAAAAGATTTATCGGGAGAGCTTTGAAGGTATTTTCGCAGCGGGTTGGGTTCAAGCCGGCGGTTCCACATTTGCACGAGACGCCCCCAACATCCGCGATCCCGGTCCGCTTCGAGATTTTGCCAAAACGCGCAGATTTTTTTTGTGCCGCAGCACAAGAAAATAGATCAAAGACACACTGCAAGCGCATTTGGGAAGAAGCTCCCGTTTATGATTAATTAAATGCTTCCGCTTCCCTGGTGAACCAACCCCGGTCTTCAGGACTCAGAATCAGTGAATGTTGGCCCGAGTGACAGAAGAGTATTTCCCTCAACTATTTCTACAATTTTCAGGTCGCTGAAATAAAGCAGTCGCGCAAGCAACGAGGACATCGTAAGGAACCTGCTGCAACACACGCCACCACACCCAGTCCGAGCAACATGCACCTCCGCAAGCTACGACAAACGTCAACGGTCAAAGCAAGAAGTTCATTACACAGCGTACTCACCATGTACGACTTCATGTAATCTTTCAAATCCCAGTGTCCCGCTTTCTCGGCCAAGTTTGTTGGGTAGTCTCCGTCGCAGTTTGCCGTTCCATAGGCCCGAACCGAACCAGGGCAACGCAGCAGAAGGGCTGTGAGGTTGCGCAGGCCGTACATGGCCGCAAAGTGAAGCAGAGTCGGTGCGTACTCTTTCCTGTAACCTGTGCATGCAGCAGCCTTTATCAGCCATGGAATTTGTCGCAATCATGTTAGCCGGAGCTTTCAAGCTTTAACATACATAGGTTCATTCCGTTTCTTACCAACAAATAGAGCCCCTTTCACAGTTTCGCCATTTGCGACCAACACAGCTATACATTTAACGAAAAAACTACTTGATCCATACATGCAAGTATGCTAATAAATCAAAAATAAACTCCAAGTGTGTAAATACAGACTAGAGGGGAATTCTTTCAACATGTGCTGCACTGGTTAAGCTAATTAGGCTCGTCAGTGCCCACCAGCCTCAAAGCAAAATCCTCGCAAAGAAGTTTGACCTTCATTGCAAAAGAAAAGTGGAGCGAAACGCTTCTATTCGAAAGTAATAATCATGGCAAAGCGGAAAAGTTTCGCCTTGCAACTGCCGTCAGACGATCGCCGTTCGCATGGTGCAAATCAACTTCAGGTTACAAGAACGCCTTGTACATGACTTACAAACGTTTTAAACGATTGAGGTGAACGACACGGCAATGGACTCTTACCTTCATCATGATCCGCGTCAACGCTCTGGTCGTTGCCAAATACTCTCACGAGCTGATCATCGGGAATATGCTGTTCGAACGATTTAGTCAACGCTCTGCAAACAAAAACGCAGACTTTTTCACGTCCTGCAAATTACGCAACCCAAAATGTACGTAGCGTGTTGGCGAAGTCATCACGTTAAACCGGGGCTGACTTTCGCCGACGCCAATCCACTAACTGGCTCAACTACCCTCAATTAAGGTTTCATGCGACTGTTTGCATCGGCCTGTCTGCACAGAAGAGACAGAACAGGAACGTCGGTTAACTACCCGCTAAGCCGACGGAAGGCCTTATCTGTTTACTCACACCCATATCAGAGGACTAAGAAAAGATCTTAGTTGTCCCAAATAATCGCACAAAAAGAGCAGCACAGCAATGCATAAGTTTTCACCAAGTAGTAGACTTCAAGCAACGCGTCGCGAACTCAAGCCAGACAACCACGCATTTGTCTGATGATCTCGAGGGTCTTCCTTCCAGATAAGTAGCCCGCGAAATGACGATTAGTTAATGTGCAGTATCAGTTTTTATTGCGGGCAGCAAGGCGCAAGACAAAAGCTGGGAATTCCCACCGCTTCCTTCCTTGTGTCTACCGCCTACCTCACCTGGCACTAGCTGCAGTGCCTGCCGCACTAGCAGCGGTGAGCCAATCAAAGCCGCTCCCACCGATACCTGAGTGGACGACCATTGCAAACTGCTCCTTCCATGACCCAGGGTGGCTCGCGCGCTGAACCGACACTTTTACCAGGTGGAAGTGGAGCATGTAGAGCGTGCAAATGAAACAATCACGCTACAGCACTTAATTCTTTCTCCGGTGACAGTTGTTTGACCACGATATAACTTTGCTAATGCTATAGTTTCGTGAATATCCAGAACTAGACCACATGGCGGCGAGGTACGAAAGGTAAGTTCTTGCCACAAGAAACTTGGCGGAACAACGCCGCCAACAGATCCATCATACAAGATTTTTAATTGCGCGGCGCGGCCGGCGTGCTGCTAAGTTTGTTTTGGTTACAAACATTTCATGAATTGAACCTGAAAGCAAACAGGAATGGCGCATCGCCGTTAAGCCTGCACTTAACAGTTCACTAAATAATCTCGATCTATCCAGCACAGGGGTGGGCAAATAGCGGCCCCCTGTCAAATGTGGCCCGCCATAGCGTTTTCAGTGGCCCGCAGAAGCGTTCAGGAAAATCTTCAAATCTGAAAGTTCCTCCAACTTCTCGCAGTAATTATTAGTGTTGGGACTATAAACCAAGACTAGCTTCTACTCTCATAAGAAGGTACGGCCCTCCGCTAAATGCAGCCTTCTCAAAGTGGCCCCTGAACAAAAATAATTGCTCACCCCTGATCTAGCACATGCACAGTCACCAATTTCCAACTCGCACGCAAAACCAGGTGACAAGGACGGAGAAATGCAAGCACCATGCATGTTCTGAATGGAACGATGAATGGAGTAAGAAACAGTCCTTTGTCAAAGAACAGGATGCGACTTTCAAACTACTGTGACGCAGTTTGCGGAAAAGCAAAGTCGGCGATAAGAAGAGTATCCTTGAGCCAAAAATGAACCTGAACTCATTACGTATCAGACAACACGCTCCACCGGGAAGTAAGGCTGACCCAACGATCATTCTGTTGTACAAGGCTTAAAATCGATTACTTCTGGAACTCGTTGCAATTTTTTAAGTTTCGGAATCATTTACCGGTTAGTAGCGACGTTCATTTTGTTTTTCTTAACCCATATTTTTGTTTTCCCTGACCATTTTGTAACGCCTGATCTCTGTTGCCGGCACTCGTTCATTAACTCGACCGCTCTAGCGCAGGTGGAGGTGGAAACACTTATTGTCAGCATCTATACAGTGCGCCGTGCAGGAGCCACCAACCGGACTGCGGGCAGCTTTGAATGACGCTCACGCACTGCCTTCCGTTGCAGGCATAAGAGCACCTGCACCGAACAAAGAGGACCAAAGCAGAAACAACAAACTACACCAGCAAGAATATCTCACGCAAGGAACTGTGTTCGCACTGAGGGCATATCGTCAATTCCTGACCTCAGTTTTTACTTTGGTAATGTGTGAACGTCAGGCGGCCTTTCGTCACGCACAAGGGTTCAGTTTCAGCGCAGTGGGTTAACTTTAGGTCTCAGGTACATAAAACCGAACTGAAATTGCAAGGAAGGTGTACTTGTTCAAAGAAGAGAAGATGCGCGAGTATTATCAACCCTTCGCGTTACGTGTACGCCTGGCGTCACGCGAGCATCACACTTGTGTGATTACGTCAATCAGTTGCACCGATCTTGTTCTGCACAAATCTGAACTTGTGACAAACTTACGCCTGAATATAACAAGCAGTTATGTGCGTTATTTCCGAGTATGCGCGTTTAACAAAACACTTTATTGATTTCCTCATCCCCAGTAAGATGTGCAATGCATTGAAATCCAGAGGCTGAAAGCAGACGTTTCATACCGCATCCGTGCATATGAGCAGAAGGGCCCATGTGCGATACGAACGTCCTTTCTTCAGACATACAGCAAGGTTTTTGCATGTATGGCAACAGCTGATTTTATTCTTGTTTGTTGCTAATCCTTCACGCGTTACTTTCAAGGTAAGTTACACAAAACTTAGGAACAAACGTTCATACAAGTCATCTGACCACTATACTTGATCTTTTTATGTGAATGTATGATGTCGTTTTTGCGCGCCTCACAAAGCGCACACAAAAATGCGATCATGTCTTTGGTGACATGTGGATGCAAGCATTTTGTGTCACGAATAGTTCATCAATGCACCGGTACATAATTAAATGCAAGCCCGAGAACAATGGTTTCTTACTTAAAATTTGGTCATGAATAACAGTGCCGTTCCCTACAAACCAAGCGCGCGATATTGCGCTCAGAAAAACAGAAAAACCCCACATCAGCAGTAGTGGTGGCATACAGTAGATACATGTGGAAAACGGGCAAGTCGCTGCGAATACATACGTTGCACAAGATTACTATTAAGCCTACGTCAAATGCCAACAATTAGTGACGAACTCTGATAATGACGACATGGCCCAAGACATCTATCTCCAAAGTGAGTTATTAAAAGCATTTGCAATTCAAGCCAGACGTGGTGGATGAATGAACCCTGAATAGGTTTGTGGCGTCACAATATCTTTTACTTACACTCGGTGGCGCTTGTCACAAAACATCACCAGAATCGAAATCCCCCTCCCCTTAAAAATGTGACGTCGTCTATGGACAGACAGAAAGACTTTCTCGCAAGAAACAGGGTGACAGGTTTTTTAATCTTGCAAGAGTTTCCAATCACGAATCTGAATGGTGTGGTAAAAAATTTGGCATGTCGCTGTGGGTGGCTGACTCCTTCCAGTAGCTAACTTACGAAGATTCACGAAAAACCAGTCAGCTTCCTGAAAAACCACGTTCCACAACAAACGCAAGCCATCAGCACTCCATATGTCCTGCAGGCTAAAAAATGTCTTGTTTGCCTATGCAAAAAACATATTCAACAGCAAACATGACAAAAACATACTTGTCAACAGCATCACAGGCATCACCGTCTTTTGCTTTCAGGTTGAGAGCTTGGCATAGGAAATCGAACGGGTTAGATGACTTTTCTAGGGTGGAGTGCACCTTGTCAAGCGCTGACTGATACCAGACTTTAATCGGCTCGCCGATCTGAAAAATACACCAACATCATCGCCACATGCAAAGCACCTACGCAGATAAAAAACGAGGTTCAGGGGCGTTACCTTGACACGATCGTCTTCGTGGTATTCTCCGTCGTGGCCCTTCGGGCAGTAATAAACACTGACTTCCACCATGCCAGGCGAGTGCCCTGCACACATACAAATACTGAAAAGCACGATCATGGCGTTTTCACTAAAACTATACATGTTTCACTTTTTCAATTGTTCGCTGCTTGCGCATGCTCCGGGAGTTCATGTAAGCTTCCAGTTTCAAAAATAGAAGGTTCTACAAAGAACGGTAGACCAGCTTAAACCATTCGCTTTGGACGGCGATAAGTTGCTTGCAATGACTCGAAGCGTACGTAACTCGACTAGCTATTCAATTTATGACAGGTAAGAACAAGCAACCGTGTTTTTATAGCAACCAGTAGCAAGGGCTTTCACTAAAAATCTTTGTTTGTGGTTTCAGCAGTTGGAAACCTTCTTTCACTATTAAACTTAGCCTCAGTAGAAGTCTCGCTGCTGTTTAAAGCAGCTTGGAGTTTTACGGAAGTGATTTGCGTAAAAACGTATCCGCACTGTTCAAAGAGATAAGGTGGAAATGGTGATCACAATTATTGACGTTCGTAGCTTACATAGTGAATACTGTATAAGCCTCTCTCCAATAAACGGCTGCTGGCTGGCCATTCCACCATCTGGCTCAGCACACTGTCGTTGTGTGGAGGCATCGTGCATAAAGGACTTATCAGCAATCTTGCCCATGCGACCATAGGCGTAGCCAGGGGTGCACCCCCAAATTTTTAGTATGTATAGTCATTTTATGCTTTGACAGGCGGTATCCCAAACAAAATGGTGTTATTCGTCTAAAATCAAACAATTTGGCCCAAAGTTTTGGGCTGGCTCCGCTTCTGCATGCGACACCTTTTTTGTTCCATACCAGGGGTGGGCAACTAGCGGCCCGTGGGCCACATGTGGCCCGCCACAACGTTTTCAGTGGCCCCGCGGAAGCATTCAGGAAAACCTTCAAATATGAAATATCCTCCAAAATATCACAGTAAACGTAGTGCTGAGGCTAACTTGAACCGTGACTTGCTTCCATTTACGTTGGAAGGTATGGCCCTCCACTATACACGGCCTTCTCAAAGTGGCCCCCGAGCCAAATTAATTGCCCACCCCTGTTCTATACCATCCCATGGAAACTTACGACTGTCTCGTGCTATCCCATGCCATGTGATTCGCATGAAATCCGGTGATACAAAGTGCATTAGATAACGTGTTTGTCTTATCATTAAAACGTCCTTAATGTGGAGCAAGAAAGACAGTGAATTCATAACGAAATTTATTCAGCTGAACTGTTTAGCACATTAAGTGTGGAAATCTCATCTTATTCTGAAAAAAGTGTGGAAATCTTATCTTTTGAGCGCACTTCAGAGATTAAAAGAAGTGCAAGGACGGTTAAAAAAAACTGTAAAAAATCTTAAAAATGCTATGTGCTATGAGAAGCGGGTGAAAGACAGAAACATCACATTTTGTTAAGTAGACCTAAATGCTAGCATGGCAAACGTCCCAAATGGGACATGGGGAAAATTTTATGTCCTATCGATTCCCATGGATTGCTCATGGATAACCCTGCTTATCAGGAAGGCCATGCAAGCACCCTGGACAGGATCCTGAAAGTATTGGTTATAATCTTGAACCAGGAAGCAACACCACGATCGGAAGGCCGCCTCGCCAAGCAAGGATGTCACAATACTTCTTAAGTTTTCTTACACAATGGCCACACTTCCAAGAAAGGAAGAAAATCAAGTCACGCATGGAAGAGGAAATAAAGCAAAGAATTACTTTATCGAAACTAACGACGTCGCATGATATGAACAAAAGCCAATGCAGCTTTGCGCGCGTCTTACGTACCGGGATTTTCAAGGAGCAGCGTGTATGGATTGAATAAAGTGGCTTCGGCCTCGAGCTTGTCGCCGCCGTCGGCAAATTCCACATAATATTTGAACGAGGACTCGCTGTTGTGTGGGTAAGCCTTCGTGGCAATCAGCGTGATGTGTTGTCGTTCTTCTTCCTGAAAAAACGTAATCCACGCATGTGTGCACGCATAGATAGATAGATAGATTTATTTGGCGGTACTGAATTTTTGCGCTAGATGTACTCTCTAAAACAGAAAAAAACGCCGGGGCACCGAAAAAACACATAGGTTATCTAGTCAGGTGCCCTATAAATTACGTGAGATTGATAAAAGTTTCCATGGTGAAGGTTGTGTCGACCGTTAGACGTGCTGTCACAGTCCGATCCATATAGGTTGCGGCATTAATGGCCAAATTGTAAAAAGGTTACTATTGTCGGGCACAAAAGGCCATGACGTTTAATTGTCATGGACCGCAAGGTTCCAGACGAAGAGGAAAAGAAAAACCCGACAAAAAAGAAATCCTCTTCGGGTTACTATATATAACGTGAACCCGTAAGCAACGTAAGCCTAACGTGAACCCATTCGGTTGTGATCGAAGCAACTGCTTACAACACGAACTGCATCTACGTTGCGCAATCGAAGCTGCGCTGCCGGTCTCAAAACATTCACTGAGAATTACGGAAAATCGAGGCCATGCAGCAGGCGTGAGCAGAACTACTGCGCACAGTAATATATGTTTTCATGAGAAAGAACGGGACGGTAAGATACCGAATGACAAGGTGTGCCAGCTGCCTCACAAGGCACGGAAAAGCAAGTAATCAAAGTCGAGATGCTGCTACAACGAGCCATCAAAATGTACACGTCGCTGAGGCTGTGGGGTTGCCACAAGCAACAGGCTGAAGACGTGCTCGAGACCCGAAGGTGACCGAAAATTCTAAATATATCAGCACGCGCGAGGGCGTTTGAAAAAGGGAGATTTCAAATTGCAGCTAAATAAACATAGTCGTTGTTGGCCTCAATTTTAGCAAGCAGCAGCGGAGAATAAACAGGACAACTCCCACCCGGTTCTCCTCTCCCACACGGTAGTCTCCTACTCATTTCCATATCCTGCCGCTTTAGTTAACAATAGATCATGCACGAAGGCAGCGCGGAAGAGACATTGCACTGGAATAAATATCTTACTTGGCAAACGCACAGTGTAACAGAACGCGAAATGCCAACAACAATGCAAAAATGTAGATATCTAGTAATACGGGAGTATTGTAAAGTAGCGATTAGGAAACATCAGTTCTTAAAAGATAATATATCTTCGAATTACAAAAAGACAAAGTCGCCATTAACATAAGCTGAATCATTTGGTAATTTCAAACGGTTTTGCCTCAGTGAAATGTTTCGTTTAATCCAGGAGTTCCCAACCTTTCTTACGACAAAAAAGCAGACTAAAATAACAAAGGCATACTTAACAATAAGCATCTCATTTTTTAAACCAATATTCGCTGATATATATGTAAAAATTTTGAAAATGTACATGAATAATATATGAACACATTTTTCCTTTCTATTGCCAACCTTAAATGTACTCCTTCAGATAGGCAAATGTTCCCCTAGTACGATCTTGGGATACATTTCTCCAGGTTGGGAACCCCTGGTTTAGACAGAAGGGACCCTACGGTACACCAAATATAACCGACATTAGCACTACGAACTATATCACCGAAGGGTTCTTCACAATGCAGATTTGCCGGCTGCTTCCTTTTCTGTTGTTTATTTTAGCGACAGCACCTACTCTTTTTAGCAATAACCAGAAGCGTATCAATTGTTTTGCGCTGTCTTTTCGCACTTATCACCACGAACGTATTTAAATGTATGTAGTCTCTAACAAAACAACTTCGCCATCACAAATTTAAAAAATGATGCTTTACTGCAGGTTATATCTGCGACAATCTATGACAGCCCAAAATATTGCGAAGTGTCCACAAAATCTGATCCGCCAGGCACAAACATGCATAAAAAAGCGGGTCTATTTTAAGATTATAGACTAAAGTGTTAAGTGTTGTAGAAACTTGCCGCTCTTCCAACAAATTAATTGATCAAAAAATAATTTTTTGTCATACACAGCGCGAAAAGTGCACAACACTTGAAAAAAGTCTACAGCGGCAGTTGTTTATCACAGAAGGGTTGCAACGAAACGAAAACAAGTGGAGAGGGTTGGTGGAAAATACTGTATGGAAAAGTGTGAAAATATTACCAATTGAAGTAGTTTCAAGAAAAACTACTTTTTGGATTTTCATAATTTGGCAACTTCCGGGAATTTTGCAAGCAAAGTAATAGACAAGCTAAAATATTTTTATTAACCAACAGCAGAAGTTTTATATAGGCGAATTCCTACAGGTTCTCGGGTTGTCACTAACAACATGGAAATAACCAACAGGACCCTGTTTGGTGAATGAAGGTTGCGCAAAACTCTTTCGGTCTTAAAAAAGATGAGCTACGTTAAGCGGCTTTAGCAAACCAAGACCTGACTTGCGGCGCTTCATTTGAACAACACACGGAATAATTGTCACGAATGGGCAGCAAGAGAGTTACTTTATTCCTGTGATATCTTGCACCACATGTTTTGTCGTTCACTTCATTTCTTAGTTATAGTTTTTTCACGTTACTTCAATCAGATATCAGCAAAACTTGGCCTTCGTACGATCCCGAATTTTGCCTGACTTAAAAATTCAAGTGTGGGTGTAATGAATCAATATCCTAGTGGTCAGGTGGACACTTCACCCTCATTTCAGTACATTTTCAGACCTGGAGTTGACGTCCACGTTTAATGAAGTGAAATTTAAAGAATATTGTGTGGAAGGTTTGTTTTTATTTGTTCAGGCGTCACGGCAGGGCATAGCTGTCATGGTTTTCCACATCATCAAAACTCACCAATTACTGAAAAGACACCCGAGGAGGCTGGGTAGGCAACGCTGACACCAGCGCAAACTCACGAAGCATTTTCAAATTGCTGTTCCCGGCCTCGTCTCTTGCTGCCATCATAAGCCAGTCGAGTCAAGCCAGCAGCAATTAACTAGCAAATACTAAAGTCTCAATTCGACCTCCCTGGAATTTAGATATTTGGGCTACGAAATCGGCAGGGAACGCCCAAACAGCACCCTTTACACAATTTGTTTTTCCTTATTGACAATTAACATACTGAGACATTCAAACGGAAAAAATGGCACATAATAAACGAGTGCATGGCGTTTCATCTTTTCCTCAACTTTAATTGCTCTAGTTGGTTTTATTATCTTTGTAAATTGGTCCCCGTTGGTAACATTATACAAAACACAGACAAAAAACATGCCATGCAAGAGGATATAAAAACAAAGTTCAATGTTGTTACAGGGTTAAGAAAAACCCGTTTTTTGGGTTTTTTAAAAAAGAAACAAGATTTTATTTTTTTAAGGAAAATGGGAAAACCTTATTCTTAATTGTTTTTATTGCATCATGTAATATCATTATTTTCAGAATTACACAATAAAAAATTGCTATACCTATTATGCCATTCAAATCTGAGGGTAAAGAAATGTACTCCATCTTTGTTTTTGCAAATTTTTGGTCAATTCACTCCTAAGTGGTAAGGCTTGGCAAGAATGCGCACAGCAAACAAAGAAAAAACATTTCCACACAAACTCTGCAGTTTCATGTCAAGTTTATCTGCACGCCCTGCTAGTTCAGCATCTATAGCAGGGATCACCAACCTTCTTGAAGCTGAGAGCTACTTCTTATGTGTCGATTAATGCAAAGAGCTACCAGTTTGATGCACGTTTCTGAAATAACAATGTTGCTCAATTACAGGGTGACACAAAAAAAACGGTCATCACCAAAAAAACGAATAACTTCCAAAATTTTATTTAGATTGACACAAAACTACAGCTACAGCTACATTAGGTCAAGCCTGTGTTGCAGACATCTCCAAAGTTTCAAGTCTGTACTACAAAATCTCTTTGTTTCACTGGCGATCAAAAAATGTGCTCCAAATGAGCTCCCCGGCGCTGCAGGCATATTTGGATCCGGCGGCCAAAGTTCTCGATGACCCTCCTGCATTCCTCCCTTGGGATCGCTCTTACTGCTGTTGTGATTGCTGCCTTCAGGTCAGGGATAGTCTGGGGGTTGTTGCCATACACCCTGTCCTTAAGGTATCCCCACAGATAAAAATCTGGGGGTTCAAGTCCGGTGAATGCGGCGACCATTGCGGGTCACACCTGCGGCTGATCAGTCGGTCAGGGAAACGCTGCTGTAGCCATGCCAATGATTCGTTTGAGGAGTGGGGGGTAGCACCATCCTGCTGGAACCACTGGAGGACCCCGACGACCCCTCTCCGTCGACCAAGTGCTGTCCAGAACTTGCCAAGCACCTGGACATATCGCTCGGTGTTGATTGTCACAGACCGCTCCTTGTCGTCCTCGGCTGTGGACAACAGAGTCTCTGACAGCAGCAACGTTGTGTGGTGTCCTTCATGATTTCGGTCGTCCAGAGTGTGATTGTCTGTTAGTGTCTTTATGATTGAGATTATGCACAGTCCCGTGGGTTCTGAACTTGTTGACCCATCTGTAGATCATTGAGTGGACAGGAAATTCACGACATCCGAACCGTTCTTTGAATTGCAATCAAGCTGCGTGGATAGACTTCTGCCGAAAATATGCCTCAACTATAAATATATTTTGCTCAGTAGTCCACGGCATCTCGAAGGTCAAATTTGGTAGACTCTTAGAACATTAATTCTACTTGGTAAATCTGACAAATAAAAAGAATTGATCAATTATTTCAAAAGTTATTCAAGGTTAGGTGATGACCGTTTTTTGTGTCACTCTGCACCTTTAATTATTTTAGTATTAACAATTGAAATAGTCCGCAATGTGAAGACACTGATCATGCTGATGTTATTTTTAGAGCAGGCCCGCGGGCAGTAGCATACCCAGCCTGAAAATTTTTTTTGGGCCAAATATTTTGACTTTCAGCGAGCAACAGTATTTTGTTTCGGACAACACTTCTCAAAGTGCAAAACGACAAATGCTAGAAATTTGGTGGCCATGCCTTTTGGCTACGCCTATGCCCGCGGACAACCTGCTTGGTCCTTGTGGGCGACCTGGTGCCTGTGGGCACCACATTGGTGACCCCTGATTTTTAGAGTGTTTTTTCAACATATGATTTGGCATGGTCCAAAATCAGAAGTTGATAGATGCACATAAGGCGGAATATTGGTTAAAATATACTGATTGTGCAGATCTGAGAAAGATAACCATTACAAACTGTTTAATTTCTTCAAATCCTTCAAATTTCAAGTGTCCCGCCTTATTTATTTTTTACTTCTATAGTGGATTTTTTCAAAGAAAAAATAAAGTGAGTTTTTTGGTGGGTTTTATTGGGTTTTTTTAAGTGGGCTTTTTTTAAAAAACCCGGGTGAGTTTTATTGGATCGGTTTTTTTTACAACAACCCTGGTTATAGTTGTACCTGATGAACAGACAACCTACGCTGTGTCAAATACTCATACGAGTAATAAAAACGCAAAGGTTATACATTCCAGGGTCTTCAGCAGAATACGACTGTTTTTTTTTTCATGTTAATCACCCAGAGTATAGTTAGTGAAAGTAAAACTGTAGCCAAAAACACAGAGAAACTTTCATTGTTGTAAGTAGGCGTCATCGCAACAGTGTCGCGGATATTGTCGACGAACCGTTTCGCGATCAAAAAGGAAGCACAAACATTGCAAAGTTATTTAGCAGTCGATCCCTTTGTTTAGGCTGTCATCGAAAAGTGCTCGATTGAATCCACGCGCCGAATTCCGGGACGTGCTGCAATTCGTCAGAACTGACGAAGTACCGACGTACGAAACCACATCCGTGATAGGTGCCGAGCGTGACGGATTCGACTTTCCAGTGAAACATTTGCAATTGCGCTGAGGATTTGCATTTTTTTAACGAGGGCAACAGGTTCGCAACAGGACACCGCGGTCAATAAAGTTAGCCAGAGCAAATACGAGCAGTGTTGCGCGTCAGGTCACCAACACAAGCTTCTCCAAGCGAGCTGCAGCCAAAAATTCGTGCTAGGCTGTGGTCGGCAAATTGTGGGCAGTGGCCCAGCGATGGGCGTCTTTGCACTTTTTAGTGGGCCGCGCTTAACTTGCAACTATGGGCCGCGTGATACGTTGAAGCAGAAGACATCTTGCAATGGTTATTTGGCTAAAACGAAGGCTACTGGATCAACTCTGAAACAGTTTGTTGCTATACTGTTTGACGTTATGAAGTATTGTTTTGTAACAGGAAACTGGAACGGATCTTTTCAGTCATGTAGTTCAGACTCCATCTGCACTGGAAATGGCCAGTGGTGACAAACTTGGAGTTTTGCCCCGAGATCTTGATTTTTGAGTGGTGCCAAACTTGGAGTTTTGCCCCGAGATCTTGATTTTTGAATGTATTTGTTGGTTTCTGGGTTTTTCTTTTGAAAATCTGGGGTTTTTAAGATTTAACTGCGTAGCGGTGATTTCAGATAGGGTATAAATTATCACACAAGCTGTAAATATTAGCTAGGCGCAATGAGTTCAAGTGAAAGAGATACTAATGACGCAAGCCCAAAGAAAACGATTCAGTGGTACACACAGCAGTTTTAAAGTAGAGTTTGAAAGTGCCAGATCTCAAAGGTTAGCTACAAAAGGACGCTGTCTTCTTTAATGTTGGTCAACGTGCGTTTAATGAGCATGGCTCACCAAGGCACGTAATTACACCAAGATGAAGAAAAGCTAACGGAAGTACTGTAATATTGACATTTCTTCGTAGTCGTGCCAGCTAGTTAAAGAAAGTAAAATGATATTGAAGCTCGCACACTTAAAAAATCAGGTCGTTAGGCTGTTTTTTTTCGCTGAGAATTGCAGTCATTTCTCCCTTCACAGTATTAAAAATCACCGTAATAGTATTCACCACCCTACCTTTTCGGAAATTACGATCGGATCGATTTAATTTTTTCCGTCATTTGAAAAAAAATTCGGCATTTGCCCGAAAAAAGGCTATGCTAGGAGAACTAATGCTTCCTGTAGAACGGAGACGCACTTCTGTTAAAACATACCCTGCTTCACAGTGACTTTCCGTCGTTACGTGTGATGTGAGACTACTTGTTGCTGATAGTTTGATTTTTCACTTAGAGATATGTTAAGCATCTGAAAGCATCTGACGACAGACTATGACGCGAAACGCATCGCTCAACTACTTTACTAAAGGAGTAGAACCACAGATCTAATTTTTTCCTAAAGAATTAGCATGTAATTCCTAAATGAATTAACATGACACTTGCAAGCGGTCAAAAAAGCATTGTGAAGTGTTACGCATCGCAGCGGTCATTATGACGACCGACCTAGCACCGCCACTTGATAAACTTACCTCTGATGAAAGGATGTTGGGATGAAACACAATATACAGCGGCGACACAACGGAAATAACGTCATTGAAAATCTTCTCAGTCGAGGTTGCGTGTATGATGTGGAAAGAAGCAAAGTCGGGAAACACTGGAAAGCACAAATTTACGCCTTCAGCAATGGAAGTAGCATTTTTGTCCGACTCTGGTGAACCTACACGGAAGTGGACAACATTGTCGAGGTCGAACAGCAAGTTGCTCTCTAGTGCTATTTAGCGACTGCATTTCGATCTGCACTAACACACAAGATGAAATCAGCACGAAGGTACAAAGTCAAAAACGCCAAAGAAAAAAACTGTAAAAGGGTTAGGTACACGACTGAGAAGTATTGCCGTCTACCGCAGCTTATCTTCCACCCTGCGCCTAACATAGAGCTATTAAGAGCAAATTTTGTGTCTGGTGTGATATACCACAGGCGATCATGCGCAATGTGGTCTGAAACAGTCTTTGCTGACAACAACTTAAGACAATAAAGAAGGAAACAAGGCGATGAATTCAGCGACCATGAATTCGCAGTATAAGTGCGTCAAAGAATAGCAACGGTTAAAAAACACGAAAATAAGCACTGACACGTGGAATATGGTGGGAATCAATGCCGCAAAAGTGCGAATTTCCCCGTATCATCCATCATTAAGTTATTTTTGTTCAAAAAGGCTATCCGCAAAAAAATTCGCGGTGCAGGGTAAAATTCGATCGTGGTGAAAAACCATCAACGTTTTGAAGAACCATGATGTTTACGCACCCGGTTTTAACATGTGACAAATGATCTTGTCGCGACGAAAACTTACCAACAATTCATCTTTTTTTCACGAAACTGCACTCGCACACACAGTCTATACCTGCAAGTACTCGTCGCACTTCCTTAACAAAGCTGGCATCGTCACCGCCAAGCACAAGAACGATGTTCTTATCGGGATTGGTGTCGAGAAGCTCGCTTCGGTAGAGAGTTGACTGTGAAGACAAGAGGGGTCTGTGCAAATGATCTTTGTTCATTTTAGGTGAAAAAACAGTTACATTTTGCTGCACTACCATTCGTTAATATCAGCATACGCGTGCTCGAAGACTGATGCTTGGTTTCAAAAACCTGTATTAAATACACTTAAGTTCGACGCACCATAACTTCCTTGCACACATGGAAGAATTGCGTAATGATTAACTAGGTGGCGTGGGTTAAGCAGGGTTGATGTGATTGGACCCGGCCCAAAAAAAACCACCCATTTTTTAAAGTCCAGGGTAAAATTTGATCGGCTAACATCAGTTGTCATGGCCCAAACCACCCGATCGCGTTTTTTTTTAAAGTCCACTTACAAAAAAAAACAGCAAAAACATTCTTTACTTTTCCTTTAAAAATCTACTAAAAAGTAAAATAAGTAGCACATAAAAATGTATTTTTTTTTTAATCAAACAAAACGAACAGCAACGAAATTTGAAGGACTTGAAAAAAGAGAATTGGAACAGTTTGAGTCAATTCTACTGGTTATCTTTTTCAGCTCTGTAAAATCGGTATGTTTTGACCAATTTTTCTACTTTCTCTGCAGCCAACCTGTGTCTGATGTTGGACCAAACCAAAGTATATGCTGAAAAAATATACGCTCTATATATGCTGAACTAGCAGGATATGCACATAAACTTGACATGAAACTACAGAAGTTGTGTGGGATTGACTTTTGTTTGTTCGCAGTGCGCATGCTTGCCAAGCGCCACCACTTTGGAGGGAACGGACAACAACACATTGCCAACACAATGATGGGGCACATTTCTTCAACTTCAATTTTGAATGCCATGATAGGTAAAAGTTGTTGCGCAATTCTGAAAATGGTGATATTGCATGATGCAGCAAAAACAATTCAGAATTTTAAAAAACTGTTTCTTTTTTAAAAAAGCAGGGTTTTTCTCAACCCTGGCGTTAAGCTTTTGTATCAAAACGGTTATTTTGAACTTTTAAGAATAATTAAACTAAACGTTTATTTCCCGCACAGGCTAAAACTATGCTGTTGCCATATTTACTGTTACTGCTTCATTGCAGAAAAAAACTCAGGCTTTAAATCGTTTTGCTTATGAAAAACCTGCATGTTTTTAAGTGAAAGTCTTCATGGTACCCAATTCAAAATGAACACGAGGTATTCCTTTCGGCGACGGCGCTTACACTTTAATATTCCCCATTCCTTTCGATCTCTGCACCGCTATATCCCATCTAACGGTTTTACCACAGCTTTGTTTTCGGACCTACATTTCGCAACATACACCAACTTCATCTGCATGCTTGAAACTGAGGAGGCTTCCGACACGTGGCTGCTAGTCACAAAACACAATCCTCGTTGATGTTCACACAGGTTTTGGTGACCAAAACCCGCAAAATATAGCGGCGACACAACGCTGCCATGTAACTGACTCATTTGAAAGTTTTAGCAAATAAGGCATTTCATTTATGAGGTTTATTAATTGTACACTGTAGGAATCGAGTATGCTGCAGGGCACCACTTCATATTACTGTTAGTAGAGTCCATGCCCGAAAAACTTTTGTTTTAACTACAGTGTTTGGATCAACACATTTCGTTATACAATTTGTTGCATGTTGCATATATGTGCAGTTGAACAGACAACCTTGTGAGACTCACGACATAGTCATAATATAAATATCACATGTACATGTCTTCAGAGAAGGAAGCAGCTTCAGGCCTTCCTCAGTTAAGTGTCTTGCTGACAGCAACAGCTGGAATGTGAAATGGAACGGCAACCCTCTGAACTATGAAGCAGATGCTCAAGAGTACTGAGCCAGCTGGCTTCTGACAACGTTCTTGCGCAGCCACGCGCACTTTTTCTCAATTGGGTTATAACAGGGGCTCTCAACCGGGGATAAATTTACCCCCTGGGGTTAATTTTACCTACCCTGGGGGTAAATTTAATGATGCTGAAGTTACAATATTGTTTTTTCTACAGCGCTAGTGAGCAAACAAAAAACAGGGGGTAAATCTTATGTTAGGGAGCTGGCAAGGGGTAAACGGGAGAAAAGAGGTTGAGAACCCCCGGGGTTATAAGCAGGGCTACCATACCGTCCTTATTTCGAAGATTTGTCCTTATTTTGCAGTGCTACGTCTTAGAAAATATTACTATCCTTATTTCTAAGAAATGTCCTTATTTGTGACTTGCGTCCTTATTTTTTCTTATTTTCTGTAGCATAACAATTTTAATTACAAGCAATATCTGATAGACATATTACAGATATTACTATCTCATCGTAAACAATTTGTAATCAAGGTTTTTTGACGTCATAAAAGTAGTATAATCTTGTCGCACAGACACGTAACGCACTATCAGGAATTGTCAGCACGTAAGCTGTCTAATCTAGTTAGGATTTTTACCAGAGTTTGTTGCAAAGGTTTAGCATTTAATTGATTCTAGAAACAAGCAACCGAAAACAACGTTTTCGGTGACCATTACAAGAAGGGTGTGGAGAACAAGACATTGCTGAGGCAAATGGTTGCTGGAGTTAAATAGGCAAACTTATAATCTGATGTTAGTCATGCAAACACAAACAACTGTTTTCATTTTAGGCAATAACATCAAATTTTGTTTTACCGTCCTTATTTTTGGTTCCAGATCGATGGTAACGCCCTGGTTATCGGCAATGAAAAACATCGGTATCGGGCCAAAAAAAGCTTTATCGCTCGAGCTCTAATTACATAAACATATTTTGTGGCGTCTCGCGATTTCTGTTGACGATGTGTACAAGCCAAACACGTAAAAAAGTGAATATATATAAAACTAGTAAAATACGAGCCGCCAGATGTTGCTTCAATTTTTGAGAAAATAAAACGGTTGTCAGCCTCAAGCTCGAAAAAACAGTGCAAACCTTGATCAAAACAATTTTCATGCTTTCGTGCGCCCCTGAGTACCCTCAATCCGACTTTTTTTCGTTAGCCGTTTAATTTAAAACCTGATGTTAGAATGTGCTTATTTATTACCCACTGCCGGATTCCTGTATGACGATGAGTGAATGCAGGAATGGCTGATGCGATTTTTCAGTGTTTTGCTCATCTCGCAGTGTTGATTGTTGACTGTGTTTTTCAGTTAACACTTGCTCTGCAATTTGTTATGACTATAACCGTTCCGTGATTTTGTATTATTCGACTACCCTTTTGATATGGATCATCGACCATGAGTCTGAATTAAACACGCTAATAAATAAATATATAATCTGAATGGATTCAGTATATTTTTACTAATGCTTAAAAACAGTTTATCTATTGCTCCTATGCCAAGCTGTTGCCACCCTACTTCCCCTTTTCGCCTTATTACCCCCTCTATATTTTTGCGCCGCCCATTTTCGGAATAACTGGTTTAAGTTTACGCTTGGTTTGCTCTGGTTAAGAAGCAGTATCTATTCTCTGCGGAAACAATTTGACCCTAACCACCAACATTACAAATCTTCTTAAACGAAGTGTGACGGCACTACTTGATGTTGTAAAACATCTGCTAGTGATGATTTGGAAATGTATCACATTTTAGGGCTACGATTGAGTCGATTTGGGTCACGATTATTGCAAAATTTTCGGTACCCCGGTTTTCGCCCCCATTCGCAACAACACCATCGCAAAAATTCAACCATGATTCTTTATCTACAAAGGGCGAGATGTAGGCTATTTTCGTGCTTCCACCGCACATACAAGGATCATCGGTCACTCGTTACGTCACTCAGTGTTTGGAAATCGGGCAAGGTAAGTAACACAGTGGTGTCACCTGATGCGTGGGATTGTATCCGAGCGGTGTCTCGCAACACTTGCAATCGATGAAAACATTGCACGTAGTTCGTAACTTCGTTGACGACTAAAATGGAGTAGTCTCCTGCATACGCACACTAAAATTTAGTGCGCTTTCAACTGCAAGCCGCCGTCAGGTTTCCGTGCGTTGCTAGCTGCTACAAGAAACTCATCGCATCCGACCATCAACTTTTTTGTAAGACCATCAACTCTATGTAATATTTTGTAACACAATTTTTTGTGAGAAAAAGGCTTTCGTGTGATTGCACAGCCGCAGTTTCGTGCATTTTCTACGCTGGTTAGACACTTATTTATACCTAGATTATGCGCGGCTAGTGAATGTCGCTATCGTAAACACAAACGATCGCAACTGTCGCCGGTCACAATAAAACGGCACTCAACTTCGCTCATTCACTCAGAGCCGGATTTACCGCTAGGCATAGTAGGTTATGGGCCTGAAGTCAACGGGTCTCTGGAGACCCCTGAAACGTACGTGCTGAACAGAACTGGTAGAAAAAATCTAGCCAGTCAGGGTTGCAACAGCAAAATGTAACGAGTGCAAAAATTCAGAAAACAAAGTGTTTGGTGCTGACGTGCATATTACTGGAATCGATGACATTTTTTGCTCTTTACCTGAAAGTGAATGTTCTCTTAATCATTTTTTCTACGCAAATTTCTGTAAGTTTAGGGGCCCACTAATAAGTTTGGCCGATAAAGCCCACTAGTAGTTCAATCCAGTCCTGCCACCACTTTTCAAAAAACTCTTTAAAAGGGATCAACAATTTCGTGGGCAGCATGCCAACCGCAAAATGAAGACACTCAAAATCGCTGTGGATTTACGCAGTTCATGAAAACAAACAATACTATGACCACGCCTACAGGTTTGAAAACGTTATGTAAAGAAGACAAGAACACGCTTTCAGAATGGATTCAGAATACGATGGAGAAAACATTAAACACGTTTATGATCATTTTAGATATTCTATTCACAAGAAATCCAACTTTCTCAGGCCGCTCATGCCCACGTCGAACAGGACAGCATACCGCGGACCGACCCAAGCAACTGAACAAACGTAAGAAGCGTAATTAGGTCGGTATTGAGTACGATGTGCGTTGCGCAGTATGCGGATGGAGCGCGATGTTTAGCAAACAATCCACATCTGTTGCATTATTGCACCGCCGGGGCAACACACGGCCATCTTTCCGCTGAGGCGACAAAGGCAGAGCCCGGCCAGGGAGGCAGTGCTATGTAACACTGCAGAGCGTCGTTTGACCGGTGGCAGGGCCACAGATCGATATTTTTGCTAGTGCTTGGGACGAGCATTCGCTTCTTATTTCGAACATCGTGAGTGTTTGGAGCGTACCAGTTCAGCCAGACCCGGTTTGGAAAAGGCACATTGTATGAGTAGTAAGCTATGCCGATCGGCACTTGTCTCTATCATGCATTTAGCTTTCTACAATCTCCCCCAGAACAACAAGCAGCCCACAAACTAAAACCTGAGATAAATCGCGATTGCGTGTCGCGAGCCTTCCACACAATAAATATCACAAGCAAACCATCAGGTACTCCTGATGGTGGCGACCAAAATCCAGGAACAGTCTCACTGAATATTATCGTCTGTGGGACGAGCTCAGGTCGCAAGTTGGAGCCTGTGATCAACATGAGAATAAAAATTCTTAAATCCGAGCAATGTCGTTTAAAGTGCAAGCACTAAATGACCCAGGAAGACACGAATTCCGCGCTGTGGTTTGTGGTATCACTCACGAGAATTATAACAAAGTATCACTCAGAAGAATTCCAACAAAACAGGCGTTGTCTCAAAAATGAGCCACAGTAAACAAGCAGCTTATTTACAAAAAAAATCATGTACAATTAACCAAGTGCATGGTTGACGTGTTGAGCTTCAAAAATTGCTAGAAGTAAGCTACTTCGTCCGAATGCCTATATGATGCTTCTTCACTTTCTCGGCTTAGGCCGAACTGAGATATGACAATTTACACCAATTCGTTTTGACGCTTGCAAGAAGCACACTCTGTTTAAAGTACGGTAACGGAATGAACAGCGAAATGTTTCAAGAACTTCATACGCAGATTGCCCCTCAAGTACGAACATTGAAAATTCTTCATTGCCAGGTTCATATCAATAAGCTCATTATTTTCGTAATGCAAAAATATCGCTACGAAACCACGTTAAAATTGCTGTGCACTATCCATAGGCGCCGAGTTTGAAATTTCTACGCACGTACCAATTCCATGACGCCACAAAATATGACGTAAAAACCTTCTTAAATTGGTAAAATAACATCGGTTGAAATATCTCAAAGTGTCTCTCAAACTAATGTCAATTTGCAGGCGCATCACAATTATTCAATCACGTATAATTTTTTCAAAACTTTTAGAACACGTTCACAACAGATCAAACTGAAATCATTAAAAGTTGAGAATACGCAATTACCTCATGTGAGTACACAGTGGGCATAAGCAAGTAATTAATCAGCGAATTTTTAATAGGAAATCGATTTCACGTAAAATTACGCATCCTCAGTCCTTATTCAAATAGAAACACACAAGTACCTATAAGCATTTATGCGAACTGCTGCCTTATAAATCCAAACATCCGTTTATCTTTCAAAATTAAGTTCGTCTGCCACAGTGGAATGAATATATAGTAAACAAGACATCAACCTACGTTGAGGCATGATCGATCGGAGATAAAGGTAAACTGTGTCTCATAGGTATAGTAGTATAGGGCAGTGTGAAGTACATCGGCAGGAAACACATTAAACTCGGAAATAAGTTAGCTAAAATTCGGTTTTTCGTTTACAGTTTCAAAATAGCGTTTGGGGTGGGAATGTTTAAATTATTGCTCACCTAAATTTGCCAGATTTTGCTGTGCAACTGTCGAACATGGGGCGATTACATCACAAGTGTAATCGATTACGACTACTTGCCACCTGCTCGATTACGATTACGAATAAACAAAATCATAATGTAATCCAGGGTCTCCAAACTTTGGCCTGCGGGCCAAATCCGCCCACGAAGCCATTTCATCCGGCCAGCGAAGACATTTTGTCAATAATTAAATGATGATATATTTACGAAAAACTTGTTGGCTTGATAGAATGTAACATATCCCGAAGATGTCCGGCCCTCGGAATGTTGTGTAATAGCTTATGTGGCCCTCGGATGAAAAAGTTATGAGAAACATGATGATAAAAGGAAGAAACCCAGCCACCAAAACTGGGATTCATCGCGCAGTGATGTAGGGTGAAGATTTCCAAGTTTAATCGCCAAAGTAATCGTCGATTACGATTAAATTTGCAATGTAATCGTGATCGACTACATGTCATTTTTAGTCAGTTCAATCGATTACGATTACTCAAAAAACTGTATCGATTTTAATCGATTACGATTACCCCATGTCTGGCAACTATTCCTCCCGTTTACATCGTCTTTGTAAAAGTCACATACAGCGGAGATGGTGCTTTTCTCTGCATTACAACTAACTGGTTCAAGTTTCGTTGAGATTTTTAAGTCTTCCATTCCACCTATCGGAAAATGTTTCACTTCATAATAATGTCTATGTACTTATAAACACAGAACTGCTCAATCAAAAGTAAAAAATTTAGCGGGAATGCTGCACTCCCGGCCAGAATTGTGTTCAAGCCGCACGCTCGCACTCGGCGCCTGTGGCGCTATCACAGTGCTTGAGCTGTTGCAACTATGAAGTACGAAATATCCTTGTAATCATCTGCCATTGGACAACGAACCAACGGCTAAAAAGATTTGCATCTTTAATTGCTATAGGAGGTAGTATAATCCTCACGATTGCGCTAAGTTTATGCTACGCTAAGCAGTTAGCTTTTCTTACAACAATAAAGAAAAAGCAATTTACAAAAATAAATTTGCTTTTTAACAAATCTAGAACAAAATTGGAACGGAATAAACCTGTACATTGACACAGGTTGGATAAGGGCAATTGGATACAATTTGAGCAAGCGTGAATCGCAAATGTGAAACAAAGGGAATATAAACCATTATCACACAAGAAACCTTGAACTACCACTTCTAATATTGAAAACATCATCAAAGTAGATAGTCTGCCGGTTGTTGTGGAAAAAATATATTCGAAACCCAAGGAACTACCGGTACATATGTATGATCAGCAAAATCAACAGCTCTTGCTGAAAGTGCAGATGTGGAAAAGATTTTTTAGGATTTCACCCACTAAGTCCACGATAAATTAAAAGAAATCGTGATTGGCATGGTTGGGACGAATAACAGTAGTAACGCTGTGTGTAGTTTTTCAGTATACTGCAAGAGGGTGACTGGTATGCTCAAAACCCAAAGATAGTGATCGTTGAGGAAGTTGAAATACGTTTTGTTAGTGACGAATGCTACCATTCAAAAAACAAAATACGGATCATCAATTTTCTCCAATTTAAATAAAAGACATCCAAGTGTTCAAAGAGAATAGAAACAGACGAACAGCTGGAAGGTTTGGACGTTCTATTAACATAAAAAGAGGCCAGAATAGAAATAACTGTTTACAGAAGAAGTATCCACACAGGGTTGTGCAATTGATAAGTTCCTATCCGATACAAAATAAAAATAGCGCCATTCATACTCTACCACTATATAACTCTTATGATATTTGCAGTCTTATCAACCGATATACAAAGAATTCAAATTATTAAACCTTTTTTTTCTACGGAAGAGATATCGGACTGGCTTTGGAGAAAGAAATCAAACTATTTTTACAAATGTTATAAGAATACTTTTTCCAGAAAGAAACAAGTAAACGCGACTGCCACTCAGCAAATCCATCTGTCCATGCACTTCATTGGTGAAGGTTCAACGCAGCTGGATAAAGCACGAAAATTTTTTCGAAAATACTTGAAAGAGCTTGTTCAGTTAGCTTTCATTCACAGACCGGATACAATTGCAGACCATTGTGAGCATAAGGACAAACAAGCACATCTGCAACATTGCAATGCAGTTCATAAATTTAAACGTTCGTTTGGGCATTCTCACATTTGAACAAACCTTAACAAGCTTGGAATTTCACTTTGATGATCAGAATCTGTCAAAATCCAACTACCTACTGATGTAGTCAAGCATTTGTACAATGCATAGCCTCATGCTGGTAGTCTTATCTTTGTTTTCAGAACTTTCATGTTATTGGCAACCTTCACCGAGAAGCGCTTACGATGAATAGGTCACGTCTGCAGAATGGAGCACATCCGGATCCCGCATGTTCTCCTGTTCGGATAAATTGCCCCGACAACATGATCAACTGTGAGACCCAAACTACGATACGAGATGTGCATGAGCGCGATATGCGTTGCTGCAACATTTTCCCGGAGCAGGTGCGAAACCTGTGCACAGATTGTCTCTAGTGGTGAAAGGACATCCGTTCTATATTGTAATTTCCGCAGAGGAAGCTCGTGTTCAGCAACACCCGAATAAAAAAGATCACAGATCCAACACTATAGCTACATAGTCATCAGCTTGTCCATGTCCTAATTGCGGTAGAATATGCCTCTCAGGGATAGGATTTTACAGCCACCATCGCCCCTGTTTGCCGCGAAACTCAAAACCCTAAGTGGCGAAAGAAGCTCGTTTTCATCACGTGTTTCGATGGAGACCACAGACAGCATCAAAGCAGCGGCTCTTTGAATAGTGACCTGCTCTTTGATATATCTAGCAGAAATGTAGGTGTGAGTGCATCAGACACAAATGTGCTAGTTCTTGCAGGGACGCAGCAGCGGCAGACAACAGGTGTAAAGACGGCATAATGGTGGACAACAAAACTGTTAATTGCAGAAGCTCCAATTAAGCATTGATTTTGCCTCCGCGTAGATTTTGTCAGCTTACTGGTGGTTCGGGTTGATTGTGTTATGACTCGGGGGTACTTAACGGGAAAAAGGTTGAGAACCCCTACCTTACAAGCAGAAACACATTTTATTGTTGCACTGCGGATTGAATACATGTTCAGATGTCATGAGAGCTGCAAGACTTTCGTTAATAACTCAATACGTAAATACAGTGATACTTAAAGAAAGCGTATGTTTGACTGTAGATCATTGCACAAGCACTCAATGAAAATGTTACCATGGGCCTGGCGACTAATCCACATCCTCTACCATGCGGTTGAAAATTTCCTGATTTTGAACTTAACCGGCTAAATAGTCCAGTTGGATGAGGAATGAACACTGATAAATTTTCTTGCCATTATGTTTTCATTTATTCTAATTTCCACTGACAATCAGTTACTTTTTTGAAAAATGGCTTTTTGTATTGTTTCTGTTTATTAAATGAGTCATATGGGACATTAAATCAATAAATAAGCATGCGCCACCAAAGCTGGTAAAGCTGGGTTCGAATCCCGTTCGGCTATACCGAAGATTTGAAAACGGGACCCGCAAAGTTACAACCTGTCCAGCCTCGTGCTCGACGTTAATAGGTAGGTGCAAGGAAACAATTCACACGCTACCCTGCCACTGACTTGCCACCGCCCACCAGTGCAACATTCACTGCAAAAGCAACCGCGTGTCTCACGAACCAAGCAAGCGTAGATGGGCGCCGCAGACCACTCGAAACACTCAGAAACGAGGAGAACAGAGAGAGAGTATAAACGAAACTGAACATAACAAGCTAACTTAATTCCGTTTAGATTTTGTAAGTTCAAAGCATCGCATCTTGCAGTTTTAAATCCTTTTTTTTTTATTCCAATGTCATATCTTTCGTCGTTTTGCAAATGAAAAAGACGCAACAAACTACTGCAAGTGACGGAAGTATATCATAAAGCACGGACAAACGTTTTGTTTAGTGCTGCCCGGTTTGCAATGAAGTTGCAATTTCTGTAGCACAAAGCCACAAATACCATTTCGTGGATACTACTGGGAAAATGGATATCAAACCAACAGCAACATCATTCGCTTGCAACAATAACGAAAGTGCATAGCAGCGATAAGCTTAAGAAGTTCTTAAAAAGGGTAAAACGGTAGTAACGTCATCGCAAAACAAAATGAAAAAGCTTCTTTGAGTGTTTGAGGTTGTTCGCTGAAGAAACACTCAAATGTGGGTCAAAAAATCTGTCACGCATACTTCGAAATGCTATACCCATTTTTGGACTGCTTGCACGCGCATTTTGGACTGCTTGCACGCGCTTATCCATAACTTCCTCCCTCAGCTAACCCACACGCAGTTTATAAAAAAGCAGAATGCGCATTGTTGCCACCGCCACCGCGACCTGCATCACTGGGCAGATGAAATTATTGTAGATAACCATTACATGCAATAAATTCGAAATCAGTCTCCTTTGAAGGCTAACGGTGGCCTACTTCGTTTAAAAATGACCGCAGTGAAGCAGTGAAAAGGAAAACGACTTAGAGGCGGAAGTAATGATAGACGAACCCAAACGAGGAAGTAACTAAACCAGGAATGTTGGGAACCAACACCCGGTTTTCTTTATTCAATCAATGTTTATGCTACTGTACAAAAAAATTACATTTGTTTCGGCTGCTTATTCACACTGAATCTATGAATTCTACTGTAAGTCCTATTTTAGAAGAAACATTCAGCCCACCACGTTTCCGGCACATTTTTTTTAAAGACATATGAGTCTTTAGTCACTATTTTCACATTATCTGACTGACAGGTACGCGGAAATCGAAAGTGCATGTAAGGCACAACCCACCTCGAAAATCCCCGCTTGTCCATTCAGGACACAAAGTAGTTAAAAGGATTTGTAGCTACTTTTTCTGGTGCGTTCTTTAATTTAATCACTTGAGGAGCTTACGGACTGGAGGCGTCTGTCGTGCACAGCAGACCACTTCCAATGCCAAATCTTCAATCTCATTAATATAACCGCCAAAGGGCAGAACAACTCATTTGAAACCTCTCAGCCTTTCAAACTCATTTGAAACAAGTGACCATAGACGGTGTCTGGCGAGCACCCCAAAAATAAAATCGAAACTGACGTACCTTGTCATCTTGCAATGCTTGTAACATGGCTGGAGACAAAATGAAAAGCTTCCATTCACACGATAGCACATGGCTCATGGCTTTGCCATAAATATTGTCCATACTCTCGCAGGTAATATCCAAGCCCATATCCCTATAACACCAGCCATTATCATCAACAAGAAAAGGACCGGTATACACGATTTCTGACTCACGTGTAGGTCTGTCCAGTCATGCACCTATCTGAACAGTCATACAAAGCACGTTAGAAAATGGCGACCACCAAAACCTTCTATCAAGTTTATGCTGTACCGTTGTGCCACCACCTTGCACAAATGAAGATATATAAGCGTGATTTCTATATGACTACAGCGACACTCGCGAAATCGTTTCGTAGTAAACACGTTGCCTAATACAGATAACTGTAGGTCTGATTACAAGCCCACACAGCAACTTTATTCGGAAAAATAAACGTAGAAGCAGGAAGTGCACATTTTGACGATGATTCGAGACACTGTACAGAAAAAAAGAAATGCATGATCTTCAGAAAAAAAACATGCTATGGTGGAACTCATGCTAATTTGGTTCCTGGAAACAAATAGTGTTTTGTAACGATTAATGCTAACATAAGAGTTAGCATGGTCGCTGCAAAATAATACATGAGGACAGCCAACAGCTGATACTGGTCCGTTTGAATTGTGCAGGAAGCTATTTGAGCTTTTTTTTCGTGAAGTTTTGTGATTAGGATTTTGCAATGAAAATGTGAAATAACCGCGCACTTGCATGTCATAACTAAGAACTGCACGTGGATAACATTCTAGTGTGCAGCATAGCAGGCGATTTTTTTCTGGAGAGTGATGCAATTCGAGTTTCTTGTTCCGATAGATATTAGCAGGGCTGCGGAGCAATCGTAAAAATGACACTGCTCCCGGTCCGGAGTATTTCCTTTTCGTGAACATGGCTCCGGATCCAGCTCCGGAGCTCTTGGTTTTCAGAAGTATAGCTTTGGCTCCGGAACTCTCTTTTTCCATAACATGGCCCAGCTTCTGTTCGTTTTTGCACATTAATATTATTAATTGTTTTTATGTACCTCGACTTGATTGGAACATGAAAATATTTAAAAATAGTATACAAGACTAAAAGAATCTACCACACTTGCATGAGTAGGTTGGTTAATCTGGTAGTTTTTTTAGAATCAGGGCTCTTAGCATGAGAAAATCAGCCAAGAAACAACAATCACAAGTTCAGACGATTCAGAGAACAGTCACAAGCAGGCATCTTTCTCGAGTTAATGGTAACCTAAACAAATTGTGGAAAATCAGTCACTGGTTATGTTGTTAATGCCTGAGGACCTTCAGTTATTTCTTACGACCGGAATCAAGAAAACGTCTGTTTGGAAAACTACATTTGTGTCCAAGTACGGTATTTGGACTCAGTCCAGTCCCTATTGACCAAGCGTTTTGCACTCGTTGCATGCTTTGCTTTACACAGCTCTTCCCAGCCAAACCATGCAATGAGCGTATTACCTCTCTTATGTGTTATTTCTAACATGCACAGATTTGCATTAACAAAACTGAAAAAAGCATTTTAAAAGCCCTTGTTCAAAGAAATGGTATGGCTTCCAGTGTTGCGATCGGAAATCCCGAGCGGCATGTGCGCAGAGCTTCGCACCGTGGCAGCAAGCAACAATAGAGATCACCCGACAAGATCACTCTATTACTGCTTGTTCGCGCCACATACATAATGGTGTTACTCTTCACGCACATCCCGTTCGTGGTGAATCACACAATCAACGCAACGCCACCGGAGAGGTTGCAACACCAGCAAGAAATCACCTTTGGCTTTCTTAAAATAGTTGAAAATTTCTGATTTCTTGTCTTTTGCACTAATAATAAGCAGTGATGAATAGCAAAGTAAAGCACAAGCTACTTGGAAAGCTTAGGAGAAAATAAGACCGATTACAGTGCTATGCTACAAACATAAATTTGTTTCCACAGATGAAAACCTCAAGTAAAGGCCACATTTTTAGATTGCATTTTTATATCGACCTGAAAATGTACTGCCATGCAAAGCGATGGTAGTTTGCTACCACTTAGCAGTTATAGCTTTACTGTTATGCTACTATATGCAATGGTTCCTAGTGATCTTTGCCAGTAATCTTGTAAACCTTGGTAGTAAGCCTAATGGTTTCTAATAAAAATTCCAACTTTACAACCACGTGCCATGCATTTTCCAGTAGCATGATTACACAGCTACAAAAGCTATGGATATTATATACCTACTGAATATAACTTACTTCTTTCTTAGATCACTACATTACTACAGATCGAGTTTGATCATTTTGACCAGAAAGTGGGATGTTGTGGTAGTTTACAATGTTCTCTAACTATAACGCAGGGTTCCCACATATTTTTAAAAATCACTTTCCATGCTTTTTTCAATATCTTTTCAATACTAAATGTAAAAAGTTCAATACCACTACTTCTCTTCATTTTTCGAAATTCTTAATCATGAAACTCAATTTTACACATTGCATAACACTACATAAATAATGAAGTACTTTGCCTTCAGTAAAATTCTACTCAGAGACTTGAGATTTCTTTTCCATTTTGAATTTCCATACTTTTTTAATACTTAAGGCATATTTTGGTCAATTTCAATACTTTTTCAAGGTCTTGAAAACCGATTTTAAATTCAATACTTTCAATACAGCGCGGGAACCCTGTTAATTGACACCACGCCTGTCCAGCTGTGATGACACAACCTTAGCGATGATTAAATCAAGGAAATATCAACGACTCGCAGATCCATTGTTGCAGTCTGTTGTCATAAGTCATAACAAGCATGCTTATAGATGTTAAAGTAAGTCTAGCTTTCAGTCAATTTGGCAAAACAGTTAATATCTAGGAAGGGGCCAGGAGCCGGAGCTACCTAAATATAGCCACAGCTTCAGCTCCAGTTCCTTAGTTTTAAACTGACCTCCGGCTCCTGCTCCAACTCTGGGCAAAATACCCAGCTCTAGCGCTCTGGCTCCAGAGCCCTGGATATTAGCTTTCAATTTCGTCTGATAAAAGTTTCACTCATTAAAAATATGGAAGCACACAAAAGGACCTTACTAACTCATTAGCAATCATGTGAATAAAGCTCTACTGATAAGCAGTAAGCACTGGAATCCAGCTTCCAACAGTTTCTTTAAATGACACAGAAAAAATTACCTAAACAACCAACTACCTTAATTACAAGCAATTGCCTAATTAGTACCTGCAATCCTCTGGTAGGTCTTCAGTAAAAAGCTCCTCTATGAATGTTTTCCACTCCAAACCAATTTGACCACTGTCATGAATAATTGCAATCCTGATATCTGTAAACAAATAACTTGCAATAATTAGTTTAGACAAACTTACCAGCTAACACATTCCAATTTTGACTTACTTCAAGGCAATATGAGACATGGATCAATTCAATTGCTTATATTGTAAAAAAAATGCTAAAGTTTGTCCAGTGATTGTTTTTCGCCATACGACAATTAAATGAAATAAGAAATTGCAATTATTACACCCTACACAGAACAAGTGCGGCACAGCATTTAGAAATGGATTAAAACCAGTCACAAATTTTAGAGTAGTTGGAATTCATTATGATCAAATATGTTTAGGAATGAATAAAAAAGCTACTATAATGCATCTGATAAGAACATAACATTGTGAAACAATGGTTCTGTGTAACGTGCAAATGCAAACTATTCATTCAAATTAACACAATATGCAATGGGGTTTAATGCTTTAAATTGCCTGTGTGCACAGAGATATCAATATGTCACTCAATAAAACAGGTTCTTGCATTTAAATCACTCAGTTAAGGTTGGTAAACTTGCTTTGCTTTCGCAAATGGTATGTCTGCTACATCAATTATTACTCTGTGTTACGTCACAATGCAAAACAATGCTACCTTCTGTTGTTCATAGGCCTGTGATAGGTTAGGTAACTGGTAATCAAAACATACAGATATCTCAAAAACTAGATGTGCTACAAAAAAAATAATGACATTTTTGAAATCAGCATCAAAAATACTTCTAGGGGCACTTATTGCAATCACCTTTCAAATTTTGCTGTTGACCAGTGTAATTTCATGTCTATCCTTGCAAAAAATCAAACTGTTTCTTAAAATATAATGGAACATAGGAACAATTAACTCTTGAAATCACAAGTGTGCATAATTTAAGGATTGTTCATTTGAAAAAATGCCACTACAAAGAAACAGCTTACAAACTTAGAAAAAACACAAATTTCTGTCAATACAATTACATTTTTTCCATTATTTCTTCAAAGAATACTATTGGCAAGATTTCAACAATTTCACAAGCTTTTCTTTAGGGAATACTAATGGCAATTTACACATTCAGCCTGCAAGATGAAACGCAAAGCCCTTTTAGATATTTTCACAAGTCATAAACAGGTAAAACAGGATGATTAAAATTTTAATAGAATGGTAATCTTTTTATGTTCTGCATGAAACAATTGAAATAATCATAAAGGAGATGCTTAAATTTCAACTGACACCTTTCAAGGAAAACTTTAAGATGCTTTTTCCACAGCATTGGAATGAAGCATGGTAACTATTCCAAGTAATGAGGTTGGATATATTATAGCAGCAAAAACAGTTTTGAAATTAACTCACTGTAACCAACTTAGCCCAATGCAAAACACATCTCAACCTTAATTTGGACAAAGCAATAATTAACTCATTTTTTCACTGTCGAAAGCCAGCTTATCTCACACACTATGGAGGGAGCTTTGAAGAAACGCAGATGGCACATAGGTGTTTAACTAACCATTGTTAACAACTTTTCTTGGCATTTTTCATCAGTGTATGAAGTTCTTGTTATAATTGCCTGCAAAAACAAAAGTGCATTATGAGTAGTAATCTGTAAATTGTGCCATTCTGCATTAGCAATCTGGCAATCAGGTAAGTGCTAATTTTTGATTACCTAATAGATGTACACTCATGTCAACTATTACTAGTTCTATCACTTTATTTAGCTTCAACATATTTAGAAACAAACAAACTGAAACTGGATGCAATAGAAGTCAGTAAGCAGTTCTGCGCAGTACCATCCGCTTGCAGATGCAGTGAGTACTGAGTTACGAATGAACACTTCAGCACATTGCAGTAGGCTTACTATCGCAATCCCCAAGTCACTTTCATGTGACACAGAAAGGCATTCGGCACAGTGGGAAAGCAATCATGATAATCAGTTGTCAGGCATAATGCAATTGCCATAATCACATTTCGTCAAAAAACTTCATTTGACATAATTTTAAATCAGCAAACTACTTGATGTTTTACCTTCTACAAAATTGGCAATGATCTTCCAAAAATTTAGATTTATTTCAGACTAAAGATTGATTTCTTTGACTTTCTAATATCCCACAAATAAAAACCATCTTAACGTGTTCGCTACTGGGTTAATTCAAGCAGTTTGGGCGAAAATCAAGCACACGCATGTGTCTTTGCGCAGGCGTAACTCTGTGAATATGCTAGAGAGCTGTTCAAACCCTTTTAACACTTTGACATCTGGGTTAAAATGAAGCAGTTCGCAAACAAACAGCTGATTTGCATGTGGCTTTGCACGGGAATATCTCTGTTCCTGTACAGGATACGGACCTGGTCGAAGCATCAAAAAATGTAACAACTCTTGTAGTTTGCACTCGAGAAAAAAATTTTTGCTTGGGGTTTGAATTTTTCGTGAGTGACGTCATAAATGGAGGACTTTTAGGCCACCTTGGCCCACTTTGCCTGGCCCTGGGCGCCAACCGTTAGATGGTAGTATTTCGCTGAAGTTTTTATTGGATTCTAGGCTGCAATCTGAGTCTTTTGATACTTTGGATAACCTGCTGGGGTTTCGGGTTCAAAAGCTATGACCTACGTTAGTAAAAATTTTTGACTAATTAGGTCATTAGATAACTAATTAATTTGTATATTTAAGATCATAACTTTTGAACCAGAAACGCTAGAAAGTTGATCAAAGGCTTAAAAGACTCGGACTCGAGCCTAGTTTCTAATGAAAACTTTAGCGAAATAATTTGGCCAAGCGGTTGAGCCCTAGGCCATGCAACATGAGCCAAAATGGCCCAAAAACTACTTCACTTATGACGTCACTCACAAAAAATCCACAACCCTCATCCAAAAAATTTTTTTTCGAGTGCAATCTAGAAGACTGTCCGATCCTTTTGATCTCTTGAACAGCTCTCTAGCGCAATCGGCGGAGGAGTTAGGACGTTAGTAAGGCAACTGACAACTGCTGGTTTTAGGCCGAAATCGAAGTCCATAACCAGCTTGGGACATTAGGAGGAGCAAAGCGTTCTCTGTGGGGCCCAATTTTTTAACTATGCCCGATAGTTTCAAACTATGTCCCACACAACTTTTTCAAGGTGGGGACAAAATATTTTGCCCCCTTGGTTGCTGACCTGGTTTATTACTGTATGTTACTTTCATTGTGTGCAATTGCATGATTTTGCTACAGACAAAAATGCCTCTGAGATTTGTAATGGGACATTTACATGTATCAATAACATCTAGGACATAACGCTATCCAATAAGGAGTCACATAGAAAACCTTTTTCAAAATGAGGTCGCAAAACACAAAAGTTTGAGAAGCTCTGCTATGAGAACTTGACAAAAATGGAAATGTTAAATAAAACCTATCAAAATAGAGAATACCTTGCTACTTAGGTATTCTGATGTTTGGCAAAGTCTCGTTAATATCAGTTTTTACAAGTCAGTTTCCTAACCAGGGGCGCATCCAGGGAGTCTGTTTGGCTGTCATGACAGGCCTCCTTGAACCATAGATACTTCGCATCAACACGTATCAAATTTTCCCACAGTAGGTCTTTAATGCCAGTGGTTTGGAACAGGCAACAGCATTTACCTTCTACCACTTCATAGGAATATTGCAAAATGACCACATTGCTGTCTTTCTAAATAGGGCGTATAGAATGACAAAATGACATGAAGCAATCCATGACAGACCACTTTTTCCAGGCTAGATATGCTACTGTTCAAAACTACCTGATTCTTGGTTCAAAACTATGCTCGTACATTTAACAACGACGTAGATATTTAGCGTTGAAACTATATTTGTGTTGAATGGTTAATCGCAATCCTAAAGTCATGGCAGATCATGCTTTTTTTAAGTTTGTATAAAAAAGTCCATGTTGTTAAACTGCTAACACAAAGATCAAACTGAAGCACAACTACAGCATTGTCATCAATTTGAAAACCCAATAGCATTACCTGTAGCAGCTGAATTTTTCCAGGCTTCAAAGGATTTTCATCCTGGACAGTAGCAAACCAGCAAGCTATTGTTTAACAATGCATGTCAAGAGTACACATTTTAGGCAAAATGCACAATCACAACACAAATATAAGCCATGGTCTGTAGGGTAATTACAGAGCACAAAACCATTTTCTACAGTTTTCAATGTATGAGAAATAAGTCATAAGAATACCCAAGACATATCTGAGTAATGCAAGCTGCTGATTTGTCATATCCTTATACATTTACCTATGTAGATATGTAAATGCATATACTCGAATTTGTACAAAAGAATCTTTTCCAAAAATTTTTATTACAATGAGAAAATAACACTTGAAAAAGCAAAGACGCAAACAACAAATTGTACCATCCATGGCCTCAGTCAACCACAGATAAAAATTATCTTAAACACAGAGTTTGTGCCATAGACTCTCATAGTCTTTGCTCACTTGTTAGCAGTAAGGTGGAGACTCAGTTGCTAGTGCATGATGCTGCAAGTATTCTACCAAACTGTTTTGTGTAAACTACAAACGCTTTAACCACAAATTTACCTATATTCATACCAGATACCAGATACAACATTGAACATTGTTTGAGAAATTGACAGGAAAACGAGGATCACTCCAGTTAAATGTTAAATTTTGTCAAATTTCCTGCCATCTCATATCAATGGGGTAAAAGAATCAACATAGCATGCAACTCAACCACATGATATGCATGCAATTAAAATACTTGTGCAGCAAACATCACAAAGTACATGGATTAATGATTTTAAATAGTACTTAAACTTGATTCCAATATATTCTGCAAACCACAGCATGATTTGCATGATATGAGTCTTAACTTTCACTTAAAAGTAGGCACACATTTGGAATTAGATACAAATTTTACCAATCTAAACATTTGAATTGCCATAAAATATGAAGCACAAACAGGAGTCATTTACCATATTTCAGTAAACCAACCAATTCAACTGTACGAAAGCTGAACAAGCAAGTAGCAAAGAGATATTTGGCCACCAGTTATGTGCAAATGTATGAAAATTTCAGTCAGCCCTGCAGCAGATTTTCACAAGATTGAATGTCTATCAAATAAAAATACAAGCTATTCAATGATTACAGGAATTTTCATAAAAATGTGGCTCTCAATAATACCTTCACTGCCAAGGTCTGCTGTGTAACATTCTTAATCATTACTTTGAAAGTGCCTACATGCACTATGAAGCATTCTATTGATAAGTATATAAAACTAGGTAGGAAGTCTTTAAAAGTTTTTGTCTCCTTTTTGTAAATGTTTTATTTTGGTGATAATGATGTGCAAAAATTTTCAAAGCTTAAACTTGTCCAAACCTACCTTAGGCATTGAGAAATGATGTGTTCAATAAAAATAACCAGTGCTTCATAAAATTTGTTTCTTCAAATTTATTTTATTATCATACGTGTACACTTGCCAAAACCTGAAACTGCTTGGTATCAGACTTGTTTTTTGGAAAAGAAGCACCTAAAACAGCAGGAAATAGTAACAATAATTAATTGTGCTTTCTGCAAAGTGTTTGTTGAAATTAAATTTTAGTTAATTAAGTGCCCAGAAAACATGTCAAACTGCTTAGCAGCCATGGCTTGTTTTTGTACAAAACTCTTAGCAATGAAGGTACTAACAGAATAAGCTCTAGGTTTGGCTATACAAAAGTTGCACTTAAATGTTAAATATCATCACATGAAAATCATGATTTACAACAACAGCAAGTTAAGTGGAAGACGCAAGTTTACAGTTTAAGCTTTTTCTGTGGAACTATAATTAACCTAATATCATAATATAAATTTAACAAACAACATTTACCATGCAACATCACCAGTTTTCAGCAGAAGACTCTTGTTATGTAGCACAAAAATGTAAATGAAACATGTTTCATCAGGTGGAAATTATTGTTTTCTTGCACAGTAATTTAACAGCACACAGTCAATAACCACATATTTGCAGACAATATAACTTGATGTTTAAATGCTTGCAGGAGGGAGTTAGCTGATTTCAATTTGAAAACTGCTTGTAATTATAAATACTTTCCTCAAATGAGTTGCTAAATGACAGTACCAGTAAAATTGGTTATGTTTTATGGAGAACAATAAAAGGCCAGTTCATACCAAAATGCTAGTCTAGACATATCACAATAACCACGACTTCAATATTACTAATGCAACAGTTCTGGCAAAAAGTGCAGAATATGTTACAAGATGCATCATAAATAATCTGAAATTGACACAAAACTTGCTGGGCCTATTTTCAAAGATATCATTTTTTTCAAACATTGCTTAGCTTGGCCAATTGCAGCTAGCAGTGGAGGCCTTTTGGGCAAACCCTGTGACTCTAAAATTGCACTGTTCAAAGCAGAGCAGATAGGTTCTCTTTCAACTGGATCAAGCTGGTAACCAACAGGGCTATTCCATGGATCTGTGTAAGCCAGTAAACTGTATGCATCATTTAGATCAGTTTTGCTTTCCGTATGTTCTGGTTTTAATTCCTTAGCAAGTTTTAACAACTGTTGTCCATATTGCAACATCTTCTCAATAGCAATGGGGTTACCCCCACAGAGCTCTTTACAAACAGATCCTGAACCATCAACAACCATTTGCCCATGTGGGTAACAATTGGTTTCTACACCATTGGCAACCACAGAATTAGCAGAATCTCCTCGACCACAATTACCACTGTCAGAATCAGTTTCCATATCACTGTCACTGCCAGAACTACTGCCAGATGATTTTTGTGCAAATTCTGAATTAATTTCGGTTTGTACAGTGACTCCAGTTTTTTGCTCAACAGATCTTGATTTACAAATGGATATCTGCTGCATGGGAGGAGAAAAACCATTGTGACTAGATGCAGGACTATCAGAGGCACTTGCATTCCAGTTAGAATGCTTGGGGCTTGTAATAGGACTACTGTAGTTAGAAGAAACAGAAGTTTTTGTTAAACTTTTCACCTCAGTCTCTGTGCCATTCACCATCTCTATGAATTGACGTACCTTCAAACGAAAAAATAAGCATGGGTTTTTTGCAAATAAACCAGGAAATAAATGTTGAGTGGTTTCTATTGCTTCTCCTATTCGTCCTACCAGTACCAAATGTTGAATTCTCTGTCTATTTCTTATTGAAGTGCCATCTTCTTGGAGACAAAATTTCTGTCCCAAGCTTTGATTGAAAGCTTCAGTGCTTGCTACATACCCATGATGTATCAAGTAACTTGACACTAATTGGTGCAAGGCTGACTGAAATTCAACCTCATCTGTTAAAGTGTACTTTTCTATACCCATCTGTGTAGTCATTTTCCACTCCTTAAGATAATCTTCAAAGTCAAACATAAATGGATGTTGACCAAAGTTAGCAAGCAATTCTTCATTCGGTGTTTGCAAGCCAACAGTAGGAAACAAGGAAATTGAAGGGAGTTCTGTAAATGCAGTTCCAATACTTATTCCATTTTTTGTGTAAAAACAAGAGTTATCCACTAAATTTAAGCAACAACCAATGACATCTCCAGTAGTGAAAGTTGGACCATATGGCCGACCACTGCCAGTAGAACAAAAAGAATGACCATCATCTCCATGGTAACCATATGAAAGCTTGTCCCATCCAGGAAGTCTGTTCAGATTCACACCATGTGCAGATAACCCAATACCCATGTAACCATCTCTCCCTTTGCTAACTACTGTTACCTCAAAATAATATATGCCACAAGCATTAGGAATAGCATGTGTAGCTCGAACAGAGGCAGCATCTCGATGAGACTTTCCCTGACCTTTGTACTGCACTTTAAGATTATCCTGAGACAAGCCAATGTACATAAACCTGTCACGTGAGTTCCACCTTCGAGGTAATGGTGTTTCTTCTTCATCTACAGCAGGGTACAGCATCTTTAATCGTTTGCTGAACTCATTTTCATCAGTAGGCTTGGCCATATTCACAGCAAATCAGATTCAAATAAAAAGCAAATAAAACCTTGCTTGGACAGATTTTACAGTTAATGGACTAAGCCTGTTTAAGCAAAAAGATTCAAACAGATCTAACATTAACAGCTCTTTAGCAACTGTGATCTTGGCAAAAACACAAACAAAAAAATATTAACAGCATAAAACAAAGTAGCTCTAATACATTTCATAGAGTTGATAAGGCTTATTTTTAGCCATGGTAAAGTCAACAAGCTAACTCATGAAAAAACTCAGCTCAGTTTCATTTACACTCCCTTTCTGTACCCCATTCGTAATGTCACAAGTGGTCTGGGGTAGCCCATTGCTGATTTCTTGCACCGTGATCCACATGGCTACTTTCCAGGGTTGATAAAAATCATGATTTTTTTTCAAAACAAAAATATCGGATTTTTTTTTATTTAAATCAGATTTTTTTGATTTACTGTGTAGAGGGTGGCTAGCAAACAAGTAGTAATTTTTGATTTTAAAGAGTTTGTTTTGATATAACTTTTTTCTGCTGTTTCTTAGTACAGCAACAGATGTTATGATTGATAAAACTTTAAATGCTTTTACATTTTGTGTTGTCATAAGATGTCTCTGCCTTCTCTAATAATAAGTGACACCGATTAAAATACCAATTGATTGTGTCATACAAATCACACAAAGCTTTAAAAGCTGCATGTGATTTTTTGCTTGTTTTTGTTGATTTTAAATGAAATGATTTAAATCAATCAACCCTGACTAGACATAGCTGAACTTTCATTCAAACTTTTTTGCGCTTATGTAAAATCCCTTAATGCAAATAAGTTTATAACACCAGTACCGGTGAACAAAATGAAATATTTATTGAAATGAGGAACTGAAACCGCCAGCTTAGTAATTTCATTGACATTCATGGCACACATGCATAAAATTTTTAAAGACCTATAACAATAATATATCTGTTTCATGAATAAAAAATATGTTCTATAACTATGTTGAATTTAAATGCAATTTTCACTTTCTCTCAAACTTATGGATTATGGCAGGGGTGGTCAAATACTGCCCCGCAGGCCAAACGTGGCCTGCCACAGCGTTTTCAGTGGCCCGCTGAAGTATTCAGGAAATATGTTCAAACCTGAAATTTGTTCCAACTTAGTAACTTATGCAATACTTGATTCTATTTTCATTAGAAGGTACGGCCCTCCGCTGAATACGGCCTACTCAAAGTGCCTCCCGAGCGAAGTTAATTGCCCACCCCTAGGTTATGGCATTCTAACAGTTATGGCCTCTGAATCTGCAAGGTTTAGTGATTTCAGTCCACATGTCGTTTTTGCAGGTAAGTGACATAGAATCTGTGACCACACAGTTGCTAAAATTGATAAAACTTCAAATGGTTTCAACGTGTGTCGTCATAAGGACTTTTGGCCTTCTACACTAATACTGTGCAGCAGAGGTTCTCAACCTGGGATACATGTATCCCCATGGGTACATTTGCTTATCTGCAGGGTACATTTATTGCACATTTGCAACAAATTAAATTCGAGACATGAAAACAGAGTATACCTTTATAGTTTCAAGATTTCAAAAGTTCCATTAAAAATTCAATAGAAGTTTATTTTTTACTCGGGCTTTTTGTCATAGGAAATATTAGGGGTACATGCTCATCTATCGAAATGCTAAAGGGGAACATGTTCACAGAAACATGGTGAACTCCTGCTGTATAGGCTATGTGAAAACCTATTAGAATGCTAATTAAATTTGTCATAGACATCACACAAAGCTTTAAACCAAACTGATTTTTTTGTTTTCAATGTTTGATTTAAATCATGATTTTTTATTGCTTGATTTAAGACACTGATTTAAAAACACTGATTTAAATCAAATGATTTACATCAATCGACCCTATTACTTTCACAGTGAAGACCGCATTGATTTGGGTTGATGGCAGCTCAGTGTGTGAACTTTACCCTTACACAAACTCATACACAGGCTGCAAGTCTCATTTTCCAAGTCTTTCATATGATCAAGCCAGGAACCTAATGTACGTTACCAGCTTTGTTGGAACGTGCTCATCCAAATGTATGTCTTAGCCACCATAAATCAAACCAAGCAGTAAAAACAAGGTTGTATTTCAAGCATTCTGCAATGAAAACAATGAGAAATGCTTGAAGCATTTGTTTGAAACTTCTCAGTAAATTTTTTGTTTACGTTGGTTGCAACATTCTACTTTAATAAACATGACCAAATGGTTAAGAGAATTAATATCAGCTGCACAAAATTGCTACATACTGGTACTCAAGAACAATCTCCAATTTTCTCAGTAAAAAGAAATGTTATATTTGATGTCTTTGTGACAAACGACCAGGAAAACTGGCTTCATCTGTGTTTGACTAACCAGGGAGTACCCTTAAACAGATGGCAGTGAACCCTTACATACCTGCATAGCAGCCTGGTAAATTGCTAAACCTTCGCCTTCGCTTCAACAGCCCAATGCTAAGACACAATTGCACACACTCAGGAGTACAGGTATGGGGCGCCGTTTGTAAAAATATTATATCTGACAGATTTAGCACGAAAAGTGCTATCTCTGTGCATATATAGCTATCTCTGCACAGATTTAATTATCTCTGCATGCAGAGATGTTATCTCTGGCAGAGATAGCTATTTCTACATGCAGAGATAGCTATCTCTGCACGCAGAGATGTTATCTCTGGCAGAGATAGCTATCTCTGCATGCAGAGATGTTATCTCTGGCAGAGATAGCTATCTCTGCATGCAGAGATAGCACTGAAGCGTGTCGAAGGAAAGCATGGTATCCTGTCTGAAGAAAAACTTGGTGTTCTGTTTCAGTAATCTAGACAAAATCTAGGCTGCTGCAAGGCATGAATTCCCTGGCG
>Ga0210059_1000708_pt1 | contig 45052 bp, 29 predicted proteins | sample Ectturendosymbi2_FD_188042 | JGI IMG/M metagenome (GOLD analysis project Ga0210059, IMG submission 188042) | Ecteinascidia turbinata endosymbiont from Florida, USA - Sample 2 (SPAdes) (version 2) | ecosystem: Host-associated > Tunicates > Ascidians > Unclassified | place: Key West, Florida... | reverse complement strand
TAAAACCAAACTGATTGTCTGTGGTACCAAGGAAGGGAGAAATGCTAGATGATATGAAGTGCTCAAGTAGCTTTGGCAGCACTGTGGCTACTGCGACTGGTCTGTAATTTGATGTGTCAGACATATTCCCACTCTTGTTCTGCATATGGGAACTATTGTTGTGTTTAAACAAGAATTGGGTATAAAAAAACAAACTGATTGTCTGTGGTACCAAGGAAGGGAGAGATGTTAGATAATATGAAGTGCTCAAGTAGCTTTGACAGCACTGTGGCTTCTGCGACTGGTCTGTAATTTGAAGTGTCAGACATATTCCATTGGCGGATCCAGGGGTAGGCTAAGGGGACTGAAACCCTCCCTAAATTTTTTCAGATACGTTTTTTGATCGATGGTTCCCGGCACAGAAACGTCCATTGGAGTGATTTTTTGTACAGCCTTTAAATAAACTATTTCTTGCACAGGCATAGAGACGAAAATATTAAATACAAAGCTTATTTTGCTGAATTTGGGAAGTTGGAATGTGTTAATTCGCCATAAATTAAATTTCTAATAAACAAGTTTGTATATAAAAAATATGGTCCCAATGTTATATAAATACGTAAGTGTTAATATAAAGTATTTGCATTACATGTGCGTTATATAAACCGCACGTACATAAGCGTGGCCAAGGGAGGGGGCATGCCCTCTTAAAATTTTTAGAATATCTAGTCAATTTGTGCTTTAAGAGGCAGTATCTCAAACAAAATCAAACATTTTGACCTACCCACAATTTTGGGCTGGCCATGCCACTGCGCATGTAAGCATATAAACTCTTGTTTCATTTGGGTAAGATTGGGCTTCTTTTGGACAGAAGATGATTAAGCAGCAGACTCAGAACCGTCGCTGGAAAGTTTTCAATAGGTGGGCTTGACATTCTATAAATTGACAAAACTCCGCTGATTTATAGTGTTTCATGTTTCAAATTGAGGGGCTTGGAGCTTTGTTTTGAGGGGCTAAGCCCACCAAACTCCCCAGTGGCCACGGGACTGAGCAGACTGTGGGCAAAAGTTGAATAAGCTGCAAATCATACTATTTTTTCCTACAAGCTTTTATGAATGAGTGCAGCTCGTGTTGTTAGTTTAGCGAAGGCATTAAAATTACGCTAAAACGAACTTACAATGTAGTTAACTGCAGGCTAGGTTAGAGCGTTCAGTGACAGCGTAGATTCCAAAACAGCAAACTTTACCGTAAAACGTAGCTTACTTGTCAGGTAGGCTTAAAATGAAGTGCGCTAGATTAGCTGTAGGCTATGCTAAAGATGGCTACTGATGAGCATCAGACCTGCCAACAACAATTTTTTGACAATAGTTCAGCTCAGAACGAAATCAGATGCTTTTTTATCGACCAAGAAAATCTGCTGTCTCTAATAATTTTTTTGCAACCTACTGAACAGAATTTCTAAAATTGCATTACCGCAATATAGTTGCGTTTCGTGCAAAAAATTGAAAGGATGAGAAGTTGGTCACTGACTCACTGCAAACTTCACGTTTCCCGCCGTGACGTGGAAAAATATTGTCTGATCATTTTCAAATGCGCTTGTGATGCAATAAACACCTTCCCGGGCAAAGTGCCCAGCACTGTTATTGCATTCGAGTTTTTTTGTTGTTTGTCTCTACGCGTACCCCAAGCGTTTCTGTCGGGGGAGATAAAAAGTTGTGCTTGTTTTCGATGTAATATACCTTTTTTCGACCTTCAAGTTATCTTCTGAGGTCAAATGACTTTGAATGAACAGAATTTTATTTAAATAGTTTGTGGGTGATAGTTTGCTTGATGGACAGGTATTTTTGTAAACAAATTTCGCCAATTTGGCTAGACAATCTTGATGTACAGGGGCGTAACAAGGTTGGACGGCGCCTGGGGCAAAAAACAAGTTTGGCGCTCCCATGTTCGAACCTGAGGTCTTTTGGAAGCAAATGTACTGTAGTGAAGGAGGTGCTTATGTCATTGTTGTGACTTTTTGGCCCCCCGCAGTGATTCGGCGTCCGGGGAATTGTGCCCCTTGCCCCCCTAGTTACGCCCCTGGTGATGTGCAATAAAAATAGGAAAATTTTCCGAAAAGAAACAAATTTTCAAGTCCGAACCTCACGAACTTCTATTCCATGAACATCTGGAATTTTCGAACACAACACGCCATGGCCTTGCAATTGCACACACTGCCAACAAGGTTACTGACGCCATTTCATGTTTCTTCGTGTAGTTTTTGTGTCACTTCTTTGCCTGCCCCACGCGTTTTTCGGCGTGGACCTGTGTCTGTTTTGCTAATAATAAAACTTTTCCGACATTCAACAAGTTACTTATTTAAGGTTAGATAAGTTTGAGAATAATTTCTGAATTGTTTTGAAGGCTGCTTCTGCTCTAGCAACGTCCCACTAAGCCTGGGGAGTGGTGAGAATGCGATTTAGCCATAATGTCTATGGTTATTAACAGTGTTTGTTCAAAAAAATTATCTGAGCAGTTGGGTCTTCACCGCTATGCAGTCAGTACACATCCGGATGAACTCGTCCTTGAGGCCCCCCCCTAAAAAAATCCTCTGCCTATGTATTCCCATTCTTGTTTTTGCATATGGGAACTACTGTTGTGTTTAAACAGGAATTGGGTACCTATATACCTGTGAACAATACATATGTTAAACAGTTCACTGAGAAAAAACGCAGAGTTTCATCTGCATACAGCAGGCGCTCTGCAGAAATACAATCAGGCCCTGGAGCTTTGTTCAAGTGCTGCTTTTGAAGAAGTGATGCCAAGGAGACAAAAGAACGCATGGGCAACCGTTCTTAACATTTTAAAAACCGTACTTAACTAGTAAAAACCGTACTAAATATTTTGTGCGACATCTCAAGCATCCGATTAGTGCAGTTCAAAATTTTGACAGAATTGGAATCTGCATTAAATTACAAAGACAGTGATATTTAATATATGTTCGTACGTGTTCCGGAAAGTTGTTTCAAATTAGGATGAACAACAGATTGTCAGCCGATATGTGTCTGCCTCAGACGGTACCTGTGCGTAAAAATTGTACACATTTTTCACGAAATCTCTCGATTCCGAATAGTGTAGTTGAAAAGTTTAACAGAAATACAATCTTCATTATATTACAAAGGCTATGATTTCAAATATGCGTTCGCGCCTGTTTTGGAAAGTTTTTTAAATTAGGATGAAAAACAGGTTGTCAGCCAAGATTTCTGTCTCAGACGCTATCTGTGTGTAAAACGGTGGTGAACCTTTTGTTCGAAATCTCAAGATTCCGAATAGTGTTGTTCAAAATTGTGACAGAAATAGAATCTGCATAAAATTAAAAAGTCTGTAATATGAAACATATGTTCGTAAGTGTCCCGAAAACTTGTTTAATATTAGGATGAATAATAGGTTGTCAGCCATGATTTCTCTGTCTCTGATGCTTTATGTGCGTAAAACCGTACTTAACCTTTTGTTCGAAATCTCTCGATTCCGAATAGTGTAAATCAAAATTTTACAGAAATCGAATCTGCATGAAATTACAAAGTCTGAGATATAAAATATGTGTTGGTACATGTTCTGGAAAAGTTGTTTAAAATTGGGATGAACAACAGGTTCTCAGCCAAGATTTCTCTGTCTCAGACGCTATCTAGGCGTAAAACCGTGCTGAAACTTTTGTTCGACAGCTTAAAGATTCGGAATATTATAGTTCAAAATTTGACAGAAATGGAATCTGCATTAAATTACAAAGACTGTGATATAAAATATATGTTCGTACGTGTTCCGGAAAGTTGTTCAAAATATTTAGGATGAAAGACAGGTTGTCACTCAAGTAGAGATGGCCCGGGCCGCTAACCGTCCACTTTTCGCTCAGTCCGCTAATGGTTTTGATACAGTCCGCTAACAACTTTTTAGCAGTGACGTCATTCCGGGCCGCTACAGGCCGCTGCGGTCTGCTCGCCAATAAAGCGAAATTTTTGTTTTTTCTTCAGCTCTGGCCCCGGTGTCAAGCGAAATTTCTGACTTGCGAAATTTCTGACTTCACACGATCTACGCAATTGCGCATGCTCAGAGTAATATTCTACATTCCAAATTTGCTGATGAAACTGTTTTTGGGCCTAGGAATTCGTGTTTGGTAAGTGTGTCAGGTTAGGGTGAGAAAATAATTTTGTTGCCACCTTGCCCGCTAATTACGTGGCGTATTGTTCTTCACGGGCGAGAAGTTTCCCCGTTTTACAAATATCTTAAGCCGATCAATTGCAGACCCGCTGTGATTGTGCATAACTCAGTCTCAGATATTCTACTTAACAAACAGCGCCTCAACCCCGTGGTCAGGCACAGGAGTCAAGTCTTGAATATATTTTGTGAGCATTGGTTTATTCGATTACATAGGTGAAAGCATCGATCATAACAGTCATGAGCGTAAAGGATTCGCATTGACAAATGGTTAAGGTAACATTTATTGCCAGAAAGACATCCGTATCCGAGTCGTGATTCAATCGTGAATGCCGAGACAATGCGAGTGTAACGCTATTGAAAGGCAGAAAGGCTAAGCGCGCATGGCAAACGTTGGCTTACGTTAAGTCGAATATCCTCTTACGCGTAGGCGTTTTCATTACTGCACGCTACTGCAAACAAGCAATTGAGTGACACCTCGATCTTAGTTTCTTTTTTGTTACTAGCGACGATATTGGCACAGCGCGATACTGCAATTCGGTGATGCGCGCAGGCAGAATTGCGAGACCGCGTACAGGGATTTTGGTGTAACGCGCGGACCGTTGTTCGTGAGCGCGCTGCACTAAGCGAGCAGTTCCTGGAGATCGAACAGACACTCCTCTTTTTCCTCAATATTTGTAAAGCCACAACAGTGACCCACACCAAGCGAATCGATCGCAATTTATTGCGTAAGGAAACTAGTTTCGTGTGTTACACATCTTCAGTCCTTATTCAAATAGAATCTTTTTCCTGTCTTAGTTCCAGTAATTCCTCTGACGTCCAATCGGCGTTTCCTTCTTCACATTCGTTCTCTTCGTTCGCTTCGCTCTCGCTACCTTCCTCTCGCGATGTTTCCTTTTTGCTTCTCTTTCAAGGTGAAGTCGTTTTCCGTGAAATGTGCCCTTCGTTGTTCGACGGCTTGTTTCCGTTGAGAGATTCGGTAGGATTGATTGTGCATCGGCTTAATTCCCATGGTAGATCACTGGCGTCACTTGCTGAAGCCTTGTCTTGATTTTCATCGTCGGCGGTTGTAGGATCATCGTAGCGTATTGGGACACGATGATGCGGAGCAAACATACGAAGATTTACTTCGTCAGCTCGAATTAGTGCTTGTCTGATAGCTTCCAGGGTGAGGTCCTTGATCTTGAGCCCCTCAGTCCATAAGTACGCTGCCAATTGCTGAGGCATGGGGTGACATGAATATATGCTACACATATGTTTTCATATCTCCAATTTATACCAATGTAATTTAATTTATTTGTTTGTGAGCAGACACGAAGTCCATAGTATGAACACACACATAATATCGTTGTTGGTTATCGTAATCGTCCACTCTTACTTGTACACAGAAAAAGGTCTTGCTTTTCACTCTGACCAAAACGTTCAGCAGAGCCCCATTGACTTCTCCGTTGGAGAGCTCAGAAACCAGGGCATGATCAGGTTGTTGATACTTGGGATGTTTGAAGGTACTGCGCGTCCTTGCGAGACCTTTATAGCACAAATACAAGCTTTCTACAACATTCATGTTGCCTATTTTCCTGCAAAACACACGAAAATAGGTTAATTACATGCTCGTACGTGGGTTATACATACAGCTCGTTGCTACATACATCCAAGGTAGCTATCAAGTTAATTGTTAGTTGTTATAGCATGTTTTCGAATTACAACCGAGTTTCTGTCAGGTCATCGCTTTCCTCTTCGCTATTCACCGTATTAAATGGCGGTTCAACGCGACACACTTGCAGTAAATGAGTAGTCGGCATCGAGCGTGGAAGACTTGTGCGAGGCGTTAACAAATCGGCACTCTGTTTTCGCAAGTGCTGGCTAAAGAGCTCGAAAACGTCAAGGTCATCAGTTCGGTCTGGTCGGTCTCGTCGTATATAGTATATACACTTTCTTTAGCTTAGGCGAATCGACCAGAAATGGGCTAAACGATATATGTTGTGAGCAACTCGGAATATCTGTTTTGGCCACAACAAGAAGAATAAGTGAGGTCAACGACTAAGTCCGAAAATTTTCAATGGTTGAAGTTCTTCTGGTGCTATAGCTTGTTGTGGGTACCTGACATCTAACCAAAATGTTTCAATTTACACAACACGCATCAAAAAAGTAATTGCCAGACTTTCTTTGTTCTGAGAAACGAAATAACTGAAAAACAATAACAGGTCAGAAATTTCGCAGAGGTCAGAAATTTCGGTTGAAGCCGGACTTTGATTCCGGCTAACCTGCTCCAATATCCCTGATTTGAAGATCCTGTTCGAAACGATGACATGTTCGAATGGAACGCTTGAGTTTGTTCCATTCTTTGGAGTTGGTGGTAAACCGCTGTATTTACCATTGCTTGACAGTGAAGCCCGTGTTTACCACTCAGTGGTGCCAATAGTGTTATTCCAATAGATCTTGTTTTTGCATTTTGACTGGTGTTACTTCTAATGTTTTTTTCATAGGTATCTAGCGTTCTTTTTTATCAATGAGCTGAAGGTAATTCAATTTATTACACAATTTATTTTGTGTAATTGTAACTGTAATTGAAACTTTTTGACTTGGCAGTGGTTACACTCACTGACTCAGGTAACGACTGTGGATCTTCTCTTAATTATTTGAAACCTTCACCTTGGTTGTTAATATTCCACCTGTAACGTGACAGTGGAGTGAGTAATGCATGAGGAGAGTGCAGTTAGGCTTGGTAATGGTAGAAATGTACTAAAGCAATTCTTCAAATTTGAAAACTTATGCAATTTGTACGCCACCTGTCCTGTGATGTAACAGTAACGCACGACAAGAGTACAGTAGGCTTGGTAGAAATAAAGCAAACGTAAAAGATATATACCCCAACCTTAACCGTAGCCCTAACCCTATTCGTAACCCTAATCTTAACCCTCACCCTAATCTAATGCTAACCTAGCCTAACGGCAGTGTAAGTGTTGATCAAAATCGTGATTTAAAAAAATCAAAAAATCTAATCTCTTTTATTTAAATCATATTTTTTTGATTCAAATCAGTTCTTTTTTATTTTTATGATTTTTTTAGGAAGTGGCTACAGATACGCCTGCCCTGACGCAATTCAAATAAAACGGTCAGTTTGTCAGGAAAACGGCATGCTGCTCATAGTGTAACGGTTATGCATTATTACTGCTACGCCAGTGGCAGTGTAACAGTTATGTGTTATGACTGCTACGCCAGTAGCGGTTCAACTCTCACCTTGCCGATGTTCGTTTTGTTGTTTTCTTCACTTTTTTTCAGGCTTAGGTGTTGCGTTTAGGGGTTAGTGTTAGATTAGGATTAGGTTAAGGCTACGTTTAAGGTTAAGGTTAGGTTTAAAATTTATCTTTTACGTTTAGTTCCTTTTTACCAAGCCTTCCTACTGCACTCTCATCGTGCATTATTGTTACATCAGAGGTGGCATATGAATAAGTTTTCAAATTTCAAGATCCACAGGCGTATCTATAGCCACTGCGTTTCATTTACTGTGTAAAGGGTGGCCACCAAACAAGTAGTCATTTTTAATTCTAATTAAAGAATTTGTTTTAATATAAGTGTTTTGTGCTGTGTTTCTTCTAGTACAGCAACAGTTGCTATGATTGATAAAACTTTAATATTGCTTTTATATCTTGTGTTGTCATAAGAAGTCTCTGCCTTCTTTAATAAGTAGTGAAACCAATTAAAATACTAATTAAATGTGTCATAAAAATCACACAAAGCTTTACAACTGCGTATAATTTTTTGCTTGTTTTTGTTGATTTTATCACTGATTTAAATGAAATGATTTAAATTAATAAACCCTGATCAGAAATAGCTGAACTTTCATTCAAACTTTTTTGCATTTTTGCAAAATCCCTTAATGCAAATAAGTTCATAACATTAGTACCGGTGAACAAAATGAAATACTTATTGAAATTCCAATACTGAAACCGCCAGTTTTTCATTGACACTCATGGCACACATTTATAAAATGTTAAAGATCTACAATAATAATATACCTGTTTCATGAATCAAAAATATGTTCGATGACTATGTTTACAGTCAACATCCTTCCTATTTGATGGAATTTAAATGCAATTTTCACTTTATGCCAATCTACACTTTCAAACTTATGGCATTCTAACAGTTATGACTTTTGAATCTACAAGGGTTAGTGATTTGAGTCCACATGCCATTTTTGCAGTTAAATGACATAGAATCTGTGACCTCGGGTACACGACTTTTTGGTCTGGGGACATTTTGGTCAGACTATGAAACCTTGCAGAAATCTACATGTTCACATTTTAATGCAAACATACTTAAATCAACGAGAAGTTTTCTTTAAAAAAAAACTGCACACATGATCCAAGATCCAACAGTTAATCAGCATCAATATATGATTTACATTATCATCAGCAAACAAATTAAGTCATTATCGACATTTTGCAATTAAATACAAATTCTTCAAAGTTGCAATTACAATTCAGATGTAATCGCAATCATGACTCCTCAAAGGGACTTGGTATAACACCAGCTAGAGTGACATTTCACCAGCCTATAATCATTTAATTAAAGGAATGTAAAGTTGTTTATGTACAGAAATGATGTGACTGAAATGTCACCAGACCGAAATGTGCTGTGACTAAAACAGCCCAGACTGAAACAACCAGACCAAAAAGTCCTGTTCTGTCTGACCTCACAGTTGCTATGATAAAACTTCCTGTATAAGTTGCAAAATTTTGTTCCATTTGTTCACCTTGAAAGTCAGGGTGTGACTTAGACATGAGATATGACTTACATGTGCGCATTGCGTGAAAGCATGCTTTGTGGCTTGTACAAGCTAAGATGGGGTGATGTTCGTGTGTGCGATGTGACCGTTTGGTAACACAGCAAGAAATGTGGCTCTTGGTCTCTGATTGGTTGGCTAGTGGTTACCCTTGCTGTACAGTAAAGCAGGGTTTTTATTTTCAGACCTAACGTAGGCTTGTTACTAGCATGTCACTAATTTTGAATATGACTGTTGAATCATTGCTATTGTGCATGTGAAACCAAAAATTTTAAGTGATATCATGTAATCTTTTTTTCTGTTTAAGATGAACTACCATATTTTGCATGTATCATGATTTCTATTGACAAATTTATGCATCATAAAGTTCATTAGAAGTGTTAGAATTTTGGATAAAGATATTCTAGAAGTAATAGAAATGAATCGTAAGTTGGTTAAAATTGTTGAATTTTCAATACAATGGTGTTACCATTTGTTTTGCATATTTTTTGCAGAATTAAAAAAATGTATTTCAGACATAAATACCTTGAGCTTCAGAAAGATGCAAAGTGTGCACCATGAAGGGAATTACATTTTCTATGACCAGATCATCATTAATGTTGAGAATCATTTCTGCTACTGACAAGTCTAATGCCATTGGCCTGAACTAATTGTGCCACAGATATATGCAGTATTTCATGCCTTGCATATCAATGCAATGTGCAAAATGTAATTTTAATAGACATTAGTCATTTACAACATGTTGGGCTTTGGAAATAGTTGCACTTTTCTTAAAAATTTTATTTAGCTTGAATTATATACAATGCCTTTGAAACCAAGGTAAAAAATCAAACTTGTTTTCTGCTCTAGCTTATATAGCTCGTAATTTGTGATGTAAAACAAACTAACATGCAAGTAAACAATTGTGATCAAACATGTCCTGTTGCAAAATTACTTTTGTCCACCAAGTCAAAAAGTGGAAACAAGAAAACTAGCTTGTATTCTTTTGAGATGTAGAGAATTTGACTTGTCATTATTTTAGTTATCTTGGCAGTGATGTGACTGTGAATTTGACATCAAAAATCTAAAAATAAATGCAGAGTGAAACGTTTTTTTTATTCATAGTTTATGTTTTGAAAAGTTGCGATATTATATATATATGTCATTTAGCAGTTACGTTATGGCCCTTTGCCTACTGCTTTGATAAACTTAGTGCTTTAGTATGTCGCAACTTTTGTGACTTGAAGAAAATACTATGTGGCAACTGCCAAAATGCATTGGAAGCATGTTGAATGATTTTTCAAACATTGCTAAATATCTTGCACAATGATGTAATATTGGAGATGTAAAATTATATGTCACAAGCAAAGAGCATCATTTTGCAAAAAAGTCTCACATATAAAAGTGCTCTATCTTGAGCAATGCTAGACTATTGTGGAAGACTTGTAGAATAATATTCCTAAGTTTGAATGTTACATGCAATGTTCCAAATTTCATTGTTATAGAAAACTTTAAGGTTAACTGTCTGCTATGCATATGATAGCAATAATGTGGTCTCCTAACTGGACATAAAAAGTGGTCTATTTGTAATTGCAACAAGTCTCGTCTGTTTACGTCATGCAAATGTATGTTACTTGTTGCCAGATTTAAGGACATATGAATTGCTTTAGTCCACAAATTGTGTCCCCATGGAAGATTTTCGAACTGTGTATCTTCGACTATGCAAGGAATACAACATTGATCCTCAACCTGCTGTACTATCAAAAACTGGCAAAGATGTATCTGAATATGGAACATTAGATCTTTCAAATCAATCTTTAGAGTTGGCAACTTGTACAGTTCTGGGAAAACTGTTTGCATATGATTTACCTGTTGTTCATGTTGTCCTTGCTGATTGTATGATTAGTGAAGAATGTGCCAAATGGCTGTTAGAAGGTTTATCAAAAAACACAGTCATAAAAATATTGGACTTACGAGGTAACAATTTGAGAAAGATTGGTGCTGAAGCTTTGGGCAGATACCTAAAGGTATGTATATGCAGATATTTTTTGCTTTGTTGTGTTTGTTTTCCACTTTATTTTATTTTATGCTGATTCTTATGCTAAAGAAACTTAAATTTGTTGGAGGATTATCAACCATCAAGCAATGCATTTTTTTGACATAAAGAACTTGAAAGATGATTCTGTATGGTGCATTTGATTGTGATTCAACTGTATGTTCTTGCTTTACTGATGTTGGTTGACTTTAGTCATATTTTTCCTCTATTTTCACATCTAATTTAATATTGTTTTTTATATAACTGATCAGCACTGCCTATTAAGTGACACCATAAACTTCTTTGCATGTATGTTTTAGTTGCAGTAACGCTATAATTGTCTACTTCAGAAGACTTGTTTTTTTTGCATATTCTGTGTAAAGAAGTTTGCGTTTTATGAATGTGTTGCCTGGTATTGCTTTGTCTCATAGAGCTTAAACTTCTCTGATATTCATCTGTAGAAATAGTGAAAACAGTTACAAACAAAAAGTAGATGTATCTAGCATCTCATTTTTAGTTTTCAAAGCTTGCATATATATACCTTGTGCAATGTGCTATTTCTTAAAACTTTTGCTACCGGTTTCCATATATGCACATAATGAGTTTTTCTAGACTAGAACAGATCTGTGGTCTACATACAGATATGGATCTGGTATCTATTATGTACTCGCTGTAATCTTTTTCGTGTGTTTATGTACAAAAACTATGATGACTTATGTTAGATGTAAAAAAATGAACCATTTGTTTGGGCTTCAACTACAAGGTGTTTTAGGAAACTGGCATAAATATAATAAACTCTCAAACTACCTGATCCATATTTGGTTGTTGCGATCGGGAAGCCTAAGCAACAAGTGTGCAAAGCTTCAAACTGTGGCAGCAAGCAACAATAGAGAGCACATGTCATGATCACACTTCGCGTATGCTAGTCATTATATTCAGTCATTCACATGCTCGTATCATCAGAGATTACATGCTTCGGTCACTCTATTATTGCTTGTTCGCGCCACATATATACATAAGCGCAATTTTGTTGTAAAATGTGAGGGGAACAGCTTGGTGTGAAATCAATATATTACAGAGCCTAAAGAGAAAAATGTGGGAGGACATGGCATATTATATCCCCACTGTCTTAAAAAGTGGGAGGGACGCGTCCCTAATGTCCCCCAGGTAATTCCGCATATGCATATATATGGGTGTTATTCTTCACCCACATCCCGTTCGTAGTGGATCGCACATTCAACGCAGTGGTAACCGAGAGGTTGCAACAGTACTTATTGCTTTTTCTCATCTTTCTCAAAGAAAACCCTTCAGTACTGAAAGTGTTGATTTAACTCGGGCAACCCTTGATATCAATAGAGTTGACTTCAAGAAATATAAAAATATTTTTGGGTTATTTTTACCCAAATTTTAGTTATTTTGCCATAAATTTTGAACCAAAAATGATTAAGTCAATCAAAGGCTCAAAATATTTGGATTTTAGCTTAGTTTCCTCCAAACACTTAAGAGTGAAGTACTTCCCTCTTGTGGTTGGGGCCTAGGCCCTGGTGACCTCAGCCAAAAAAGCCTAAACTTATTCCACTTACAATCTCACCCACAAAAAAACAAAACTGAAAACTTTTTTTCATTGCCAGCTAAAAGACTTGCTGAGTCTTTTGAGGGTTTGAACAGCTCCTTAAAACAATCGACTGGTGAGTTATTGAGTTGCAAAGTGATGTGAAAATACAGGATTTACAGGCAAATCAAACTGGTAGCGAAGGTGTTATTCAGTTATGGAGCTTTTATTATTTTGTGGGAGCTAAAAGCAAACCCCAAAATTCCCACGTGGGAAAGAAGATATCCTCAAATTTTCTTTATGTTTAGTAGTTCCTTGTATGTGCTTTCTTGTTATGGTTCTTTTTTAGATGAGACTTGTATATTATCTGCATAATACAATTTCACATTGTAAAAGAATCAATATAGCCATTCTGACTATTGCAATGTTTGAAGCTATTTTGATGCTTGTTTTGTGATGTCACAATGTTGATTAGATGTTTTTTTTATTTATTATGACATTAGTGTGCAACAAAAGGTTCAACTGGATGGGCTGCGCATAATTTGAAAGCAATATTAGCATATGACATGGAAAGCCAAAGATGGGCTTCATTTTTTAACTCAGGATCATGAAAAATGATAGAATCAACACTTCACTCATCTTTTTGCCTTGAGAATAAGTCAAACATTGAAACTTTTTCTAAGTAGGCGAAGAGCACCACTTAGTGTGATTATGCCATTTTCATATGACCTAAATTTACAATCAGGTGTTACCCTCTTTGGTAAGATATTTTAGCAAACACCATGCAGACGCTTGTAAGCATTAATGACAGATTTATTCAACAAAAAGAAAATAGGTTACAAAACCTCAGTGACTTCAAAAACAACTTAAAGCATATTTATTAACCCACAGTTGCCCGGGGTTTACCTAAAGAGTTTTGAAAATATATGCCAACATAGAATTAACATATTAAATATATTATTTTTCATCAAAACTACTGTAATAAAAGTTTGTAGGATGTGGCAATAGCAAAAATATCTTGTAAATTAAATGATCACATGAGTTGTTCTTAACTAAAACATTCATTGGTACAGACGAAATCGGTTAATCGCATATTTGTTAAAGGCATAAATCGCTTTATAGCATAGCATTGCATAATCCCAAACCATTCCCATTCACTTGTGAAGAAAATTCAACGGTTAATCGCATAAATCGGTTAATCGAATAGGAATTCTTGATTGATTTGTAGACTAGTATCACTTAACCACATATTTCCTTTGACAAAGTGTTAAGTTGCTCAAGATTATCCTTACCAATACACAAAAATCGTCACAAGATCTCTCACAACCCGCAGCGATTAAATACACGGCGCCACACTGAAGACAGCAGCTGTGATTAAAGACAGCTGTGATTAAATTTACCGCAAGGCTGAAGACTATAGAACGTAAACAATGTAACAATAACAACGTAAAAAATAAATGAACTATCCTAGGACGTAAACAATAAATTAGCTATAGGAAGGAAGTAAACAATAAACAATAAATAAAGATGATTTGAACAATAAAGTAAAACTGCACGAAAAAAGGCCTTCTCTACTGTGATTATGAACCACAAGACTAAGTTTTATTTAAGGATTGTTATGTCATAAACAAGGATTGTTACGAATTGTTACGTCGCAATAGAACCACAAGACTTAGTTTTATTTAAGGATTAAAACGTTGCAAACTACTGCAGAAATATAGAATACTGTAGCCTACGTATACAGTACGATATAAAATGGCAGGAAATAGCAAGCCAGCAAAGCGAAAAGATTTATGTCTGTCCAACAGAATCCTTGTTATCGAAAAATTGGAAAAGAAAGCAACTCAGTGCGAAGTTGCCAAGGAGTTTGGAATTTCACAGTCCCGAGTGTTGTGCATTTGGAGGACGAAGCAAAAGCTTTTATCCGCACATCAAGGCAACATAAACCCATCGCGGAAAAGCGATAAGATTACGTCACTTCGTGGATACGCTAGAATAAGCACGCAATAACTTTTTTTGTTAGCATGGCAGACAGACACTCAGAAGACGTGTGTTGTTGAACTTCATCGGAGAGGCATTCCTTTTTTTGTACAGTATTGAAGTCACACAATGCATTTTATCACTTTGCTTAGCAACACCTTAGTACTATAGCAGTAGCACAAACGCGTTAATTCCTACAAACTGTAGATGATCGCATAAACGGTTAAAATGTCTAGCGGTCTGCTTTCAAGCTTTTGTGTAAGATGAACGTTCGGTATTGACGTGTAGGATGCTAGGATACTGTCAATCAATGGATACGGTTAATCGCATGCATCAGTTAATCGCATAAAAAAGCTTGGAAAATTGACTATGCGATTAACCGATTTCGACTGTACTTAAAATGTGCCAAAGATCCTTGTTACTTTGCGGCAGGGGTCTCTGTATTATGGCCCGCTATGCTATTTCATTTGACCCACAAAAGCCATTTCATTTGCCCGCAAGACATTTTGTCAATAATGAAAAAATAATATATTTAGGAAAAATTAGTTGATTTGGTAGAATGTAACATGTATTATATTGAAATCCTGAAGCAAATCATTTAAGATGTCTGGCCCTTGCACAGTTGTGTAGTAGTTTGTGGCCCACTGACTAAAATGTTTGGAGACCCTGCTTTACTGGGACAGTTTAACCAGTGTTGGTTTTATTGTGACATGCTATGAGTAGACAATCATTGATCCATTTTTGCACTTGCCATGTTTTTTGTTGTTTTAGAACCAAATCAGCAGCCAGGCTTTACAAACCCACCATGTTCCTGTACCTAGTGTGCAGGAACCTTACCTATCTTTTTTTTATGTAGGCTTACACAGATCTCTGTGCAGTATGTATCATAGACTGGTCATATAAAGCATCATATGCCTTGGTGATGTGCAATTTTTTATTTCTAAGCTAGCTAATTTCATATAAGGCATTTTAGTGGCATCTTGTATATCTGTAGTAATTTTTTGAAAAAAACAACATTATTCAGAGCAATCATACATTGGAGACACTGATTTTGGAATGGAATGCTCTTGGAGTGTGGGATGTTGCCTTTGCTGCATTTTGTGATGGATTGGCTGCTAATTCATCCCTTCTGCATTTGGATTTACGCAATAATCAAATAGACCACAATGCTGCTCAAGAACTGGCTTTAGCTCTTCGAACTAATTCAACCTTGCAAACTCTTAATCTTAACTGGAACAATATTGGATTGACTGGTGGTCGAGCTTTGTCTGAATCTCTGCAGCAGAATCATTCTCTCAGTAAGGTAATTTACACTGATAAAGTATTTTCAAAGTTTGTGGCATTAGAATTTGGCAATGTGCAAAAACACACTGCTGTTTGTGTATTGCTGCAAAGTGTTTGCACTTCCAGGCTTCTAGTTGTAGAAGGAAAACAACAACATGTTTATGGATATTAAGTTAAAGTGCATACTCAAGTTAGCTCATTATTTCAACACCTAATTCCTGCTTCATTTTGTGTTTACCTGCTCTTTACAGAGTGGTTGAGACCTAGTGTGTTATTTCATAAATGAGCTTGTTGTTGTTAATGACTCACTTAATCGATTAAAATACCATCATTTTTGGTTAAAAGTATGCCAGTGTATGAAAATGGATACAGTATGTTCAATTTTTTCTTACCTGCATTGGCGTTATTAGTGATTAATACTCTTTTCATCACTGCTATTTGGTAGGAAAAAGCTGGTTAGAACTTATTGTGAAGTTCAGTTGTTAATGAAGTTTCAGTGGATGATATGAAATTGTTCTTATTGTTTCTAAGAGCTCAATGAAATTTAACTTATCCAAAAAATGAAAAGCAGAAATGATGCTTTATCGGTAATTTTAAGGAAATTGTTAGACTTCTCTCAGTCAAGTTGCGACAGGTTTCTAAATGATTCATCATTCTGATTAAAAACGATTTTTCCTCCCAAAGTTAGTCTGCAAAAAAACCTAATTACAAAAAAACTTTGCTTTCATCATTTCAAATTATTGTGAAAAATGTATTACATAGTTCATACTACGACATTTCTGAATTTCTTTCTTCACCCCGTCACTTGAAATAAAAAAGCCCATATTTATAATGCTAACCTTATCTGTAATAATTTTAAAAGGTTAATGTAACTATGCAAATCTGAAGAAGTTCATGCTCCTTGTATTTAACCTCAAACAGCATTTCTTTTAATTTTGATATGCTGTGATTGTTTTCACCTAACACTTAATTGTAAAAAAAAACAATATACACTAGCTTCTAATTTTTTATGTTTCTCTTGTTCTTTCTCTTTTTATTCATGCAAAAGGTGCATGTCAATTAACTGTATGGTAGCAACAGATGTCCTGGGACAGTCAATAACATACCTTATCGAGATAGGCTAGCAGTGAAGACCTCACAGTGCATATGTAAAGCAGTAGCACTTTTTCAATTACTTTATTTTTCCTTGTGATTTTATATATACATCCTTTTTGTGATATTTGTCATTTTTGTCTATATATGTGCTATGTGGCTTTAATATGCTTATAACTATGGTGTCTGTCTATGTCTAGTGCAGTACATTACGTAAATTTGTGAATACTGCTTTACTGTAACTGATTTTGCAGTTTGATATTGTACAACAGACAACAACATTGCAATTTTGTTTGGTATTTATGTGGCATCAAAACCTAGTCGAAAATGTACTTCTTTACCAAACTATTTATCATTAGGTGATTGGATCATTATAAATTAATTCTACTGTAAAGTTTCGAAATTGGCTTTGATCTTACCTCCATAGATTTTTGCATGATAGCATTGGATTTGGATCCTAGTTTTCCACACTGATACCGCATCTATGTCAAGAACTTACTGTTAAAAATCAAACACCATTTCTGTCTGAAATATTTTGAAGCTAAACTATGTATATGATATTAGTCTTTTCTTTGGATTTATTTACTTTGTTCAATGATAATGACTTCAATGAAATATTTGAAGCATTTAAAATGCTCAAATAATGTGTTGTTTTGATGAGCTAAAATGCTTGGTTTGACAAATTTTCATGCTTTTCATGCCAAGTTGCTTGGATGTAAAGAAGAGACATTAGCTATCGGACCAAATCTATTTGAGCGCTGATTGTTGCTTCAAACATACCATATGTGTACAATTGATGTTTTCTCAACAGTGTTATTGCGTGGAAAACGATTTGCAATCTATCAAGATGTGACATGCTGTAACTGCCAGTTGCCAGCTCTGATGGTTTCATTATAAGCTTCCAGGTGTGGACAAACCAGACGCACTTACTGGAATATCTCCAATCACCTAATTCTTTTTTTGAAATTGAAATTAACTTTGCATGTTTCAAACTCCATTGCTGCTTGCCTTTGCTGCATTTCATGGCTGATTCAGCATGAAGCTGTAATCTTATGTTGCTCATGCAGATTGAAATTACTGGGAACAATATTCCACGGGATGTGGTTGTTTGTTTGGAAGGATCAACCATGCACAATCAAGACAGAGCTGATATCTCAGCAACTACTCTAAATCGCACCAGGATTCTTACACAGTACGTATAATTGATTGTATCATTGTCTGGAAAAAAGATTCATATGATGCATTGTGGTTTTTGCATCCATGCAAGTTGTTTGCCATACTTATGCTTTGTACTTCCTGCATTTATGAATCAAGCAGTGTTTAGTGAATGTTTTATGTGTTATACGATCTTGAATTTAAAAATAATTCATTGTTTGCTGTGGCTTGTTGCGATTGTTGAAAAGACAGGGAAACTGATTTGATATGAAAATGAACATAAGAAACTCATCTGCATTTGTTGGTGTTGAAGCAATTGTATGGAAAAATTGTTGTTTTGTCTTGCTTGAAATCTTTATGCCATGTAATGTATTTCTTTCAATTATTTGGTAAATTGGTACAAGATTAGCATACCATCATAAAACAAAACACCTTTTAAATATAGTACTTCTTTTAAAAAATAGCACATCATTTTAAGAAATAGCAAACCAAAAATATTTTCAGACCTTTTGGATGCACAGTTGTTTAATGACCAAGGAAAATTTTACAATCTCCTGTACATCTTACTTAAATACTATTTGATGTGCCACTTTTATGGAATTCATATTTAATGTTTGTGCAGCAAGATTATTAAAAACGTTTTTGTTCCTTGTTACAGAGATATAAGTAGGGGCAAATATTTAGAATAGTACAGCATCTTCTGTATACTAGCAGGCTTCTATGCGTAGCTTGCATCACATACATTGGTGTTGCTGGATAATGTGCATTTTAACTGCTGATTTGTTTTTTCCTCTGTGGAAATGCCCGTTTGCATGTGTTGAATGTCCTGTGCTGTTTTTACGAATTGAACAAAGAACAAGTTGTTGCGTGTCAGTAAGTTATATTGGCAAATATTTCTGTCAGGGAGATAGAGACCTTGAAATCAGAGAAGAAGAAGCAACTTATCAGTTTCATGGATGACATGGAATTGACTCGATCGCAACTGGATGCAACAAATGAAGCTAGCTCTCGTAAAATATCACGACTGCAAGTAGCCTTGGAAGAAAGGAAGTCTGCTTTAAATGCATTAAGGTGACTATTCTGTGTTCTTGCTTTATTTGGCCAAGCGTTTGTTCATGGGGAAGAGGTAGGCATTTCTTAACAGTACAACATAAGGAAGACATGAAATAATTGCCTTTTAAGTTTTTTTTGCAAAATATCATGCATATCGTGTAATAAGACTGACCACTAACAAAACCAGCACTGTAATTGATCAAGTTCGCAAACCCCTTTATTTGCAAGCAGTAGGCTCTCAACCACATGCAAATTTGTAAAGGATATGCAATTTTGAATTTCCGCATAACACCTGTGGTCCATCTTGGTCTGAACAATTACGCATATCTTTGTCTGAGTCTCTCAGACTCGAACATGATGTCAGCAAGATGCTGAAGTTAATGGATAAAAATTTCAAGCTCATGTTTGATTCGAAAAAGCTAAGGCTTGAATGAATTTTTTTCAGCATTGTTCAAAGCATATAAAACGACATTGTCTAATACCGGGATGTGAGTCATTTGTGGTTTCAGGAAGAATGACAATTTAAGTAATGGTGTTGAAAGTGCTGTGTTTGGGAATGCTGCGACTGCAGTTACCCTCGAGTGACTGTCTTTTAATGATATAATTACCAAATGACAACATCGATGCTTGTTTTCAGAGCAAAGTTGGATATGGCTGAAGCAGCACTGTCTCTCAGTGAACAGAAAGTGTCCGACCAAGCATCCTTGCTAGAACTGGCCAGAAGGGACAATCAAGAACTTGTTAAAACATACGATTCTCAAGTCTCAAGAGAACGAGCAGATCACAGCACGCAGAAAGTAACACTTTTTGACGATATTTGTTGTCTTGTGTGTGCTCGATAAGAACATCTATTTGGGGGATATTGCAGATTTTTAAAATCTCAACAACAATTTATTTTTGGCCAGATAACGTCAGTAAAGTGTGCTTTATGGAGACAGCGAGGAAGTAGCGAAAATATTCTGTTGTCATTTTGTCCGCTACCCATAGGGGCGTAACGAGGTTAGATGGCAAGAAACAAGTTTGCCCCCCCACGTTCGGACCAAAGGTCGTTCGGAAGCGAATTTCCTGCATTGAAGAAAGTGCTTGTGACATTGCTGGGACTTTTCGGCGCCACTTGCAGTCATTCGGCGCCCCCATAGTAATTCGGTGCTCGGGCAGTTGTGCATCCCTTGCTCCCACCCATTACACCCTTGCTGCTACCACCTAACCGCAGGTCATCGAACACCTAAATTGAGCATGCTTCAAGACTTCGCGCTGCAAACCAGTCTTGCGCAAACCAACAGACACGGATGCCTGGATTTCAGTCACATAGCACATTACAGAACAAACTTTTAATTTTGCTCAATTATCTCTTGTAGGAGCCAGGAAATACCCAAATTACCACCCGGATCACACCGCAAATTAAACAAGAACGTGTGACTAATGAAGACGAATTTATTAATACACTTGCAGATCAAAACCAAGCAAACACAGCTGGAATAGTATCACTCCACATTAATGAAATACAAGCATCATCTGTTTACATCATTGCTAATTAAAAAATTGGCGCATTTTTTTAAACAAAGGCAAGGTTTTTAATTTTATATCAGTTGGAAGTTCTTGCCAGATCTTCGGTCCCCAATAGACTATTGATTTCCCCCCGTTTTCGTACAAAGTTTCGGTTATACAAAGTTGCTTTTTCAGAGTGGCTGGTGTTATAATTGTGTTTCGAACTTACTCGTTCAATCTTTTTGAATTATAGTCCGGAAAGTCCTCATTGTTTTCTATGTTATGTATGAGTTCGTACATTACCAATTTGGAAGCATCGTTTAGTGTAAACGAGAATGAAACTTCATGAAACTTAATGAAACAGCGGTATCGAAGGAGCTGTGTTATGAATAAACGTCATAATACGTACCTTCTGAAGTTTGACTAGAAGATCTAAGACAAACTTGGCAGCACATCCAAGCTGGTTATACAGTATAGAATATGCGGATAAAGCAATGAATAATACGCGTTTAATTGTTTGTGAGTCAGCGTACTTTCTGACCTGGGCCAACACCTAACAACCACTGGATAACTTGCGGGAAATGTGTGCAATATGCTGATTCCAAGTAAGATATCCATCTAATGCAGGGATATCAAACTCAAAGTGCTCCGAGGGCTAAATGAGGACTTGTAGTTTTACCTGGGGGCGCATTATGACTATCCGAGGGCCGCAGTATGACGCTGACCCAACAATGGCGGTCCCTGAACCTTACTAGCTGCAACTTTTGCATCTTAATTCTTGCGAAAGGTATTGTGAGTTGTAGCCAAATCATTTCTAGCTATCTCTACGTTCGTTTGAAAGGAACGTGTTCACTCTCTGGCCGAGCACTTTTAAACACCGGTGAATGAACTAAATAACTTCAATGTTAATTGTTTGAAAATTGCCAAAAAGCATCGGAGACCGCACCAAAAGCCCTCACGGACCACATGCAGGCCGCGTGTTTGAGACCCCTGATCTAATACCACCCCTAAATACCTGATGCACTCATTTTGAGTTATTTCATGTCCACCAATCTTCATACTAAAATTGCATTTTTCTTTCTAGTGACAATCATCTATTCAGTTTTCTTATAGTTTAAAAAAAGTTTATATATCCAGCCAATTTTCAATTCTTTGAATTTCGCAATTTACTTTCGTTTGTAGTGACAGATAATTGTCAGAAGCAATGTTTAAGTTGGTATCGTCAGCAATCTTGCGGACAATGAATTCACTTGTAGGAGCCAGGCCATAAGTAGAAACTAAAAATAGAAAAGGTCCCAATGTAGATCCCTGTGGTACTCCACAAGTTACAAGTTCTTCATTAGATTTCAAACCATCAACAACTGTTCAAGCTCAAACATGTTACAAACGTTGTTTTTAATAAATTGTGTAGATGCTTGGTTTCAGAAACAACTGATTATATTCATGGTTGGAGTTGGGCACATTTGTGATGGAGTAGGTGCCGTAATTTGCTCTCTGATTCTAACTGCAAAGTTTAAGTCAGGGCATGTTAGTGTTATGTGATACTAGCTCAGGTTTTTACTTCTTTGTAAGGAAAGGCCAAATGGCACGTCGTGCATGAGCCACGTATAGACAAAGCAAATATTCTCTGTGTCTGTTTGACGCGAGCGCATGCGTTATAACGCTCCAAAATACGATCACTGGCCGAATTACTGTGGTAAATCAATTTTTCTTGATGGAATGCTTAGATTGCGCTAAAACAGCTCACAAAACTCACATCCAACTCATTGTGCCGACTTTCTTTCGCGTAGAATGTGAGCGGTTTCCTTCCACTTTGAAAAAGTGAAGATTTTTAACTACTCAGTTCAGTAAACAGGCTGCATCCAACCTCGCGCTCACTGCTTTTAGATCCCTTGCAAGAATATAATACACAACGTATGCAGCGAACAACACGGTTATTTTGCATGATTTTTGATTTCACTGTAATCGGAATATAAAGTTAAAAATGGCATCACATGACCACTTGAACTTCTGTTGAACAAGTACGGTAAAACACGTCGACAGTACCCCGCAGAGATGCTAAAAAGTAAGAGATCTTATGTGGTTGCAAATGCTCCATCAAGTGTTCACGTAGCTGTTGTTTCATTCCCTAGTCTGAGTCATAAGTTTTGATCTCGTCATTATCTACGACCCACAATTGCTGGTTGTAACTCTGCCCCATGCATTCTTTTGAGAGAGTTCATGCAAGCTTTTCGTGCAGGAATGATTGGTTCTTTTTATAACTTGATGCTTTTTATGTATTTCTTCCAACTTGGGTGTTGTTTTGCAGGACGCTTTGCAAGCGGAACTGGATCAAACGCAGAGCAATCTTCACGAGGCAAATGCAAAAGTCAGCGAACTGGAACGAAAGTGCAACATGCAGCAGGACCAGTTGTTTGTTCTAAAGGAGAACATGGCGCAGATGAAAGCTGAGCACAGGTTGTTACTTGCGCACGGTGTGCATCAGGAAACCAAGCCTTGAATAGTGAAGACTTTTATTTCGACGACTAACTAACATAAGCGGACTACTGGGTGCAGTGAAAGTCCTGGTCATAGTGAATTATGTTCACAGCCAAGCATCTTATGCAAAATTTCCGTTTTGATGGCTTCAATTATGTTGCATTCATTCGCGCCGATCCGCCATTTTGTTGATATCTCGTGTCTATAGATGCTGACCAGCGTGTATAATAAAGTAATTACGACAACTTTAGAAGCTCCAAATTAATTGCGCCTTCAACCGGAAGAATTTTTTCAGCGATGTTGCAGTTGTTACGGGAACAGACAGTCATCTCCAAGCCTCTGCCCGAACCGACAGAACCCTGTGTGTAGTTTCATCGATCCTGCTGCTTTTTTCTCCAGAGCCGCTCTCGTCAACGCAGACGACAGGCTGGCGACCGAACGGAGGAGGATGCAGAACGAGGCGCAGGAAATGGAAGACGCGCGAAGCCGCGAAACAGAAAGGTTAAGATTGGACCTGGAGGAGAAGAGGCGTGAGATCGAAGCCCGTGCGGAGCGGATTCGTTTGTCGAAGGACGCCCTCGAGAACGAGATCGCCGAGCTCAAAGCCGTACTTGCTCAGGAAAGAGCGGAACACGACGAAGCTTTGCGGCACTTGCGCAAGCAACTCAAAGAGGAAGAAAAAGTGAGTGTTTTCACTTGTTTGTGACTTTTTGTTGGGGGGGATTGGCGGGCGCTTGCTCTATTACCGACGTTTGGATCTATCGCAAAGGAAAATCAGCCTAGATGGCATTTTTTCGCTCTTTCGTTTCATTTTCTATCCTTTGCTGTGGACCCTTCGATCTTGCGCAGAGCACGTTTGCACATCATTGAAATACCCCCATTTTTGCCTGTTCATATTTACCCCCCCATTTTTGCCACGTCTGTTCACATTTTACGTGTATTCGTTCACGTAAGATATAATTAAATCTAAATTACTTGGTTCGTTCCAGGTGCCGCAAAAATGACTCCGTAGAACAGTCAAGCGGGAAAAATGAAAACTCTATTGTTTTTCAAGATTTGCTAACTTCACTGCGACAGTTTTTTAAATGAAATCCGCGTGTTAAATTTAAACAACGTTGTCGAAAGAAATAGAGCTCATGATGCTTTGGCCACCTCTGATTATTGCAAGGATTAATTGTACCCCTACCACCACATAGTAAAAAAACGCAGTAGCAGTGACCGTGAACTCCTGAACTGCAATATGTAAGGGCCAGTGGCCTGTACTTGGGAAGAGGTTGCGACGTGATGTTGCACTGTCCCGTAACACTGGCCTCTGTGACGTGCCGATGTCCACGTATAGGTACTTTCCCATTTTCAATGAGTCGAGTTGAACCCGCAACAAGAGTCTTATGTTCGATTGGAACCATGTCATGAATATTTTGAACCATGTCTTGTAAAACTTTGTACCATGTCGTTTAAGTGTCTAGTTCCAGCGAACTTGGTCTGCGCAGCATCAGAAGCATTGTTTTCGTTTCGTGCAGGTTCAAGTCGAGCAGCTGAACCAAAAATTCCAAAAACTCTCCTCCGAGAAGCTGGAGATTCAGAAGAAATTGTCGTTTGTGTCTTCGGACCTCGCCGAGGCCGAAGCTGGCCGGTCAGCGGCCAACATTCAAGCGGAAGGACTGAAGCGGTCGCTCGACGCGGCGCAGAAGGTCTTGACGAATAAAGACGATGACTGTGAGGACAGAATAAAGAGAGTTCGGACGGAAATGAAAAAAAGGTTTGAAATTGGTTTATTTCGGACGTGGCCTCTGGGTCGTTGCTGTGCTGCTTCATTTGGCGGGATGTTACGATGCGCTTGCCGCAGCCATTTTGTTATTTTCGCTCGCCCACGATCAGACACGAGATGCCACTCATTCTCTATGTTCATTTGCAACCGGTCACTGTTGCAAGTGAAATCTATTAACTATTTTCTTGATTGCTTGAACAGAATGGTGTTGTGATGATGAGCAATGGTCCTGTGGTGAAGATGTTTTAGCGTTTCGTTGAAATTGAAAAGCAACCTCAAGTGTTTTGTCACTTGGAGGCTTGGCCTGATGATTGCTCTTCTCGTGGTTCTCGCAACTTACCGTGACGGCGTTTCAAAATGGATATCCTTGCAGTTTTCCTATTTTTTCGTTTCTTTGCCTTTCAACGAATGCACAGAAGCTTTCCTTAGATTGCAGCATTTTATATCTTCACAATGGGTTTTACATTTTTCCTGGTGAATTATATGAACGATTGAACTTTTGAAGATGCGAATATGTCGTTGAATTGTGATCAAAAACAAACGCATTTCGCCACCGGTTGCAAAAGTTATATTTTTGCAGGTATCTACTAAAAAGTGTTTGTTTTTCGCTTAAATCTCGAACTTTTGCAAAGGAAGTTTGTCTTTTTGGCCCTAACCTGTCTGAAAGTTTGTTAGCATCTTCTACAACGTAACGTGGTGCTGTTCCGCTTCAGTTGACTTTCTTTTTGCGCTTTGCCGCAGAATCAGCGAACTCGAGGAGGAAACGGCGAAAATGAGCAGCTTGCGCGAGAAGATCGTTTGCCTCGAGACGCGAATGGCCGAACAGGCGGCGGCGCATCGCGAGACAATCGGCGCTCGTAACATAACAATCGATCAGCTGACGTCAAAGCTCCGCGCGGTGGAGTTGGAAGCCGAGCGGGCGCGCGAGGACGAAGCGAAACGTGCGGCCGCCCTGCAAGCCGCCATCTGCACCTACATCCAAGGCTCCACGTTGAAGCCGCCCTGCTCTCCGTCCAAGGTTTGAAGTTTCATTCCCAGGACTTGTCCACACAGTGTGAAAATCGACAACTTGTCGCAGTGTTCGGGCGTCGTAAACGTCGATACAAATGCAGTTTGTAGCGAATCTAGTCGATACCGGCGCGGCACTGGTCGCAGTCGGATGTTTTACTGCTTGACAGAACCAGGGTTTCTTTTCTACGCAACCTGGAAAATTATGGAAAAAAAATTCGTCATTTTCCAGTTTGAAGAAGTTGGAGAAAAGATTTTCGGGGTCTGTTAGTATGGAAAAAGAAAATAATTTTCCAGACCTGATCTTTTGACATAAATTTTTATAATAGTTTATTCAAGATTGATATAATGTCGCTTTCATCGTGGTAAATATTATAGTGCCTCCTGTATTTGACCTTGGTAGGTCATTCGGAAATGTTAAGTCTGGAAAAAGTCCGGAAAATGTCTTGAAAAACTCTGGAAATTATATTCGAAATTGCGTTGGAACCCTGCAGAACACGCAGTTCAACTCGTTTCCGTTTATATCGCCAACGTAAGCATCCTTCACTGTATCTCGCCATCCGCGTATGTTTGTCATTCTTGGGCGCGCTCTCGAGCTTCGAGCTCCAGGTAAGCTTTGACGTTTCGTCACCTGCATCGTGTGTCTCGCCACACATCGCCAGTTACTCGTTCGTACTTTCACACGATTTTCGTGCACCGTAAGTCTTCGTCGCTTTGCAAACCATTGAAAGTTACCGTTGCAGACGCACCGTTTACTGTCGTACGACTTCGCCTACTTGCTAACCGTGCAAGCGTGACTGCTAGCGCTATTTCCGCCAAATATCGTTTTTCTAGATTTTTTTTTATGTGAGTTTGTTCAGCAGTTACACTACTGGTGCTTTTAACTCGAAAATTACTGTCAAGTTAGTCTAGAATCCAAATCCGGAACGCCGTGTGTCATTGAAGGTCAACTGAAAGCACGGTTCTTTAAAGCGCTGTACACCAAAAAATCTAGTGGCTCAGTAGTTTCTTAAAGCATGTGTAGTCTTTTCTCTTGCCAAGACGTTGCTGCAAGTTTTTATTCCGAATGCCAACAAGCCACGCGCACACTTTAAAAACTGCATTGCTGGAATCCATGAGGCTCATGACTGGCTTATTGAAATCCGCTTGCATGCGCATTGCGTCATCGAGATGACCACTCGCGGTATGACACGTCATCGAGATGACCACTCACGTTATGACACGTCATCGAGATAACCACTCGCGGTATGAAACTTCTTGCGATGAGGCCGCTTCCTAAGCACTGACGGAAGAATGAGCTCTTTGGTCGAATCTGTCTATTTGAGAATTCCACTTACGTCGTAGCGTAGAGACAAGCGATAGCTCCTGGATTCCTCAGTTCCTTGCTGGTCTGCACTTGCAGCACGCCGCGGAGGGAGGCTTCTTTGCTGCAAGCGCGAAATCCGCGTCGAAAAATGGTTGTTTGTCTTCAAAACGTTGCGTTCACGGTCGCATCTGCTGGCGACAAAATGCTCTGCAGTTCAGATACCAGGAGCCTTCGTCCAGAAATAAACCTATGATTTACTGGCAAATTACAGCTTTAGGTGCTTCTTTCACCAGCTACTGTGACTGATGCGTTTTGCAATTATTGTATTTGTTTTCGTCAGGTTGTGCTTTAACTTGAGGACTACGGCGTCTGATTAAAATTGTTTGAAATGTACTTTACCAGTGTATTTTTGTGTTTTTTTATTTTTTATACGGCAGCAGTTACACAGATTTTGTTACATTCTTTCGATTCCAAACATAGTTATCGGAGTACTTCCGCTTAGGTTTAGATGGCATGAGATATGCATGTCTGTATAGAAACTGCACGCTCTACTTTTTTTCGCTTTGATCGCACAAACAACGTCTCATTTGTGTTGTATCAGTGGAGATCAACAAGTTGTGAAAATCTCAAGTCAGAAATATATTTTTAGAACCCAAGAACGAACAATTTGTGATGTTTGACTTTTCCCTGAACTCAGTTGCCCCAGAGTTTCTCGGAATTATTGTCAACGTTGATCTTCATGCCTGTGCAGTCTGGATTGAGGATAGCACCAAGTCTTTTAGTATTTCTTGCTTATAGTTTTTTTAGCATGTCACACATTCTTGGCAGTTTCGATGTTAACGATAGCTAGATAGCGGCCAGTGTTGCAGTTGAGTCAAAGTTTTCCACATTTTTTGCTTTTTTTATCAAGGCAGTGACGTCGTAGCTCCAATCCGCTGACTCAGCAATAATTTAAAAAAAGTGCCGATGCATTTCACGACTCATTTGATTCAGTCGATAAACAAGAAGTGAAACCGTTCCAGAACGTTAAACAGTTATCTTTTCATTTGTTAAGTTTGAAATGTAAGGGAAGTCTAATAACATATTCAAAAAATCGCCTTTAACAATATACTGTAAACAGAGTTCACCCTGAATATGGTTATAAAAAGTAACATGAACGGTTTGCCCAGTCTTAGGGAGTGTCTTGGTTGAAGTCGTTGCGAGCTAATTTGAACGGATTTTGTATCTATCGCTTTGCAATATTTGCATGAATCTGCAATTCAGTGCCTGTCGGCAAAGGGCAGTCACGTGACAACACGCTGCGCATTTTGATTGGTCGGGTCTTACTTATTTCACTAAGCGCCTCGGTTCTCGTCGTGAAACCGAAGACTCTCCCGCAATTAACGGTTAACTTTTCAAACTTACTGCTGGCGTTTCTTGGTTGAAGCACGCCGAAGAAAAGGTTTGAAGAACTCAAAATGGCTGAATCGTGGCGATAACATCGAGACCAAAGATTTTCTTAAAGCAATGGAATTACATCCATTTCTACGAGGCTGAACAGGCTGCAAGTACCGCTTTTCACGTCTTCGGTATGACCCGACCGGGAATCGAATCCAGCGTACCAGGTTGCGTGGCGCATGCTCATTTAACCAGTCACGTAACCACGGGGGCTTTGGTGGGCTTAGCCCCCAAGCAAAGCACCAAGTCCCCCAAATTAAAATATGAAGCACTATAAATTAGTGTTTTTATCAAATGGAGTTTTTATCAGATTTTCAATGCCACGCCCCTCTACACAAACGTAAATCCACCCATTGAAGACTTTCTGGCGACGGTTCTGCATCCAACTGTACCACATAGCGGGCATCTATATGACATGGCGGTAAAAATGAATCCTATTTTGTAGTTTATTGCTATTTTCAAACGTTTTTCCATGCAAGAGTAAATTGATTCAGGAAGCTTTTTGACGACATGCCTCGGCCAAAAAACAACGTAATCCGTTTATGTATTGCGCGTGACGCCTATAGGATTCCTCAGCATACTCATGATCACTTTCATAACCTTTAAAAGGGGTAGCAAAGATTTTAATAAGGCAACTGGAGATTAAAGAAAAAGATACAGCCAATGACTATGCCTGCTCATGTTTTCGAAATAAAAAGTAAATACAGTTCGCGTGACCCTCACAGGAGAATCAAACTTTGTGGGGGGGTTAATCAAACTTTGTGGGGGGCGAGCGAATCGTGATTGTTGCAAAGATATTTCTTGGTTAGAATAGCATTCGATCTCATTTTGAAGGTTTCAATATTTGCCTTGGGGCGAGACATTTGATTTTGTGGAATAATGTATGTGGGACTGCGGTCATGAAACCTGCATTCCGCAGTCTGCATGAACATGCAACCACGAAACTTGCATTAACATTTGTTAATATTGACGGTAAAATCGACCCCAAAACAGTGGCGTGCAGAGGTCTGATGAAGCCTTGGGCGATAGTTGATTGTATGCCCCCTATCAAATTCTAGTATTGAAGAATGTGAAAAATACAGGCACAACATTACAGCAAAACTATCTGACAAGACCTTTGCCACGTGCGAACGGAACGGATTACACCACAAAAACTTCACCTCGTCCTCAAGTGAGAATTAAGAAGAGAAAAAAGCTGACGGGTCTCGTACCACGTTGCGCAACAATAGCATGGGGTGTGAACGTTGTAAAACGTACGTGCAAGGGCACAGAATTTGCATGGCGCTTTTGGTGAGAGAACAAAGTGAAATACGTTTCAGAAAGTACGCTGGCACTTTGCTAAAAAACAGTACGTTTTTAGACCTATCGTGCATAATGTCGAAAGTGTTGTAACAGCTCCGAACAATGCTTTTTCTGATAAATGTACTATATGACATGGGTGTCGGCAGGGAGGGGGCAAGGCCCCCCTGGATTTTGAAATTATTAGCAAAAAAGGTTGTTTTTCCAATTTCGAGGGGTAAAAAACAAATTTCACCACTTTTGCGCCCCCCATGGAAAAAGTTTTGGGAAAATCCCCAACTGTCCCCCCCTGGAAAAAATCCTTCCGACACCCATGTTATATGATCTCTTTTACCACAATTGAAAGAGAAGAATATATCGCCAAATCGTCACGTATGACATACACCTGCAGGGTCGTCGCCAGCGGGGGGGCCAGTGGTGCCCGCCCCCACATTTGATATCGGTGCCCCCTCGTTTCACGTTTGGCCCTCCGGTTGCTGCATACATCCAATCCTTATTTTCAAAGTGTGGCCCCACCTTTTGGTTTTTGGCCCCTCTTTCTGGTTTTTGGCCCCCCTGCTGCTGAATCTTGGCGACAGGCCTGCACACCTGTGGCTAAATTCGCATTGCCACTAGAAATGAAACCAAGCAGACAAGACATCATCGAAACATAAAGTGTTCTTTACTCGTAAATCCAACTTTTGAGTTTGAACAAGCAATTTAAGAGCCTTTCACGCCCTTCAGTATAAGAACCCAGGCTCTAGAGAGAATCGAGAGATATTTTGAAGACTACAAGTCGCAGATTAAAAACCGGCTAGCAGGAATTGGCTAGCCTACAAAGGGGGGAACAGAGATAGGATGTAAGGCCTTAAGACAACGTTGGCAGGGCTCCATCTCTCTCTCGGGTCACTTAGCTTAGATTTGCACGCCCTCAGGCAAGTTTAAATCAGATCCATGCAGTATGTTTTAGTAGCCTTACAATACGTAGAAGCACCACAGCTTTTTAATAAAATGTAATGTCCGTTATTTCACTCTTTGGATACCAGGGGCCGTCGCCCCGTTCGCCCGCCCCCTGTCTGCACGCCACTGCCCCAAATGGAAAAAACGTCGCGATTGTTATCAGTTTTTACTGTGAGATGCTGATACGAGTGCATCATTCTATCTAGACAAGCCTACGTACAGTGGTATATGCAGAAAATTTCCGAGGAGGGGGCAAAGTTTCGTCACAATTGTGTGTGACGTCACAAATCAACTTAAGGGGAAGTACCGAAGGTAGGACCATTCTAGGGAGGTCAGGGGGCATGCCCCCGGGAAAATTTTCCAAAATTACACCTAAAAATACGCATTTTTGTGCATTGTGGAAGCAAGTTTTAGTGTAAAGCTTTTACGAGACTTATTAGCCAGTGAGACAGAAAACTGAACTTTTGTTGTCTGAGGCTCATGAAATAAACCTATATGCGTGCATAGATGTTATAAGTTTTAGAAATGTATCGCTTATCGAAGACGCTTATTGAAGTTTGTGGGTTCAAATCTCACGCCAGCCGAAGCTTTTTTTCTGGTGTTCATTGTTACCTGTGTTAAGTTACTTAACAGTCACGTGTGAAGCATTTTTGTCAGTGAAAGAATGAAATCGTAAAATGAAAATCAAGCAGAGGAAACGTACAATGGTTATAAAAAAATTTGCGTAGTGCGCATATCAGTGACCAGAAAACAAAGTCAGTTTATTTTAAATTGAGGCCCTTGCCCCCCTTAGTTACACCACTGCCGAATACTTTTTATAAATTTTTTAGGGTCTGAGGGGGGGTCATGGCAGTTCTCCCCCCTCCGTACCCTAGTGCCTACATATTAACTCTAGCATCAATATCGCGCGATAAGAACATGTGTGGTGGACGATCCATGGATCAATCGAGCAGGAATTTCTGGGTCGCATGCGTTTTTCCATTTTTGCATAGCTATAAAGAGTTGAATATAGAAGATCGACTTGGCTCCTGAGAGCGATACAAACATTACCTATTGCTAAAATATAGCCCAAACGAAATGCTTATGGGGCCGTGATCTTTTTAATATTGCATCAACACTTTTGCCACTGTTTGTGATCGTTTCCTTTGATTACAAAAGCTTACTACAAGCACGGCCATTCACAAAGGATCTTCAAATCGTGTCACTACGCCAGTGGCGTATCCAGCCCAAAATCTTTGGGGGGGCCAAAATGTTTGATTCTTCGTGAATAACACTATTTTGTTTGGAATACCGCTTCTCAAAGCACAAAACAGGGGCGGATGCAAGGGGGAGATTGGAGCGATTGCCCCTCCCTAAAACCTACGATAGTAACTTTAATCACCATGATTTTGTGCAATTCGGAAAACAGCATTCGCCATATAAGGCCATTTTGTCGTCCATTCTTTTGTCACAGAAGTGTTGTGAAGTAGCCTGTACTGTACTTCATCCCTCTTATAGTAACGAAGCTGTTATGAGACTTAACTACCAAATATTACTGAAATCTCCCCCCATAACCTTACTGGCTGGATCTGCCCCTGACACAAAATGACTATATATGTTAAACATTTTGGGGGGGTACGGCTCCCTGGGCTCCCCCTGGCTACGCCTACGCACTACGATATTTGAAAGCATGAAATTTGAAGCATGATTTAAATATTTATCACTTTTTTCCGTTAAATTGCAGCCTCCTAAGCAGTTGCACACCAGCCTGAGTAAAGCAGAAAAACGAGCGAAAACATCACTATGAGGCTCAAACCACGTGACAATTTTCTAAGCAGAGGATCGAGGATTTTAAATGGTTGAATTTTTATTACCGCATCATAATCGCAATTAATCAAACAAACGCTTGATCCTGTCAAATACAAACTGAACGTTTCTAAAATTTCCATCTTCCTTAAACTGAAAAGTTATTTTTTTACTGATGAAACAACCTCTGCAAATGCGTTCCACTGTCTGTGGAACGAAGCATAAATTTATTTTTACATGATTTCATAAAGTCACGCTATCGTATAACAACAAGAGATGGACACAGAGTTTATTCAGAGGAAGGCTATATTCCTAAATCCGCAGAGCTTCATAGGATTCACTCATTGTTTTAAAACGCAATCTAAATTTAACAAAACTTCATGCAACGTATTTTATTCAGTTAAGGATCACGTAACTTAATTTGGTCTGATTGCTTCGACAAGAAATATCACGGTTAAAACTCAATTTCGAACATCTGCCAGAGATAGATTCCTGCGGAAGAATATTAAATTTATTAACAAACCATATATCATCTCGAACACACTTATCCAAAGTGCTCATAGGAAATGTTTCCATCATCAGCATTTTTGAAAACCTAAATTCCACCGAAGATCTGATGGATTGCGTTTCTTATGTGGTTCGTCGACCTGCCAAACTGCTGCATCCCCAAACTGCTGGCCCATATGACCCAACATTGATCAAGAAGTGGAATTCAGTGCTGTTGAGTCGATATTTCAAGATTGGATAGATAGACTGACTGGCTATAAAGTGTCGTCTACTACTGTTTCCGCTAAAGAGAGCTCATTAATGAGTCGACAGTGAACTGAAATGCGACACCGCTTTGGGGGACAGCACAATAGCATATCATGCTGGTGTAGAAATCTCTAAACAATAGGTGTTTGTGAGCAGAGCGTTTGTGTGTTTGGGCGTAATGTAGCTCTTCACTTGACAGGTAGAAAGCGTCTGTACTTGAAAACGCAAAATGAGCCAGTTAAGAGAGGAAGAATTGATCAAAAGTTTGCAGAAAGTCAGTTTGCAGCGACTACGTAATCTTAAAATGGATATGGACAAACTTGCAAAAGACTCAAGAATTCAAAATGAAACTTCTTTTTGGTCACTGCTTGAATTTCACAATATACAGTAAGTTCTGTAGACGAAACTTGGAACTAGAAATTGTACACACAGATCAGAAACAGGACCCACATTTACTGATCGATTTAGTTTTTACTCAAGTAACACTATAACTTGGTAAACATTTTGCAGTCACGACAAAACTCAAGTCTTGAATCTCGTGAGTTTCTGGTTGTTTCCATAAAGCGCTGGACACTCTTCCTACCGTCTCGCTAAAGCAGCGGTTCCCAAACGGGGGGCCGCCGCACGCCAGGGTGCCATTTACGATACTCAGGGGTGCCGCGAGCTAATACGTTTTTTAATATATCATTAAATTACTTTTTAAAAATGTCATCAAACCTTACGCAAATTGCTATGGGTTCGCCTCTGGGTGCCACAAATTAAATTTCTCTGCTGTAGGGCGCCGCAAGCCTAAAAAGTTTGGGAAACACTGCCCTAAAGCATAGGTTCTCAAAGTGCTCCGTACGGAGCCCCAGGGCTCCGCGAGAGGAACCTCGGGGCTCCGCGTAGCAATGTGTTTTTTTGTTTTTATTTTCAGAAATTTATTGTGGGGCTCCGTAAATTATGGTCAATCTCTTCATGGGCTCCATAACACCAAAAGTTTGAGAACCCCTGCCCTTGAGCATCGACCTCTTGTTAATCTTATAGAAAAACATTCAGAAAGAAACGCTTGACGATTCTTCTCCATTACAATGGCAATAAGTCGTAACGCCATTTTAAAGCTTCAGGTAGGCTTTTACTTCAAAGCGCTGCGAGCACCTTTTCACAAAAAACACTTTCTACGCAAGTGATTAATTACTTTTGCTTTTCAGATTAGACGACAGAACACGCAGAGAGTTTGGTCAAATCATCATCGACAATCGCGGTGTCAACACCGAAATAGCTTTGCGCCACATCAGGCGAGCTCATCGACAAACAGGTAGAAAAATGGAGGCGGCTTGAGAAAGGCAACACAAAATTTTGTACTTTCTCCAAAATTACTACTGCTGCGTTTTATTCATTGGATATGAAAGTTGTTACGCTGCAATTAGTTATCAATGCAGTTTGACTGTATTGTATACTCAATATAGTGTATTGTTTCAAATTTGGCATTCAGCGCTCTTACGCAGTAAAAACGTTTTAACGTCAAGTAGTTGAAAATTTAATTATTCTTGAACTTGTTTCCATTAACATCAAAAGATCAATGGGTTTTAAACAATTTCTTAATATGCCAATGTTATTTTATACGTTTCATTGCTGTTGAGTAACTAACAGTCTTCATCGATAACGTTTTTTGGCAATTTTGTTCACAGACCACGTTGTGTTCGATGATTTCTGCATGTGCTTGTTCTGTAATTTTTTTCATCGTTTTTATTCTTTCTTCAGTAGATGATAATTGGCACTATAAATTGAAATATTATGGAGAAAAAATGTTCAATCTTAATTGAAATTTTCTGCAACATTCAAAAAGGCCATTAAAGGCACACAGGCACTAACATATGTATGGGTTTTCGGGTATTATTTTGACATTTCAAACTTTGTCAAAAGCAACAAAAATTTAAAATTTGAAGAATTTTTTTGCCACTGTTTCAAGGTGGTTGACACGGTTTGAAAATTACCAACGCCCTAACCCTATTCGTCCTCACCTTCAAATAAAACTGAAAAGCGTCTCACGTATTCAAAATCAAACGCTTTACTTAAATAAATAGCAGATATTTTTGCAGGTCGTGACAGCGTTGAAGTGCTGCCGAAGGAACCGCATACAAAGCAGGAGACACAGAAACGGTGAGGAGATTAGGAGAGTTTGTTATTGGTAATTATTCTAAAAACCCGTGCTGCTTGAGGAAACATTTTTTCAGTAATACATAATTTAAATGATCATATTTTCCCATGGATGTGGACACTTTTTAGATTTAACAAAAACTTTGCAATTTTTTCGTTACAGATCAGTGCCAGCCGCAACACCGACTTTCATGATCTCCCCCCCACCTTCCAAACCGGGATCACGAAATTATAAACTTGATAAGCTGCGAAGCAAAGCGATAGGATTAGGAAAGCTAGCGAGTGCCTTGAAACAAGGCAGTGCAGAAAAAAACACTGCACAGATAGGCAACAGCAAAACAAATGACTCTGTGCGCGGAAGTGACGAGGCCACTGGATGTAGAGCACCAGTACTTCCAGTCAAGCTTGAAAGCAAGGCCACCACAAAAGACAATTTAAAAAATCCAACTGGGGATAAAAACCCAGAAATCGGCATGAAGCAAGTTTCTGAACAAAATGAAAGAACCCGGACGCAAGGTAACAACTGTGGTGTTTGCAATGGCAGCTGGAACATTTATAATTATATGCTACTCGACCTACTGTTTTCATACGGATTTAAAAATGCTTTTTGCAAGTTTTACATAAACGCAGCATCGATAATTTTCTATATGTCTTCTTAATTTAGGTGACAATTCTTGTCTACAACAACCAGGATAGCCACTTGTTTATCTGCATAACACCGAAATTTTCAGAAAAAACTGAAATGCGAAAGCATCTAGTCTAGATCACAATTTCATAAAACTATTGTGGAAATACGCAATACGGATGAAATCCTATTGAAACGTAAAAAGTTTCACGCGATGAATTCGTATTATTCGTTTGCAACTGTCGATAAAGCATCTTTCACCTAAGCTCGGTCATATGCGTTAAGTGAGGAAATTGAATTAACCAACCAGTAGCTTGAGAGTTGGAATGAAAACATTGTACAGAAATGTTTTAGAAAAAAGTTGCATACGGTGTCACAAAAGTTTTAATTGGAGTTGACAGGGCCGGCCCTTGCAGGTGCGGGACCCACCATGATCTAGGCGCCGGGCCCCTCTGAGCAGTGATTTTATGACGTCATCGTGTTCAGTCAACCGTGTTACGATCGTGGTAGAGTGCAGATGTAAACCACTAATACGAGTTTTGAGCACGTTTGCTAACGTTCGATAATAGTGGAAATTTGCTAGTTCTGACGAGAGAGTTCTTTGTTAACAATGAGATTTACATGGCGTTTCTTCTGAATTCTCAAGTGCAAGGTGTATCTGGCAAAAATGAACAATCTACCCAAACACCATGGCGCGAGGACCCAGAGGCGCGGGGCCCAATGCAGCTGCATCAGTTGCATCGGGCTTAAGGCCGGCCCTGGGAGTTGAAACAGTTTTACAAAACTTGTCAGTTTTTTAATCAGGCTAAAGAAGAGAAGCTTCCAACGTCATAGTAGTGTTGTCACTAACAATAGTTTGACAGGATCACGCACAATTTTCTTTGAGTATTAAATGCATCAAAATGTAGGCTAACCTGTAAACTGTCCTTCGTATTTTCATTGGTTTGGAACACAAAAGCAAAAATGTCTAGAAATGATTTGAAGCGAAGAGATACACTGATATAGCGTTTGGTGGTATATAAAAGCATGGCAAGATTGAATTCGCTAAATACTGAAAGCTATATCAAGCCACAGGCTAGTGACATCGTGGTAAAGCCGAAAACCCTTTGAAAGCTGTTTTGATTTATTTAACTTAAGCAACCCCACAGGTTCCTGGCCAGTGTTTACAAAACGGAACCTAAAGAAAAAGCATAAAACGGTGTTATTGGTTTAAGAACATGAACAGTAACAATACTGGAGACAGTCGCTAACCTCCCCGTGTGGTGAGCTAACGATTTTCTGCTTATGGGTTAACTCAAACTGGCCTTACGAATGCTGTAACTGCGACAGTGGTCAGCGTTGACCGATTTATTGCGCAGTGCGATGTCTGCAAAAAACAGGTATTCTTGTTGTTTTTTAAAAATTATTTAGAAATCTACCAATTCTGTAAAAGCATAACAGCAGCATTTCTTGAACTTGCAGTCGCAGGTTTTGCAACGGTAGAACTAGGCTTTTCTCAATTTAATTTGACACACGTTAGGACAACATGAGTGTTTTTATATTTAGAGGGAAGAAAGATTCCATGCAAACAATCATCCTCGGCTGCACCAACTCAAGCAGCTATGACCAGAGCCTCGTCTTCCCCTTCCCAGAAACCTCTTTTGAGCGTGCTGCTGGACCAGAACGCTGAACCAAAACAACTCGACTCTGAAAAACCAACCGAAGGTAACAAACAGGATCTTTCACCCTCACTGGAAAATCCTGCAACGTTTGACATCAACTCTCCTCAAAGCAAAGAGAACGTTGCCATTAATAACAGCAAAGAAAAGCAACCTCTTAGCGATACAATGAATTTGCAAGGCAAAAATGAAAAACAAAAATCAGAAAATCAACACCAGAAAAAAGCGGAAAGTCCAAAACTCCCAGAAAACACCGTCAAGGCAAAGAAAAACACAAACGAAGAAACAACCTGTGCTATTTTAGACAAAGACATGACAGGGCCAAGTGTCAGTCATGTTGAAAAGATTGAAACAGTTGTTGAGACCCGAAGAGAAGGTTTTGAAGTTACAACCGATCCCAGTGGACATGGCAACACAGAAAAGTCGGTAAGCACGGCAAGCAGTGACAAATGTGGGGAAGAAATTCAAGAAAATCACACCGAGCTCAAAAGCACCACGGAGACACTTGGCGTAACTGAAGGAAACATACAGTCCATCGTGCTGGTTAGTTTGTCAGAACAGCAAGAATCAAAACCAGCGGTGACAACCTCTCAAATAGAATTTTCAGAGGAATTAAAGAATTTAGAAAATAGACCAACCGGTAAACTTACATCGCCCGATGCGGCAGATCAAATAGATTTTGAAACGACAGGTCAGGCAGATGTCAATTACAAACAGCTAAACGAAAATGAAGAAATGATGCCTGATGTCGAACAAACGATCGCACAAGAGTTTGAAGATTCTCTCGTGTCGGCTGTTGACAATAACGGCGGTAATTCGGAAAAGAAAGATGTAGGAAACGAAGGCAAAACACACACTGTGGGGAAAGACAATGCCACTGGCATGTCAAACAGAGATCTGTTAACCACAACAAATGTTGCTAAAGCAGAAAATAACACTGATGAAACTAAGCCGAAAGAAGAAACGTCTGAACCAGCTCAAAACAACATTGATGCCGTAACTCCGCAAATTGAGGCCGAATACGATTTAAAAGAAATGGAATTTAAACCTCGTCCGACTACTGAAAAGCAAAGCTACCTAAAAGAAATGCAGGGAACTGACGTTGAAAAGGATTATAATCAGCAAACAGCACCAGATTGTAAGGAGCTGATTCAAAACAAACTCGAGGCAACCTCCACCGAAAACCATAAACAAAGAGTAGAGGCTGAAGCAGACGGTGAACTAGCATCTCACAATGTAACTGCTGAAGAGAATGAAGAAGAAAATGTCCAAACTCAAACTGAGTTTGACGATGATAGCGAACATTCTCTTTCAACTCTTTCTTCCGAAGAAGATGACACGCGGTCTTTCGAACAGATTTTTCAAAATGTCTCAAGCGCTTCATCATTCGAAAAAATTTGGGTTGGTGATTCTGAGATAGAACTGCCAGTTCCAAATTGGCTAAGCGACAAACATTTTCACCCGAAATGGGCTGAGTCAAACGAAGCTGAGCTTTCCGTTGAGTGGGTGTAAGTAAACGTTTCTATTGAAATGCATATTTTGAGCACAACTGATCGTCTGTTTTATTTTGTTATGTTTCAAAATGTTTTTGCATTCAGTCTCTTTAAGAGACAAAAACTTAAGTTTTACCAAAACACAAGATGCAGTTATGGGGAATGAGTTTGTTAACTTTTTCGGGATAATAGTATTAAGATCCTTGTTGAGAAGCCTGCTTGCAAACTTTGTATGCTTTTCTAGCGTTTGACAAACCCTTTCGAAATAAGTGGATTTGTAATTTTAATGGGAAGCTTTACGTCAATATGCATAAAATATAATGAAAATCAAGAAATGAGACACATGTGAATCTTTTTCACATGTATCCCAGCCTACCAAAAACCAAAGCTACATTGGTATTAGCACAATTTTTACTCGGAAAATGGCTACCTAGGACAGTGGTTCCCAAACTTTTTTGTCTGCGAAATACTGCAAGGTTATTTTAAGTGGACAAGGAACCCCGCTCCAGATCTGCCAAGTAAAGATAAACGCTTTTTTTCACCCAAATCGCCGTTATTAAGGTTTCGTACTGTAAAAAAAATTATGCACAATAAAAGTAACCACAAAGGAAGCTAGATAAAGCGATATAGCGGCTGCCACATGCCTCAAGGGTTAAAGGACATATCAGCAGTTTTTTCTTAAAACTGGAAGACGTATAGCTCGTGGAACCCTTTAGATTTGTCTATGGAACCCTAGGGTTCCGCGGAACCCTCTTTGAGCAACACTGACTTTGGACAACTGCCATCATCATGGCTACTACTGCATCCCAATAATTTGTGCTGTTCACAACCAGGGTTGCGGAGTCGGAGGTAAAATGTCCGACTACAACTTCGACTCCGACCTATCCAAAATTTCCGACCCCCGATGCCTTAGCATAACATGAATGAAGTTTGACTGTCAACCATATTGTAGTAACTAGCAATCAATGGAAATCGTGATACACGGCAAGGATTCTCAGTTTCAATGAATATTTCAAAAGAAATTGTACCATTTCCACAGGCACCAAGTTAGGATTCCAAACTTAAGAGTCCAATGTAGAAAATGATTCAATTGGACTTCTGAAGTCGGATAAAAAAATCCGACTCCGACTCCTAGTGATCTTAAGAATCCGACTCCGCCTCCACTCAAAAATATCCGGCTCTTTGCAACTTCGACTCCGGGTCCGACTCCGCAACCCTGGTCCTAAAGGCACATTAATTTGCATTTCCTCAGGTGGCACGTGTTCAGGTCATTGTTGCCAGATGTGCTATTTTTACACCAAATTCGGCTATTTTTTGATTTGGTTGGCGGGTAAAATTTGCGTTTGGCGGGTGGCAGATTCTTTGGCTATTTTCGCAATATTTCGGCGAAAAATTTGGCGGATTTTTGTACAAGATTTATGTCAGTGTTTGGTTCATAAAAAAGTTATAAAAATCCACTTAATATAGCACATTGCCCCCAAATTCAATTTCCGGTTGTGTAGGTTTTTGTACCAGTGCCGACTGTTTCAATCCAGTGGAAATCCTGTATTTAGTTTGAGTGATCAGCTCGATGCTCGTCACTTGACAGGTCGATGTAGTAGACGCGTGTTGGATTGCACTGAATCTACCTACTCAAAGAAAAGATGTGGAATGTCCTAAGTTGTATAAGTACTGATTAAAACCTTTCAGAGAGCATGGTTAAAAGTGATCCTACTAGACTTATAAGGTGTATTTTTGATGTATTATAAGAAGCTCCATGGAAGAATGGGACACTTGTGCCCAGTTTTGGTTAAAAAAGCAAAACAAGAATACTGTAGATAAGGTGTCTCCAAACTACGGCCCGCAGGCCAAATCCGGCCCTTGAAGACATTTCATCGGGCCGCACAGACATTTGTCAACAATGAAAAAACAATATATTTACAAAACACTTCTTGATTTGGTAGAATGTAACTTATTTCGAAACTATCACATTACGTAAAGTGTCGGGCGCTTGAACTGCTGTGCGGTAGCTTATGTGGCCCTCTCGCAAAAAAGTTTGGAGACCCCTGCTATAGATTAATGAGTTGTGAAGTTAATCACTATTTGTACAAATTGTTTTGTGAAATATTCAATTCTGGATAACGTTCTACAAGCTACTGGAATTGAGTCATCAGCTTATTCATGCGAGGTCTTCAGCTTAGTTTGTTCTAAAACACTCAGATGTTCTTAGTTCCTTATGGTGCTGATGTTATTATTGATAAAAAAGTGGGTTCAGGTTTCAAAGAATGTGAACGGATGAAGGCTTTTAAACCATGGATTCGAAAAATGCAAAGAAATGCTGAGAAACCCAGGTGCAAGTTTTGTCGCTGCGAAATCAAAGCACATCGATCAGATTTAAATAGCCATTATGCTTGTAATAAACACCAGCGTTATGCCGTTTCCCATTATATCATGCGGCAGCATGGTGGCTTGTTGTACTTTGGTTTTCAAAAAAGTTCTGACAGCAGTAATCAGTTGTTTCGTTTTGCATTTGTAAATGCAGTAGTTTTGTATATTGCGAAGGCTGCGGATACATGTTATATGATTTTTACGTAAGGTTCGATAGTATGTACACCATCTGCAGCCACTGCCTTTACAAATAGGTTTTGCAAAGATTGCATGTTTCCTATATGTGCCAGAGAGTAAGTTTTTAGTCCACAGATTTGACAAACAGCACTCTTTTGTGACTTTTAATGTTTTTCGTTAGTTCTCAGATTTGGCTATTTTTGGCTATATTTTTTTTGCCAATTTTGGGTACTTTTGGATAATTCTTTGTGAATTTTGTCTGTAAAGTTTTTTTGAAACCTGGCAGCACTGGTCCAGGTGGCAGTTGTTATCCCAGTAGAAATTTCTGGTTGACAATTGTCAAGATGTCAATCGTCCTCAAGTCCATTTTAAGCATGCGGGCCTAAAACTGGAAAATTATATCAAGTTTGGCCGAACTATTACCTGTACTCATACCACTGCGGGAAGGAACACAAAGAATTGACTGACCATGGGACCATAATGAATTTTTGACAACGCAGTACAGTTTCAATTCAAGTTGCAGCAGAAGTTTGCGGGCGTGATTCACCGCGCACATCCACCCGCAACCCGAAAGCACCAGTGAGAGAAGTACAACAGTTTAGGACGAAACGAAAATTCCAAACTTTTGCGTATGCAGGAGAAGGCGATCATAGTTTTCTATATGGTTGCATAAGGAAAAACAAATGGCGCTTAAAAGAAATTGCTAATTATCAGCTTAGTGTTGTTGCGTAATCTACATAGTTATTAGTGAATAAATTCAGAAAAATTTATGAAAGTTAAATCCTGCCGTCACTGAAACACACTTAAGTAGTTTTGCCTGGCTGCAATTTTGTACAATATTTCGTAGTTAGCAACTAGCAACTTTAATTTCAACAACACCACACGAATTTACTTAAATGTATGAACCAGCTTTGGTAAAATTTGTAAAGGTTTAGGCTATGCCCTAAACTCATTTGGTACTTATTTTGCTCTGGAGTAAAGTTAACTGCTTTTGTCATAAAACCAAAGCAACTTACTTTGTTACAGATATGGATGCAACTCACACCACTCTCAGTCAATGGCTGTGTCAGACACTGGTGAATTGGTATATTATGTCGGCTGTGTTGTCGTTTTATATAATCACATAAGGAGGACGCAACGGCATTACCTTGAACATACTGGTGCCATTACATGGTTTGTAGCAGCCATACATTTAGATCAGCATAAAATTAGTTGTAGTACGGTGCATACTAAGTTGCAACCTATTTTCAAGCTCCTAGTGCTGTTTGTCTCATTTTTTAAATATATATTTTCGTGGTCGAATATCTATGACGTGATGGGTGGCAATGATTAGACGCTACTTTTCGATTCCGATTTCAAGCAAAATTTTCGGGAGCCGCAGAACCACTCCCCGATTTCCGTGCATGACAATGACGACATGGTATTTACTTATCGACAGCATCGTTTATTTATTATATATATATATCAACAAGCATCCAAACCTGGTGATTGTCTGTGCTGAATCAGAATGCAGGGATCCTCTGGAATCTTCTGAGTTTGGTCTGTTGCGGTACCGATGAAGACTAAAGTAATTTGCAGAACTACGAAAACTTGGCAGTTAAATTTCTTAAGAACGCAGATAAAACTGCTGTGTCCTGCAGGCAAGTTTTTTGTACAATATTTTTATGATCTCGAACAAGAAATTATGAATCCACCAACAGGTATTTTATTCTCGTTTCTCTCGTGATTGGCACTCGTGCGTTTGTCTTAATGTTTTTAAACTTTAGTGGATTCCCCAACCACACTTATTTGAAGAGAAAGCGTAGTTTGGTGAATCCAAGGCTGTACCTTTTCCGACGAGGATGCTCAGCGTTATTCTGCTTTTTATAACTTATGGTGGTTTATTTTTCCGTTTACTTAAGTGTTGCTGCGCACCCGATCGAACCAAGAGCGGCTTCGGCGCAAGCGACCCGGTCAGATGACGTACTGGACATTCACGAAAAAGAGTTTTCTTCACCTTCTTTCGGTCAAATTCATATCCGCGTTTGGAACACGGACACACTGGACACCATCACCGTGATTGGAATCGGCATTTTGCGGAGTCTTGTGTTGAGAATGCAGTTTCTAACTTACGAGGTGCGAAAATAACGTGCGCTAAGAAGCGCAGAGCGTGAGTGTTAGAGTGGTTATTATTGCTGGTGGTGCTTTGCGTTACAAACTTATGAAAATTACATGCATCAAGGAAACAAGAAAAAGCTTAACCTCCATATCCAAAAAGGTTTAATTGCCCACAGTTAGCTGAGGTTTCACTACGGGTCCTGTGGCGACAAGCAGACCTCTTCTGGCTGCTGTTTAACGAGCATTCGCTTCTTTAAAAAAACACTTTCCGATTTCCGAAGAAAAGTGACTTTATATTTCTACAGTTGTACTCAGTGTATTGAGCGCACTTTTGCTTTGACCTTACCTTGGTTTCGGTGTATCCTCATTTCTAGCAAAAACTGAAGCCCTTTTCTCGAAATAGCGCCGATAAATTTTAAGTTTGATTACTCCAAGTCCATTTCGACTACAAAGTGGATGTCACTTGTTGCTAATCAGTTTCTGTGCTGTGTTACAGCGTACAACAGCATGATTCGAATGTAGTCAAATAATTGTACGCTTAGATAACTTTTTGGTCAACATTTTTTGGTTGTCCTTTGTGTTGAAAAAGGTTGGATGCTGTCCGGCAGTGAACAACGCTTTTCCATGAAAAGCTGTCGCCACCTCGATACCTAATCTAAACGCACCATAAAGTCAACAACACAGGACTTGTTTGCAGAGCTTCCTGCCACGAAGCTATTTTTGACGAAGTAGAGTTACTTTTGACGAATTCCACCAAGTTGTTGGTCGAACTGACATTTTAGTGAACGTGTTTTGATTAATTGCTAAACAGTCGGCTGTTTTTGATTTTCACCAAATAACTTTTGCTGTATTGCTTTCTAGTGAAGAAAAACACCTTCCCTTTGTTTATATTATTGTACGAGTTGTTGTGATGACATTTACACACAGAAACGTTTGTGAAGTAGTGTTGATTCATGAAACAGTATAAGTGGGGTCAGCGCCGGATTTAGGGGGGGGGCAAGGGGCCCGGACCCAGGGCTCCCCACAAAAAAGGGCCCCCACCATGTTCATATGCTTAGCCATATGTGCAACATGTGCGTGCCACTAAGTCTTTTTTATGGACGAAAGTTTGATTGTAGGCGTTATTAATTATGATTAATATTGTAGGCGTTA
>Ga0210059_1000707_pt1 | contig 45101 bp, 35 predicted proteins | sample Ectturendosymbi2_FD_188042 | JGI IMG/M metagenome (GOLD analysis project Ga0210059, IMG submission 188042) | Ecteinascidia turbinata endosymbiont from Florida, USA - Sample 2 (SPAdes) (version 2) | ecosystem: Host-associated > Tunicates > Ascidians > Unclassified | place: Key West, Florida... | reverse complement strand
TGTTTCGCACGGATTCAAGTCAGAGACCTGTGCTACTGTAAATGCAGATAGCAGCAGATACTGGTGTTACTGCGTTGATCGAAACTATAAGCGTGCTCCACGGATTGTGGTAAGTTCACGAAATACGTTAGCGGTGCCGGTGTGTTTTGAAGGCATGCTGGTTCCCAATCCCAACTGTCGCTGCAAGCGACTGCTACGAACCAGTTCTTTGCGTGTATTCATAGTTTGCTTGAAGTTTGCTAAAGAGCAGTATTTAAATGAAATCTCTTTTAGTCGCGTTAAAAATTTGCACAAAATCCCTTGTAAAGTTTTGGCTTATCAGTATAGCACGTCCAGTGTACAGCATGCATTAGTGCAGCACCTGTAAACGTGATCAGCGTAGTGGTGTACAGTAAAATGAAAAAAATAGAACCAAGACAGATCTGATCATGGAAAAATGCAAAAAGGAAGATAAAATTTCGTCCTTTTAAACTGAACCTTCGATCCTGCGACTGTAAGCCGTCTGATTTCCAAATCAGTAAAAAATCCATTGTTTGTATGTTCATACAAGAGTAAAATCCGGAAACCGTTTAGCTTTAGATTGAGAAAACGTTACATATGATAGCTGATTCAAAACGCCAAACAAAAAGCACGGACAAGCGGGAAATCGGTACTCTTTGAAGGGTTGGAAATGCTATTGGCAAAAATGACGAACAAATCAAGCATATTTTAAGACATGAGCAAAAATACTCTGAGCAGGAAACTTGGCGGCTTGACTGTTTGCGAATGTTGTGTAGTCTGAACATAATGGCAAATACTTGACTTTTCTTGTTCATCATTCAATTTGGAATTTTTTTGCCTTACGCGGCATCTTCCTTTTTCTGCCTTTGTCAATGGTTGGATTCACGTTTTATATTTTTTTTGCATCACCACACTAATCACACGTTCATAGGCACTGTGCTAAGGACCTGATACTAACGGGTCAAAACTTTGTCAGTAAACGTGAGCAACGTTTTTAAATTACCACTGACCAGTAGAAATGTTATTCAGTATACATACTGACTAGGAGCTATAGCTCGTAATTGCGAAGAACTACATTCGCTATGCGTTCAACAATCTGGTTTCAGTTTCACCTGGCGAGAAATTCTCTCTGGTCTGCGGGACCTTTTTTCTCACGGAACGCAACCTTCATTTTCTGTAATAAAAGCAAGTAAAGGAGAGATGCTCACTTGCAATTTGCAATACATCTTCAGAACGCAAGCTTTCCGTCTAAGCGATAATGACGCCCCGGGGAAACAAGGGGATTTTGTTTTATACGTTGTGCTGGTCACGGGGACAAGTGCGTTGCAACACTTCAATACTGCTTAATCGAAGATCCCTTCTGCTGTTGAAAACGACGTAAGGAAATTTTGAAAGTAATGACCCACTGTCGTGATCGTCGCTATGAAGCTACTAGAGAGAAATTGGTCGAGTTATTTGAAAAACATCACTATTTAGTTGTTTTTCTGGTTTCTGCGAAATTTGAGATTTGTTGAAGTTTTTAGTTGGCGCACGATGCTTGACGGTTCTTAATTTAAAGAAATTACATTGAATTTGCAACAAATCATTTTTTACGAGATTCTGATTTATAAAGCAAAACCAGCAGTGGCAACGTGATTCTTTGAAAAGGACTACTATTATATTTAATGTGCAAGAACTTGTATAGATCTCCTGCCAAAATACTATGGCACTGCGAACGGTTTAAATTTACAGCCATAAATGACAAACCTGTCTGGATTTGAATTTCAGGTGACGCAGGTCTCATATTTTTTTAAAATTTTTTGTAGCGAAATAAATTCCTGTTACTGAAGAGAAACGATCTCAATATACCGTAATATAGCTTCGCGTTGTGCAATTTCTGCTGAGAGCCAAGATGAAGCGCAGTTTTGACCCAAACTGTTTCCCAAAGAAAAGGGTGATATGCGAAATTTACTTGCGCTGTTAAATTTCGGGAAATTTTTTCCCAAAATTTTAGTGTTTTTGAGAAAAGTCTAGAATTTCGTTTGTGGCTTGGATTGTTTAGTATAAAGTGCCACTCGTTTGAACCTTAGGCATAACTAATAGAGACCGCGAACAACGTGTCCCCTCCTTATTTTGAAAAAAATGTTTCATAACACGAAAAACTTTAACAGGTTTTTCGTAGACTTCCGGTTGCTGTCGACTTGTTGCGCGTTTCGATGAAATTTTTTTCACCTTCACTTTTATCAATAAAACATTACAAAAATTTCGTAACATTTTTGCAGATTGAGCAAGTACTGCAGGTCCCCGACTTTCGCCCACCCCTAATCAATAACATTCTAGTCACGACACTGATTGGAGATTGCATTGAAGCTGATTGTTATTTATTTATTTATTTATTTATCTAAGATTCATGGTTCATGTCACAAGAATTAGTAGCGGAACTCACAAACACAGGAGTACTCACTCTCTTAACAGCGTAGAGGAGGCGTGTACATGAGCGTTTACGCACGAGCAATACCGAGAAAGAATAAAAACTCAGGAAATTGGACCAGCCGCTACAGCAACCCCTCATCACCATGCAGAAGTTTTACTTAATAGTTAAAAATTATAGGCTAACGAAATGCATCAGACAGTTAGTGTGAGAGTAAAACATTGAATGAAATGAAAGTGGACATCGTGGGAAAAACGCATGTAAGGATGTTTTAAGAAGTAAGAAAGAACTGGAACGATTTCTTATTGAACAGACTTGCGTTATCGGCCACCCTTCTTTGACGTAAATGCAGTTTGATGGTAAAATTGCGGAAATATGTTCTCAAACCTAGAGAATAAATGTTGCGTTTCTTTCACCAAGTTTTTCACATCGAAGTCGGTGCATTTTCAGGAAGGGCATGCGTTCGTTCGTCAAAGATAAATCTCTCAGAGTAGTTGTTATAACGAATAATTTCTGCTCGCATTTCTTGGCAACGAAAAAGCAGATGTAAAAGTATAATTCATAGAAATTGCATTTAGCAAAAATGTGGGCAAAGATCTGAACTTAAAACGGAAGTAAGCACGGCTTGCACGGAAAATGCACCACGACAAGCTCACCAGCACCCAACTCGCGGTGCTTACAGTGGCGGTCATAAATGTGCTCAAATTTAGTTGAAGTGAGCGGTTTACAAAGCGCGAGAACACCAACAAGGTCATTATCGTGCTTTTGTTTTCTGTCTGCTTGAGTTTCAAAACCAATGCGTCGTCTTGCTGTCTTGACTGTTGGGACAATGTGAACATCAAGTCATTAACAGCTGTCGGGCAAATTTTTGACGGACGTATCATCAAGTTAGCGAAAGCGAACGGTCATCTTATAGGTGTCACATTGTACTGTACCTCTGAGATCACAGCGTTGCTGCAGATACTGTACGAGCTCGTCTGAACGCACTGCAGATGCATCAACGCCTGGCTTCAGAAGCAGAGAGGCATCGGCCTGTGCTTGTTAGTTGGAGAAATGTGGTGATTGTGCTGGCTTTTTTTACTAAGTTTGTTGAAACGCAAAATGTTACTTTTTTGTCGTACTGTTTGACAGTCAAAACAAAAGGCAACGAAAAAATATTGCGTTCGCACGGTAGATCAGGCGTGCTACTAACACACTTTTTGCGTGATCCTTCATGAAGATTTCGTTGAGCTTTCGATCAGCGAAAGCATTTTGCGTACTGCAGCTGATGCTGTAACAAGAAGCACTGCTCGAAGGTGAAGTTTGCTTTACCAAGAGAAGAGAATGTTTTCAATGGATGCCCTTGTTAATCAGCTGTCATGATTTTCGCATAAACGTCCTTCGAAAGGAAAGTAAAATCTGGCGTAACGAAAATGAATGCACTGTCTGTAAATATTTAACATGGAATGGGCGAGCCGGAATTTCAGTTGGTTTGACCAGGGTAGAATTTTCGGTATAGGCCGAAAAGCAGGAATGTCTGGATGAAATTGCTAAATTTGCCCAGTTCAATAACATTGAAATTATGCAAATTAATAGTGCGACGATAGGTCGCGCAGCGCGTCACCGTTTCCTTCTTTGTTTTCCGCGAGGGAAAGCTTGAGATACATAAGATGAGATTGAACAATTTTGCATGTGCTTTGCAAAAAAAAACAAAAAAATAAAATAAAAGTAAAACCCAGACAAGAACAAAACTGAGTTCTCCGCTGCACCTTTCACCGTCTCTTGTGCATGCTTTGCGTTTTTGCTGACCTTGGTGAGCCTTGTGTCGGCGCCCAGTTTCACTTGCAAGACTAAGTGTACGCACGAAACGCGTCGTCTCAACGCCGTCAGTGTCAAGTTGAATGTTTGGCAGCAATCTCGGAAGTAACTTGAATTGCTTGGAAAGGAAGTAAAAGTTTTGAAAAAAAACAACTCTTACCATTTTTTAATGCAAACGGTTATCAGTTTCGGCAGTAAATGTACAGCTGGTGGGGTTGTACATTTGCATCGCAATAGAGTAACTTACGACACTGGAATAGCTGAAGTTTGTTTGCGTGAAAATGTATGGTTAAAGCTGTTCATCAACAAGTTTAAAATTCAACTAGCTGCTTGTCAATATTATGCTTTAAATATCCGTGTCTAATCTAGGTAGAATTTTTAAAAGTACGTTTTCACAGATTTTAACTGTATAAACTTTTGAGCTTGAGCTCTGCAAGCAAAACAGGTAAATTAATCTTTCTTTAGAGTTTACGTTACAGCTTCCAGCTCATTTTAAAAATTTGAAAGACGTGCGAGCATCGCATCGTGCCAGTTTTCACATGTTAGGCGTAGCTCTGTTGAGAACTCGCAGGCAATCTGTGGTTCATAAAACTGTGGCCAGGCAATCTGTGGCTTTCTTATTCTATGCTGTTCCATTCTTGTCACTGGTATTTGCATACAAACTCTTATGTGTAGCTTGGCTATGTGAGACTTTGGGTTTTTTCGTGCTTTTTTGCGCTCATGGCAGCACGTTTGCTTTCCAAAAGAACGTTAGGAAGAAGGACGATTGCACGCTTTGCATCAACCAAGGCCAGCTCCACACTGTTGCTAACGAGCAGGGTTTTGTCAAAGCAATGTCGTTTCTGGTTTTTATCACAGCTATGGAAGCGATGTACTGTCAGGAGTGCTAGACAGCAGTTCTGCGACGCCAGGCACTTTTCATGTGATGTTGCTTTCTGAGTGTTGTTACCTCGGCCAGGTAACGTTATAAGGGGAATCGCCATTTGTGTCACAGTTTGTACTCAAATCTTCGAAGCATTGCGACAGTTATATATCAACGCGATTTCTGTACTGCCAAGCGGAAAAGAGGAATTAGATGCTGGTCTTAACAACAGGTAAAATGCTTACACAGCTTTGGGCTGCAATTATTTATTCAACGCATGACTAGAGGAGAATCCGCAGTGCATCAAAAAGTGCTCGCTTCTGTTTATATACGAACTGAAGAAACTTTAGAGGGGAATATTGACCTTCACACACGAGGCGTGCGCGCGCGCAAGTGCACTGACGTCGGGAGGGCGCGCTAAATCATTCAATTGTATGGTAATTAATCTTATACTTACGTCTATGGTGCGTATGACTCGGGCGGTCAATGCAAAGCGAGGTTAATTTTCACAGGGATCCTGACAAATCCTTTACCGCGAAAGAATTAAAAAACGGCGACAAAATGGCAAGAAGGAACAATGAATATAACTTTGCACCTTGCATTTAGATCGTGTGGTTTTTGGAATAGGGAAGAGCTTGCTATTCCTGCTGCCGCAAATGGTTTCTGTCCTTCCCTGCTACAGCATTTTCGAAAAGGTGCTGCGGTAGGAAACTTTCAGCGATCAGTCTTGCTTAGTTACTAGCTCTCAATTTTTTAAAGGACTTAACTTTTATGACAGGATATAAGATTTCTACCGACAAGATTCGAGCTCTTCTGGTAGCAAGATTTGATTTTGAGAAACAAACGATGTATTTTCGGGATCCTATGTGTTTACAAAACGACGTGCTCCATTTTCATGATGAGCATCTCTTCCAAAAATGTCCGAGCTGGGAGAAAATATGGCGTTATGCTCAATTAACGGCACTAAACGTGGGTGGATGATTTCAAATGTCATTATCGTTCACCCTCCAGATAAAAAGCGCTCAAGTGGAAATGATGTGTCTCATTTGGATGGTTTGCAAATGAAGCAATATCTTACCACGCGCCACCCACGGCCATCTTGTCTCGCGCGAAATCAGAAAAACCATGATAGATTTTAAAATGTGCGCAAGGCGATCTGAAAGATTTTTTGGGAAAGGATTACCGCGCGATGTAGGTAACACAGATATTTGTACCATGTGGGTGTCGTATCGGATTTGTAAAATTGGTCGCCACAGACGTTTGGCAGCACTAGAATGGGAAAGATTGTGACGAAATGATTCAGTTTTAGAAAAACATGAATGACAAGATTGCTTCAAGTTCGCCAGACAAAATTTCATGTAAAAAGAAATAGTCTTTCCTGAAGCTGTCAACTGAAAGGAATCCTCCCACTGCCAACAATTAGACACATTGATCTTAGAGTGGCATATATTTCGTCTCCTGTGCAGGCATCAAATAAGCAAATAAAATGTGTTTAGATACCTTGCACACACCGATTAACCAATATACAAAACTGTTTAAAAATACTGAAACGAATACCCTTTCAAATATACAGGGACGTAATGAGGTTATGGCGCCCGGGACCAGAAACAAGTTTGACGCCCTCTTGTTTGAACCTGGGGTCTTTCGGGAGCAAATATACTGTTCTGAAGAAAATACTTTCGGCACCCTCATAGTAATTCGGCGCCCGGGGAATTGCACCTCTCGTTACACACCTGCAAATTTCTATTTGCTGTCTTTTATTGTTTTACTATGGCACGGCACACCATACCAACATATGTAAATAGAAATCCACGCAAGTTTGGATTTCGATCCAGCAAAAGATTGGAAATTAGTCTTTCCAAACGCGACGGAGACCAAGCAGTCAATAACTTCACGTAACACTACGCATCCTCAGTCCTGAAATTTTATTCAAATAGAATTTGGATATCAAAATCTGCTTTGCTGAAGAAAATCTTGACGTACATCTCAAACTTTTTCACTGTTTTAATAGTCTCTCTCGCTTCAAAGTCCGTAACGGCCACACATCATACAGTAGATTCCTCGAGGAAAATCGGCACTCAGTGGAACACCTCTGTTGATGTAGCGGAAACGTGGGCACCCCCACTGTCGTTTAAGTCCCTTAAATCTCAGGGCAGCTAAAGCAAAGCTGCCAGCACGTACTCTATTTATTTGAAAGGCTTTATTCGGCGCGTTACGTGGTAAACCTTCGGTACAGTTAGAGAGAGCAGGACTGTAAATTGATACAAAGTCCGATTGAATCCTGATATGTCAACCGAACTCACTTTAAAAAGTTAATTCTAAACCAGAACGTGTATGGAATGTCCTCTTAGCAGCGGCAAATTCTCTTATAGGCCTCGAGTGTGCGATGACTTAGAGAAAGTGGTTTGCAAGTGCCTTTACATCCGTAATGTAACTGTAGCACGAAACGTGGGGTCGATCTCACGTATCTTTTGAATGAGTATGCAGTAAGGGTATGATGCCGGTATAATTATGAATAAGGCTAATGAAGCATTACGTCAAAAAGAGTCAATCACAGGACACTGTGTTGTTGTTTTGTTTGGGTATGAATAGCTGCACATTTTTAACAAACTTCCAACTGCCGAAGTAGGCCCTACATTTTCCATAAAAATGTTTGGGTTCAACAGTTTTCTTAAAACTATGTTTACGCTTGGCAGAAATATTTGAGAACCAAGGTAATACCAATAATTGAGAGGTTTTCAAAAAACTAATTTACTTTGCATAATCATATCAATTACAGGCTAATTCAATGGTAAAACTCTAAAACAGGGGTTCCAACCTTTTTTGCTGCTCGTACCCCTTTGTCAGGTCAGAGCATTCTTAGTACCCCCAAAAAAATTTTGCTCTATAAGAGATATATAAGCTGCTCTGTGACCCAAGGATCTTCGTACCCCTTGATGTTCAATCTCGTACCGCTTGGGGGTACGAGTACCCCCGGTTGGGAACCCCTGCTCTAAAACAAGTTTAAAAACTATCAGTATAGTTTTTTTTGGCTTTTGAATAGAAAGTCAGGAATTGGAAAATAAGAAAGATCCCTTGCTGCTAACGTTGTATGGGCTGTGTTGCAATGATCATTAGGCTTGTCTATGGGACCCGTTGCTTCTGTTTTATTCCATTCCATGGCACCGTGCGACTGGGTCATCCCACGGAATTACCAAGAAATTAGTACTACGAAGTGCTGAAGTACTCATTTCCACGAAACTCGTAACATGAAGTGCTTGTTTAACCTCACCAGCAGGGTTTCTCAACCTGTGGGCCACGGAAGGATTTTTGACGGGTCACGGCTTGGTAGCATTGAAATTGTGTACGTTTTGCAAGGTGAACCTTTTAATGCGAACAAGAGCTGGTGATGCTAAATCGGTAGGCGAAATATATACTCGATAAAAATCATAGTGCCTAATTCGTTGCTGTCGAGTGATTTTTTTCGATAGATACTAATCTGATAATGGTCTCAGTAATGGACTTTCAGTAAAAAAATGATGCAGTCAACAATAGAAGTTTGATGGTAAATTTAGACCCTATGGAGCGTCTACATTATAACAAATTCGCTATGTCTGTCTGTCCGCTATTGATTTGATGTTCTGCTCCGGTCATTTATTTAAACTTATGTCCACGTGTTCGTAACGAATGCCGTTATGACATATGAAATGTAGCATAAACAGTGTTGAGTGTAAAAGCAGCAAGTTCAATGGTATATTCAGGCTCGTAACCAGGGGTGGCAAACATCTCTCGAAATTAAAAGTTTCTTTAAAATATTTCCTCTACAGTCAGCGCTAGCTTAAACTTTGAATTCGGTAATGACAGCGTAATAGTCATGACGTGTGTTCTAAACAACAATCCGCGTGAGCCTTAGCGTGTGTTTGAAACTGCAGATGTCTTGCTTTAGTTTTAATTATTTCATCTGTGAGTTTTTACTTACAATTGCAGGATTGAAAATGCGCACTTGATGCGAAATCGATTTCCTAGAAAATTTCTTTGTGAGGAGATTCGGCTGCTTCGCCCTTATGGCACTTCCTCTTTCAAATCATGCAGCATTTTGCTTTTCATGTAAGATTTTTGAAAAAAATGAAGTTTTTGCCCCGCTAAAATTGTTTCTGACATGTTGCGGCCTTGGGTGAATTCATACATCATGTTGCTGTAATGAATTCGTGTGTTTGAAAATATTACTTTGAAAAAGTCGGTGCCTTCCCAGTCATGAACATTGTGAGCATATAATAATGGCATTCATCTTGACAATATTACTGCCATGTGACGTAACAATTGCTTAGGAATTGGGATTCCTATTCCCATGGACAAGTCTGGTCATTAAGAGAACAAAGAAAATGCTAAGTTTCCCAAACTTATGCAACCACTATCAAAACTGCAAACACCTCCATTATAAAAAGATGGTTTTTGACTTTTCACCACTCGTTCACATCTAAACAAGTTTCGAGCAAAAAAACTTACTTCCAACCATTTTTTACTTTATTCGCTTTCACACGTACGGTGTGTGTGAAGGGTCACTGGTGAAAATAAGCAATTCAAGAAATAGAATTTTAAATTAGGGGCCTAAATTTAATATTCACGGGCTCAAAAATGAAGAGCCTCCACCCCTGCTTTAAATTGTGATTCCTTGGATGCACCGTCTTATGTAGTTTTTACAACCCCAGCTGGGAAACAGTGCCCCTACCTGTCGCAAGCTGCGCTCGGCTTCGTCAGGTTTGACTCTCCGCAGTGCTTCACCCTCTCCTGGAACAGGTAAGCGATAAATGATCTTTTTCTTCCAAGGAACGTATGCTGGGTAAAGGCTACGCAAAAGGGCGTCGTAAAAAGACATTATATCACATGCTTTTCATGGAAGCGTGAGTGAACCACACAAAAACTATTTTGAAATGTTTTTGCGCAAGCCCGCTTTGCTTGACGTGTGGTATCAGGGGCGTAACGAAGGAGGGCAAGGGGGTGCAATTCCCCGGGCGCCGAATCATTATGGGGGCGCCAAATCACTGCGGGAGACCCCGCATGGCTGCGGTGGGCCCCAAACGTCCCAACAATGTCACAAGTACTTCCTTCAGTACAGCACATTTGCTTCGGAAAGACCTCAGTTTCGAACATGGAGGCGCCAAATTTAATTGCTTCTTGCCCCGGGCGCCATCTAACCCCGTTACGCCCCTGTATGGTATAGCTCTTTCCTTCGCAAAGAGTCGTTCTCGTCATTTTGTCTTCCGTCAGTGTTAAAGCTCGAGGTACATCTTGCTGCCATAGGGCTGGAATCTCGGAAATCCTGATCCAGAAATCCTGGAATTTCAACCTTTTTTTCTAGTCCCGATCTCCGGATTGCTTTTATTAAAACCCCAGGATTTCAACAACGTACCTATGAACGTCAGACCGGTGCGATTTCGCATGGATTTGCAGAAAAATTTTCAGTTTCAGATTGCAAGCCGGACGCCTTGGGTATAAAGGCGAACAGTGGCGTACGCAGAAAACTTTCATGGGGGGGGGTTCATTCCGTGGCATATGGTGGTCATTTGTATTTGGCGTGCGCTTTTTGTGACGCTACCGTTTGATGTCATATTCGTGTTTTCAAGCGAAGTTTGTTGACATAAAAGGCATATTCTTCTACACGCACTCCCCTTATTTTTGTAAAAATCAAGCCCTATACATTCCTTATAATAAAGTTATTTTTTTTGATATCAAGCTCAAGGGGGGTTTAACACCAACCCCAACCCCCTTGCGTACGCCCTTGAAGGCGAATCAGCGCCTCAATGACCATGATGTTGTCATAATATCAGCTACCGATTATCGTGGAACAATTCATTGAACAGTGACACTTGGTGTGCAAGTTAGTCCACATGTTGCGACCAGAGTTGCCACTCCTAGCGAGTTTTTAAAAGATCTAGTGATTTTTGAAGTCATTTAGTTGTTTTCGAGAAGAGTCTACCTATTTTTGACAACCTTAAATTCTAGTGATATACTTTAAGTGACTTTCCTGTTTCGGTAACAACAGCAACTGCTGAATGAGAATTATGAGTGGAAGTTGAATGTCCTCTTAACTAGTTTGTTTGAGGCTAAGCAAAAAAATATGCAAGTTGTTCGAAAAATTTATTGTATGTGCAGTATTAGAACAAAGCAGCAATTTAGAAAGTTCTTTGCGTCTTACTAGGCTATTTTATTTTGTTGACCTGCACAAAGAAATGCAGCCAAACAAGACCAGCAAAAAGCAGACGACATAGCAAAGTTGTATGAAGTAGAGGTGACACAGGCCAGCACTTTTGCAGCCCGGCCCGCCCGGAGATAGCAAGAAACCGCCCGGCCAGGCCCGTTTATTCTAAACTACAGCTTATTTTCTGGCCCGGACCGGATGCCAGAACAAAACCTTTACGATTATGACGTATTCTCACAAGCCTGCATAGATGTATTTTACTATAACAAGCTAAGTAATTTTATATTGCATAAAAAGAAGCCTGCATAAGTGTTGTTTGACACTCATGCACATTTGTCACACTCCCACTAATAATGGATTTTTTAAACTTGTTGAAGCATTGCTATAGGCCCACTCGTGCTTTTTTTCACAAAGTATAAATGTACGTGGCTTACCGCTATCAGCATGTCACTGTCTCTCTGCATTACCTGCCAAGACGCCTGCGTTCAACAGTCTCATGCAACAAAACGCCTGCCACCGTAATATAAAAAGTGAACCTTTGCAGATATGTTGCCATAGTATTGTTATGCAATAAAGACCAACAGTAGACAGTCCGCTCGCAACATTCGCAACCCACCTCTGCAGGCAAAGAAGGGGACACGAGTCAACTGCAAGCTCATCACTGCATGACACTACAACCGTGGACCTGACTCTTGTGCAGTGTGAGTTTCATTCCGGCAAAAAAACTGTCATTGCGAGAATCAAATCAATTAATCGGAATTAAGATACCGACTTCAGATTTTCCAGAAATATTTGGTTCTTAATCCCAATTTCCAGGCGGAGGGCAAATGCCCGTTTTGCCTCCCATACCCTGTGGACGCCCATGCGATCATTCACAATTTTGTATCAGGTTCCACAAACACGGCCAGCTCATCTGATGAAACGAAGAAGCGTTTTTGACTGATTGTTACCAAAGTTAAATTTTAGCATCTTTAGCGAGTAATGTGCAGTACAAAAGTATTTGACGATGATTTTTAATGAAATCAAGTGTCATGTCAACACCTCTTTAGCCTGCCTCGGCGACAGACTATAAATGAGTGTCTGTTGCTTTGATTGATTCGTAACATTCTTCACTCCAGGTTTGCGTGGAACAAGTGAAACGGAACGTGGTCATAACGGTAAAATGGAGAGAACAGCAGCAAAAACGTTCGTTGTTAGGTTTTGAAACTTTGAAAAAAACAAAAATTTTCGGCGAGCAGACTGCAAAAGTTCTGTAAATCTTGTTTCTATGTTTTTTCATTGCTCCGCGTGAGTGGGTTCGTACAACTTGGTTGACAGCCGCCAACGCGAAAGTGCTACTTGGACCAACGGCGAATTGCCAGACACGTACGCTTTGATTGTAACGGAAGAAAACTGTGGAGATTTGCCGCATGCCGTTTGCAGTGTCTCTGTAATCTTTCGTGATTCGCAAAAGCTCAAGGTTTTGAATTTTTCCTTTTGGGAAAGCAAAGCTTGTCAAAATGGGCAGAGCTTGGCTTGCGCCTTTTGACGATCAACAAGCGTGGAATCCATTTGTTTAATACAACAGAAATTGTTGGTAACAACACGTTGGCACATGTAAAGCAGAAGCACGACAGTCTCGGGTCACGATTCACGAATAGAGTCAATCGTAATTCAAAACCTGTGTACAGTGCCTGAGCAAGATTACACCTGTCAGTTGAACGGTACAAACAAAGCTATTTGCCAACGGATAATTGAACAAATTCTGCCTTAATTAAATCAGACGATACTTCCAGTGCAAGCGGAGATTTGTGCTTAAAAAGTTTATCTTACAACTGATTGAAAACTTAAGCTTATTATGGACATTTACAAAATCCGAGCACGCTTTTTGCGAGACAACATCACTTTTTTATAAAAATGATAGATACGTATATGTTCATTTCCACTCTAATCATTTGAACCACAAACGTTAGGGGGTCATGCTAACATGTACGTTTCTTTTAGCAATGCGTATAAGGCGTGGCCACGGTCGTTGTGTGTGACATTGATAAATATAGGATCCTATCAAATTCTACCATACGTCGAACGAGCAGTAAGCAAGGCCGACGTAGGAAAAGTGGATGTTGATAGCTGTCCCCTTCAAATGACGCTTTGTCATTGGGTAGGAGCTGACAATGTCACATTCCTCTTATTTGTCTTTGGTTGTCGAAGATGTTATCGCAAAGTAATTTCAGGTTTCTTAACAGTTGCCCACTTTTTAATGTAAAAACTGGTAGTAATGCCGTATTTGGATCACGGTTGCTGCAATAAATAGCCCACATTTTAATTTCTTTCCCATAAACTGTGGGAAATAGAGTACAACGAAATTCAACCTGACTGGTTCACTGCAGCTTACTGCACAGTTCATACATCCAGCATTCCCCTGCCGCAACTTTTTTGCCTACTTGCTTGCACAAGACTTCCCTGGATATTAATGTTTAACTAGAAACATGTCCACCTTAGCTAACCCCGCATCAAGGAAGTTTGTTCGTGTTCAGCGGAACGACTTTCAGAAGCCACAACACATTTTAAGACAAAGTCTCTGGTTGCTACGGCGGTGAAGCGAGAAAAAGTTGTTGAAGATTGAGTTTGGTTTGGAAAAATTATTGGTGGATTTTCTGTTACGTTTTGGGATGCTCTACATGGTAAAACATCGGCAAATATGCAAGGGAAACCTACGATGACTTCGTTCAGCATAAGATTACGTTTGGATGATGTTTTTCACCACTTCCTATCTCGTGAAAAAGACTTTTCTGTGGAAAGCTTTTGAAAGTCAAGGAAAATTCGAATTCAATGAAATATCCGTGTTTTTAACATCGATTTACGTCAAGCCAGAAATTTTTATCCGCATAATAAAATTACGAGTTTGCTTCCACGAAATTTCGTACACGACCAATGAAAGGTTACCAACATACACCTTTCTCAGTTTCTCATAAAATTCTGTCGAGTCATCCTTCATCGCCATGTCCTATTTTCATCTCACTTCCATAAATTTTGCTGAACAACCAGCAGTTTCGTGTGTTTTGGGAGAAAGACTCCCCCAGCCTTGATATTTAGCGTCATACGTGCGAATTGTTAGCTCTAGTTGACCAAAACATGGTATCGTGTAAATAAGCAATGCACAGAAAACACTTATCCACGCAGTTGCAGTGAAGGATATTTGATTCAACAAATCGTAGCAACATGCGTTCGCTAAGAAAACGTTATGTTGGCTGCGGAACGATTTCTTTCGCAATTTCTTGCAATACCATTGACGTCTTGAGGAGCTTGTCTGGGCGATGCAAGTGTTACGTCACTGCGAATGCATTGAACTGATAACAATGAGATAGCTTCAGGAAGTCGTATGGCGTGTGAAGTCGTAACCGACGTTACCAATGTCGTCTTTGTAGTGAGTGTTGGAGAAGTTGCGCGTCGCAGTAACCATTCTCGAACTAGTATCGAGAACGATAAATCCTTACAGGTTTTTGCAAACAGCACCACACGTGCAATTTCTTGCGCACACGAATAGCCCAACGTCGAAAGGAATACTGTTGAGAAGGCATCTGACAAGCGGATAACTTTTCTGTTGGGTTAAGATAACAAGGCAGTAGCTATCCAATGTGTTGTATCGCCAAAAGTGTAACCCAAAAAGTTTCAAAACTCCGTTTGGTTGAGAAATATACTTACCTTTCAACAGCAATTATTGCTTTCTATACTTTAGAGAGAATGTACTAATGCCTTTGAAAATCAAGTCTCATCGGAAATTTCTGATGGTTACATGCAACAAAATTACGCCTTGTAAACAATACCCATATTTTATAAATCCTTCCAGTAGTGCGCTAACAGAAAATAAAATACAGCGTTATAGCGATCCAGCATTCACCACCTTACTACCGGTCTAATCTCAGCACAAAGACCAATATAAGTCATACGGAATACAGTATAAGCACATCTTTGCTTGACTGCACCAACCTGTTACAAATTCCCAAAATTATTTGAAGAATCTGATAACAAAAACTGTTTTCAGCACAACAATCTTTGAGGCGACGCGTCTTTTCGCGATAAAAGTCACTTTTAGGATCAGTCCCACCTGCGTTTAACCTCATCAACTTGCGATTCCTTATTTCCGCGCCATTTTTGCGAGACCTGTTCTCTGCGGAACCGCAGACACTTCGGCATGGTGTCGGTCAAGATAAAGAGCAGCATGGTTTCTGTCGGAGCTTGACAAGTCTGGAAATTGAACTTGACCGGGAGAACCGTACACGCTCGTGAACTGCCGTGTCGCTGCGCTATGGAGTGATGGCGCGTCGCGACGTCCTTGGTAATATGTTCGGTGGATCAGGGGGTCGGGGGGGTTGGCACCCCTAATTCAAGGAGGGTTCGAAGTAAAAGGGCTCCTGCTATTTACTGTGTTTCATTTTTTCGGGGCATAGAAAATTATTTTCAAAGTTGACCTTGTAGATAAGCTTATTTTAATCTCAACCTTGTATTGTTATACCGTACACGCGCTTCTCCATCTTTCACTGATGGCCTGATGCAGAACATCTCTAAATCGTCTGTTTGCAATGTTCAGCACAGGGTCGAAAAATCTGTCATAGCCTTACAAACGGTTTTGGTGTGTGCATTTCATGTCTTAAATCGTATTTTCATTTCAAAGCAAAAATGAGTTGAAAATTATGAACACTTAATCTGTTTTACGGAGCAAAATCGTAAAATCTGTGGGATGTTCTTTGAAAATTGGTACCAATTCTGTTGACGCAAGTTGAGATTTTTTTATCGCAAGCAAACCTGCTTCATAGAGCACCACGCATCTTTTGGAGCTGGTGGTATTGACATAGTATGAAAATATCTACGATAAAATCACAGCAATGTATAGATGCATTTTCATATTTACATCTTTTGAGAAATTGTACAGAAAGAGCATTTCTAGTTTGAATTATCACCGATGACATCACAAAATAATTCAACCACACATTGGACCCCCCATTACAGAGTTGTATCACCCGCCCCTGCTTGGTCACATAGTTGAATTAGGTTGTGGTTGAGTTAGCTGTAAGCTTGCCAGATGTGCTTCGCTGCTACCAGTCGCTCGAGTCCGTGGTATATGTCTGGTCTGCTTGTCATTCTCAGTAAACATAAGACAGGATGAAGTAATTACACCAGCGTTTGTGTTTTTGACGGAGTTAGAAGGAAAAAATATGTAATAGTCGCCCCTAGTTTGGTTTGTAGAAATTAAACGAAGAATGCAGTTTTCTTGGTTCGTTGCGACTTGGTGCAGGCAACCAGGGTAAAGCTCACCCACAGATGAATCGGCCATTTCAATCGTCACTCGTCGTTCTCGTGCATTCATGCAGATGGAGCTTTCGGAATAGACTGAGAAGGACAAACGCCACATCAGAGTATTCACTTGACAAGTATCCAACTAGAAATACGTTTCAAGTTAGCATCTTTATTCAAATCCACCAGCACCCTTCGGCACTGTTTGTCAAAGTACTATACTCTGATGTCGCTGCACTGTTCTCAATCATTTAACTGCAATATGTTTGCGCTGTATGGCATTCTAACCATTGAAACTTGCGTAGTAAACTCTAAGTTGGCTCAACATTTGCTGACGAAGACAGTGCGTGGCGATAAGCGCTTGATAAACAACTAGTTTTATCCGAAGACATAACGCGGGAAGACTGTCTCTTTTTTTATATTCTTTCGATGAGCAAGCTATGTCGCGGTTCGTTGATTGCGTCACGAGGTGCTGAAAAATATTTCCGTGGGCGTTGCCAAGAGATTGGAGTCATCACTGACGGCAAGATATCGCTTGTAATGTCTGATATGGTGCTTTGTTTTTCTAGGACGAGTCAGGAAAAGCACGAGGGTTAAACACAGGGTTGGCATTTAACCCACAAACTGTTTTCCCACATAATAAAAAAGGTATTACATCTGACCTCTATTGGACTGTTGTACACTCACCCGTGATAAAGCTAGTCCTATCGGATCGGATTCCTTTATTCTTTCAAGCTTTATCAAAAGTGTGATTGTGCTCGTTGAGTAACTTTACCTTAAATAAATATCGTACTTCAGATCATCAGGCATTTAAGACCCACACAGTACTTGCGCGGGCACAAAAACAATTTATCTAAGAGGGATTTTGACAGTGTGACAAACGTAACTTCTTTTCTTCGTACAGTTACGTAAACAGGGCCGCACATCCCGACCAACTGCTGAACGTGTATAACTGGCGTGTTATTCGTGTATCTTTGTAATCTGCTACTGTAAAGACAAAGAATTGATAAAAAATAAAAATATAACTGCAGAAACAGGTTTAATCGGTTATACTTGAGTCATTTGGCACTATTAGCGTAACTTCACACATATAGTTTTATTGAAACCTGTTTGTAAGAAAAGAGTACAGCAAGACGAAAGTCGGATATATATCTGAAATCTAACACACTTGCTGTGCCTCAGATAAAAATGTGTCATCGGAAACTTGCTGTACGAGCAGGCTCGTAACCAGCTTGAGACACCAGGAGGAGCGAAGAGTTTTCTGAGAGGGGCACAAATTTTTTGAACTGTGTCCAATAATTTAAACTATTTCCAACACATTTTTCCAGGGGAGGTAATTTTCTAGGGAGAGCTTCTCCCCCCTGCGCCCACCTGATTACGGGCCTGTGTGCGAGTTTTGTGACGCAAAAGTGAGAAAGAATTGGTTGCTGTGGAGAAATGTATCAAGATAGCTGTGGACCTTAGCGCTAGGTGAGTGGGGGGAAGCAACTCGGTAAAATAAGAAAACAAAAAAGGTTATGGTGAATCGCAAACAAGAATTATTTCATATGCATCTAAAAGTAGAAATTAAACGTTGCGCTTCGCTAAACGTTTGAAACAGAAAATCTGACTTTACTTGGGAAAGCAGTTGATAGATTTTTTCGTGACATAACGACCGTTTTTTCACCACAGTAGTTCGTGCGAGCGCTAGCTTTCTCACAGCTTGCGAGGTCTCGGGAGGCAGAGCGGTTGAGTTGTATGATAGCATGTCAGGTCCTTTGGGATTTCACTCAGTTTAAAGCGCGGTATTCCCGTTCGATTGAAGACATGTCATATAAATCAAAGCAACGCATTTCAGCTGCGAAAACGGATTGTTGGACAACACTGCGAGCGTGTGCCACAACAACAAACCACGGTTTAAAACACCCGGTATTTCTGTTAAGCGGTCATCCGCTGCCACCAGGAAAAGCAAACACTGAGATGTTCGATATTGAAATTTTATTCTTCAAATGTTTGTGTATCTATATTTTGAAGCCTCGTTGCTGAATTTTAGTTGCAAAGCACACCGTCGTCGCTAATACCTCTACAGCTAAAAAGTGTTTCACGCAGGTTTAACCGTAAATGTTTTATCCTTGATAGACGTGTTTTGAAGAATGAATAACAGTCATTTTCAGGTTGTTGCTACTGGTATTGGAAGTTTCGAAGAACCACGCTATTTTGAAATTGACCATCAGCGCAAACATAAACTACGCTCGTTGGTTTAAAATTCTGTATTGCTTTCAACATGGTGTCGATAAACGAGTTTTAGGGTCAGGGGCTTACGGTGGCCATTTTGGTAGGGTGTTGACCAGACCCGCAACCAGCCCTAAATTTCGGGAGGAATACCAGCAGTGGTGTTCGCCGTCTGCCACAAGAGGGTACGATGGTCTCCCTGGAACATTTTGGTAATAAACGTGTATCACCCCGGCCATGAGTATTTCAGTCATGTCGTTAACAGCACATTACTCGACTGGCTGAAGCTGAAATGTGAGTAATGATGGACGGTAAACATCCGAAAAGTCTCAGTATCACTTTTCAGACTATTATCACCGGCTGTTGTGTTTGTTTCGAAGCTTTGCGTTCTTCCCATGTTTCATGAGCCGAAAAGGCAAGTATGAGCTACACAATTATACTGTTGAGTTGAACGCAAGCAAGTTTTTATCCCTATTAATGTTTCATGGTGAGAACCTCCGTTTTGCTGATGCTGCGAATAATAAGTGTGAGCTGAGATGATTCATAAATTTCTTTGAAAGCAGAAAGTAAAGAATTTTCATGAATGTATTCATAACTATTATGAATAGGATTGTGCGAAAATTCACGAAGTGAACATGCAACTTCATATTCTGATTTTAGCCGATTAGAATAAAAATTCCACCATAAATATCAAGCATCATCGACAATAAAAGGTCGGGAGAGTGGCTGCTGTATGCAGAATGTTTATCACGACAGAGCAGTTAGAATTCAAATTTTTTGACGCATCTTTGATTCATCTGTGTACCAACGCTGTCGAACATATGGTAGTGAAGGAATAAGTTGATTGTTTTTTCAGCATCACTGTAAAAAACAGCCCGCGGTCTAGTGATTAGTGCTCCCGCTTCAGTGCTGGTAGGTCTGGCGTTTGACTTTAGGTTGGTTTCACCAAGGCCTTGTAAACTGGTACTGTAGCCTTTTTGCCTGGCGCGCGGTTTAAAGAAAGTTGCGGGAAAAAATCTCTCAAGCCCGTTACGACATCATACTGCGCATGTAACCCTACGTGAAGTCCGGTCGTCTTGGCCTGCCTTGTCATCGGAACATCTTCACGGAGGGTCAAGTGCGTGTAGCTGAAGCATAAGCAAGTTCTGGATCACCCTAAACAAAAACTCTGCTTAGGCGTCATTGCGTGTATGATCTTGTGCACTGTTCGTATGTACTGTGCGTGCGTTCTTGTGTTTCTCTTGTTACTGCTTTCGCGCCTGCTTATATGCGCAATAACGTTATCGTCGGTAAACGTCAGAATGGGTTATAGTAGTAATCAAAATCTTGGTTTCGCCTGAGATGTTTTGATGTCACATGGTCGTCATCCCCAGTTGAGTTGCTCAGAGGTGGGTATTAGGAGAGGCGAATGAGGCGGTCGCCTCGCCCCCCATTTTTTCAGAGATGCCGTGTCCCCCCTCCTTTCAGAGTTTCACACTTAGTTTTTGCATTGTTTTGTTAAACAACTTATGAACCACTCTGTGGCCACATTTAAAAAGCTCTGAAGCAAGTCACATTTATTTCAAATTAAAGCAAAAATTATGTGCAAACGTGCCAAATGGGGCCCTCAATATCTTTGATGTGTAGTTTTGGGGCCCCTGTCTGAGAGTTTGCCTTGGGCCCCTAAATTCTAATATCCACTTCTGGAGCTACTAACTGTTTTATTGGAAAATAAATTATTATCCTCTGTTGAACATGTAGAAACGAAAGCAGCGTTTTGAATTGGAGAATTATTGTCTTTTCGCATATCACGGACATCGTTCTGCACACTCAACCAAAGTTTGCCGTCTTACAATATTTTCATTGTCAAATATAATACTGTGCGCCTACTCAACAAAAATGAAACATGAAACTACACAGTTACGTTTGTGAAACTATGTGACTGCAATGGATTCAGTCTTTAGCAAACTATTTTGACGCGAAACATACAAAACTTGCCCTTGCGTGCATCAGTTGTTAGTAACAACCGTGATCTCACAAGCAACTACATCAGAGACTGGAGATTGGAAAGTTTGGTAAAGAAAATAAACCAAGTGCAATTTGGATATTTTTTCAAAAATGTCCATCCAACTTGGAAAGTATTACCCACCGGCAATTGGAGTGAACTTTAGTTCAATAAGTCTATAACATTAAAAACTTTGTTAAGCAATAATTTTTTTAACTGTTTACAGATATTAAGTTTTAAAGATATTACAGATGATAAAGAGATCAATCTAAACGCTATGCTGTACTATATTTTTCTGACCTGTATTTGTTGCATCCCAAACACTGGTTAAATCAAATTTTTCCCAATAAAGTTTTCCTCGTTTTTCATCTACTTTTTCCTTGCAGTATATTACATCAAAAGATTTGCTTTGCAAAATGTCATATAATGCATCATTGGAGGCAAAAATCTGTGCAAACACATGTAGCAAAAAATTGCTTGTGCAATCTGGCTCCTCCAAAAAACCTTAAAAGTCTTCGTGCTTTAACAACATCACCATCTTCCCAGTCATCTTAAAATGCATTTAAAAAGCTGTGGCCTGGATCCTTTCATCCTACATCCGTTGACCCACAAGAAAGCAGACAAACGCATTATCTGCTGACTTTTAACCCTCAAATCTATTATCATCACAATAAGCCATTTCGATCTGAAGTTTGCTTATTAATTTCAGTTCGGGTGCCACTGAACAACCTGGAGTCATGCTTGAACAGACAAGTAACAATCATTCAAAACGTAATAAAATAGATATATATCAGCTACCTCAGTAAATAATATAGTAAAAGTCGGTTATTAACGGTAATCACCAACGAATGCTCAAAAATATTTTTCTTATTTTGCCAAGGTGTTCACTGAACACTCTTGAATAACCGCCATTAATGCACTTTGTCCTTTGCAGACTGCTAAGCTTTTATACCTTAGACGTGAAAGCAATACCTTAGTTCTCCTGTTTCCGTTCCCAACTGGCCGATATTTGAACTACCTCACATGAATTTAAGCAACGTATCATGGCTTGGCACATCTTACATGGCTTGCTTGAGCAAGTGCGAGTTCATTCTACATTTGCTGGAAAACTTTGGATAATAATGATGTTCATCTTTCGGATCGTTGTTGTTGCAAGAATAGGTGACATGGTGTATCACGACGAACAGGTATGTAGTAAATTGTCAAACAAGTCACAAAATAACAAAAGGTGTCACAAGTTCATATTTTAAACTTTTGTGCGTATCTGAGTGAACCAAAGGAACTAACTGAATCGAAAATTTTAATCATTTATCTGGGTGCAGTGCGTTTTCAGGAAGAAGATAACAGAAATGCGATTATTACTTTGCTTGCAGACAAAAAGGTTAACTAAAGTGTCGTGATAAACTTTAATTGTGTTTGAAAAGCTACAGTCTTTTATTGTAAAAAGAGTCTTATAATCTTTTCATAACTTTTGCTATAACTAGGAACTCTTCTGTATCAACTAATATTCCTAAAAATTTCTCCTGCTCTGTTGTTGAACTGTTCATGGTTTGAAATAAAATACTATATGGCTTTTGTCTAGAAGTCGAGAAAATTGTAGTGCGTCGTTTTTGTTTCCTTTTGCAACTTTATTTTTACCTGTTTAGACGTCAATTTCAATATGGGATGTGCCCAAGGAATGAAAAGTAAATTTCGTAGGGCCGCCGACATAACCGCAAGATGTTTATGTTATCGAAGGAAAAATAACACAGTTTGACGAACTCATTTTAAAGAAGCTTTTCTGTTGTATCTACTGTATAATGCGCTGAGGTCAACCGTTTTTGTCATCACACACTGCGCAAAACACTTTCTGTGCGTGAAAATTTGTTCGTATACCAAACACAGAGACTTTGATAACCACTTTGATTAGTTTGGAAGTCGTGTTGCCACCAGTTTACTCTGAGCAAAACTGTACAAACCAGTAGCAATGTTGCTCCAGCAAAATCCTCGTTTGTGTGGTGCTGACATCAAAATTCAAGCATTTTAACAAGTTTAACTTCGATGAGCGTGTATTTTCGTGAGTTCGGAAGAAAATGTAACAAACCTGTGAATGAGAATTACTGAAAATGATGCATAATGAGCACACGCGGGTACGCTAGAGAAAATGTTAAAATGACTGGATAACAAAGGAAATAACTGTGATCCAGCAATTTACTACTTTTTCAGTTCATTTTTCCGGTATTAATTTTGACTTCAAACGCACGCTTTTATCCGAGGCCTTTGTTATGCAAGAGGTACTTCAAGCAACCATGACGTAAATCGAAATATTCAATGTCGTCACCTCAGGGAGCAAACAGACTGAGCCAGCAATGTACTTAGATCTTGGCGGACCTTGGTTCATCTTGACTTGTTATCGGCATGCCGTCTAACAGACCCAACTGCTGCATTGACGTTCGCTTCGTGCGCAAAAGAAATTTCCGGTCTGCATCACACGCCTGTCGTGAGAAGCGATATAACTTTGTGAAAAATGAAACCGCGGTTCAGAATCCCAAGAGAGGAGGAACTTTTTGTGTGGTCTTTTGGGGAACTGTCATCGAGGTCCCTGGTGACCGCTGCCCAAGTTCAAAAATGTTGCTCGTCTCTTTCCTCCGCCTGCCAACTTATGTTTGCTGAACGCACTGGATGTTTTTTTGCACCTGGGCGTCACTTTGCTCAGCCCTTGGCGGAAGCCCAACCGTTGGTGATTATTGCCTTACTAAGATCGTCTGGATTTCTGTACCGCGCTTACTGCACAACCTAGTTGCATAGCAATAAAGGTTTAATGTTAGAAATAAAACAGAAACTTTACTTCTCATGTGCATCTTGAAGACGCTCTTTGCAAACTGGCAATTTTGTCACAAGACCTTTTGAAACCTTTTTGTGTTTTTGTAAATATTTTTGCAGCTTATAATACGGCTGATTTTTTTAGAAGTGTATGGCACAATGTGAGTGGAGCACTGGTAACGTAGAATAGGAAGTTAATTTTTAAGTTTTTAGACCAGAAAATGCAGGAAGGTTACTCTGTGAATAACGATAAAGCATTGCACTTCTTAATCAGAAATATATATACAAATCATTCTGTACAATGGAACGAATACCTACACAAACAGTGATTTTTCAGAATGTGAAACGCTTCAAGATGTTGAAAGTCTAGTGTTTTAGAATACAACGTCCTCGCGTTGGTGTCTTCATTACCAAAGCCAGGACGTATTGCGTTTGCTCTCTCCGTTTGCACCAAGAATAACTATCTTTCTTGACACTAAAAATATAAACTCTGATATTTAAACAAGTACTATCCAATTATATAAATCATGAAATAACAACTATTTCTGCTCAGTATTTGAAAACAGTTTAAAGTTGAAGTACACAGCATTTCACAATATAATAATGAAAACACTTGTCTTAAAACTACAATCTGTTTGCCCAAAGCACTTTGTGCAGTGACAGATATCGCAGGCAAAATGCTTTGATGGATTTTCACCGGATTTTTAAAAATTATTTTGCACAAATTTGACTTAATTAACTTGGCAAATACGCTGCAATCATTTGCAGTAGCAAAAACAATCACCAAACCGCTACCAACTGTGCTTTTCTTGCAGTCAAGTTTCATCTGCAACACTCTCACTCCTGGCTGCCCTAATGTGTGCTTCAACCAGTTCAGCCCGATTTCGCAGCTTCGATATTGGTCGCTCATGGTACTTGTGGTGGCAGTGCCCGGCATCCTTTTCTGCGTCTACGCTGGACACAAGATTTATCACGCGCATGTTAAATATCCCAATGATGATGGTGGTGATGAAGAAAAAGTTAGAAAAAAATGGGAAGCGACTGATAACGCTTCAGACGGGTGCATTCATCCACCGACCAGCAAAAGATACAAATACGATCTGCAGGTGAACTGCGTTCTATTTTTGTGACTTTTGCCAATTGTCACTCGTATTTTTTTATACCAAATCTGTTTTAAATATTTTATTTTCACTGTGTGATTTTTTAATGAAACAGTCGTTAAAATCTCCTGATTTTGAAAACTATTCGACCTTTTTTTCTGATAAGATTGTTGGAATACGGTGTAAACTAAACAGCTCAAGGGCAATTTCTATATTATGTTTTCACCAATGCCATTTATTTGGTCAAGGCCCCCCCCGGTTTTATGAACGCCACAGCGCCACCATTGTACGAAGTGACGCGTCTCAACGCCACATCAAAAAAGAACGGGGATCTGAAGTACGGATCGGGAGTTAACAGGAAGGAGAAGGACGCGTTGAGACGGCGCAAGTTCCAAGACCGAGCTGCAGATGACGAAGACAAGGATTTGCTGGAAAAACGCCCGGGATCAACCACCGACAACAACTGCACGTCGACAGACGAGTTAGCAGCGCGAAAATGGCAGTGGGGAACAAAGTGAGCCTTGCTTTGTAACATGCAATCAGTTCTTTCACAATAGCTTCTGATTAAATAACTTGTGTTTGTCTGATCATTGCATCATTTTAACGCGAAACTTCATTCTTCCGTTAACAGTAATGTTGACTAGTTGATTTGGATCTGCAGACTTTTTAAAATATTTGGTCTTCATGAGTTTTGTTTGATTTTGTAAATTGTGCTCCTTGAAAATTACAGTGCGCTTTTATTGTCTTTGTCGAGTTGAAATTCTCTGCCTGCATTCAGGTTTGAGTTTTCATTAAACGCTGTTAGCAACTTACGGTCTTTGGTAGCTCAATCGGAATCGGGGGCGTGTCGAGGTTAGACGGTGTCCGGGGTAAGAAACAATACACAATACTTTGGTGCTTCCTGGGAGCAAATGTACTCTATTGAACAAAGTACTTGCGACATTGTTGGGACTTTTCGACGCCCGGGGCATTGTGCCCCTCGGCAGGTCACTGATCGGAATGCATGCGCCTGTTGTTTGATTTGGCTGCTGCACACAGTCTGCGATGATAGCGTGCAGACTAATAAATGCACCCAAAAAGAAAAAAGTAAACCAGCATCCTTACGACCACTGCTATATGTTCAGTTGACTATGCGATTATAGTCGTAGCCGTCCTGCGCGATCGGATGCGCACATTTGCGAACAGAGTGGGTGCGTTCGGCCAATCACTGTCGTCGACGCGACAGATCCACTCATCGGTGAAAAATCTGCAGTTGTCGTTTCGTCCCCTGTCACGTAATTCTTTGACGCAGTCGAATGAGTTATCCAATCTACGCGGATGCCCAAGGCAGACGAGTGGCATACATCAGCAAGCCGAAGCCTTGCTACACCGAGGAAATACGCGCCAATAAGCAAAGAAGAATCATGCTGGAAAATCCAACTTTGTATAGAGCGTACTGGTGGCATGTGGTTGCTAGGACGTTGCTGGAGGTAACATTAACTTGTTTGTTTGAATGTAGATGTGACCATAGGCGCCGGAAGGATTTTTCCAGGGGGGCAATAGTGGAGTTTTCAGGGGCAGCCAAAAGGATTTTGCCTTTCGGACAAAAGTGGTGTAATTTCTTTGTCTAGGGGGATCAAAAGTGGTAAAATTAATTTTATTCACTCGCAACTAAAAAAACAACCTTTTTGCTGAAAATGCAATAGGAAAATGTCAAATTTTAAATGCCATGGAGGGACCAAGGCCTCCTCTGCACCCCATCCGACGCCGTTGGATGTGATTGCAACTTTTTTTTCAAACAGAAGAACAAACCAAAGCAGTTTGTTCCGTGGTTGTCAACAATTCTCGTTCTCCAACGGCTCTATAGAAACTTTCAATGCCATGGTTGTCAAGAGAAGTTGTATATTTTTGAGTGTAACACAATTTGCAGAAACTTGGTTTTATGCACAGAATGATTACACACTTGGACAAAATAACTTTGTGTGAAAACGACAAAGTTTTTTTGATGAAAAGACGAAATATAACAGATTTGGAAAAAAGCAACGTTCTACAATATTTGTAGAAATTTTTGCATAAGACAGATTTTGATGTGTTCTCAGAAAAAGCAAAGTCTACAGACTTTATAATGTCAAGGAGTATTTGTGGACAGAATTGCATTAAAAACTTTGAGTTTTTTATGTCATTTTTTAAAGGTGGAACCAGAACAAGGTGCAAGCAACTTTCATTCGCAGCTAACCTTAAACCAAAAACGATCCGCACATATGCCTGTTCAGTTCGCAGTTTTGCGAGAATTATTGAAGAAATCTAACCTGCGCAAGACTTTTCATTTGGTTTGAAAACAAATTGAGGGGAGTTATACAAAAAGTTTATTTTAATTGGACAATAGCTATTTATAAAGTTCAAATGATTTTTATAGCAGAGCAAGATCTAATCAAAAACGTTCAATTATTTTTTGCTTCTCATAATAGGACATTTCATGTTCAACTTTGAAGGTTTCGTATATATTTTTTAAATCATGTTGATTTAACCTAACGATGGACAGTTTATTGTTTAAGAAATACAAGCAGCAGTACTGAATTTGGTCAAAAGCTCTAAGCAAAGGATAAATACTGAAATTTGAAAAGACGAATCGTACGTTTAGACAAACATAAGTTTTTGCAGTGTATACTGAGTGTACATTTGTGTTTTCAAAAATTGTTTCGTAGCATATGTTTCACTTTACTGAATCTTTAATTACATTTTCTTATATGCTGTACTAAGGTCACGTGTTGCTTATCTTGTTTACTGCAATGAGACAGTTGACGGAAAAGCTTGAAGCCTATCGCATTGCGCTATTTCATACTTGAGCAAACGCGGGTATACAATTACCGCAAAGCCTTTCAGCCTCTGCAGCTGTACCCAGCTGTAATTGCGCGATGCTGACGAACGAAATTTAAGAATGACGGATTTTGTAGCACCTTTTTAATATCTTTACGCTTTTAACTGACGGGCACCTCGCTTCATATAAAGATGAACGCTTTGTGCTCCGAGAAAATGAGTGTTCAAAAAGCAATTGATCTGCAAAAGACTGACAACCAACGTTGCTTAAAGACACAGGTCACAGGGGCAAACAAAATCTGTTGAAATGCCAACTGAAACAAAGTTACCTCGAGAAGGGGCGCTTGTCACCAACTGGTGAAGCTGCTCGCGTTGACCGCATCGGCGTTTCAACAACCATAGGTTCAAAAATGTCGCCTCCTGGGGTGTTAGCAGCGACCTTGAAGCTCACCGTGATCTCATAAAGACTTGGAAATCCTAGACCCATGTTCTCTCCTGGAATGCCAGTGCAGGTGGTCAGAAAACTACGATGGTAGAATTGTCCATATTGTTGAAATCAACGCAACATTTAATCGAACGTACTGCAAGTTCAAACATTACCAGTTACGCTGGCGTGTTGTAAATAACCCTTAGTATTTCGTGAATGTTTTTGTTAGTTTAGCTTACTTTGACCAACGATTTAGAAACACGCAAACCAAGACCTCATTAGTGTTATGGTAGATTAGAGCAAAAAGTCGCCCCCGATTAAACTGGAATTGCACGTGGAAAGCGCGAAAAAACGTGAAAAATATATGTGACCACAGAGTACAGCAACGGTGACCTCTTGTAACTGTGGATTACCAGGTAATCTTCACTGCTCATATCTGCGTCTTTCCATAATGAACTATTCAGCGTTTCTTAATCCGGATCGATAACGTTATTTCAACATGTACTTGTCTTATCTAAACGAGGATATATTTGAACACAGGTGGGCGCTCTTGTAGGACAATACTTCTTGTACGGTTTGGTGGTTCCTGAACTTTTTGTCTGTCCGAAACATGACCCCTGTCCAAAGCCTGTGGATTGTTACGTATCAAGACCGATGGAAAAATCTTGCCTTATGTGGCTTATGTACGGGCTTGGTAAGTTCACCTATCTGGCGCCCATTTCCGATGCAGTATTGTTTGCCAGCTAGATTTCTTGGAATCGTGGTCATATTTACGAGTAAAACATTTGTTCCAAGGATTTACGGATAAGTGGTTGTCATGTTTACATTTATTCAAAGAAGTAGGTAGACTAAACTTCATTATGGGATTTTTGAAATATTTGCATAAAAGCCAGTGAAATGTGTAGAGCAGACGTCTTGCATTTAGTTTCGTTTTTTGAATGATGGAAAACAATGTTTGCTCGCTTCACAAAGGCCATTACAGACTTCACTTTTCGCCACGCATAAGATTATGTGTTGATGCTACTTGCTCACTATATGTACTGTATTAGCTGTACGATTTCGTGAAGGTCTTTAGTGTAAAAACCGTTCAGTTGGAAGGATGCAGTTGTATTTCAATAGATGGATATTCACGTAAGAGCAATTAAGTTACACTGCAAACAGAACACTGTCAAACAGTTTTCCATGCTGTCATTTGCAGAACGTTTTGTTATCGTGAGCCAATTCTTACGCATTTGGATGATTTTAATTGCGGGTTTGTCATCTTCATACACGCGCAAATCTATATTTACTACGGAGGAAATCTTCAAAGTCAGCAAAATTAAGTGTATGCTGTTAAAAATTATGAGAAATATAGTGCTTTCACTTCTCCTTAACTTGGGTTAGCCTTGTTTCCATGCAAATTTATAAATGACACCAGGGAAGTTAGAAAGAATCTCGCTTTTTTCGCTTCGTAAATCTTTGTAACGAACATATATCCATTTGATTAAGTGAAAACTGAGGAATCAAGTACTTAGTTTTCTGTTTTGCTCATCTGCCCCGAGGGCGCGTATGGACTACCTCATAACACGCCAAATTAATGTATGATAGTTAAGGACTTCTATTGTCAGAGCGCAAGATTGTGTAGGTAACTGCTCGGGAAAAGATTCGTGTACACGCAATATGGCGATAACTTCGTTGAAAATTAGCGAAAGAAGCAACGTATGAGCTACTTTTCGGTAACAAATCATTTACCGTGAATTAAATTGTTGGGTATTGGAAAATCACATCCTTTCAAATTGCGATGTTTTTTACCATATCAACATCATTACTATTCGCCGGATCTCTGTGAAGTCTTTCGTAGCTTTTGAGGTAAATCCAGCGGTCTAGCTCTATGTTTGACGCATTGTACCTTGCGCTTCTTCCCAGGTGCATTTGCGTGCATTCTCAGCATAGCCGAGTTCTGGTCACTGGGTTGGGTCCGTTTCAAGAACGCTGTGTGCTGTGGTGGCCAATCGCTTACCTACGAAGAAAAACGTCGCTGGCTGGCCAAGCTCAACGCTGGTGACGAAAAGAAACAACACGATCCCGACCAAGGCATTGTCATGGCGCCCCATGGACGATTTACGAGCCCCGTTAGGTGGGACAGTTTGAGCAGCGTTACAACAGTGGAGAGCGTGTGATGCTTGTTTCGTTCAACCGGCCAGCGAACATAAAATGTAACCGAACAGCTGCTCGCTCACGCGTGTGGTTTGACAATGCGCCAACAACTTGAGCGGAAAACCGTAAGTCCGTTGAGAGGAAAGATCCAAGCGATTTATGCTTGTTTTCATATGAAACCCAATTATGTCCTCTGTGGAGGCTGCAATTCAATTAAGTGAATGCAAGTGTTTGTCATCGAGAAAGAACAAAATGTTCGACACCAGTCTTTCATCTTTTGAGGTATCGCTGTTTAGCCTGAAGAAGAATTATTAGAAGCTCCATCAGTCGAAACCCTCTCACCTTACCCGTCTGATTTTAAAGAACAATTGCTTAACTCAAACTACACTGAAGAAGAGTTTGTTGCATCCGCTTTTACAAGCATTTATGAAATTTTGAAACCGTATGATGCTGAACAGTGGCACGCTTTTGTCATACAAATCACGCACAAAACAAAGTGGGTCTTCTGAAACACAACAGCATCGACTTTGCGGATTGTTCAAGCTGAAAGTTATGCCAAACTTTATGGAATGCTTGTTGCACAGACAGAATTTACATCTCGCGAAGAACTTGGACTGTTGGGCCCGAACGCACTGCTCAAAGTTTGCGTTGTTTCTTTTATGTTCCTTTTAATAAGTTTTTATGCCTTTTGAAAGCAACTCGCAAGCTTTTCCTACGTTCTTACACCGAATGTTTATGCAACAGTTTGCTTCATCTATGGCACAGGATAATTTTATTGGTAATTCAGACCGGAAGATGTTTCCAATTTATCAACCATCCCTGAAACGATCACGTATTAACATACCACGTTTTAAAAAATGATCGTTATTTTTAGACAAGTAGACAATCAAGGCAGATCTCACCAACAGCTACTCAGCTGTGGACGAATTGCGGTCGTTAAGTTGGCAAGCTATTACGTAAGAACTGAATTTTTGTGTCACAACAGCTAAAGAAAAAGCGGTTAAACTTATGCCAGTTTGTCACAGATATCTTTCGGCAATCATTAAACGATTTTTACTGGCACTGAAATCAGAGCGAAAGTAACTTATTTGATATACTGGTTGTGTAACAAGTTATGCTCCTTCAAAACTGAAAGTTGTTATAGCATATAAACATCATCTCATCACGCGTTCGCATTTGCAACAAACATGTATAAGCACGACAAAGCTGTTTTTAATTGCCAGCTGATGTGAAGGCATTGCTTGGAAGCCTGAGTCTTGACTTCGCATTCCACTCACTAGAATTGCCCTCACAGGTGCTGCTCGGTCAACCGAACAGCTTAGCCATGCGTATTTGTTTGGTCCATTGCCATGCCCGTAACCAGGGGGGCGAAGCCCCCTTAGATAATTTTTCGCCCCCCTGGAAAAATTTGTTGGATATATTTTGAAACTATTGGGCATAGTTCAAAAAATTTGGGCCCCTCTCAGAAAACTCTTCGCCCTTCCTGGTGTCCCAAGCTGGTTACGGGCCTGGCCATTGCATGATCAGTTTTCCCTTTGCCAGGGCAGCTTTCGCTTCTAAGACGCAAAAATCGATACGCGCGAAAGAAATAAAAAAATTTGCATCCAAATTAATTCTTTCCACCTTTTGTTTTGTAACAAGTCACACAAAAATTTGTCTGGATGTTTGTGATAGCTTAAAAAGTGAAAATTATTTTCCACTTTTTAGCTACCGCAAGTGAAAGCTTGTCTGAAACAAGCTCATCGAAGAAGCAAGCTCTAGGGGAAACCCACTGCATGCCTTCTCTGCGTTTCTTATTCATTCGACAGTATGTCGCACAAATGCTTACAAAACGGAAATTGAATCTAAAAAATGCTTACGAAACGGACATTGAATCAACGTTGTTTATGTGAAAGTCTAAACTACAAAAGCGTAATTTTTTAAAGATGCTCATCCACTGTATTCAGCATGAAAATTTGTCTTTGGGTGGTTCAGGAAAAAATTCGTGAGTTTTAAGGATAAAATTTACCTTGCAGTACCAGATGCAATTTGAAGATTCACCACCTGATTTTCGAATGAGGTAGTAGGGAAAAGCGAAGGAGTTTAAATCGAACAAGTTAAAAACTGGTAAATGCTGAACGCGTTTGTTTGGGCTCCAAGTTATGCTAAAGCTAAGTTTCTTTTGTGTACGAAATAAATTTTTACAATAGTAAGAGCTTGCAATTTACTCATCCGAAGGATCTTGCTCAAATAATTCATTCAGCTTAACAACTTTACATCTGTTAATTAACTAAGGTAAAGTACTACCACCTTTTTAAAAGTTTTTGCAGAGATTGCTTGAACAGAACGAACCATCCATAGAAAATTCAGCCTTGTACAATAGAAAAATGCTTTTTGGCCGAAACGGATCACGATTACGTTGTGTTGAAAGCGATTTTTCTCAAGACTACCCAATATTTTAGTGGGTATGTAAACCACTAGAGAAGTATATCAGCATTGACGTATCAGCACAAACACCACAGTAGAAGTTAGTACCAATGCAGCTTAGTCTGTTGTGTGTAACACTCGGGTTGTTTTGCCGTTCTTTTATATTTTCTAGCATTTATTCGCAGTGTAAATTGCTTGGTTTAGGGAAGTGTTATTGGTGTCTCTAAAAAGTATCCCGCTGGGTGGCGCAAACAATAACAACGCCCCTATGTTAAAAAATTGAACTAAAATGCTCTTAAAAATCAACCATAAAAAGTTAAAGAGCATCAATGGATATAAGAAATATTAATGAATTCATTACGTTTGTGTATGTTGTCTAGTAGTTTGAAAAATAATTCCATGGCTTTTTATTAGGAGTAAAATACTCCCTAAAGTTAGTTTTTAACAGAAATGATTTATTATTCTCGATTGTACATTTCATGCTTATGTGAAATTGCTACCATTTCATCACAGAAAAATTTGTTTCATACATTGCGTTCTCGAGTTACTTAAATAAAAACTTCGGAGATTTAAGGCAAGAAATGTTTACCGGATATTTTAGGATTTCTTATAAAAGCTAATGTGCCAGCACGCCGTTTCTGGAACGACGCAAGTCAGAAAAGCTTTTATTACATATATCCATATGTTTTTTCCTGTTTTGCTAGTTTGTGTTTTTTAATAAGAATTTTTGCGTGTCGCATGAGAAGTTTGCAGCAGCTTCGACCTTTACATACCTTCAAGTTGCCTGAACATCGAATGTGTTTGTTTTTGTCTCTGCTGAGTTCGAGAGCACAGCGACTGCAGTCATTCAGATTATGAGGTGTCTTAGAACGCTGCTCTGCCCAGTTTTGAATAGAATTGTGGTGTTTCGGGAAATCGGCCGAACATAGTACTTCGAAGCAAAGTCAGAATTTATAACAATCAAGCTGCTTGCGTATATCGTCAATATTGATTTCTGCAAAACTACAAAAGGCTACAGTTAACAAAAGATTGGTTAATTTATTTTTTTTTCCGCAGACTCATGGTCCATATCACAAGGGTAATCGAATAACACAATGGCACAGAAATTATTAGTCATTGCGCATTACAGAGTAGGTGTTAGCACACAAGCAACATTGAGAGGAGTAAAACACTTTAACCGCGCCCCAACTACAGTACAACGTCATTCACTCATCATCGTACAGAGATCCGGCAGTGCGAGAGAAATGAAAACATCCTACCACCAGATTTTGAGGTAAACAGCTAACGGAAAAAAAATTTGTAATCGGATGGGATGTTCATCGGCGCACAGAGGCATGTGAATTGTTTTGATCAAGGTTTCAAATGGTTCGCAGGACATTTAGCACGAGGATGATATCCAATTGCATTCACTGAATTTAAAGCAGTATTTTACAGTTGGTGTTTTACTAGTTATATATGTTCGCTTTTTACACTTTTCGCTTGCACACATCGTCTACATGTTGGAGGTGACAGAGGAATCATAAGAAAACACAGAATCTAAGGCGCCATGAAGCACAGGAAAGGTTTTATTTGCTGCGCAGAAGCAATACTGATGAGACGCATACATCGAGACAACGCACCAGCAACTACTTCAGTTGGTCATCGTCATACGGGGGCGTTGAATAATTGCGGAAAAATGAAGATTTGTAAAAAACATCAGACATTTGAAGCGATCGAATAATGAAGTTAAATGACGATGCGCAACGTTGTAAAAAGCGATGCAATTCAATCATTCTGCGTTAATTTTTTTGTTATATGGAAAAGTCTTGTAATTTTTCGGGAACCACTTGCAAGCTAATCTTTCCAAAGGAGCAATTTGCTTAAATTAAGTTTTTGAAATCGTCGTGCGATGTCTTTGCAGGTAAAGATTTTTATAAGTTTGTTTTTTTACCGCAACCTCTGTTAAACCGCGCAGCTTTCCAGGGGTCTCCAAGCCTTTTTTGTCCGAGGGCAACATAAAACTATAACTCCACAGTCCGGGGGCCAGACACCTTGCACAATGTGATTGTTTCGAGAAATATTACATTTTATCAAATCAACAAATTTTTCATAATTATATTATTTTTTCATTATTAGCAAAAATGCCTTCGCGGGCCGTAGTTTGGAGACCATGGGTTAAGCTGTTGAGGTTTTGGCACTTTGCGATTCAAAATGGCTGGTTAGCGAAGATGTTGAGCAATTTTCAGAATACAAAATAAAAGTCGTGTAGCCACCAGTCGCTACAACCACAACGGTTAATTTCCAAATTCAAACGTAAGTTTCTCGCAATAAAAGCGTCTGACCAAGACAAATTGAAAAACAAGCTGTAAGACACCGCTTTGGAACAAATTTATCTACAATCAAACCACTATATCAAATTCCGAAAGTCACAAATCACGCAGATATTCAACTGAAATTGCACACAAGTGCAGAGATTTTCAAGCTATCAGCTCAGTTTTTTGCGCTTTCACAGCATAAGTTTGTGCCACTGAAGACAACTATGGCCCAGTTTAAGATTATATTCTATGTAACACCAAAATCACGGAAGTACTGCAGATTTGCCTGTAACTCATTCCATAGTCAGGAACTTAACAGCAAAAATGTGGTTACTAAAACTACGTGTTGAGTGTGGCAGTGAAGCGTGAAATTGTAAGTAGAATAAAGCCTGGTCTTTCCGCTTTACTTTCGTCCCCGACATTAGTCCGCTCATCGTATGGAATATCAAAGTTAGATACAGTCATTACGGATCAGAGTTATTTGAAGAGACTTAAACAGAAAGGAAAATATTTGACTGTAGCTTAGTAAACAGCCACTTTCTCTGTGATGGACCAAACTGCTGACGATTCTTTTCTATATTTTCTTTATTATTCAAGGATTATCATATTTCTTAGAAATTTTGTAAATGTGGCTACATGCTTTAATCCAAATAACTACGCTAATTCTCACAAGGAAAACAAGTTTTCTTAGCAAGTACGAGAATTCAGCTTGAAAGTGTAAGTACAAAGTTCATAGTTAGAAGTCGAATCTGTAACGGGCTGTTTCCGACTGATGAATGGGCCAACTAATAATCAGTTAGATTTTTGAAAGGAAGCGGCTGCATCCACAAGATCTGCAGAGTATCGGAAAGTTTCAAGCGCAGTCACGATCGCCTGTTGCGGATTCGCAGACACTCTCTTTGGCCAACTTTCCTAGGGCGTCACAGGGCCAGATGGGTTGGTGTCCCCAGGTGTTTGACATGCGGTAAAGTTTTGTTTGATTGTCGTTGACGTTCATATCAACAACAAAAATTTTCCCCATGCACATCACAGAAACAGCCACTTTGGCATGCAAGAAAAATGTGTGTATTTGCAAACAAATCAAATTAAAGACGCTTCATCCTAGTATAGTCTGTAAAGTAAAATGAACTCTATTTCATTTCCACTAAATGTTGTGAAACAAGTATCAGTTTTGTGCTGATGAAAGTTCATTCTATTTATTTGTTTTTTATTATTGAGGGCTATGTAATGTTTACGCGAAACATATATGTTTTGTAATGTATTGAGTCATTGTTTTCTGTCGTTATTTTGCAATGTTTTTAGAGTTTTAATAGCTTGCGATATGTACCACGATCGCGTACAGCAATCCATCAAATTGGTGTTCTGATGGAAAAACCCGAGATATGCAGAATTACCATGATATGTGGCGATGCGCTTGTTTTACGACCATAACCTCTTAAAACATCTGTGAACCGCTACAAACCTTTGAGATTATTACGCAAATAATTTGATTTTTTCCTACTTTCCAATAAACCACTGATTATTATTAAAATATCTGAAAAAAAGTTTGCAAGCTTGATGTCATCAGGCAGAGAGGTTGTGTTGCAAATTAAAGCAGGGTTGCTTTACGATAAAACTGCTTCACCTTTCTTGGCATCACTATCTCGACTCTGAAAAGACTGCGACACCACTGTCGAATGCGCAGTCCTTGAAAGTATGCGGGCCTCTAGCGTCCGCAGGAGGTAATCGTTTATATGCAAGGCACCAAATCTCGTCAACCTTTCCTTTGCGATTGTCAACTCAATTCGTGCTACAACTCGAACCAAAACAACTCCATGACAGGAGAGCGGCGAGCGCTGAGAAACTTAAGTGCCCTCTTCCTCTTCGTGAATCACTTCTCTTTCGGCAGCTTTCGCTGAGGCCACGTCGCCCTTTTTTAACTGAGCCAGGCCGACGCTGATGTTTGAACGGGATCTTTTCATAGTGAAGCGCGCGCTCATTTGTGAAGGCGATTTCTGAAATAAAATACCTTGACATTTGATGCAGTTTGGCTGCTGCGAAAAATTAAACCTTAGCGGCACAACCGCTTCATCACATTTTTGACAACTTTGGTGCGAGAAAAATACACGCTGCCCATTAACTTGCCAATTTTCAAAGTTGATTTTTGTGGTAACGTGGTTTCTTAAACTATTTATTTCACAAAATCGCAATGTTTGCCCCTGAACCTCTTCCTTTTACTGTGGAAATATTGTTACAGAAAAGTGTCATAACGCTGCGAAATTCACTTGGAAGCAGGTGATGTAGAACTGTAAACCGGGTAGAGGTCTTAAAGCTATTTTGCACACCAACCTTCACAAATGAAACGTCCTCGCTTGATAGAAGAGGAGACGGAGGCGACATCCCCATGCCATCGTTACTACGTTGTTTTTGCTGCAGAGCCAACATTCTTGCTGCAACCTCAACCGAATCGTTCAAGTCGTTGTCGATGATCATGCTTTTGACCCGCCTGATTGCTTGGGGTCTGCGATCACACGTTTACATTTCCCCACATTGCCGTGACGGTTTGTGTGCGTCATCGCCAGTGCCACGTGACGCCGGCAAAACTGGACGATCCGCAACCAACAAAAGCAAGTAATGGGATTAAAACAAACATTCCCAAAATGCAGTTGTTTAAAAAGTTGTGATTTCAGAAAGAACCCAATTTGGGGGGCAAGGTATCAAGCCACTTGAAACCAAACTTAATATCGCGCAGCCGGATCGATTCACCATTCGCGGTAGCGTTCCTTGGCAAGAGCACTGACCTCGGCAAAAAGCAAATTGAGGTTTCGGCCTGCCTCGGTTGCCGTCAACCAAATTACCCCAAAATAAAGAAAAACTAAATTGCTCAGGGCCTCGAAAAAAGCCGTCAGAAACGTTTAGAGGATGGCCTATTTCAAATTTGATACAAGGTCGTGCTTTGTTACTCCATCTGATAAATGAAGCTGCGGGAAGCCACTAACCCGGAGGAGATACGCATTTTGCTGTCATTACTACTTTGCAGATGCAAGCGCGTTGTAACATCCACGTGTTTGGCTGTGGCTGCAATGTGCTTCTGAATCAAATGCTGCACCCACCCTATAACGTCCAGGTTGCAACGCAAAGATTTTCTTCTTGACCAACCGAGCAGCAAACTATGCACACAACAGCACCGATAGTTGGATGCCACCACCACACGACCGGGTACCTAAGTAGGTCTTCCACAACAGTGAGGATTAACCACCCAGCCAAACGTTGCGTTTTTTTACTTCTGGTTGAGGCATAATTTCATTTTCCTATTCTGCGCGTTGGGATCGAGAGAAAGCGAAATGCCGCGGTGCAGTAATCAGCTGTATCGTGGAAGCACTTCCGTAAAAAATGCGCGATTTTCAAGAAGGAAATAAAACAATGAAGCTTATACTTTACGTCTGTTGGACAAGCGTGTTCTTTTCCATCTACTGGATCCAAGACCTTCTCGCAGGTTTCAAGCTGTTGGGAAGTCCCGGGCTCGTCATTACCCGCCGCAGGCATGATCACATTGTAATCTGGATCATTTATTCCTGGCGTGCTTTCGAGAATTCGCGACTTTTCTTCACAAAAAGCAAACTGTCGCCAAGTTCGAAACAGGGCACTATGAATTTTCCAAATAAAGACAAAGAAAATTTCTTTAAACTCGATCGGGAGTGTCACTACCAGGGTTGCGGACCCGGAGTCGTAAGGAGTCGAAGGTTTTTGGGTGGAGTCGGATTCCTAACAACGCAAGTAGTCGGAGTCGGATTTTTTTGTCCGACTCTGGACGTCCGTTGGATCATTTTTTACATCACGCTCCTACGTTTGCAATTCCTGTTGAAATGGTACAATTTCCTATCAAACTTTTGTTGAAACAGATATTTCTTGCTGTGTACCACGATTTCCGTTGAATGTTAGTTGCTACAAAAATCTTGACAGCCAAACTTCATTCACTTCATGTTAAGGAGTCGTGTCGGAAATTTTGGAGAGGTCGGAGTCGGAAATTGTGGAAACGTCAGAGTCGGACATTTTACCTCCGACTCCGCAACCCTAGTCAATACAGTAGACTGCTCGCCCCAGTCTTCTCTTACTCTGATATCTAGTACTCTTAGTCAAATATCTAAAGTATAACTGTTGGTATTTTGAATGCAAAATGCCTCGGCTAACATGTTTTCTAAAATTTATGTGGTCTGTTAAAAAAACAGAAAAATGAGTCAGTTTATCGTAGGTTTATACGGTAGCCAAAATGTTATAGACTAGATGAATAAAATAAGAAGAATTTTGCAGATACCTCATCTTTTTCACCAGAGCAGTCCAAATTTCCCGATCAACTTGAAATCAGTGAGACAGGCGTCATAACCGTTCTACAGAAACAGTACACCAGATGTTTCCTAACTTTACCTGCAGGTAGCAGAGGATGTACGTCTACTCCGCACGGCAAATCATCTCTTTCATCTTCAAATAAGTCATCAAACTCCTCCTCAGACAACCGAAGAATGTCCTCATCTCCGTAAAACCCCTAAGTTGAAAGTGACGTGCAACTTGTTAGCAATCTGGGACACGCTTTATGGTTTATGTGTTGCAACGAATTCCAGCGATCAATATTTACAAATACAAAAGACACATTTTTGTCATTGACCGTAAAACGCCTGGGATTATTACACGATAGCTTTATAGGTACGTCAAAATAGCAATGACGTCTCGTACAAAATAGGAGATAGTTATCTTCTTCAAGCCATCAACATTTTCAACTTTACCGTGAAGAACAAAAAATCGTCGTTCTACGAATATTTCTTTCGCATTTTTTGCTCACAATGACTGTGGAATCTTTTTGCTATAATTTCATTTGAAGCAATTGCACTGTTGCCTTTGGTAGACGTTTTCCGCTGGTACGCTATTAGTTTGCCACCTTCCTTTGCCGTGATTTGATCAGCGAGAAGAGTACGCGTTTCCTCGTTAGGGTGAAGTGCAACTCAGTTACAGATCCAAGTGCAAGTTGACAATTATTTTCTGACCATGCAGAGTCGCCTGAGAAAAAAATTATTTCCCCTTTCCTTGCAGCATCACAGACCGTTTTGAATTTTTTTACGAAGGTTTATTATATATGGACAATAGCTACCAAACTTATCGACTGGCTTTGTACACACACCTGATGACAGAAAATGCCTACGATCACACGGACAAATAATGTTCAGTGCCAATTTTGGTCGACCTTCAAGCACACAAATCATCAGATGCAGGGCAGTTCGTGAGACATTAAAAGTATGTCCATAAATCCCGTAGTCCCTGCAAAACCTTCATGAAGTCTTTTCCTCCATTACAGATCTTCTGTAGAGCACTTGACAAAATTCCAATGGTCGCAACGCGACATCTACAGTAATTCTGACAGTATTTTATACAACAAGCACTTACCCCAATGTGGTCGGGCCACAGGAACTGGTCGCTGCTTTCTCCTAAACGGATATCGTCTTGGCATCGGTCGCTTGCAGCAGAATCAGCGCTTGACCAATCCGGAAAGAACTCGGATTCCGTGTCGCTCGTTCCCTCGCTGCTGGCGTAACCGCACCCGCAGTACACCGGCAACGTGGGCAGCTTGGGATCGACGAGAGATGAGGGGTGAGTTTTCAACATTTTAACACCTTCCTGCTTTTCATCGTTTGCGTCCTTTAAACAAAACATTGCAACATATATTTGGGTAACGTTTTACTGAACGGTTAGAAATCGTAGAAGTTCAAAGCAATTCTTTGTATGACAGCAACTTTTCCCATTCGAGCTACAGGAGCGGTTTATCTTTCAACACAAAAAACGATTAGCCAAAGTTCAAAAACTGTGGTTTAGTTTATGTTTGTAGTATGCATTTTACAGCCATTCCGCCTTTTGTCCTTACTTAACACGTGAGTAGATTTGTCTAACGCGCAACACTGCCGTTGCCAGTGAAAACACCAGGAGGCTTGGTCCCCGTTGGTTTCTACATGCAGTAGTGTATGCATTTCCGCCAATAGCAAATTGCCGATTTTCGGAAAACGTATCAGAAGAGTTCATTTTTCCGCAGCAAATTCTGTTTTGAAGAAAATGACAGCCGTAGGGGCGCTAAAGGCTTATGTAATTTTCCCCGATTTTTGACAATTTTTACCCAATATTTATCAAGTTTTTCCCAATTTTTCTTTTTTTTCACCAGTTGCCTTCCTTCTCCGGCTGTTATTGCTGAGAAACAAGTGGCCACGAGGTGCCGCCAACAGAGGTTGTCACTTGCGGTAATCGCAATAATGCCTTTTGGCTCATGTAGCAGCTTCTTTGACAGGAAGTGGTGCTCTTTAATCGGTTCGCGTTCATCCACTTTGCCTGTAACTGGTTAGTAACTATTGTTTCTGAAGTGTCTGCAAGACAAGCAAATGAAGTGCGGAAAATCTTATGTGGTTCAACTAGGGTTACATTGCAGTAACGTAGACTTCATTTTTAGAACCAAATTAGGAGACAAACAAATCTTTTTGGAGAAAAAGCAATATAACTGTTGCCTAAAAATAATTTTATTTGTCGCTTTTTGTACACTAAAAGTTAGCTTGTGAACAATACTAGTAAAGGAGAGTTGGTTTTTTACGTTTCATTGGAAGACTTTTCACAAATGGTAATGTTGAAAAATCTGTTAAAATGTATATTTTTAGTTATAAACGCGAAAAATTTAACGCAACACAGGTTTTATGTACGTGTCACTTGTCCTGAGAGAGATAAACAAAAGGCCACAGAACATTTGAAAGCGGAGGTTTTGGCTGATCAGTAATGTAGGCACAACACAAAAAAACTTTCATTGCGCAGAACTAAAAAGCATTCCGCTTGTTGAAAAACTACGTTTGTTGTAAGTTTTCATCGGCGTTCAACTTTTCGAAGGATACAGTAATGTTTGATACGTTATGCAGCACACATATTCTTACAAATGAATTTTGGAAACATTGGTGGACGTCCTCATTTAAAATTTTTATTTCTCTATCTTGAGTTAGACTAAGTTCGAAGAGAGAAACGTGATCAACAACGCGTTGAAAAGATGGAGAAGAAGTTTTAACTAGTTAAGTCAAAACCTTTTCAGTTCTGTTTCTAAAAAAGAGAAGTAAGAGTGAGCTTTCGACATATGCAAAACGCAGCTCTATCCTTATACTTTCCTACATGTTTATCTGGTGTCAACAACGGTAAAGTCCCTAAAGCGAGCCAACGTCTCGGTAATTTGCAACAACTACCGTCGTAAAGGTAAGGGCTTCAGAATTTTGTATGCTTACAACCTGGACGGTATGAAAAGGCTACCGCCCAATGAGGCAGTACTTTATGTTTATAAACGCAGCAGGGGCGGTATGCGCACGCAATGACAAGGAAATAAAATAAAAAGAAAATACGATAGGGATTAATTTACAATTATTATAATTCCATAATAATAAATTTACAATCATTATAATTTAATTTACAATAATTAATTAACATTCGTGAGGAAAGCATAAGACATAATTAAAATTATGTTGAAAATGAAATCATGTAAAGCGTAAGTAATATTTTGTTGAAAATAATAATACGCGTAAGTGCAAGAAAAAGTCAGGTGCTTTTCATTCTTAAATTGAACCATTGTTGCTGTTTGTGTAAAAGGAATTATGAAGCGAAGTTAGTTTAAGTCTGGTACCTCAACGCTTTCACAGTCTATTCTATGGCTGTGTTTAAAAGCATGCTGAGTTATGGCGCTTTTGTCAGTTCCTTTTTATTTGTCTTGTTTGCGTATGTTCCCGCCTACTTCGAAGTTTCTCCTGCATTCAACAAGAAAACTTTGTCACAGCTTTGACAACCTGACGAAGGATTGTGCGTACACCCCGTCGTAAGATTTTTTGTAACTTCAACTTGTACCGTAAACGTTTGTGAATTTAATGTATTGTAGCATGAACTAAAAAATACGGGCCAAAATTATACAAGCTTTCCAACTTTTTCGTACTGTTTTAGCATCAAAGTGTTCCTCATATAAATTTCTGGTTTCAGCTCTAGCGAGCTCACCAAGATATAAATTAATGTTCTTGCCAACACTCACGAATACGCGCCAAGAGGCTAAGCTGCATGTGTTGCTTTAAGAGTGGCCGCAAGATGCAAACAACCTTAGGTCATAGCAAAAATTGTTTCAAGAAAGTACTTGCAAAGCTAGACCAACGCGTAAAGAAAAGCAGGTACCAAATGAACTGGTATGTTAACCAAGCAGCAGAATTTGGCAGTTTACTGACTGTAATTAAAAATGTACGTCATCTGCGAGAATTTGAGTTACTTTCAAAATTGGAACGGCAAGTTTGCCTTAAGAATCTACTACAGTGATGGTGCAAAAATCAATCCCAAGACAGTAAACAGAAATAAACATTCCACGAGGCAAAAATTGCATGTCAAGAGTACTCACAGAGTTTACTTGAAGCTTACAGTGCAACTCCACGCATGTATATAACGCAAGTTCAAAAACAAGCAACGATCGAGTTTTCTAGTCCCGAGTCTATAAAACTAAACTGCCGCGTATAGAAAACAATCGTATAGCACTGGGGTCCGCAAATAGTGGGTCGCGACACAAATTTGGGTCGCGAGACCTTCCACTCTGCGTCGCGAAATAGTTTAAATTTTTATTTTAAATTTGCCATTCTCATTACACAGAATAAATGTAATCATTTACTGTTGTCGACTCTTAAAAGCACTAGTGTTTCTGTATGCTTTCGAGGAATCAGTCGACTGCCATCTGCTTTCGTCTTTTTGCGATGATTCAAACTTGCACATATCTCTATTCAAGTATGTACTTTCCAAGTATGTACTAGGTTTCATACAATTTTGTGCAAGGAAATCGCTACTGTCAATAGTAGTCTTAAAATTGATATATAATTATAAAGTATATTCCACAAATTTACATGCTCACGAAATATTTGAATCGCGAGAATTCATAACGACTTTTTAAGGTCGCGCCAAAAAGTAATTGCAGACCCCTGCATTAGCAAAGCATTCCAAATTGATGCTTTGTACACAAGGACGTCCCCAACCGGGATCATTGGTCGGTGTTTGGTCCCTCATTTGCAGTGGGTGCCCCTTGTTGTATGTTATGCAGCCAAACGTTACCCACTCTACTGCACTTAAAAATTGCGCCTTGCAGGGTAAAAAGTTCATGAAGTTCTCGCTGTATTCACAAATGTGTACATCAAACTGAAAACGGAATTGAGGCTGTTAAACTACGCTAACCTTCAGGAACGTATGTTAGTAACTGCATAAAACATACAAGTAAGAAAATGCCGTAAGAAACAACACTGTCAACTTTGAGCCAAGAAACCTCAATTTTTGAGAAACCGTGTTGGTTGTAGACCTGTGGGGTAAAAGCCATGTTGTTTGTTCAAATCAGCTTTGCGCAAAAAAACGTCGGGTTTTGCACGCCATGAAACGTAGATTTTTAAATGCAGTCATTAATGTTTTGGCCAAGTTTAAATAAAATCTCACAAAAGATTTGTTTTTTTGCAGCACTATCATGGGTGGCGGAACCTTTTTCAAAGTGGGGGGCACAAGCGCGCGTCAAAAAACTATAGAAAGTTTTCGTGGTTTGAATGGGCAACTGTGACGTCACAAGCATTGACATATAACGTCATTATCTATACACCATATGAAGGTCTAAATTACACTATTTTAGACAAAATTAAGCCACTATGAACACGTATTGGTGAACCACCTGAAATTCAGATAGGCTGTTACAGCGGCGACCCAGGTCAACAGCGTCACTCGGGCTCATCATACGATTTATTCGGACTGAATGAAACGGTTCGACGCTTTGCGTCACTAAAATTTCCATTTGCTTTCATTCTGGCTGGCATTATTGTTGCTCTGAGACGTTAGTTACGTAATGATAAATGAGAAATTCACATGATAACTTCTCCATTGTTGAGTAACGTACATCACAGAGCAATGATAACGCCGGTCAGTCTTCTGCTTACTAGGCTCATTCATATTAGCCCGAGTTGCTGGACAATTTATCGCTCGTTTGAAATTCATCTCGAAATGGGAATTGTTTCATGGATTGGACTTCAAATCCAATGTTCTATACAAAGCCATTGCTTCACAAAACATTAGTTCCGATATGAATTATGTTTTAAAAAATACTTAATTGCGTAAGGCAGCTCGGACTCTGATGGATGAGCCCGAGTAAAGCGTGAGCGAACAAAGTCGAAAGAACGCCTACTACGAACGATATTGTTTTATTCAGGTCACCTGCAACATGAACGCGAAAGGGCAGACATGGAACGAATATATATGAACAGTAACAACTGGCAAGGTCCAAAGAAAAAACACCGAGTTAACAACTTAGTGAAGTAGGGTAGTGGGTGGCGGCATAAATATACAAGCAAGCTTGCGTTCTCCGGTATAACTTGTAATCGAAGACTGGGGCT
>Ga0210059_1000706_pt1 | contig 45177 bp, 26 predicted proteins | sample Ectturendosymbi2_FD_188042 | JGI IMG/M metagenome (GOLD analysis project Ga0210059, IMG submission 188042) | Ecteinascidia turbinata endosymbiont from Florida, USA - Sample 2 (SPAdes) (version 2) | ecosystem: Host-associated > Tunicates > Ascidians > Unclassified | place: Key West, Florida... | reverse complement strand
GACCCAAAAACTACTTCACTTATGACGTCACTCACAAAAAATCCGCACTCCCCAACCAAAAAATTTTTTTTCGAGTGTAATCTACTAGGTTGGCCGATCCGTTTGAGCCATTAAACAGCTCTCTAGCGCAATTGGCGGAGGAGCTAGGGCGTTGGTAAGGCAACTGAAATTGCTGGTTTTAGGCTGAAATCAAAGTATGAATATATCGTACCCCGGTTCTCAAAGTGTTAATTTGACTTTCTGCAATGTCCTAAACACAAACTGTAACCTTTACCCTGGCACTGAAGTTGTGCATGGTAAAATGATGGCATTTAGAAGACTTGCTTTGCATTTGATTTGCGTGAACTAAACCTATACTGTCTACATATGCTAATTTCAATTTGTTGTTAGTCAAAAACAAATGTTTATGTATTCCATATTTTGATATAATGTAGGTAACAAATAGGGCTACGATATACAATGGTCATTAGTATTTTGTAATTTGATCCACAGGGTCAATTTCAAGGTCAAAATGTAAGTCAAAAGGTCATCACCTCAAAATTTACCTAAATCACAAAAATGATATCAGATTTGAATTTGTGTCTTTTTACCGTTTTCAAAGATCCCTTACTTTTCCAGATTGGACCACTAGTTCAAAAGATATGGTGTTTTGAAGTTGGGGGGCCCCCTCTTATTTTCTCTAAATTTTCAAAAAGCTAACCCCCATATCTCGGAAATCGATCATCCAATCAACGAAAAATTTAGATTTGACGTTTAGGTGCTAAAAAAATGTGTGCCAAATTACATTAAATTCTGAAGAGGTAGGGTTTAGCCCATTGGGTGACTTGACATGGAATGACCCTTGTACGTAACAGCATTAAATAGTTATAATAAAGGGGCCCATAGCTTTCAGCCAAATCATCAAAAGAGTCCATGACACTGAAAAGGTTGGAAACCACTTGTCTAGTGATATCAGTTATATTGAACACCTAATAACAAATGTGGCAGCATCAAATGCATCAGCACAGTATGATAGTTATTTTGCTATATTTGGTTGAATGCTGGGATTGAAGGCTTACAGTACACGCAAAAATCTGGCTAAGATATGATGGACAAAGAGGGTATCATTAGAGTGTGCTAACGTTGGCAAAGATGCAGTGTTTCTGGAAAAATTTATGTATACTGAACTAAAACTTTTGCAAAGATTGAATATTATGGTGAAACAAAGGCGAATGTGTGAAAAACGTGTTAAAATCAGAAAAACCAGGAAATGACCCTACGCTGCTATTAACCAGTCAGCTGCTACTAGCTCAAGATATTATTTTTTGGTCATATGCATACTGTAAGCAATTTTTTTAAGTATATCCAACACATATGTGAAGTGGAAAATGTGGATACAGTGTGTTTGTAAGAGCAATCCACTGTATATTCTACTTTGACCTGTGTTTTGCATGCCAGTGGTTTACCAGAGACAAACCTTCAAGCTGCATGATCCATGTAAATTAGTTACAAAGGTGCATTTACACAAGGAATGACTCTTTTCTGTATTGTGTGTAAGTAAAACATGCTGAGATTCAGACAGCTAGAAGCTCTGAAGGGTAACCAATATTTTCATTTTCTGCTCAGTGCTGCGACATTGCAGCCAGCATTGAAATACAGTACTTAACAATGACATGTTGCAATTTTCACAAATAAACTCTGACATTGATTGTTCTTTTGTCTTTAGGGTGTGTCTTTTTAAAGCAGCGGTCCCCAAAGTCCGGCCCGCGAAGGGGTCCATTGCGGCCCGCGAGCTTTCCTAGCAATGTTTAGTATTGTAACAATTTCGTGTAGATAAATTAAGGTAACATGTAATTACACAAAAAGCAAAAAACAATTGCTGCAACTGAGAATTTTATCCTGATGGGCTTTTGAAAACCAAAACAGACCAAGCTTTCCGCTTTGATCTGAAGCTCAACTAAAAACAGTTTGAGTTGAAAAGCAATTTGCTCAGGACATAGGCCATTCGTTTGTAATGTTGTAGTTTGTGAACAACACAGACAAGTAAACGCAAACACAGAAAATTGTTAGGTCTAGCTTTTTTCGTTGGAAATTGCTGCGCACTAGCACCCTTATGTTGTACCAGAAGTTGCCAGTTTGGCATTTTTAATGCCAAGCTGAATTGCAGACTTTTGGCCTTATTTAAAGCAATTTGGCTTGAGAAAATGCTGTTTGGCATGTTTTGACTTTTTTTAGTAGTGTAGGCAGAAAAGAAGCTGTTTGGTATTTTTTTAAAACCTGTCTGCTTTGAGCTTAACACTTTCGAAGCCGGTCTAACTCAAGCAGTTCGCGCTAAAACAACCAGTTTGCACGTGGCTTAGTGCATGCATAACTTGGGCACCGAAAGTGGTAGAGGGCTGTTCAAAGGCTCAAAAGACGCGGCAAGTCTTGCACTCCAAAAATATTTTTGGTTGGTGATTTTTAGTGAGTGACGTCATAAGTGGAGGACTTTTAGGCCACCTTGGCCCACTTTACCTGGACCTGGGCTCAAACCGTTAGATGGTAATATTTCGTTGAAGTTTTTATTGGAAACTAGGCTACAATCCGAGTGTTTTGATACTTTGGATGACCTGCTGGGGTTTCAGGTTCAAAAGGTATGATCTAAAGTAATAAAAATATATTTTAACTAATTAGCTAATTGATAATTAATTTGTTTATTTTACTGTAGATCATAACTTTTGAACCAGAAACACTAGAAAGTCGATCAAAGGCTCAAAAGACCCAGACTCAAGCCTAGTCTCCAATAAAAACTTCAGCGAAATACTTTTGCCTAGCAATTGAGCCCTGGGCCAGGTAACATGAGCCAAAATGTCCCAAAAACTACTTCACTTGTGACATCACTCACAAAAAATCCGCAACCCACAACCAAAAAATTTTTTTTCAAGTACAGACTAGAAGACTAGCCGATCTGTTTGAATCCTTGAACAGCTCTCTAGCGCAATCGGCGGAGGAGCTATGGCATTGGTAAGGCAACTGACAACTGGTGGTTTTAGGCTGATTTCAAAGCACGAAATATATCGTACCCTGGCTCTCAAAGTGTTAAACTTTTAGTTTTTTCAGTCTTTTTGTCATTTTTTGAAGCTATATAGCAGGGGTTCACAACTCAAATGGATATTCAGGCCAAAATTTTGCTTAAAACCTATTTGTGGGCTACACCATGTCAAATGATTTGCTCATACAGTGAAAACGAACTTCTTTATTGCACAGAATTACAAACAACTGTTTACATTTCCAAAAACATACGTAAGAAATTAGTTCGCAGAAAAAAACGCCTTGTTGGACATGTTTTCATTGGACCAAAGTTGAAAAATTCTGCTTTCACAATGAAATAGCCATACGCATCACTACATCTAAAGGTCCATCTGTTACCTAGTTCGCAGCCTAGATTTGTTTATTTTCATGATTAAGAAGGCTTGTTCACAACAGTAAGTGCTTGCAAACTGACAAATCCAGATTCTTGCGTTATTCAACAACACCGGATACTTCTCTTATTCGAGTAAAGAGTAAAAATTAATTAATGATTTTCCTTGGAGAGGGTCGTGCAGAGCTTCGTTTGACTGCAAGTCTGAAAAGTCAGCACATTAACTTTTTCTACGTTCACACCAAATGGTATTTGAAACAAATTCATTTGCATCTCCTGGCCATTAAGATCTTGAAAGCGTTTTGAAAAGTTTTGATAAAGGTCTTTATACATTTTCACGTATTTTTCAAAGTCAGGTACCAAGTAATCCAAGTAAGTCTGAGTTTTATTTATAAATGGAGACATGCTTTTGATTTGCATCATGATGTCAATGAACAATTGCTGCTGAAAGTGCTTCAGTTTACCTTGAAAAGCATTGACTGCATTCAGTAAACTGCTTGCGTACCATTTTCAAACTACTGGCGGGCCACATTTGGCCCTCGGGCCCTGTGTTGTGTACGATGTAATTTGGACCAACGTTCCAACGTTTCGACGAGGTCCAAATTACATCTTCAACCAATGACAACTCGCCTTTTTTATCTCCTAAACCCTTTCTTATTGGCCACTGCTTTAACCAATGAGATCTCTTCTTTTCTGTATATAAACCAGCTCGGTAGTATCTCTACTTCATTCTGACGATATCCCCTGAAGAGTGTCAGACGAAAAGCTTTGGGATGAATCTCCTACTTCACGCCATCTTCAAGTTCTGTACCACCAAACGTCTTTTCAAAACAGTATTTATATGCAGTGCTTCCAGGCTTGGTTCCAAAGTAACATCGAAGTTTTGCCTTTAATCATCCGGGAAGTTCAAAACCGACAGCCGTCGGCCTGCTTCGGCTTGTTTGTCATATTTCTGAAGCTATTTGGCATATTTTGACGAACGATTTGGCATTTTTAGTCCATTAGAACCTGACAACCTTGTATTGTACATGTGCTTGGCCTTGGCACCTAAACTTCTGTCGACTCTACATTAGCTTGCATCAGTGCTGCGATATTTGTAAATTGTAGTGGGCATTTGGAGTGTGAAGTAGGTTATCTGGCAGTTGTGAAAAGAATTTCAGATGCATATTTGCACGATGCTTTTCTTATTGCAGCATCAAGCATGGAACCAAACATTAATCTACAACTATTATGTAACAAAAGAAGTACTTTCATAAATCACATTGCAAACATGTTAGCGAGCAAAGAAAATAAATAGAAAAATACAAACGTGGCTAGTGTTATGCGCGTTGTATTTTTTGTGTTTTCGATACACAAAATAGTCAGGCCCGCGAACCCTGATAAGATCGCGAATTTGGCCCAGCATCCAAAAAGTTTGGGGACCGCTGTTTTAAAGGAACACTTTGTGTAGTTCAATTATCATGTTATTCACTTATTTTCATACATTTCGTTCCAGAAAAAACAACCAATGAGATGAACACAGAAACAGATTGGGGGCTGATTTTGTCTTTGTGTGACAAAATTAAAGAAACTCCAGATGGGTAAGCACTTCTTTACAGTGAACAGCATTCATTGCACTTTGCAACCCATATGTCGATTGATATACCTTGAGTTCATGCTATCTTGCTTCCTCTGTGCAAGTGTGCATATAGTGCTGGTTGATAATGTTTGTTTTGCCTACTGATTTACATTGAATATGAAATATTTGCCAGCGTTTTTTGTATTGTCACAGGTTATATGTTACCGTTTATGTTTGTATAAAACATGAACCAATAACTCTGCAAAACGATTAAACAAAATGTCTTTGCTGTAAAGATCAAAATTGCACATGCAGAAACTTCGTGAAAAATGAGCTTGGTGCTTGGGAATCATAAATTTGCTGCTAAAGAAATTATTGTTTGCCATTGTGCTACAAATCAAATCAGATCAGCCTGCTGAGCAAACATACTTCAAAACCAATGATTCCCACTTCCAATTAATGTCAAAAATCTGTCAAAATTTCATTGTGCTCAGATTATTGAAAAAGCATCTTATCGTGCCTGAAGAAAATTTGGTACTTTCCGCTTGCGTCCATTTTTTTTCTAGTTGTATTGCTTGTATAGCTCTTACTTCGCACATGAGCTTTTTTAACGGTCGAGAGGCTTGCTGACATGCTTGTGCATTTTTCCTATTTTAAGCTTTCTACGTATTTATGTGTTGTTTAAAGGCCCCGCAAGTTTGTGAATGCTCTTATCCCAAAAATAAATCACAAAGTTCCTCATGTTAGCATGCAAGCACTTGTCGTGCTCGACTGCTGTGTTAACAACTGTGGAAAGGATTTTCGCAAAGAGGTTGCTTCACAGGTCAGTCAGCGTGAGATGTAGTTGTGTGAACATCGCATGAAGTGCATAGGACTTTTTACTTTCATGCTTGTTTGCTTGTAGGAAATCAGGGACTCTGGTCGATTGTCATCATCTAAAATCATTGTTAGAAACTATAAATTAAGTGCAATTTTTTTCTATCCTGTTGGGCCTCTTGCCGACTACGACTGTAGTCTTTGCTGCATTGTGTACTGTTCTTCGTTGAAAAGTAACTGTTTTGTTGCAACAGAGCTTCTGTGAGGGCTTAAAGGAATTTCTGTACAGCTACAAAACCAAAAAAGTTACAAGAAAATTATGTTACCTGATCAGAAAGTGGGCCGAAGAGTTTAAGGAAGACCCTGAATTGTCGTAAGTTTAGCGAAACTGAATTTTGCTTTGTCGTATTCGATGTTACATAATACCTAACTCTGCTTGCTGATTGTCATTAAAAGCAATGAAAAATTTTAGCTCGGTCATGCGCTCCACGAATGGACAAACGTGCTCCTGCCAAATGTCTACTGATATTCGTTGTCCTGTTTTTGTTATGCGTGTTTAACAAATATTGGCAGAAGATTCTTACGAAAAGTCACATCTTGGAATACAGTAATAGTATTTTTTGAGTGCGGTTAAGGCTGCACAGGAGAGGACCTACCTCGGCTTCTTCCCTTTCTGTTTCCTTGGCGGTGTTGCAATTTTCTTCACCAGCATTTTTCGATTTTTTCATTCGATTTCAGACATTTTGTGTCGTTTTACTACATGCTGAGAGGCGACGGGATTGAATTTCCAGCGGGTGACGAAGACGAAGCAAAGAAACCGAAAGAGCCTGTCAGCAACGATCCAAACGTCGTTTCAAGCCAGCAGGAAGCGGACGATATTGCGCGGGGTGAGGGCGGTCAGGTGCGAATCAGAGGTGGCCACGGATTCAGTGCCGGAGTCGACTTGACAGGATTTTGCTTTTTATTCGGATCCGGAGCCAGAGTCAAAAATTTGGTAAAACCGGACCCGGAGTCACTTTATTGTCGGCCATAGCAGGAGTGTGTGTGGTCTTTATAAATGTCATTGCGTAAGTGCAAACATTGCTGAATTTCGGATGCGTCGATGGTAGCCGGAGCCTGAAAAAGAGTCGGATTCCCAAATTTGAAAAAATTTCAAACTTGGATCCACATTCCAAAATTTTGAAAGAGGAGCGGAGTCGGAGTCTAGAAACATGACTCCGGCCACCCATGGTGCAAGTGTGTGCCTCATCTGCTCGGTGGTAATCTTCGTGGTCTACTGGACGTTGTCTATGGTGGCAACTGCGGCGGTTGTGCAGTAAAGTGCAAGTCGGCGATGCTTTCAGTTTGAAAAGCAACGTTCGAAATCCAGTTTAGGTCGTAGTAGATGCCACTTGCCCCGTTTAGATATTCCTATTAAATTTGCATCGTTCTGGTTTGAAGAGCTTGTGGGCTGCACGGAATATTGTAAATAATCTTGTAGCTTTGCTGTTTCACTAAAGATTTGCCGTAGAAATACAGACATCGGTGTTCTAGTCAAGTCTTAAATAACCATTGTTTTATCTATGCAAGAATACTAAAACGGATGAATAAACGGTCCTTTATGTGCTTGTTTAGTTTGTTTGATGATCAGTGCAGTAAATTATAGCAAACTTCTTTGCAGCTATTGAAGAATCTCTGAAAGAAGAACAGCGGAAAGGTCGAGGAACAACTCAAATAGCCTCATCACCAGCAAGCATTTATCCCTCTGTTCTAGGAGGGTCTACGTCAACCTCCACATCATATGCAGGAGCGTCCTACGCGTCGTCAGGTCTTCCGTTGTCATTTTTTGCTCACTGTGTGCTTATTTTGGCTCAATCATAAACATTCGCTTTCTTGCTTTGGTGGACCATAGCTTGATGTTTATGCGAATATATCACAATATGTTATATCTATTTAAATAAGATGTAAGGACTGACGGTGCGTAGTGTTACGTGAAATCGATTTTATATAAAAATTTTGCGATAGATTCCTTGCTTGTTTCAACTGCGGAGTGAAGTTACTTAAATATCACATGGGCAGTCGCACCAAATGTGTTAATCGCTTTCGCAGTAATGTGCATGCGTCCACTCTGTGAGTTTGTTCAAAAACTGTGGCGACACCGTCTCTGCACGCCCAGGCCAAAGCTCCGAAACTTCCATCAACCACTTGTGGTTGTATATGCCTTCAAAGAACTTAGCCATCCACTTGGTGCAGTGTTCCTCGCACGTTGCCACTCAGTTACAGCCCGTCAATAACAGCACCGTGCTATGCGACATGCCGATCGTGGATATCTTTCCCTGTCTACTATTATTGTCTTTCTCTAGTTTTCATTATGGCTTTGATCGCCAACAAGTTGCGGTTGCACTCCCTTGTTTCTATTATTTAAAACTTGAATTTAAGACTAAAAACAGGTTAAACACAATTTTCAATTCTTGTTTGTAATTCTTTTAGAAAAAACCTTCAACTGACAATATTTTTGGATGCCCATAATATCCAATAATATAAGTTACTGCGGCAAGGTGACCAAAAATTAGAAATGCATTTGTTAGAAAGAAATAAAGCATCAGCTACAGGATAGAATTTACTGTTTTGGGGAACTCAATTGCTTGTTGGATATAACATGAGTTAATTGAGCCTTGGTAGGAGACAACCTCGCATGCAACGTAGCATTCCGAGATCATTTTGGCCTTCTTCGCGGCCCAGTGGTTGAGAAACGCTGTTTCAGATTGGTTTGTGTCTGTAGATGTTCGCGTATTTTCCGGAAGTTCAGTCATTTTCCAAATAAACTGCTTTTTGTTCAGCAGGGAACTTAGGGAAACGAAAAGTGAAAGCGTTGTACGACTTCGAAGCTGCCGAAGACAACGAGCTTACTTTCAAAACTGGAGATATCGTCACTATACTAGATGACAGGTGGGTGCGGCAACAGCCCGGTCGCTTCGCTGAGCCTTAATATTGCATTTCTGTATTCGTAACTCCCTGTCTGACTGACGAACGAGCCATATTATGTTTGTGGAACAACGTCAACAAACACTAGTAAAACGTTGGGCGGCAGAGACGAAAAATGTGGAAAAACACCTCCACCCTTTACAGATTCTTTGATGACGCTTTAGGTTCAGTTCATCTCCATGTATCATTGAAAAATGCACTGGCCGGCAGTTTTTCCCAGCTTCCTACGTGCATCTTATTGGTAGTCGGTGAACCCATGTCACCTTTTGATTCTTGGCGTGCTTAAGTACGTCACGCTTCATTAAGCGTCTGGCCCACGCAACACACGATCAAGTTCTCATCGGAAGAAGACGCCGTCATAATAACCGCCTGATCCTTGCAAGAGTATCCAGGCCAGCGTTTTTTTGTTTTAGACGATCCCGACTAACGGGCAGGGCTAAGCCGCGGGGAGCATCGCTGGCACGTTCCCCCGTTGGTTACCACATCTTGTAGTGAAGCGTTTCCGCCCGTGATAGGTCTTACGTTACGGTCAATGTTTTCGAAACAACTCTTGCTTCAGTCGTTGCAAACGGTGGAGCGTGTGGTCACGAAGTATCAGCAGCGCGTAGGTTCACACTCAGTACTCGTTATGATGCCTTTTTGACTCAAACGCTAGTTTATTCGTGTGCACGACACTCCTTCATACTCAATTTGCGATTCTTCTATCAGCTTGCAAATGCTCAAAATTGGAATAGCAATGTTAGTACTTTTTGTAGAGAACGTGTGGTTGAATGGAAGTTGCGTATGGTTTGGGATTCAGTGACTAGTTACTTTTGGTATAAATCAAATGTCAGAAAACAAACGCAAGACTTTTTTACATTCATGTCGTGTTGTTCTTATTCATGTAAAGCGTTTTTACGAAAGCGATCGGTGTGAAAATAAATTTCAGAATCTGGAACTTGGCGATTTCCCAGTCTCTTTTTGAAGCTGTATTAAAAAAGCCGAGTTAAAATGCTTCTGTTAAATCCCAAGTCTCCAAAAACTTTCCTGCATTTGCGGAGGCTTCTTTGTGTACGTCTTGTTGTTTTTTTGCCTTTTATATTTTTTGGCCTCCAGCAGCTTTTCCAGCAATTTTTCTGCTTACGAATGGATCGATGTGCATGAATTATAAAAAGATAAATCAACGTGAATGGACTTTCCTTGCAATTTAAAGCTGTTATATTATCAAAATGCCTCCCCCTCCCTAAAATATGTGGCTACGACGTTGCTTACGGGTCGAAATTTTATTTGCAAAACGTTGTTTGCTGCAAGCAAATGGCCTCCTTTTTCATCGCATACTAATTCCAATCCTGTTGGAATGCTTGGCCAATCCGGGTCAAAAAGCAACGAACAGAAACAGGCCAGACGTATCCCTGTTGTTGATAACTCTGCGCTTGCGAAGTTGAAAGTCCATTGTATTTCAGGTGACTGTGACCAAAACAGTATCATATAGAATTTTGCCCTCACACAGCGATGATCATTTGGCCAGAAAGCCAGACATTGTTATTGCAAGAACGTGATGAACTTGCTGTTGATGAATTCGGAGTTGGTCGTTAGTTGTAATTCAATATTTTTCAAAGCGTTGCAGCTTTTTTCTGCTGTTTCAACACGTCTTTCTCTTGCGGTGAAGTCCCACCTGGTTGAGCCCGCAACCGTTGACCTTTTCGCGACAGTTGGTGACGTCTGCTTTGCTTTTTTCAGTGATCCCTACTGGTGGAAAGGGCAAGGGTCAAACGGAGTTGGTCTTTTTCCTGCAAATTTCGTAACGAACGACTTAACAGCGCCCGTGGAATCAGAAACTGAAAACCAAGTTGTAGACGAGCAGAAAGAAGAAAGAGAGCCCGTTGTCAAGTTCAGCGATGAACCGCAAGTGAAGGAGGTCGACCAATCACAGCCCGTACTAGAAATCAATCCGGTAATTGATTGCATTTTATACTGTCAGTCTAAGATGTGCTCGGTTGGGGAGTAATTAGAGAAGCTCCTAGACACATTTAGGAAGGAAAATTGGTAACGCACATTTAGGAAGGAAAATTGGTAACACACATTTAGGAAGGAAAATTGGTAACACACATTTAGGAAGGAAAATTGGTAACGCCATAACGCCACTTGTTGCGGCAGCTAGCCTTTTAATCGCGAGCCGTGGGGGGAGCTAGTCCGCAGAACTTTGAGAAACGTGACAATCTTTCGCCTAGAACCTGACCCTACGAATCCGCGCATGAACTGAACTGTAGTCTCTTTTTCCCTACAGCACTGGCAAACGGAATCGAAAGCACTCTGGCCAATTCCTTGTTATCAAATCCAACAAACAACAAACTTCAGCGGCGATTAATCGTCAACACGGTTTCTGAAACACAACAGAAGCAAACTAAAGGCATTCTGCCAGCTCAGCTAACTCAGCAAGCAAACTTCACACCGATAGCTGAGCGCGCTACAGACAATTAACGATTAGACAAGCGCGCAACGCGGCATTTACAGTAAATTCAAACCTGCATCTCAAACGCTTGATTGCGATCAAGGTATTACTTCAGCGCCCATTGGCAAGCTGCAACTGCTCGATAAATTCTCCAAAGGAGATATAAAACAAAACTTACATACAAAAACGGTGTACGTTCCACAGCCCAGATCTCTGGTCTTTTCGGTCAACAGAAACAATCTTGACTCGGTTAACAGAATTTGGTTACACGAGAGCCGAACGTTACTAAAGTTTTAGCTAATCCGAGATTTACTTTTATCGTGCTAAGCGCGGCAAAACAGAAAAACAATTTGTCACAACTGTTCGAGACTTCGAAACAGACGCAAGTTGTTGTTAGATCCTGATAAGCAGACACAAGACGACGACATAGAAATTAAATTTTTACTCAACTCAGCGTGAGATTAAGCAAGTCGCCAAAAAAGGCGGGTGATGACTCGGTCGCGACCTTTGCATGGGAGTTCGTCATGGCGTTGGCTGCTTTAAAATATTGGTCATCGGATGAACAGCTGGAGCGGTTAAACAAGGCGAAGGAAGAGTTGTCGCTGCGCGCCGTAACAATACTGTTGCTTGTTGAACCGCATAAAGTTGGCAAATCGCGCACGTTTAGATAGAAAATGTTTTCACATTTTGTCGCACTGCAACTGCGTTTACCAAAACAGTGGACCAGTGAGGAACGTGCTGTTTGTGCTTTGTGTTTGCTGAAAAAATTTATCAAACCTTCAAAAACTGTTGAGGTGCATCAGCTGATCGGGAAACCCGTCAAAAATTCTTGTCGTATGTTACTGGAAAAAATAGCACTTGCGAGATCCCAACGTTTTAAAATTTTCAACAAATCTCAGCAGAGCTTTAGTTCCATCCAACAGTTTCACCAACTGTAGACGACCCCCGTACCAGAGCTGTACACGAGTCGGAGTGTCGGAGTGGACTCCGGCAGGAGTCTTAACGATTTTCGAAAATAGGAGTGGAGCCGGAGTTGATTTTTTAAGGAAGGGCCGGAGTCAGTTTTTAATAAGAGGTTACTTTGTTCATTATTGATTAATATTATTGCAGATTGTTTTTTTACAAAGCATGTTATAACATAACCCTCAAATGTGCAATACTAGTTCACAGGAAGTCTCAAAAATTTTAATACGACTTGCATATAAGTAAGGTTAGGCTGGTGAGTTTCACTTGTGTAAAGATTTCGACAATTTCTTGTTCATGGCGATACGTTAAAAATATGTTGGCCAATAAAATTTAGCTTGCACAAAAAGTTTAGGTCTTGTCTCAACAACCAGCATATCCAGTTTTCTGTTTCGAAGGACAAAAAGTACCGTATCCCGCATCCAGTTTTCTGCCAGATACAAAACTGAGTTGGAGAACATATCAGATCTCACTACTATCAACGTGGTAGAGTGGGAAGTGATTAGATAATCCTCAGTTCGAGTGACTCCTTTGTTGTATTTGGTTTTTCTTTTGATGTACACAACCTTGTAAGTCAAAATTTTTGGACCCCTTGCGATGTACATTTCGAAATGCAGACAAGTGTTGATAATTGAATAAAAGCTTTTGGTCTAGGGTTAGGTTTAGCATTTTGGATTAGGGTTTTGTGTTAGTGTTTAAAATTAGGGTTTATAGTAAGCATTTAGGGTTAGGGTTCGGTGTTAGTGTCTAAGGCTAGTGGTTAGGATTAGCATTTAATGTTGATGGTTGGAGTTTGCAGTTAAGGTAAATGGTTAGGATAGGGTAAAAAAAGGTAGTGTCACTGTCTATTTTACCAGCGATATTCTGGCGGCAACAGATCAGCTAGAGCGGTGGTTCTCAAACTTTTCTGCACGTTGACCCCCAATTAAGGTATACAATTTTGTGTAGACCCCGTGGCCTAACCCAACAGTTACTAATACAAGGATAGTATGTGTCAAAACAAAATTGAGCACTTTTTACTTGAAATGCATGATAAAATAATACACAATCCGAAAATATGCTTCGAACTATAGACGTAAGCATAACATAAAACAATTTTCTCCGACCTACTGCGTAGCCTACTGCTCTACTGCCAGTCTAACAATTGGCCAACTGCGACACATGCACTACAATATTGTTTGTGACGTAACAAACAGAACAGTTTTCATAATGTCATCACAATGGATGATTTAATAAAAAACTATTCGAATCGGATGTACCCGAGGTGGCCAAACGGCGGCTCTTTGAGCTTTCCGAAAAATTGTATTTTTGTTTGTACATATTGCTAAGTGTAGAAATATTGTTAAGTGGTACTGTGGTCAGTGACGGATTTACGCATACGCCTTGGCCTAGGGTCTCGCGCTTTTGTGGCCCCGCGCAACTCCTTATGACGACTCATTATTAACTTAAAATTTGCGAAACTGTGAAGAGTCATGACTTCACAATTTACTTTGAAACGAGCGAAAATGCAAACGTCCAGTCTACACTATCAGTACGCTAACAACGCGATAATAATGTTTATTACGCAATATAAGAATTATAATATTGCAGTGTCTTGCGTTGTTGCGAGCTTTTTGTCAGTGGAAAATTGAACATCAAATAAGGAAGTGCTGTGTCAAAGGTTTGATAATGAGGAACATGGCTGGGCGCGACAGAGATGCAGGTTGTCTGTATGAAAGTGGTTACAAGCAGTAGCGTTGCCGGGCCAAATACTATGACTTAAAGCGAGCAACGGTATTTCGTTTGGACATTGCCTGTCAAAGCACAGAATGACAAGATATATGTTAGAAATTTAGGGGGAATGGTTCCATTGCCCCCTGGCTATGCCTATGGTTACAAGAAAAAAATGAAAAAGAAAGAACAGTACTTTCTTGATGTTCAATCTTCCAGACAAAAAGCTCGCAACAACGCAAGACAGCCAGGCACTGCAGAACTCCGACGAAAAGCAATATTGTCAGTATTGGATGCTACGTTTGGTTGTTATCAACTAGATTGCCCGCAAACATAGATTGCTTGTTGATACTCTATACGCCTATGTTAGGTAAATCAGCTAGAACAATTTCTCGTGAGTTTTATTTGGAAAAACGTGTCTACGTTGGGCTTACTTCATATGGTTAGCTGAGGGTGTTGCGACAATACTTTGCTGTGCAAAGCTTGTTTTCATGCTGTTTACCATCAGTCCAAGAAGATTAAAACGCTGTACTTTGTATTGCTTCGAAAATGACAACTCAAAAGGGCATAAGTAAACCCTGTGTCCACTGAATGGATTGTGCTTGTTTGTTCCATAAAATATGTGGTTACTATAACAAAGGAATTTACGTTCAGCTCATCAGATCGACAACTAGTGGATATTTCTGAGGGGAACAGCACGGTCCGGTATAAAAATGCATATATCTAAAAAATAAACCTACAAAAAACGCTAGAAATCTCGGAAATTTAACGAAGAGAACTTCTGAACTACACGAAAGAGCCATAAATTCCAAGAAAAGATTGCATTGCCATTTGTTCCAGAGAAGAACGTAGGAAAGGCTTCAATTTCTGTTGAAGATCTAAAGCAGTCGTAGAACCAAAGTCGGCACCACAAAAGATAGATCTTTGATGGTGCCCTACGCATAAGAGGGGCATACTTTCACGCTTTTCAGACAAATGGCCAAATAGGTCACACCTGCGTGGGACACCAAAAACTAAGATGGGCTAGGGCCTCGCGCTCCCTAAATCCGTCCCTGACTGTGGTGACTAGCGTGGCGTACAGTATTACTTTTGCAAGTCGTTACAAACAATTATGATGTCACAGAAGCTTAGATCGCAAAAAAATTCGTGTATTTGGATTTTTATGTTGCGGCTTTTTGTAACTTGGGTTTTACGATTTGCGGTTCATACATGGAGCAGGTTTGGCCACCCCTGGAATGTCCTTTTAAACTACTGTAGCTGAGATTTGATCAGCCTCTTAATTCTGTTTGATTTGTTGACAAAGGCCGTTGGCATTCCTTGCCCGATTAACGATAATTTTGAATTGGAGGCTTCATATCTCCAGTAGACCCCAGCATTTTTTCATTGACCGTTGGGGGTCGATATCGACAACTTTGAGAACCACTGAGCTAGAGCTATTGTGCCGCCAGTCGAAAATTCAGTCTGGTGTCATGACGCAATACCAACAAAAAGGTCACTTTGTCAGGAAAACGCCGTCCTGCTCGTCGGTGGTGAAACAGTTATGTGTTACGGCTGCTATATGCCAGTGCATTTCGGTTCAACTCTCACCTTGCCGACTTTCATTTTGTTTTTTTTCTTTGCTTTTTTCAGGCTTCGCTTAGGTGTTACGTTTAGGGGTTAGTGTTGTTAGCTTAGTGTTAGGTTAGGGTTAGTGTTAGCGTAGGGTTAGGTTAGGGTTAGGTTAGTTTAGTGTTAGGTTAGGTCAGCGTGACCTTAGCATTAGGTTAGGTTAGCTTAGGGTAGGGTTAGGGCTACGGTTAGGGTTAGGTTGTAGGTTTATCTTTTAGTTACATTTGCTTCGTTTCTACCAAGCCTTTTGCCCCTGCCATCTTGGCGGCAAAATAAACACTGCCTAAAAAAATTATGGCCACCTTAATCCTTTATCTGAGCAGCAACTTACATGTATTGCAGTGATCAGCAAATTCATTTGATATGGTTTTTTAGTCTTTTTAATGTGAAAACCGGATACGGTCGTTTAGACACTCTTCAGAGTTTGAGCAGGAGTCGGAGTCCAAAACTTCAAAATGTGTCAGAACGGAGTCGGAGTATATTCAGCCGAAGCAGGAGCGGAGTCGGAGTCAAAAATTTCAGACTCCGTACACCTCTGCCCCGTACCCGCGATTCGCCTACATTTTGCGTTTACTCCCCACATTACTGAAATTTCCTCCCCATTGTGAGGGGTTAGAATGTAATTTCGGTTCTCTCAATTGATGCGTAGGACCTGATCGATCAAACGCTTGCCGCACTTCAAAGCACCGATCCTGAAACGACAGTGTCGGATCCTCCTGAGCTGCTCCGGGACGAAGGTGGGTAATGATTTGCTCGTCACTGATGACCTTAGCAGGTTATAACCGCAATTCTCAGGCTGAAACCGTAGTTTTTCAGTTGTAACCGTAAATGATCAACCTGTCAAACGTTTTTAGAGCATCGCTTACAGAGTTCGCAAGGTGAAGTTTTGTGAACCTAATTTATAGAGATCGTAGTCTAGAGTAGACCAACAAATTTCTATCGTGACTGAGCTTTCTTCATAGAAACATGCACGCAAATGGGTAAGCTGATCGATTCGAAGCTGGAAGAGCTTGATCGGAAGCACTTATCTCTTACAATGCTCAACGAGAAGATCCTCGAGTCGCTGAAACTTTACGATGAGTAAGCTGCCCGATTTATTTTAGCCTTTGTCTTATGACCAAGGGCGTAACGAGGGGGCAAGGGGGGCACAATTCCCCGGGCGCCGAAATATTATGGGGGCGCCAAATCACTGCGGGGGTGCCGTGATGTCCCAACAGTATCACAAGTCCTTTCTTCATTACAGTACATTTGCTCCCAAAAGACCTCAGGTTCGAACATGGAGGCGCTAAACTTGTTTCTTGCCCCGGGCGCCATCTAACCGCTGTACCTGCATGTGACGTGTAAAGGAAGTCGTGATAAATATAAGCGTAGCGTGGCACGAATTTGCGACGTTATGTTCCAACTTAACTCATTAGTCGACTCCTTCCCCTCCATTTAAATGTTACAAAGTTGAAAGAAGTAACGTGGCATCTTTCTGCTTCGGAGATGCCAGCACGCCAGGAAAAACAAACTTTAATCAGGCTCTACTGGCGGTAAGAACATAAAAACACGGTGAAAACTGGTCAACATTTCGTTTTTAGCCCTAATGAAGATAGTTGCATCAACTGTCGAAACGTTGACAAGTTTTTAACGTTTGAAGTACTTCGTAGTTGCTGAATCGCCCTTGCCGTACAGGTGATGGGCAGAAAGTAGCAATTTGCAATAAAGATATTGTCGTCATAATCGCTGTACACAGTATGACTTCACCAACTCCTAAACGTCATATTTGGATCATTTCGTGTCTGAGGCTACCGAGATGAATGTGAAGTCGAGCTTCTTGTTCCTGTTAATTTTTTTGGCGACAGTTGTAATTTACAATACATCCTAATGGTGTGGTTTCACCACTTGATGTCAAATGGCCACCGGCAACAATTTCGTTATTTCAGGTTAATGAACCAGCAGCCAGCAATACCGACATTTAGTCAATCTCGTTACCTACCTGGCCATCCACCGTATGGCGCACCAGTGCATGGCCAAGCTCCAGTGATGGTTGGCTCCTATCCGGCTGGTCCGTACCACGCGCAACAATACATGGTGCAAGGAACTGTTTCGGTAAATGTTGTCTTGACCGTCGCCTTTTCGAGTCGTTTTAGCTATCTGCGTGGGCGTCGGAAGGATTTTCTCCAGGGAGGGGCAATAGTGGATTTTTCCATAGGCAGTCAAAAACAGTTTCCAGTGGGGGTGAAAGTGGTGAAATTGCGTTTTAACCAATCGAAACTAAGAAAACAACTATTTTTGCTAAAAATTTAACAGGAAAATGTCAAAAATCAAAATCCAGAGGGCAAATCCCCCCTTCCGACACCCATGGCTAACAGGCTTTCAGTTGCGATTTTTTAAACTCGATACAACCCGCTGAAGAATTCTTATGGTAGCTAGGTAATGACCATTGGTAGTAACGACACTTATGACATAAACCTTGTTTTGTGCAGGGAGCTGGAACTAATGCTCCCGGTCCATCCGGAGGCCAAGCAGTCATGGCACCAGCTGACCTAAAAACAGTACAGGCTGGTTATGATCCAATGTATCAACAAGTAAGTATCGGCTGAGTTGCGGAATCGGTAAAATTCGTTTCTGGTTGCGGAGACCGGGTTGCCCACATTTTAGAGTTGACTGCTTTGTTCATCAGACTTTGAAGATGGTTCATGTTGTTTTGTGCTAGTTTTGTTAGGATCCTGTTGCAAACCAGTGATCGTGTTATTTTGCAGTCTGCACAACCTCCCAACACCACAGGATATCACGTCACCAACGGTCACGCACCACCGGGTGATCTGTCGCAGCAACAAGGGATGAATCAGCAACCAAGTAGGTTGCCCATTTCATGCTGTGCTCGTCTTCTGAAACAAACATTTTAAACCGATTTAAGGTTCATACAACTCGTGTCGCTCGAAAGAAATTAATGGGTTGCGAGTTGCGCCTCAGAATTTTTGTTTTTTCTTTTCGGAAAACGTAAAATTCGTGACGAAAGACGGTGATAGAACACAACTCTTTCCGAAATACTGTAGTTATCATGTTGATATTCCCAGTTTCGCAATGATTATCTGCTGAGTGATTGCAGCCCCTCGCCGTGATCCGTATCCGCGTGATTAGGTCGCTATAGGGACATGCACTGTTTGTGTTATGTTGTAACTGGTACCTCCTCTCTTTATTTTGAGTTGACTTCTAAAACAAATGAACCTCTCTGCCTGAACTTACAGTACCAACCAACTTAAATAAAGATAACTATTGTTGCGGCCAGTGACCCAAGTATATGGACAAGTACGTACGAAGTGTGAACATGTGAACGGTTTGTGCCCAGCATGAAGGCTCAGTGAGCTGTCTGTCATAAATGCGCTTGATCCAGTCCATACGTTTTTGTCCATACGGTAGGGCAGTGCTTTTCAACCTTTCTGCAGCAGCGAAACCTTCCGCAAATGTTTGCGTTGCTCATGGAACCTTTTGCAATGATCCGAGTGTCTATATTGCTGCAACCGCATAGAACTGTGGCTTGTGAATTTCGTCCCAGGCAATTTCGGTGTTTCAGCGGAACTCGTGGCAGCCACTCGCGGAACTCCGGTTGAAAAACAGTGCAGTGGTGCTACTGGCCTCAAAACTATTAATCAGTGCAAAGTTAAAATAATTTGAAAAAATAGATCGCTGGTTAAATGAGCTGTACTTGTGGACATATCACTCCCAAACAACAGTTTAAAAACTTCAATTACGTTAATGAGAAAATTGATCGCTTTCAAGTAAGTCAAAGCTCATGTCTAAGAAGACTTGGGCCCTGAATAAGCTTTACCGTGAGTTGTTCGATCAACAGCTTTGCATTCCCGTCGGAAGAACGACGAGGTCTGCGAGGCAGCTTAACATCTCCATTCGTTCGTGCATGGTTCAATATAATCTCTATTCAACCTGATTACTTTGCATGCTGAACCGCCGCTTGCCGCCTGTTCACGCGTCGAGATGCGATTAACACGGGAAATGCTTTTGCCGCTTTTGTTATTTCACAGCCTTCCTGTTTAATGTCGGCCGGGACTGTACTTTTGATTTCTTTAACTTTAAGGTTTTGCATAACGCAAACGAATCTCATCGCTATGGAAGTTTTAGAAATGCAAAGAAGTAAGAACAGATCTCTACGTATACTGGTTATACATATTGTTAAGAGTAAATCACCCAATTTAATAAGTGATTATTGTCTCATTCAAGAGTGAAATTCGAACGCGTATAATTAAACAGAGAGTCTGGTTGTCTCTTGCTTTTTTGAAATGGAATGGATAACTACCTTGCAAAAAAGTAGCGCGTGACTTTGAAACTGTCCATTATCTGATTCCCCGTAGTTGCGGTTTCTGAGTGGCAGTGTTCTGTGCACATTTAACACAATTCTTTTATGCCCCAGTATACCCATACTTCTCACAATCATAGACCGTAATTTTTCGCGAAATGCTGATTTGCTTTGCAATTTTCTTTGAGTAGTGTCGGATCCTTGTTTGCTGATTAGACATTGACCCTACATCTGTTCAGGCCACAGCAACTAGATGTATTGCCAAGCCCGAATCAAACCTGTGTTTCGTTTATACGCTTTGCCTAACGCCATTTTGATGATTCTTCATGGTTTTCGTCTGACTAGGCTCATACGCAATGACTTACGACGCAGCGCCGCAATCGACCGCAGCCAGGTGACTATGTTGATTTTTGAATCGGTTTACTTGTTACGATTGTTCGGTATAAATGGCGTGTGTGCTGTGTCATAAAGTGATGATTGCGCTTAGTGATGTGGGGTTCTTTGAAAAATGGCCCCTTGCAGCGCTTGGAAAAATCTTTCACGTGCTGACGCTATCATACGTGCATTTAAGCCGCCAGTGATCTTGAATCCAGGCCTTGGAAGTCGTACGTGGCGTCAGTCGCCTGCATCCATGCGTGATTACTTGATTGTGTTTCGGTGACCAAGTTGATTTCTGCAAAAAAACGAGTATCTGTCAAAACCTCAGCCAGTCACATGAACTTCATCTTCGATTTTTGATACTGGTCGTGCCACCCTCAGGTACAATACATTCTTGCATAGGGTTGGACCATTCTTACCATAGCTTAGGATTATAAGCTCTAAGTTGCAGACTTTTTCAACGATGTAACGTTTAAATCTCGAAATAATGATCTGCTTAAGCTTTTGCTTCTTCACGTGTTCGAACAGATCATACAGCAAACAATGCAGAATTTCTTGTGACCCCTCTTCAAAAATGTCTTTCGTGAGATTTTGTTGTTAACCGCAACCCAGTTCGAAATGGTCTGGACAAAAATGCAATGCTTCTCCCTGAAGTTAATAATTCCAGTTTGCCGTGCAGTAAAAGTAGTGGACAACTCCGTTAAACCATCATATCTAACATGCAGTCACACATCAAAGTGACTCATCCACAGATCTGCGTCCGTATGTGCTGCCACAACCTCTACGAGAGAGAATGGTCGCTTTGAAACAAGGCTCGAAAGCGAGCCTGCGCAAGGGTTAGAGCCACTGGGTTGTCCAGCAATCAGGAGGCCGCACTTCGCACCCCCAGAGAGTTCAAGGAAGAGGGTGGGCATTACGTTGGGACTGGGTCCAGGTTTCAACTGCAGGGTTTTACCAGAATGGAGAAGCATTCCCCACATGATTGTCAGTTATCTAGTCCAAGACTGGCTGCCTTGCATGGGTGAGCTCAGCGTCCGGTTGCTGGTCATTAGTTGAATATGTGTAACTTTCTTCAGCCTGTGCCACTTAGGGCCGTACGAAGACCGTTTTAGTTGGGCCGGACCAATTACCAACCTGTGCTGCTTGTAATGAATTTGAATAAGTCTTCGCTGTTGTGTTGGATGATGGCGACCTGACAGATAAAGAAACACGAAGCATGAGGCTGTGTTTAATATACATTATTTTTGTTTATCCACTGTGCGACGTTTGTCAGATCAATTTTCCGCAATACACTTGGATCAGCAAATCTGTTTTTTATGCCTTCCACAAGAATCATAAACCTTTTCAAAGTGACTATTACTTTACATTTTGTCCATTTTAAAGCTGTGCGAAGTGTTAAACCTGGTTAGGTTAATATAAAAAATCGGTAGTCTTTTTTTTAAGAGCACCGAGTTGTCCGTCTTATTTAGAGCCGTTTTAATCATTGTTTCGTAACACGACAACTACTGATCGCATACTTGCTGAACTAAATTGCAAACTTGGATGGGCTCTTTGTCGTACACAGAAAAAACCTGCAGCTAAAAAATTACTGCCTTTGATTAAAATCAACTTTTTATCATTGATTTTCCAGCAATTCTTACTCAGGCCATTTCCCTCCGGGAGTCGGGTATGGCAATCCGCCAGTGATGTCTCAGTACGACCAGCAGGTAGATTTTTTGTTCCGGCTTTGTCGCATTAAACTTAAGTCGAGTGCCATAGGTCGTGCGTCCTCGGAATGTTCTAGACTTCGAGTTGTTTTTCTCACCGTCGTGCTGTTGTAAGAATCGCTGCGTAGAACGAAATGTCCCGCAAAGCCGATAAAAATCCCCTAATTTGTGTATCGGTTACGTATGTGTAGCAGCACCTCGGTTTTGCGTCTCGTCGACCAGTCAGTCGGGTTCCCCTCCTCGACAGGCCAAACTCGTTTTCCTGAGTCTCAGCATAGGTGTTGTTTTGTACGAACAGTCCAAACGTAGTTTTCAACCGGAAACACTTCCGCCTACCGATTAATGTATGTTTCATATTCGGCGATTTGGAAGGAATAGTTCAATTTACGGAGGTCGGCTTCATCGACAGAAAAACGTTCCTCCCTCACTGCTAATATACGAATGTCTCGGATCGGACCCAACAGTTGCGGTTTTGAAAATTCTATGCCCAGCCCAGGAATAACTTGGCGACTCGTGTGCATTGCAATATTCCATTGGTCTGCACAGCCTCCTCTCTTCAGTGTCGAAAACGCTTCACCTCAATCGCTTTTGTTTACAGGCCAATGCCCAGCAGGCTGTTTCAGCAGGTCATTACGTCACGAATCAAGCGTTACCCCCGGCTCTCATGTGACAGAACAGCAGCAGTGACCAACTGGCTGCAGTTTGCGGCTGGTGCGTTGCCACTCGTGTAATTGCTGCGCGCCTGTCGAAAAAAAATACGCGTAAGGCTAGACCGCTGGGTCACCTTTGTTTTCCACCATGTTGGTCGTTGTCATTTGAAAAAAAAACGAAAGTATATTTTACCATTGCACTTTGCGTTTGTGGAAAGTCACAAATTTATCTTTCGTTAATCAACTCCGCGGTAGCAGCAAACTTACGTGGTGAAGCATTGTACCCTCGCAACCAGTCGCTTTTTTTGCAAAATTGTTCCGATTCTTGTGCGCAAAATTTTCCGCTAATTAAGGTTGTGCTTTACCCGCGGCAGTCACCGTCCTGCGTTGAGAGCAATTCCGGACCCTCCCCCTCAGCCTGTGTTTCGAGGTAATCCCTTCGCTTTCCCTAGTCCATCTTTTTAACAGTGTTCGACTTTCACATTTGTGCGACTTCACTTCAGTCTGTCACGTGACGTGCCGCTTGGTTAATCGAAGCTTGTTTGCTGTGACAGCGTCATGGTCTTAGTTGTATATGAGCGATGTGTTGATCAAAATTTGACACAATTTTTCCTTGTCAGGCTTCATGCCAACTTAGGCCCATGTCATTGTGGCCGCGTTTCTTGTCCCATCTATTTGACCGGATAAAATGTTTGTGTGCGAAGACTTTATAAGGCTGTCGAAAAGCCAAGCATGGGCGTCGGAAGGATTTTTTCCAAGGGGGGGACAATAGTGGATTGGTCCAGAGGCAGCCAAAAGACTTTTATCCAGGGGGAGCAAAGTTGGTGAAATTTCATTTCTCCCGCTCGAAACTAAAAAAACAAACTTTTTTGCTAAAAACGTAATAGGAAATTCGAAATCCACCGGGGCGTCTCCCCCTGCCACCCCCTTCCGACGCCCATGAAGCAAAGTGTTTGTTTCAATACCGGAAACGTTGCTGTTCACCGAAAAAAAACATGACGCACGCGATGATGAGTCAAACGATCGAAACAACGAGAACACGTTCGCGGCCTCCTTGTAATCGACGCACGTGCCCAGCGCTACGTTGTATCCTGTTGTGATGCGCAGACGAGTTCACTTTAACAGACGCGGTCTGCGAAAGCGCGCTGTTGACCGCGTTATTGCTGCTCAGTGGAAGAGAGCACTGCCCACGACTTGATCGCGTGTTTTTGCAAAGACACGTCCCTTCGCCATAGGTCAGTGCAAGGCTGTAAGTGTATCGCCAGACCCCGCGATAGGTTTGATTTGTTGCTTTCTTTTCATCATGACCGCGGTGGCTGAGTTTCGGTCAGCAGCTCTGCTTGCTGCAACGAACGCTCGGACGTCAATGAAATGTCTCGGTTTGAAAAATGCCTGACAACCGTTCAATCGCCAGGGTTTCTTGCTCAATTTCTATGTATGCCACCCGATTGTCCTATTATTCCTCTGCGACTTTCTTTCCGCTGCTGCCCAATGGATATCAGCGGCAATCGTTGATGCGTCACGGCGCGCCTCCCTGGTTTGTGTGCCGCGCTTTCGGCCAAAACGGACAACCGCCGCGAGGTTGCGTCGTGCAACTTCCGTTCAGGCCCAGATTCGTTACCCTGTCTCTCGGTCCCGGTCTTTTTCCTTCGACTGTTGCTGCGACAAGATATGAAGACAGTTTGCGTGCCATTTTACTAAGATGGCGGCGCCTGCACAATTTGTCCTGCTCGAGCGGGCAATCCAAAATATTTTGCTTTCCATGCCTTGTTAACTTTTCGCTGTTTCTGCACTTTGACTATGAGCAGGAATGGATCGTTTGAGATGGATCGGCCATTCCGTAGGAGCTCACCCGAGAACAATATGAAACAATTTGCGGATTGCAAGTTTAGAAAAATAACAAGTGTTAGTGTGACTTATTATGTGCAAAAATTTTATTAATCCTGCAGTTGTTTTACATGTATATTCGCAGGCGTGGTCGTCCGGAATTTGTTTGTAGAGGGGAGGGGTCAATAGTTGATTTTCCAAGGAGTGGCCGAAAGGATTTGTTTTAGAAGAGTCAACAGTGGTGAAATTTGATTTTACCAACCCGAAACTACGAAAAACGTTTTTCTACTGAAAAGTTAATATCAAATTATCAGATTTCAAAGTCCAGGGGGCCTTGGACCCCCTTCCGACGCCCATGTTCGCAGGACAGACTGCACAGTCCGATGTTAGCTTGGTCACTACGTTTGGATGCATCATTTGTTGTTAACCAAGTTATGCACCAGCGTTACCGTGGGATGTGTAGTTAAATGACCAACACCTCATTTCAAACAGGAACTGTGTGGAATCGCGTAAGGGTATGAAATCATTTTGCTGTGCTGTTCTTCGCAATTGAAAAACAGCGATGTCATGATGAGCTGGTGAGCTTGTGTTGTTTCTTCGTCACTTATTCATGTTATTGTGCGTCGCTTCTTTTGTCGTCATGCTTTTGAAACTTGTCCCAATTCCGAGTGTCACGCACGTGAAATACAGCAGAGAATTTAAAATGACTGAACTGCACACTACTTTTAAACTGACATCAGCAAAGTTGGTTACTTGGTACGAACAGTTAACTGTTTGCATGCATATCAAAAAGTTCTTACATGTCATTTTTGGTCCACCCCACCTTAACATCTTCACTGCCAAGTTCTTAAATCCAACGCCTGTGCGATTACGAAGGTTGATAAACGAATGTTTAACACAGAGTCATCATTGCTGTGATTTCTTGCTAATGGCACTGATGCAGTCCGCAGGTCAGTGAATGATTGTCACAATAAAAAGCTTACAAGTTTGGATATTCGCACGGTATTAGTTATCACGGGTTTTTCTCACGAAGGACGGATGGAGTTTACTGGTGTTTGATATTCCTTTATGCGCCTTTTGTCACCAGTGAAACGTCGCATTTGCAGAAAGCAGCATCTGAGAGATATATTAACATGCTTATCTCTCTCTTGTTGCCAGTGCAGTGCTTGCACCAAAAACAGGTGCTGCCAATGAGAATCCAACAATAGCCTTTGTTTGATTTTGTTGGCCCCCACGTCGTAATGAACGACACTAGTTGTTTCGCCCACGCTTACTGCACATGCTGAAAGTTTTTATTTTAGGCATATACGACATTAATTTGTTATCCACTGACAAAAATATGTTGTTTATGCCCGTGGATTAGAATGGCTGGGGGCTCAAGACCTTTCGTGCATGCTCTGATTAAGGGTGGTGGAGATTTAACAAACCTGTCAAACTTTTCTTTCGGATGCGGTATTTTTAACTCAACTGCATGTTTGTCACATGAATTTCTTCGAAAACATCTGCCACCTGGAGGTATGAATAGCTTGTCAACTAACTCACCTATCGCCCAGAACCGTCGCCAGAAAGTTTTCAGCAGGGGGGCTTGACATTCTGAAATTTGATAAAAACTCCACCGATTTATTGTGCTTCATAATGCAATTCGGGGAGCTAACCCCACCCGTGGCGACGGGACTGTTGCAGACCTTCTATTCAATTACAACTGGTCCACGGTTGTGTGACCCCGCTGTAGCAGTAACTAAATGAGACCCTTTGATTGTATCCTAAACGATCGAGACAAGATTATAGCGGCGCTTTTGCTCGAGTGGAAATTGTTTGAAACTAAGAAGTTTCTGCTTGACAGACAACGAAACACAAACAAGGTACTGCAGATTAATTTGTTTGCTGCTATTGCAAAATGCCGTGTATTTATAAAACATCGCAAAACTATTGGTGTTTCAGAAAAATTAGTGCTAGCGGAACCTTTGAGTGCCGAAACTCTAAAGCATCGATCGTACCACGTAGGCTTGAAGCATTTCAAACATGTGCCGTCTTCCATTAATAGCATCGTTCAGCTCGAATCTTTTCATCAAATATTCATCTCGTCGTTGACTTCCATCAATTATCACGTGGACATACCAGAAATTTACAAAATCGTGCTGTTGTCAGCTTCCCAAATTAACCTTCAGGACATCGCTTTACTAGTATGTACTGTATCTGTTCTTCCCAAAGGTTGATCCCATGCCTCATTATATCTGAACAACAGTCGCCAGGCAATTCTCGTAACCAACAAGCAACCCTTGCACGTCTGGTTTTCTCGGTTCATTCATAAATGTAAGTTTCATGCGACAGTTTTGAGCAAACACGTATCCAAGCTGTGAGGATCAGTCCTTTCTTGTTTAGCTTCATTTTTTACGTTGAAGTTGGTGTTGCGAATAAGTTGTGCTGGTGCGATTACCATAGAGCTCCTGGGTCTCTTTTAACCGTTTCCACGGCAACAGGAAGTACTCAGCTGACTTACAGTTGATGTAAAATGGATAAGGTTGCCCGCGGTCTGGAAGTAGTACTCGTGCCCGACATTCTCTGTCCAACTGAACAAAAAAAACATTTTTAACCGATTCCTGTATAATAAAGCGTTTTTCTGTTAAATTGTAATGATGTGGGGCAACTTGTTAAAGCAAGACGTTCCTAAACACAGGAAAAAGAGTTATTGGGCAGTGAGAATCGATACTGAAAAAAGTGCCTGTATATAGAGTAAACTATATAAACAAGATGCGAAAGACCTTAGAATAAGAGGCAGAGAAGCAGCAATAGTCTGAAATACAGTACACGATACCAAGATTGCAAAACGAGTTTTACAGTCTATGACAAGATTTCACGCAATAAAAAACATCAACCTAAGACCTAAAGAAACTAGTCAACACAAGGGCGACGAAGTCAAACCAGCCAAAAAATTTTTTAATAGGAAATCGATTTCTAGTAATACTACCAATCCTCAGTCCTGAAATTTGCAAGCTATTTTTATGGGTGAAATGCGAAAGGACTATAACAAGGGCAGAAAAAGCAAGGAAACTCAAGACTAAAATGAATAAATCAAAAAGCACAAGCTGCGGCAAGTAAAGGAACTGGAAAATACGTTGTTCACAAATACTGCTCGCACTAAAATTGAAAAACTATATGACGCTGATTAGGCTTATCGAGCAGCGATGACTCAAAATAGAATTTTGGTAAAATTCGTAAGCAGAATTGCGATCGAAATCGTATGGGTAGTGTAAAAGTTCACACAAGTAGCAAAACTGAATGAGAAAAGTCAACTAAAAATGCAAAGGGATGAGAGTCAAAAATACGTATCTAGAGAGTCAAAACTGGGTTCTACAAAACTAACAGTGTAAGCTTCATAGATAGGTGGTTTGTTTATGATGCCATGCAATCTTGATTAATGCCGCTATGAGCCCATTTGGTCGCTAACATCCGTATTAGCTGGTTTGTTCCAAGTAGGCCTACCTCGGTGCCCTGGCCAACCAGGGAGTTTTGCCAACAGTGTTGATGGCATGCACTTAAATGGCTACATAAATACAATATAGTTTGCATCTATCAGGTTTTTGTTCAGCGGGAAAGTTTATTTTTTGTCAGTATTTTTTATAAAACGTTTGGGACCATGGATTTGTTGTTTTCCATGTGACAGTGATTGCAAGGCCCTGACGCACCCTCAATTTGTTTTTTCTTACTTAAACCAAGTTGCTTGTAATTTGTTAGTTTTTGCGCAATTCAGTAGATCTTTTGCAGGTAATCATGCTTGTTTCATCAAAGCAAATGTATTAGCGCCATCAAGCGTATACTCTTCTACTACCACCATGTATGTATCCTCTTGTTCTTTCATGTATTTGTGTGTTCCTAGTTACTGCGATTCATGTTTAAGTCTAGCGCGTTGTATGTGGGAGTGAAGACGTTACCCAATACACGCAACTTGGTATATAAGCTTTTTTCTTTCTCTGGTAGAGATTAGCAGGTTGATAAATGATGCAGACCAAACCTGTGGATTATCTTTCTTGTCACATTTTGGAGGGCGCAGTATTTCTTCCCAATTTGATGCTATGGCTATCATGTAATTTGCCATATACAAGCAAGCCAGTGGGGTATTTCTCTTTCTATTGGTTGAGTCTTCTCAACGCAGAACCGTCGTCAGAACGTCTTCAATAGCGGGACTTTACGTTTGTGCAGGGGGCTTGACATTCTAGAATTTAGCAAAAATCCCACTGATTTGTAGTGCTTCATATTTTAATTTGGGGGGCTTGGAGTTTTGTTTGGTGGGCTGAGCCCACAATATCAATGCCTCTCCAAATAAGATTGACTTAAATGTCGTTTTTGGGTAGTATGATTTGCCAATAATGAACTGCCTTCCTTCCGATACTGGTTTCGCAAAGTCTTCCGTGACAAACCCAAAATCATCTTTAGTAGTTATGCATTGATTAACGTCCAGGAAATATACTTTCCACATTTGTTCGGCTGTGCAGGCTTTGTGAAACTTTAGTTCCAAGACATTGTGAGCAAGTGAAGAGCAGATATGTGAACTGCTGCCAGCTTAGGTATCTTTTCTTATATAACACTAGTGCAGATAAAGGGGCAGAAACAGTTATAAATTTACTCAAAACCAAGGTATTTTGTCGGACCTCGGATGAAGTCGGTTTCACATTTTACCACGCTAATAAAATTTTCCAAGTTACCAACTCGTTAAACAATTGGTTTTAGTGGTAGACACCTTTCTGAAATTTACCCCGCAGCAACTGGAATTTACCCAGCAGGAAGTAGCCCACAATCATGGGCGTCTGAAGGGGGTGCAGGGGGCTTGGTCCCCAGATTTTGAGATTTGACATTTTTCTATTGCATTTTTAGCAAAAAAGGCCGTTTTCTTAGTTTCGAGAGGGAAAAATGAAATGCACACCATTTTTGGCCACCCATGGAAAAATATTTTCGGTTACCTCTGGAAAAATGCACTACTGTCCCATAATCACCTAATTGACACCAACGGTGCTTTTGTCCCCCTGAAAAAAATCCTTTCGACCCCCATGCCCACAATGCTGCAGAATTGACAGACTAAAATAGTTTTTGAGAAGAACATTTGACTGTATCTGTTTTGCATAGAATTTTAGTAATGAAATGAGTTATTCTTTAGAGAAACTCTTTCAATTGCTATGCACTGAAGATGATAACAGTTGTTATCGAAACGTTTGCAAGATGTCAGTTGTATCGTTTGCTTTGGCCGTAGTATTTATTATAACTCTTCAATTGTCCGCAAACAACTTCAAGTTCACGTATTGACTGTATAGGCGTAGCCAGGGGGCCATGCCCCCCAAATGTTTGCAATATCTAGTAATTTTGTGCTTTGAGAGGCGGTATCTCAAGAAAAGCTGTTGCTCGCCTAAAATCAAAATTTCCCCAAAAAAAATTTTGAGCTGGCTACGCCGCTGATTGACTGTAATGCTTGCTTTACATCACGACATAAAAACAGTTCTTTAGGATTTGTGTGCCTACAGTCAAATTTCTTACCACCACAGATTCCACTTGGTTCCTCTCCGTGCAGTTGAACCTTTGACCCCTAGACGTTGCAACACCGTCGATGCACGGAATAATCTCTCTTGCGTCGAACATAAGGAACAGAAGCTCCCCGGCCAGCCTCTGTATAAAAGCATGAGCACCTAATTGACACCAACGGTGCTTGCTTATAAATCATTTCTTCCTAGTGCTGAGGCTGAGGATTTATATGGCGTTTGCTTGCACCACGTTGATAAATGCTTTTGAATTGTAACCGACGCGGCTACCTTGAAATGTAAACCAAAGATGTTTTCAGGTGGTCAAACTTTCATCATGTTTTTTTTGACATTTGCCAGTGCATGGTGTTAATATGATGCAATGTCATGCAATGACCGGCTGGCCACATCACGGCGCATTTTTATGTGTTGATAACGTTACTTTGATAAACAACACTTTATTTTGTACATTAGCAGCATTGCTAAAAGTGTTTGGTGTTCAATTAAATGCACGCATCAATTAGTGCGTTACAAAGATTCGAAATTCGCAAAAACTTTAACTTCAAAAAAAGTCTGGTCTGGATTGCTGTTAGAGAGAATCTTCTTGCCATTTCAAAGGCAAGTTACCCTCCAATTTTTCTGATTTTTGCACTGTTGTAACACAAAAAGTGCTGCAACCAGCAACGAGCCAGCTTGCTTAGCACTTACATTTTATTTCGATAAAGACCAAAACATCTTCAATTCTATTTGTGAAACGTGCACACAAAAGCGATTTATAAAAAAATGTAACATAAAACTATAAAACAATAGGCCCACAGATTATTTCCACTTACTGCGCCGAGGAAGGCTATGTTTTATATCTTACTGCTTTATATTTTTGCTGTTGTGCACGTGCGCATGTTGCAGAAAGAGCAGTGAGAATGCTTTGTTTTGAAATAGGTGCATTATTCATGCCCTTATAGTAACTAAATCGTAGTTGAGTCATCCCTGATCCCTGCCAATACCAACGTCTGCTAAGCTCACATCAACCTGGCGTTTGACAAGATCTCCTTTTGTTCGGTTTAAACGATTTATCAATCGTCATCACAAATACCGACGGCACACCGATATTTTTAATCATTACTATTTTCAAGCGCTGTGAATTGTGGTTATGAGTTTTTAGCAATATTTGTCTTCTTGAGAGATTTATTTACAGATGGAAACCAACGCAAATGGCAGTGCTTTGAAAAACAACCTTTTCAATCAAATTTCTAGAAACACATTGAACTCACCATGGTACATCCGCCAAATATGCGTTTTATCTCCAATATTGACTCGTTCTTGGCCATGTAGTACTCTGCGGCCAAATATCCTGCAGTTTGTATCTATAATTTCGAGGTAGTTTGGAAAAAGTTATAGATGATGCCTACAGCAATTTACATTGACATTAAAACTTTAAGAAGCAACGTTTTTGGACTTCTGTTACTTTTCAACAAACTTTTGCCCTTTTGGTTAATTTCAAAGTCAAGGCAGTGCTAGTAATTGCTTATAATGAGCTTCATAGGAATCGAATAATGATTACGTAGGCAGCATATAAGACTTCATCAGCTTTCGATTAACAGTATTTTGAGATAGATTGACTGCCAAGGAGGTGAGTTAAGAAGTTTATATTCGACCAAACGTAAGTTGAAGACCTCAGTTTAAAAGACAGTAGCATTCAAACCAGTATCTAACGCAAATAGGCTTTTTTGGTCATTTCTGACCACTCCTTTTCAACATAAAACTCTTTTTTGATCCCCTTCCATTCAGTTGAGAAAATATCCAACGAAAACTAGGCTGGCGACGGGTAGTACTTGTGGGAAGTTTTCATAAAGATATATCAAAAGTATCAAGTCAGGAAGGAAGTTTAGGCGTAGGGCTGTTCCGCCAGGAACCTGCTCCCTCAAAAATTTACAGAAAGCACCGTTTTTCGGAGAATACAGCAAAGACTGGGAAAAGTCGTCAGCTTTTGGATAAAACAAATAAGGAATTAAATTTTAAACTAATTTGTTGCTGTATCCTTGCGGGATGTGGGTCTCACTTCAATACGATAAGTCCCCGGGTAGCGGGTTTTTGAGAAGGTCGATGCAATCCTGATTTAGGTAAAACGTGTGTTTCTGTAAAGGTTTTCTAAAATTACTGCATAAGAAGTTTAATGCAAAAGGGTTGACAATGCAAACATCAAAAAGCAAGTGCGTCGTTATGGTTTCTTAACAAATTCAACCTTGCATAAAAATTGTAACAGTATTTGAATCTGTTACTTTGATGGCATATTTTAAAACCAGTCACATCGACGATACAAACAAGGTACAAGCAGTTGGTGTTGAAACATGTTTTGGCAAATATCACAGGAAAAACATTCTAAATTTGCGATATTTGCGCCCTTTGCGTGTGATTTGAAACACAAGCAAGAGGTCATAAAAAACGGTTTGCATTTGGAAAAGCTCCTTTGCGTTAGAATTCCGTAAATTGACATTTAAAAATAGCATAAAAATATCTAACTAATTGCAGGAAGAAGCGATAATTGACTGTCAGTAGAATAGACACTCATATGTTTGAAAATAACGTCTATTCACCTTCTCACTAACGAGGTCAACCCATTTCAACGATCGTCGTCCACTCATCCGGGTGTGTCTTTGCTTCATTTCACCGAGTAACAGGGGTTCATCAGTAAGCAAGCATGGAGGCTTTGTCAACGGATTGGGATCCACTTTCTGTTGCAGTGTTTATAAACGTTTCAAAACCCACCTGACTGACGATAGGTCGGCAATAGGCAGCTTTGTTGAAGGAAAAGTTGAAATAAAGTTGTTTTCATCAAAACGAATCGTTCACAATCGTAAAAGTACACTTAGAGCGCGTTGTTTTGATGACGCAAGACCGTTTGTTTAACGAAAGACGTTTTTCTGATGACAGAAATAAAAAAAAAACAATCTCCAACTCCTGCATACATTAAACTATAGGTGTAGGCCAGCTATGCCCAACCCGCGGCCCAGTCGAAGGTTTGGTGCGGCCCAGTTTAGGTTTTCTCAGCATTGAAAATATCCCATATAATGACTACCTGTCCTTATTTTGATAATCTTGAATTTGACATTTTTGATGCAGGTGGTCTTCAGTGCCACTTTGTCACATCTGGTACCATTGCAGAATTTGCAGTTAGGATTCGAACGCTTTCAGTACATTTCTTTTGCTAAGATCAAAGTAAGCCATGTGCGGCCCTCATGAAAATGTCATTCAGTGTGCGGCCCTGGTTAAGATAGTGACAAAATTTTTGACTCAGTAAGCCAGCCACTGTGATTTTGGTTTAGAGTTCAGATCAAAGCAGTGTGACCATTTGTGCAAAACTCCATAGTCAGATCAAAAGAGTTATTTTAAGTGTTTCATAACGAAAAAACAATTATACAGTATATGCGAACGTGCTCTTATCTTTGCAAAAACTGCAGTGAGTCAAATGTTTCTGCTAAGGTCTCTCAAATTGCAGCTTCTTGTTTGGTACGTGTATAAACATTATTTAATTCCAGCTGAATCATTGCAAATCACCTGTAAAAATTGGCGGAAATTTTTTGTAGTGTGTACATTCCACTTTATATTTGTAACAACGAGACGAGGGACCAATAAACAAGTCTTTTGAGTTTTAAAAATGACATCCAAATCTGAGAGTCTATAAAAATTTGACACATTTTTGTAGGAACGTTAAAATGTTATCAACGGAATTAAAGAACATTCAAACGAGCACAAACCTACACAACAAAATCTGCCTCGAAGCATAATTTTTTAAGTTTGATTTAGTGTCAACAAAGGGATTAAGTAGATATTTATAGCTTACGAATAATCCAAGTTTTTTTAATCATCCAGATCACTTGCATTGACTTCATTTAAACTAATTTTTTTTTCTTTTTATTATATTAATGAACAAGAGATCAACGTCTTTATCTCACCAAGTACATTGCTTGCAAATTTGATCCACTTCCATCTGCGCTGGTTATTTCATTTCCTGTTTCAGGATAAAAGTTTTATCATTAGAACTGTGGTCATATATACAGGAATTCTCACCCTTTGTATTCAACGACTTGCATGCTTCAAAGTCCATTTGAAGAAAAAGTAGTTAGAACCAAGAAAAGTACTGTATAAGCATAGGCTGCACTGTAAGAATATCCAGCTACTGTAATTCACTGTGTCAAGAAAAGCATACCTGTACTTTGTTTTCAAAACGCAATTAATTTCTTAGCACAATATGCTCGTTACTACAGTATATACTTAAATGTTTCAGAATCTTTAGTTAATCAAAACGTAGCACAGCAAGCGAATTTTTCAAAAAATTGCAAACCATGCATGCAGTTTCATTGTAAGTGTCTTCAAGGCTTTTTTTAACAATTTTAAGTACTTCTATAAATGTTCATTTAATTTTGGTTTGGCAATTCTACGTATACCCAAAACCTCATCTTCCAATTCGCATGCTTCCTTGAGCCAATTTGAAAATTGCTTGCTTACACAGCCTGCTTCTTAACTCACCTGAGCCATTTTACAACTAACATCACCAGGCAGACGGGTTGGTAGTTTAAGATATGCAATAGGCTCTGACGATATCTTAAATACCCTAATAAAGAAATGAATATTCTATGACCTTCTAGGCCAGGGTTAATACTTTCCACTGCGGTAAAGATCACCGAGCAAAAGTTGAATGCCTCACTTCTGACATTACACACGTAGGCGGATACTATTAATATTTACAATTAGATCAAAAAGTTTATTTTACTGTTTTGGTGGAAAAGGTACTTGCCTGCCATGAAAGTGTAATAGTCATCGATGTCAGGTTCAGCCTCACCTTCCAGCTCTAGAGGGAAGTAGTTTGTGTCCATGCGTGGATACATTGCCATATCTTGTGCTTTGGCCGAATTTGAAAAAATCGGCAGAATGAATGTTAGTCCCAGTAACAAAGTAAACATTGGGCTCAAAGTAATTAGCTGCCCTCCTATCAACTCGGATGCAGAAAACGAAGGCCTGAAAAGAAATACAGAAATACTGTGTCCATGCAAGCATTATTATTTGAAATTGACGAAGAAAGCTCCCAACTGCTCACTTTTTGTGAATTTTCAATCATGAGGTTGTTCTGCATGCAACTTAAAGTGGGTAAACGGAAATTTCGATTGAAAAGTGTTGTCAACGGATAACCCGTTCCTGCAAAAATGGCCATCAGCAGAGAAGCAGGTCCTAGTTTTTCTTACACAACCACAAACTAACAACAGTGCTTAAATTATTTAATGCAAATTTGTGGTGAGAATGCAAGGTTACGCAGCAATCCCTTTCTGCGAAAGTGAACATTTTTTCTTACTTGCAGTGATATCACACATTAGTCCACATTGCAAAGAGCAGGATTGGACGCCGCGTGCAATTTACTGTGGTTTCGAATCTTAATTTGTAATTCGAGTACTGCACGAAACAGAAATAGAGGCTACGTTTCATTTAAAATGCTTTCCCGGCCTATTGCATTGTTGCACTTCATTACAAATGCAGTCAGGTACTACAGTAGCAAAATATTCTGTTCTTATTAAGAAAGGGTTCCATCGCTTTTAATTCAAGAACATTGCTTCATCTCTTTAATTTTCAAAACTTTCACTTTGATTCTGAATAAGTGATGAGAAAAAACCTAACTGGCAGCCAAATCCTGCATTTGCAACTCTGCACAAAAAATGCAATTTTCCCATGAGAAGAGAATCTGTTATACTAACATTTTCGATCAAAATTACCTTTGTGCATTGAGCAGCAATCTTTCCACAGTCTGTTTGAAAAAGTCACTTGTAAAAGTATTATGACGGAATTCACTACATGCAAACTAAGAACTTACACAGCAAGGGAGAAGTCTGGACTAAGCCCTGTTACAATTTTTTATTACGTTGAAGAAAGAATGAGGTAGGGCAAGGGAATTCGTGTTTTCAAACAGATTGCCATGTAACAATGATTAAACTTGACTATTGTTACGTTAAAGTTCATTTCAAGTTGTATTAAGACAGTTGTCAAAATTTCGTTTGTATGATCAATTAGATTGCGATTGAACTCGTAAACAGAGAGCTGAAGGGCTGGAGAAAACATTGAAGAAAGAATGGACGACGATTTGAAAGAAGAAAATTTTAGCAGACTTTTTCAGTCTTCTTATTTTGCTCTCAACAAGCTTCAAAGGCGAGTGAGTCGCACCAATTCAGAAGCAAAATGTCTCTCTGCGAACTGCAACGAACTTAAATCTGATCTAGCAGAAATGCTGATGCGAACTCAGAGGCATTTACGTGCTGTGCATGAAACACACGAGGATTTGAAAAGGTTTATCTGGCTGGAAAACAAGCTTAAACTTTTGGATAGCAGATAGCTGGCTTTGGACATTTCTGCTAAACCTGAAACAAAGTGAAAATTTCTGAAATTTCTATCATAGTCTTCACCTCTCTGGCGTCATTTGCTGATGACTACACCTCGTTTGAAATCAGTTTGTTTCTTTGCGTTACTTGACCTACAGTCACAGAAGCTATTAGATTAAATAAGTATCTTGTGAGGGTGCATAAGCTTTGTTTGGAGTGAAAGGTTCAGGTTGAATTTAAGGCAGCAATTTTCTTTCAAACGGGTGCTTTGGTGGCCTAACTCGACCAAAACTCTTTTCACATTTGATTTTTTAAGTGTTGGTCGAATTGGCCTCCCATTACAGAAAGATGTGAAAAAGCAAAGTTTTACACACATTCAATCGGCCTGATTAACAATCGTTTGTAAAAAATGAAGTCAAGATTTATTTTTTATTGAAGTTGCTAGAGAAATAAAAAATTCCGTATGTAATATTTTTCCTTCAACCAAGTACCGAGCAATTTCAGACTACTCAATAACTGAACAATATTTATCTATTAAAAACTACAAATTTAGTACTAGCGTACTTTTTCGTTGAGTTTATCCTTATTTGTTACAAAAAGGCACTTGTTCCGATCAACAAGGTTAAATCGTTAGCTTCCTCAGCCTAGCAAAACATTGGTTTTGTTTTCTTGTCATCAATTTCCGCCAAGATCTTGAACAGTTGAAACTGGCCAAACAATACCAAACTATCCCTGCCATCTCATGACTGCACATGCACTTTGTTTCTGCTTTGTTCATTACGTAGTTCAAATATGTTTTGAAACGATGTTACCTTAACGTATAGTCCTAAGCTAGCGATTATATGCGTGTTCTGGACAAGACTTCGCTGTCGCTTTCGCAAACGTACGGGAGATTACATGAATGACAAAATGGCACATGCTCACTGCCATGCCATTTTCTTATTCATGATTATCTTTCTCCGCTATCCTCTTCAGGCGTCAGTACTGTAACTCACTCCTACGATTATACATCATCATGATGTAAGTGAGCACCGGCGACCATTATCTATATCCGCCAGCCGACAACGACACTTAAACTTCACTATAAGTGACAGCTAAGTTGTCGTAGATGGGATTACGCGTTATCAAGTGTATGTCTGCTGGCAGGTCATCCTAGAGACAACACTGCCTTGATAGCTCCGTCATCACTGGAATGATAGGAGTTGACAAGGGTTTTCTTCAGTTCAGAATTTATTTTTAGTCTTAACCAATCGTTATCACGACCGACTGGAGTGTGAGTTACAGCGGATCGTTGAAACTTGTGTTTTACGATTGCGGCACACTTCAAATACGTAGGTTTTGATTAAAATCTAAGGATTTATCGAGAACTAAACAGGCGTTTACTTAAAACTTCCTTTGCTTGTACGTTAAAGTTTTATCAGTGTGCTGATGAAGGAAATGTGCTCATGAAAGCAAGCGATAGCTCTAATGTACATATCTCCAGGGGCCACTTGGCTGGGGACTAAACTGATTGCTGTATATCATTGGGCAAAGTAAGTTAAAACTAACTTGCTATTTAACGTTCCAGGATGTTAACACAGCACCGTTTTCCTCTGCATGAACGCCAAATACTTGCATGAATTCCAGTAACTAGTTTGCAAAATGGTGATAAACATGCGAATTAATCGAGCAAGTTATTTTTGCAGGAAATCGATTTCGCGTAACACTACGCATCCACAGTCCTACAATCTGCAAGCACTGCTTATGAGTGAAAGGCAAAAGCAAGAGCAGAAAAAGCAAACAAACTGAAGGCTGAATTCAATAAATTAGAACACAAGGTGCGACAATTACAAACTGAAAAATACGTCGTTCCCAAATAATAGCTTTCACTGGAATTTCAACACTATCTGAAGCCAGTTTATCGAACAAGACACAACAGCCCCACATTGACGGAAACACGCCGTTATGACTCAAACAGAGCGTTGGTAGAAACTTTCATTCCTCATTATTTCATTTTCAAAATGTTATTTTTTAGATTGAGAAACATTTATGCCATCTTTTCTTCTGATCATACAAATTCTGATTCTCCTGATCACTCTTCTGACTCTTTTGATCACACATCACTAAACTTCTAATACCTCAGATTCTTCTGATCATTCATTGCTAAACTTCAGCTTAGTGAAGGGTAAGTTTTACGATTCATCTCATAAGCAATAGCTTGGTGTACTCTGACACCTTTTTATCATTCATGCATATACAGTACAATTAAAAGCTACAGGTTTTCTGTAAGCTTTCGAGGAATCAGTCGGCTGGGTTCTGCCTTCTTCATTTTACAATGATTTAAAACTTGCACATATCAATATTCAAGTAACTCTCTACAAAGATGGCAAACAAGCGAAATAGTCTTTACAAAGATGGCTACCAAGCGAAATAGTCTTCACAAAGATGGCTAACAAGCGAATCAATCGAGCAAATTAATTTTGCAGGAAATTGATTTCACGTAACCTTAAGCAAAGAATATATGTAAATAGAGTTCCGTTTGAGGAAAGTAAAATAATAACTCGTACCCCGTATAATGATCTTTGCTGACCCAGTCGCTTGTATTAATATTCTGAACAACTTTAAGAGTTTTCGACTGGGAGCTACACAGTTTTAACATAGATGACAGTAAAACATTGGTTTTGTTTTGATAGTAAAGGTAGCATTCTTCTATATAGATGATAGTAAACGTAGCGTTTTAGTCCAAACACTTTTGAGGAATTTTGAGAACACTATTTTTTGCAGAACAAATGGCTGGATGCCTGAGCCTGAGATAGTCAACTGCTTGCAGAAAAATATGCTAAAAGAGTGCGACTTACTCCAGTTTTGTTTCTCGAACCCCCTACTTGCTCGACCCCCAAAGTAATCTTCCAGTTCTGAAATCCTTCTGTATAGTGAAGCCGTTATTCCTCTCATTAGAAGCCTACAGTAGAACTTGCACCACGGAAAACAACAACAAACATTCTTTTGCACTGAATATTTTTAACAAACTACGATCTATTATAGCAGAAGGTGTGAAATGCTCGCGTAAATTTCCCAAACAAAGAGTTGTAACCTTTCCCCATTTTCACATTTTCAAATCCACGCAAAACAACCACTAGTGCTACGATATTTCAAGATTGCAAGTGCAACCATGATATTTACGTAATTCCCGTTCAGTACGATATAGTATCCAATAGTGATGGATACATAGCGGTTACCATTACGAGATGAGACACATTTTAGGTTTATTTTTAAGCTAGCAATAAAAATTCTCTAATCACTTGAATGATACACAGGCAAACTCATAGCAAGAAAAAGAACCCAAATATCTGCGCAGTAAACAAGTTGGCCAACAGATTTTTGGAAGTCATCCCAAAAGTAGGTGTTCATAATCTGTGTGGAAAGAATTATTCACACAAAGAGTTGCCTGAAAACTTTTCGGGCAAGTTTGGGGAAATTCGGGCAAAAATCTTTCGCACCCCCAAAACTTTACCTGCTCTTACTATACCTATGGGCCACAGACACTGTTAATCAACAATAGCATTCATTTCTAGATACTTTATTTAGTTGTGATGATTGAATATGTATTGTGACGGTTCATTCATAATTATGTAGAGACTTTAAGTTTTCATCAATGATTTCACACTACCGTGCCTTCGAGTTAAAAAACAGTTTTGTCAACTAATCAGAATCCTACCTATAGGCCTACAGAGTCTGAAAGTGTTTCAACTTTCATCTGATGTTATTTGAAACCCTATCCTGCATTAAATCTGAAATCATTCCAGCTGCTACGGGAAGAGTCAGCACTAAAATCTACCGTAATTAGGAACATGGGCGTCGGACGGATTTTTACTAGACCGTTAGCGGATTGCTATGCACTGAAGATGATAACAGTTGTTATCGAAACGTTTGCAAGATGTCAGTTGTATCGTTTGCTTTGGCCGTAGTATTTATTATAACGTTAGCGGATTTTTCCAGAAGTAGCCATAAAGATCTTTCTACGAGGAGTCGAAAGTCGTGAAATTCCATTTTTTTCCTTCTCAAAACTAAGAAAACCAGTTTTTCATGCTTAAAGTGTAATAGAAAAATGTCAAATTTCAAAATCCATGGAGGCAATGTCCCCCTGTCCCACCTTCCGACGCCCATCAGTAGGAAGATGTTTTCATTTTGTGAGTGCTGGGGGCATTCGCACTGCAGTTACTTGCAGATAGCTTGCAATCGGTGTCCCGCCTTGGTCTGCTTAAGGTGCTAAATTACATTACATTGCTGCCTGTTGTCGTGTTGTTTTTTGTTTTTTTTTAATTTACGCGTTGTGTGTCTTTTATGTTACGTTTTGTTTACGTTTGTTTACTCTTGTTTATGTGCCTTTTGTTTTGTGTCTATTGCGTTATTAGGGGCTTGATTCGATGACCTTGCGGTCCCTCGCCCCAATAAATAAATACCTTGCAATCTGTTTTCTCGACAGATCTCGTGTGACTATAATGAGATTGAATTTTTTCCCAGTCGATTGGATTTTGGCATTTTTACACTACAAAAAATGACTTTAACAGTTTACGATAGCATGGCTAGATCAGCGGATTCCAAACGTTTTTCAGCGCCACCCAAATCTGAGTTTGAGGACCTCGCGACCCAAAATCTCAAGAAAACGTATGAAAAAATAACGATTATATCGAATATTTTTGGTACCAAGTTTCTAAGTTCATTTTTAATGTTAGCCATCTACTTTCTTCTCAAGTGCTTATGCTACAAACCAGTGGTTCCCAAACTGGGGGTTAATTACCCCCAAGGGGTGATATGCGGTTCTTCGGGGGAAACGCGGAACCAAAACCATAACGTTGTTCTGTATTATGAGCGATCACTGCGAAATATTGAGGGTAATTAAGACATAATCACTGCCTTGGTTTGGGTAACAGCTTGAACAAGTTCGGGATCCACTGCTGCAAACGGACTCAGAGAAGCAGAAGTAACGTTGAAAATACACGGCTCAAGTTTGGCTCGCCTCTACACGACCCATTTTTTGACCTTCGCTACCTTTGTTTGGGTTTCGATCCATACTTTAGGAACCACTGTGCTCTAAATCAACTGGCCCTAGGCTAATCTACTTGTGAGCCCCCCTCTCCCATTGTTGCGAGGAAAAAAATGGCGCTTTAAAAGTACGGTCAGTAAAAAATTCTAAATCATAACTGGAGTCCCCACGATCGCTGCGCTTGTTTTCGATGCAAAAACGTGAAATTGCACGGAATTGTTGAAATCCTACTTGGCTGACTGGAACAAGATTATTAACTGCCACAGGCAAACCAACCGAAATCGCCACAATTGAAATATTTGACAAAACACATGGCCTACGTTTTTTATAAGAATCACATCTGTTTTTCTTATTTGCGTTCAAAAAAAACAACACACGGAACCTACATAGTATGTGTGGCGGCTTAAGACTTTAAAGCACAACGTGAGGACCACGTTGCAACTCGCTTACCACTGCTGTAAAAATCTCACACACACGAGCAAAACACGTCAAGTAAAACGCACCCAAATTGTTGTAACTGTTAGGTTCACGATTCGCGTGTTTCTTACTGTTTCAAATTGGTAAGAATCGAACGCAACTAACCTGTCGCGTGAAAAGACGTGAAGTTTAAAAACCAGAACCGTCGCCAGAAAATCTTGAATAGGGGTTTTAAATTTGCGCAAGGAGACTGTACATTCTGAAAATTTGATAAAATCTTTACTGATTTAGAGTGTTTCATATTTAAATTTGGAAGGGCCGAGCTCACCAATGCCCACCGTGGCGACTGGACTGGTTTAGATTTCACTTAAGCTGCTATTATTGAAATACGTATAAAGAAATAAAAAGCTACAATCATCGAATCATGTAAGGCTGAACATTGCACAGTAAACAGTTAAAAAGGTTTTATCGTGCCTTCTTCATAACAAAATTATCTAAGAATTCATTACAATTTGTTTGCCTAAGTTTGTCACTTTTAATGTATCGAAGGCTTAGTGTTGACAACCTCTCCTGGAACATTGCGACCCTTTAATTCATTTTTAATTCTTATGAATCTTGAAAAAAAATTTTCGCCTGAGCAGTTAGTGACCATCAAGCTAACAAATAAGGCTTTGCGTGGTTGGATGAAATAAGAGCCACTAATCTAAGGCATCCGACCCAAACGCACTTTTGTCACTTTTTGCTGTTTCCCTGTATTTTTGGGGAAAAGTTCTGCGGTTGCCAGTTGGCAAAGTGGCTTTTGCTTGCTATTCAAGCTCATCGAGATTTTCTCTGTTTAGCAAAGCATGGGTGCAGAACAAACTTGCTCAAGTACTCAATAACAATCTGATTTCTGAATAACTTTACTGAAGAAAATTCAAATGGAAAAAAATCACATCTAAAAATACCAATCGAGCTTTACGCGATACAAACACTGTCAAAGCTACTGTATTGCTCAGTCACCTAAGAAACAATTATGCTTTTATTGCAGGATACTGCTGGTAGCTCTACACATAGCTCTTATCTGCAGTACAACGTTAAGCTTTGATCAGGTGCAGTGAGAAACTTAGCTGAAGGGAGCCCACTGGCCAACACTCAGAAAATAGTTAAGAAACAATGCTAAATCCGGTATTCAACGGCTATACAAAAACCGGAAATCACCGGAAAACACTCCGAAAAACGCAAAAAAACAACAATCTGCTGAAACCAAAAGAATAGTAAATACCACAATGCAAGCTAGGTACGGGCCCGGTTTTTACATTTGGCTTGGCAGGGAGGCGGGGCGGTTCGAACCCCTGCCAGCCTTCAGTTGTGTCACTGATGGTGCATTTCAAACATGAACAGCCACAAGCAGGGCCGCAACCAACTGATATTTTCGGGAAGGGGACAAAATGATGTGACTTCTTGCTGCACCTAACAAATACATACGTTTGTGAAAATTTCGGGGGGGCAATTGCCCGATTGCCCCCCCTCTGGTTGCGGGCCTGGCCACAAGTTCTTTTGCTAGAGTCACACGTAACAATCGGTAGCCTACGATTCAGAAAACGTAGGACGCAGCCAGCGTGCTTTGCAGCGCGGGATTTAGATGGTGGGAGCCTGGGGCCCAGGCGTGGTGGGAGGCCCCATGTGCGGATCGGATATATAATCTTTAGGTAGGGGATGGCTGATGAAGTCACTAGTATTTCCACGGATCATTAATATTTATGACGTATTCTTGTGACGTCACATTTGTTAGTGTAACAAAGCTTTATGATGCAACATGATAATTGACAATGATCAGCGCTTTGTGAAATTGTTGCAAAACCGGTCACCAGAAGCATCGTATTTTCTTTTTTTTGAAATTTTGCTTGAAAAAAGTTACTGGGCGAACCAACGTTTTCATCATCTCTAAACGTCAGTCCTCGATCAGTAATAAATTTTACGACAGAAACCAAACGTTGCAGAAGCAATTTCCAACATTGTTGGCACTGATTGACTTGACTAGCTAGCTCTGTAGCCTACCAGTTCTTCATGGTGATTAATTACATCTGCGACTAAACGTAATCGTGGCATCTTTATGTTCCATTGAATGCTCACGGCTCCTCAGCGTGCTTCTAGTCGCAAATTGCTTTTCTAATAAGGAAATGCGCATATTTAGTCGTATCCGCGCACATCAGTCTACACGTGAAACAATAAACGCAAGTTTGTTAAGGAGAAAAATAAAGCCAGCTTCTTTCAACGACTTCGGCGTTGTGGTTCTGGCGACGAATAAGACTTGTGGTGCATTTCCGTGACGAGTTTTTGTCTTTTCTGTGTTGTGGAACATCATATTTCAAAGTAACTTTCCGTTTTTCAACCAATATTCCCGCATTTCTTCCGGTATATTGGATGACCAGAGGCCTACATCTTTGCCTCCAGTGATAGCGTCAGCCAAGCCATCTATCGTGTTTTTCGATGATACTTCTTGACGTTCTTCTGCTACTGCACCGCTGGCTAAACTAAGTCTGCTTTCATCGGTACGTAGATGTAAGTCTGTACCATGTTCTTCGATTTTCTGTCCTCTTACAGGTTCGGCAGAAATGTCTCCGCTGGACTTCACTGCCACTGTAAAATAGTAACTTGAATGTTTCTTGACTTGTCTGCAACTTCTTCCTCTCTCATTTTTGCCTCTTTTGCTTCTTAGCGTTTTAGAACCACTTGGATAAGCTCTGCACTTGTAAAGGGGACGATCCCCTTCTGTCCATGTTTATTATTGATAAACTCAATAGGGCTGTCATATTTTCAGCGCAAAAAAGGACAATTTACGACTGTCACTTACTTAAGTGTATTACTTACACTTAACAAGTCAAATATAAGGTCTATTGATTTGTTTTAAGCATTGAAGTAAAACATCCAGTGTAGACAATGTTTCATTCAAAACACACAAAACAAAATCCTTAGTTACTCAACCTATTTAGCCTGTGAATATTTTGCAGATTTTTTAAATTTCCTAAAAATGTAGAATCGCCTTAAAAACTTTATCAGTTCTTCAAGCGTTTAATGGTATTGCAAGTTGCAAAATATTTTTCATATCTTTCATGTTCCATCATTTTACAGTGAATTGCATTTGGTTTATGCTCTTTTTGCACGAACTCAAACTAGTTTTGGTATTGGTCAAACAGTTTACTTCAGCTTCATCAATAGAAACGTTCCTATCAAGCAGGTACTACTCACATGATTCATCATTTTCCCAATTAGTTGTTTGCAAACGGAGGAATTTAGTCAAAGCATTTGAATTCAGCAAATAAACTGGTCCATTTAGCCAGATGTGCAGCACAAGACTTGTACAATTCAGATACATCTGACATGAATGAATCCAGGGCTGTGGAGTCGGAGTCGAGGAGTCGGAAGGATTTTAAACCTGAGGAGTCGGAGTCGGAGTCGCAGAAAATTTTAACGACTCCGACTCCGGGCTGACCTTTTGCTCGCCGATTGTGACTGTTTGTGCCACAAATGTTCGCAAGCGTCACACTTGGCAATTTAAGCAGCTTAACCTTTCAACAAAAGATGATCATGGCTAT